>Ga0187893_10015857_pt1 | contig 10034 bp, 5 predicted proteins | sample MA1701074metaG_FD_139574 | JGI IMG/M metagenome (GOLD analysis project Ga0187893, IMG submission 139574) | White microbial mat communities from a basaltic lava cave in the Kipuka Kanohina Cave System on the Island of Hawaii, USA - MA170107-4 metaG ... | reverse complement strand
CCGCTAGCTGCCCCTCCGATTCCCCAAAAGGTTTCCTAGGCATTAAGCTGTGGCGCTCGTGCTTGGGAAGTGATCGTTTCTCAAGTATAACAACATTGCGCATCTCGACAGGGCAAGAGAACTGCTTTCGAAAAGGCATGATGAACGCTTGACATGAAACGATTTCACACGCTTCTCCTCGTCCTCTTCGTCTCTTGGGGTTCCTCCGTATTTGCCCTTACTGTAGAGGACCTCGATCCCAACCAAGAATGGAAGATGAAGGCCTTGACAATTGAAGGCAACGAACGCGTCTCCGGAGACGCACTACGTGCAGAGATGGTGACAATCCCCCGTTCCTGGTATACCCCCTGGCGTGCGCATCCGCAATTCGATCCGGTAGCCTTTAAAACTGATGTCGAGCGCCTTGCGCGTTTCTATCGAGCACAGGGGTACTATGACGCGCTGGTGTCGTATGACTTGGAGGTTGTGCAAGAGGCCGAGCCTCTTGTCTCTGTGCGGATCGCAATTACAGAGGGCATGCCGGTACAGGTGACCCAGGTGAACCTCGAGATTACAGACCAACCTGAACTCACACCCCTCTTAGAAACGCTGCGACCTTCCCTGCCGTTGACCACAGGCTCGGTGTTTACCGAGGAACGCTACCAGGGAACTGAGAATAAAATTAGAGAGTTCTTTCTTGAACAGCGTCGTGACCGGGTCAAGGTCGAGAGAAGAGCCGCAGTCGTCCTGGAGCAAAAATCGGTTCAGGTGTGGTACACAGTCGAGATAGGACCACCGACCGTCTTTGGCGACACCAAGGTGGAGGGGACAGAAAAGGCTGATCCTCGGTTAGTTACACGAGAACTCACCTACAAGCCAGGGGACCCGTTTTCGGCAACAGCGGTTACAGAATCTCGCAAGAAACTCCTCGCTCTTGATCTGTTTAGCTCCGTACGATTCTTGCCAGGGGAGTCTCCTGCTGATCCCGGCATTATACCAATGCAAGTCCGCGTTGACGAAAAACCCGTTCGTGAGTGGCAAGCTGGTATCGGTTTTGGGACCGAAGACTTGATCCGTGGCCAAGTTCGCTGGCGACACAACAATTGGCTAGGTGGCGGACGGCGGCTCGATGTGCAGGTCAAGGCTTCTTCTCTCATTCGCAATATCGACGTCAGCTTCGTCCAACCCCATGCCCTTAGTCCTGCCAACCGCTTCTCTTTGACCTTTCGCCCTCAGCAACTCGACGAACCTGGCTATCTGCTCAACGCCACACGGCTGCAACCGAGATTTGAGCGTGACTTTACACGAACGCTTTCTGGGTTCTTCGCGTATCGCCTGGAATACGACCAGTTGAGTAACGTCTCTCCGTCCACAGCTCGCGTTCTCCGCGAGTTTCAGCGAAAAGGCGTGTTGTCCGGTCTCTCCGCCGGCTTCGTGTGGAACACCACGGACGATCCGCTGAATGCCACGAAAGGGAAGCTTGTTTCCTTTTCCGCAGAGCAGGTTGGCGGTTCGCTCGGGGGAGATTTTAATTTCCTCAAGATGCAGGGGGAAGCGAGAAGATATCATCTCCTTGCTCCGCGACTTGTCTTGGCGGTGCGGCTGAAACTCGGTTTTGCTGATCCTGATAGCCACAGTGACGAAGTGCCGCTGTTCGAGCGATTTTACGCCGGGGGGATTAATAGCGTACGTGGCTACGGCCGTCATCGTTTGGGGCCATTGTCCACCTCGGATGATCCAATAGGAGGGCGAAGCCTGCTTGAAGGATCTTTTGAATTGCGCCGGCAGTTTACTGAGAAGATCGGCGGCACGCTGTTCCTTGACTTCGGTGAAGTTTCCCTGCACTCCTTTGATGTACCGGTCGATGAACTCGAATATGCGACCGGTTTTGGTGTGCTTTATACGACGCCGATTGGGCCGTTGCTCTTAGCTTTAGGATTTCCCTTTGATCCGCCACGGGGAGATAATCCGTGGGAAGTGCACTTCAGTATCGGACAATTTTTCTAGGTGGAGGTGGAGTGGTATGGGTAGTGTAAGAACAGCGCGATGGCTCCGGCTATTGGTATGGCTTGCTGGTGGGGTAGGCACCGTCTTCCTTCTGCTGGTGATCGGTGTCGGGTTATATACTCGGACTGACCACTTTCGTCAGTTGCTCCGAATGCAGATCCTCGCCGCTCTGCAGGCATCGGTCAATGGGGAAGTGTCGCTCGAACAGATCAGCGGGTCCCTATGGGAGGGACTCCAGTTAGACGGTCTCTCTATCCGTCAGAATGGAAGGGACGTTATTGCGTCTCGGCAAGGAACAGTTGAGGTCCATCTCCTTCCCCAACTGGTGTCGTTCCTGCGCTCTTCCACCGTGCAGATCGCTGGCGTGACACTCAACGAACCGGTTGTTCGGCTCGTACAGGAACCGGAGGCTGGGTGGAACATCGCTCAGCTGCTTAAGACTTCATCAGAGGAAGAAGAACCGCAAAAGCCGTCTACTCTGAACCTCCATTTCCCGCACCTCAGCATAGAAAATGGTCAGATCTCCGTACGACTTGCTGATGGCAAAGAGTTTCAATTGACAGCAGTCTCTCTGGAGGGGGCCTTGGATCTGCTGCCTGTGGGAATGCGAGCAAACGTCAACACCTTAAGTTTTGCTCTGGCAGGGACTGGTGTTCCCACGTTGCAGTGGAACAGCAGCCTTGTGTATGAAGACTCGGACGGTCGTCAGCGTGTCTCCTTGCAGCCTGTCGATCTGCGCACGACGCTGTCACATATACAACTCTCTGGGACAGTAGACAATCTTGCTTCGCCCACTCTCATGCTCAAAGCCGCCATCGAAAAGCTTGCCGCTGCTGACGTCGGCTTATTCTTATCGGAGCCACGTCTGCAGCAGGACCTCTCCGGAACTATCCAGGCAACCGGCCTACTCTCGGCCCTGAAAGTTGACCTCGCGTTGGCGGCGCCAAACGGGCGTGTCACTTCGGCCATCACCGCCAATCTGTCACAAACACCGCCAGATGCTCAAGGGATGCTGCAACTCGAACGCTTCGTCATAGACAAAGTTCTCTACCTTCAGGACGTCGCCGGAGAGATAAACGGACAAGTTGCCTTCCAGGGCATTGCGCTGGACACCCTGCGCTCCGAACTCACCGCCCATGTCACGAATTTGCTCGTGTCCGGGCGCCGAATCGAAGACCTCAAGGTGACCGGCATTCTTGACAAGAAGCAGGTCATACTCACAGCAGAGGCGAAAGGGAAGGTCGGTTACCTCTATTCTCAAAGTCAGGTCTCCCTCAGAGATCCTCTTACCTATGAGACCACACTGACAGTTCGCAACCTCGATGCCAAACAGGTGGCGGGGGACACGGTCTCCTTTGCCGCCGATGTGAGTCTCGACGCCTGGATCAAAGGCCGTGGCACGAAGCTCGAAGAGCTCGACAGCGCGATCAAACTCACCGTGCTGCCGTCGCAGCTCGGGGCGCTGACACTCACACAGGGGCAGATCGAGGGGACTCTGCGGAACGGGCAGTTGACGCTGAACAAAGGCATCTTAGTAGCGAATGACACAACGGTGAATGCGCAAGGGCAAATTGGTGGGTTGCGCGGCGCACCAAACAGCACGCTTTCCTATAATGTACAGACGAAAGACCTCGCTCCGTGGTTTGCTCTAGCCGGAATGCATGGCCAGGGAGCGCTGAATCTCAGCGGGACAGCGAGCGGTGCTTTGACCGCGCTGAGCCTCGAGGGAAAAATCGCTCTATCTGATTTCAGGATGGACAAAAATTCTCTCCAGACCGGAACTGCCACCTATTCGTTCACTAATGTTGGCAGTCCTCAGATCCGTGGCCGCGTGACGACAGCGATTGACAACGTGCAAGCGGGGCTGCGTCTGCGATCAGTAAAAGCGGACGTTTCCCTCTCCGGCCTGCATCCCGCAGAAGTGCAGGCGGAAGTGACCGTGCAGGACGAAGGGGCACGTACCCATCAGGTGAAAACGCAAGCGAAATATGAGCCAGACTTCCTCGACGTGCGGATCCAAGACCTGTCGCTGCAACTCCCTAGTGGCACCTGGCGGGCGCCACAGCAACCTCACTTCGTCCTCCGTAACCGTGCACTGTCGATTGAGAATTTCTCTCTCCAACGGGCAGAACAGTCCGTTAGTGCCTCGGGGACACTGACGCAAGAGGGGCCGTTGCATCTGCAGGTGCAAGTCAATCGCTTTTCCCTGACGGAGTTACACCCTTTCCTGGGCGATGGTCCAGAGGTGAACGGACGTGTAAACGCGGATGTGAAAGTGCAAGGAACGATAGCAAGTCCGGAAGTAGCAGCGAATCTGACGACAAGCGCATTGAGGGTGGCCGGGCAGACGTATGCTGGGTTGTCGGCTCAGAGCAACTACCAAAACGAACGACTCAATCTCACCCTGCTTCTGCGTCAAGATGAGGCCCACACCCTCAGCGTGGAAGGTGGTATCCCTCTTGCGCTAAGAGGAACAGACGCTGCCCCCGCACCAGTTCTTGGTGAGGCAAACCTGCGCATTCGCTCTGAAGGCCTGAGTTTGGCGTTTCTCAGTCTTTTGCACAAGCAGATTCAGGAGGTCCAGGGAACAGCGAGCATGGATGTGAACTTACATGGTCCACTTGCGGCTCTTGTTCCTTCGGGGTCCGTGCGGCTACAGCACGGATTAGTACGGGTCAAGGCGCTGGGCCAGGCATTTTCCGATATCGACGTCGAGATGCAACTCGCTCAGAATGCCGTGCGATTGACCCAGCTGACAATCCGTGGAGGAGGGGGTCAGTTGACTGGAAGCGGGATAGTCACATTGCGACACTATACGGTGACGGAGGTTGACCTGACGTTCACTGCTGATCGCTTCCGCTTGATTGACACCCGCGAATATCGCGCCGCTATCTCTGGCCGGTTGGTGTCCTCTGGGTCATTACAAGAACCCAGAGTGAGAGGCGCTTTGGAACTCGTTGACACGACTGCGCGTCCCAACCTTTCGCTTCTGAGAAGTGATCCTGCGACTCTCGATTCCACTATCGTCGTTGTCCAGAAGGGGCAAGAGCTTGCTGTGGTAACTCAAAGAACGTCACTGGCAATGAAAGAGGAAACTGAGGCTTCAGCGGAAGCTTCCAGTGATCTGTATTCCCTGCTCGGTCTTGACGTTTCAGTGACTATCCCTCACGATACTTGGGTGCACCTGGATGAAGGGTCAATCGAACTGACAGGACAGGTGCGCGCCAGGAAAGATCCCTGGGAAGAACTAGCTCTTAGCGGCGCCCTTGAGACCGTGCGTGGGTGGTACGCTTTTCAGAGACGCAAGTTCCGTCTGGAAAAGGGAACCATCGTGTTTACGGGGGCTACTCCGATCGACCCGAACCTTGATGTCGTGGCTCGTTACACATTGCCCGACTACCAGGTTGACGTCGTTGTTGGGGGAACGGCAAAGACACCAACGGTGAACTTTCGCAGCGAGCCGCAACTTGATCAAGCGGACATTCTCTCCCTTCTGCTCTTTGGGAAACCGGCAAATGCTCTCGATAAAGGCCAAAAGACCTCACTTCAGTCTCAAGCTTTAGGAACCCTAGCCGGTTCTGTCGCTGCTGAGCTTCGCCAGACGCTAGCCGAAAGCCTCGGAGTCGATAACCTCGAATTTGATGTAGGAGAGAGGCCCGGCCAGGGGAAGATAGGCGTAGGGAAGTATGTCGCTCCTGGGGTGTTCGTTTCGACGTCGCAACAACTCGGGGGCAACGACCAAGGGCAGGACGTCTCGATTGAGTATCAACTCGGCGACGACTGGCAGCTCAAAGCCTCGACGACCTCACGCGGGAATAACGGTGTCGATATTTTATGGCACAAGCGGTATTGAGAGAGAAAAACAGTCTCAGAGGGCGTTATTATGGCTGAATTCGCATTTACGTCTCATGTTGAGGTAGGGGAGCATCGCTACCGGGAACGCTACGGTCTCGACTTCGAAGACTTCGCAGTCGGCCAGGTTTTTAAGCACCGCCCTGGTCTCACTATTTCTCAACAGGATAACGTTGAAGAATCGCTGGATACGCTGAACCAGGCGATGTTGCACTTCGACGCCCACTACGCTGCGCAGACAGAGTGGAAGAAACCGCTGGTGGTCAGCACGCTGACCTTACAACGACTGATCGGCCTGACCTGGAAGACATTTGCCAAGAAGGTCCGTATTCTTGGATGGGCCGATTTGACTATGACTCACCCCGTGTTTGGCGGCGATACTCTGTATGCAGAAAGCGAGATCAAGGACAAACAGGAGGTTGCCGACGATCCCTCCTGTGGGCGGCTGACGATTGTCACCAGAGGCATCAACCAAGATGAGGCGGTTGTGTGCTCGATGGAGTACGACTTGCTCGTCTACAAGCGAGATAGCGTGCCGTTCGAGAAGGCAGAGTATTAGGGTCTATTGCAAAACCTCACTAACCGGATACACAATCATGGTTACTTTTCATTCACATCGCAAACTCGCGGACAACGTCTACATCGAAATTGCTGGCGTGGAGTACGAAGACTTCGCAGTTGGCCAGATCTTCGAGCATCGTCCTGGGCGGACGTTTACTACTGAAGAAAACCGCCTCCACGCGATGCGTTCGGCAGATCTGTCGACGCGCCACGTCGATGCTGTTTACAATGAAAAGATCTACGGCGGGGAACAGATTATCGGCGAGACGTTCATCCTCAGCGTCGTGACCGCACTGACAACGAAGACCTTCAATAAGGTTGTTGCCAATCTCGGGTGGAAGAACGTTCGGGTTCCTACCCCGGTCCGTGCCGGTGACACCATCTATGCAGAATCAGAAATCCTGGGCAAGCGAGAATCACAGTCGCGCCCAAGCCAGGCCGTTTTGCACGTGAAAACCCGTGCCGTGAACCAGCGTGGCGAAGAAGTCTGCTCCTTTGAGCGCCGTCTGCTCATTTACAAGCGTGGTCTCGGTCCATACGAAGCTGCTGGCTACTGAAACGGAACCTCAAAACGGCAGCCCTGGCACCAGACCTGCCCCCATGAGTGAACGTATAGCGATTACCAACCCCAGGGGAGTAATCACTAAAGGGGATAAGAAAGGAAGGTAGGTCAGCCAGGGGCCCTCGCCGGTCCAACGCTGCATCATGCCTCGGGCGGAAACCAGCAGGAGACCGGTGCCAACGAGCACGGCTGCCAGGCCGAGACTGAACGCGACAATCAAAAGTAGCCCAAAAGCAATGCGTTGCAGCGCCACAGCACTCAGCAACACTACTAGTGCCGCCGGACAGGGGATCATCCCGCCAGTGACGCCAAGCGTCAACAGAGCGCCGTAACTAACAGCCGTTGCCCCCTGCCGGCTCTCATGTGGAAGATGCGGGTGAGTAGGTAAGTGTGAGTGGTGCGAATGATCGTGATTATGCTGATGGTGTACCTGAGCACGCTCAGGTGGGTGATCGTGTAAATGGCCGTGGTGGTGAGAATGACCATGACCGTAGTCATGGCTATGTCCGTGATGACCGAAACACCTCCGGCGTGCCTGCAGCAAGAGAACCAGCCCTGTGCCCATAATAAGAACGCCTGAGACGAATCCCAGCCACGGATAAAGCTGCTCCGGAAGCACATAGTGCGAGGCAAATAGCGCAACCCCACCCAAGGCGTACACCCCGATGGTATGGCTTGCCGTGACAGTCAGTCCTAACAACAAAGCATGCCAGGCTGTGCCCTGTGAACCTACGAGGTAAGCAGCCACTAAAGTCTTGCCGTGACCGGGCTCCAGCGCGTGAAAAGCGCCTAAACCAGCGGCGACGAGAAGGGAAAATACCACGAGCCCCAAGCTTAATTGCCGCGCGGTCATCAATTCAGTCAACATGCTCCGTGGAGTTTGAGCCGCCTGAGGAGCCAACGTCATGGACGCGGGACGGGAGGTGGGTTGCCTATCTTGGGTAGTAGCAGAAGCGGTAAAGGAAACACGTGCGCGCAGATCTTGGGGTGGAGCTTGTAATAAGTCCGCCGCATAGGAAGTCAATTGATTGCTGCGGCTGTCCACCGGCACGGAGGAGGCTGTCAGCCTTACTCCCTCACTGGCAGTGGCAATAATCTCTTTCCAGCCCACCCGCTGAAGATAATTGCGGTCTTCGTATACGAACTGACCAGTTTCTCCTGCCAAGGGGGCTTCATACACTGCCGAGATCCGCAATGTCGGCAGGCCACCAGCGCCCGGCGGAAACGTGACCGTATTCGAGCGGAGAGACAAAGGGACCGTTTGTGAACCAACCTGCAACCATAGTCCACGTTGCAAGTCTTGCACTTTACGGTCACGGTAGGTGGTCACACTGGGGTGGTCAGGCTGTGGAGTCAGATGGTAATCCTGCATCTCCTGAAATGTTGGGATCTCGGCCATGTCGATCACATAGGTGATCAGGATGAATGAGGGGTGTACATCGAGCGCCGAGAAATGGTTGATACTGAAGTTGCCCATAGGGTGGGCGGAGACAGATACAGGAGCGCTGAAGAGCGCAATAACGAGAACGCTGACGAGAAGAAAAAAGGTCATTCGCGGGTAGCGTTCAGGGGACATGGGACTCTCCTTGAGCAACTGCACGCTGCTCTAGCCGGGACAACACCGCACGCGCTCTTTCGGGATCGCGGAGAGAAAAATAGGGATTAAGCGCAAGAGCGCGCAGGAGGTAGTTCTGCGCGACGTTTATTTTCCCCAGGCTCTGAGCGATCATCCCGGCATGAAACCACAGGGAGGCGTCCTGCGTGCCTAAACGCAAGGCTTGTGCCATTGCTTTTTCCGCATCAGCAAAACGTCCCTTCTTATAATATACCCAAGCCAGTGTGTCGTAGGTGTAGATGTCACGCCGTCGGTCCAACTCAACCTCTGCCAGCGTGACCGCCTCATCCAGCTTGCGATCGTGATCGGCGTAGAAAAGCGCAAGCTGGCGGTTATAAGTCACCTGATTGGCGGCGTTAACCTGCTCGATATATTCAACGAGTGCATATTGCTTTTCTGCCTCTGCGGTCTTTCCCGTCAAGAGAAGCACATCACCCAATGCCGCAATCAGATCCGGTGCGGGAACAATCGTCACTGCTTGTTGATAAAGCTCGATCGCTTCAGGGTACCGTTGTTGTGCCCCGCGCACACGGCCCAGGGCGGCCAGGGCCTGATAGTATTGCGGAAATACTTTCAGGGCTTGTTGGTATATGACCTCAGCCTCTGCCAAGTGCCCCTGGTTGAAATGTACGTTGCCGAGTTGAACAAGACACCAGGCGAGCGGCTCTGGATCCTTCGCGTTTGCCGCTTGCACGGCCAAAGTCATCAAGTCGGTCGCGCCTTGGAGATCACCTTGCAACTCACGCAAATACGCAGCACGGCTGTAAGAGGCAAGACCGGGGCGAAGGTCAAGCATCTTTTGGAATGCTCCCTCGGCTCGATCGTACTCTCCCAGTTCTATTGCCGCATCCCCAATCAATCCGTACAGCACAGGATCGTCAGGGAGGTGCGCGCGCAGCCGCTCGGCAGTCGCAAGGGCTTCACGAAATTCGTGTTTGCCGGTTTGCACCCAGGCGAGCGTTCGTAACGCCGCAACAGAGCCAGGATGAAGTTGTAATGCCTGCTGAACTGCTGCCTCGGCTCGGAGGTAATACCCCGTATCTCCAGACTCGCGAGCCTTTTGCATGTAGGCAGCCGCGAGGTTGACGTAGCCGTGACTCTGCTGCGGGTTGCGAGCGATCTCTACTCCAGCGTTGTCAATAGCGTGATCAGCGGGCGTATGAGCTAGAGCAGGGGGATTGGCAGTTGTCGAGCTAGAGGAAGAAAGCAAGGTAGGAGGCTGGGGGATGGATCTGCGGAGTGCTAGGCCGGTCAGTACCAATCCTGCGCCGGTGAAGAGGATAATCGCAGAAAGTGTGCGAAGTCGCATAGAAAAATCCTGACCCCTCCCACGCTCAGGGAGGGGGTCGGGACTCCTGAGACCTGATCGTTTAATGGCAAGCCTTACTTCCCTTGCCGCCTTCGCCGCAATCGATATGACGACGATTCCGTCCATCATGCGGCGTCGGCAGGAAGGGG
>Ga0187893_10015856_pt1 | contig 10035 bp, 5 predicted proteins | sample MA1701074metaG_FD_139574 | JGI IMG/M metagenome (GOLD analysis project Ga0187893, IMG submission 139574) | White microbial mat communities from a basaltic lava cave in the Kipuka Kanohina Cave System on the Island of Hawaii, USA - MA170107-4 metaG ... | reverse complement strand
GCTCGACGAGTTTGGCGTGGTCGACATTGAACTGACCTCGCCGGTCGCGTCTCCACAATCGTTTCAAGACTGCAAGACCATCGCAGGTCTTGGCCTCAAGACGAAGATCCTCACTCACACGCGCTGCCATATGGACGACGCAGCGAAGGCCGTGGAAACAGGTGCGGACGGTGTCGACATTCTCTTTGGCACCTCTTCATATCTGCGTGAGTTCAGCCACGGGAAAAACATCGACCAGATCATCGAGAGCGCCCGTGCCGTGATCGAGTTCATCAAAAAAGCCGGTTGCGAGGTTCGATTCTCCAGCGAGGATACCTTCCGCAGCGAAGAGAAAGATTTGTTGCGCGTTTACCAGGCTGTGGATGCCATGGGTGTGGACCGCGTGGGGTTGGCCGACACCGTCGGAGTGGCCACTCCAAGGCAACTTTTTGCCTTGGTATCAGAACTCAGGAATCACATCAAAGCGGGCATCGAGTTCCACGGTCACAACGACAGTGGCTGCGCCATTGCCAACAGCTTTACGGCCTTAGAAGCGGGTGCGACGCATGTTGACACCAGCATTCTGGGCATTGGCGAGCGCAACGGCATCACGCCGCTGGGAGGCTTTATCGCGCGACTCTATTCCTACAACCGCGATCTTGTGAAGAAATACAAGCTTGAAATGCTTTACGAGCTTGACCGCATGATTGCCGATATCGTGGGCATCGAGATCCCGTTCAACAATTACATAACCGGCGAAACCAGCTTTACTCACAAGGCGGGAATGCATACCAAGGCGGTGATGCTGAATCCCGGTGCTTACGAAATCATCGACCCGGCGGACTTCGGTCTCCGCCGCACAATTGCGATCGCGCACCGGCTCACGGGCAAAAATGCCATTCAAAACCGCGCCAAGGAACTCGGACTTCATTTCGGAGATACCCAGCTTCGAGAAATCACCCAGGAGATCAAACGGCTGGCCGACAGTGGTCCGCTTTCCACTGAGAAGCTCGACGACATCCTGAGGGGCTTTGTCGTCGCCTAGTAATGACATTAGACAGTCCCCTGAGACTGTCAGGGTTGATTGTGGGTCTTACCCCGGCAGTCCACCACGATGCAACGTTCTTTTCTTCAAAGTGCCTGTGAGAGACTGCACCGGCGGGTGGGTTCCTTGACTTCGCTGTCTCGCCGTCCCTATAGTGCTCGCTAGACTATGGTCAACAACTCCGACGACCAGCTCAAACAACTGGCTTCGCGGCTCGATCACATCGAGGAAATTCTGCAGTCACAGATTCAACGCATTCACGCCGTGGAAACGCACCTGGGGATAACACCTGTTCCGGTCCCTTCACGGCTTCCTCCCACAGCGGCGGCGGAACCACCGCCGGTTCCAGGCAGCGGCGCTTTATCGTTGTCACAGCAATCCGATGAAGGTCTGACCAGTTTGGCTCACCAAGATGCACTTGAGCAAACAGCTCAGGAGAGCCTTGAGTCCAAAATTGGCGGCAACCTGCTGAACAAGGTCGGCATGGCCGCCATCATTCTTGGCATGGCCTACTTCTTGAAGTATGCCATCGACAACGAGTGGATTGGCGAGGCCGGCCGCGTGATGGTCGGAGTACTCACCGGGTTGGGATTCGTTGCTTGGGGAGATTCATTGCAACGCAAGGACATCCGCGGGTATGCAGTGACGATTCTTGGAGGTGGTGTCGCAATCCTGTATTTCGCCATTTTTGCTGCCTTCAGCTTTTATCATCTAGTTGACCAGATGCCCGCGCTCCTTCTGATGCTTTTAATCACCGTCGCTACGGTCGTGATGTCGGTTCGTTACGACTCGAAAACCATCTCGGTTTTTGCGACCGTGGGCGGCTTCATGACCCCAGTGCTCCTTGGAACGGGCAAAGACAACCAGCATGGTCTCTTTACCTATGTTTTGCTCCTGGATCTGGGCGTGCTGGCCTTGGCCTACTTCAAGAACTGGCGCGTGCTGAACCTGCTCGCCTTTTTCTTCACGCAATTGATGTTTGCAGGCTGGAGTCTGAACTTCTATAACTCCACTAAACTGTGGCGAACTGAGTTCTGGCTCACGGCTTTCTTCCTTCTGTTTGCGGTAATGTCTTTCATCTACAACATCACTCACCAACAAAAGACGACGTTTCGCGATTTGGCACTAATAACTCTCAATGGAGCTTGCTACTTCCTGTGGACCTATGGGTTGCTTGAACCGCGGTATTCTGACTATCTGGGATTCTATGCCGTGTTGATGGCTGGCGTGTACGTGGCACTGGGGTCAGTGGCTTATCGTAGAGCCCAGGAGGACTCCTACTTATTTCTGGTGTTTCTGGGTTTGGGACTAACCTGCTTGACAGTCGCCATTCCCATTCAACTCAAACAAAATTGGATCACAGTCGGCTGGGCAGTGGAAGCGGCCGTGCTCACCTGGGTAGGGTTCCACCTGGACAGCGGAAGGACGCGCCGCGCCGCGCTCGTGATCGCAGCGATGGTGGTTGTTCGACTTCTGTTCCTGGATAGCTCCTTCAGGTCTCCCTTTGCCCCTGATTTTAGCTTTGTGGTCAACAAACGCGGTCTGGCCTTTCTTGCTGGCGTCTCGTCGCTGGCTGCGATCGCTTATTTCTATCGTCGGAACCACGAAAGACTGGATGATTCTGAAAGGTGGTTGACCAGCGCACTGTTCATCGGTGCCAATTTGTTGGTATTGTTTTTTTTGACAACGGAGATCTCGAGCTATTTCGAAGCAGCCTACTTTCAAGCGAGCGACTATCAATTGAAGCGCGATATTCGTAGCCGCATGCAGCTGTCCATCTCGACCCTGTGGGGCTTCTATTCGATTGCACTCGTGACCGCAGGCATTCTTCGCAAGATCCAACCCCTTCGATTGCTGGCAATCTTTCTGTTCGCCGCCACAATTCTCAAGGTCTTCTTCGTTGATCTCTCCGAGATGGAGAAAATTTACCGCATCATCGCTTCAATAGGACTGGGCGTGATCCTTCTGATCGTGTCGATGATGTACCAGAAGTATCGGACTCAGATAAATGAATTCGTTTTGAAGTAGAAATGCCCAGTGTTCCCCTCTTCCTCATGGCCCAGCCACGGACTCAGACACATCCCGCTAACAAGTTTTGGCAAGAAGGCCCCCTGGGTTCCGCTCTGCGGCCCAGCTGCCTGCATACTTCAATTTTTTTGTGTTTGCTTGGTTTCCATAGCGTTGCTGTCCCCTCCTTTGCAGAATTCATTAGGACCGAGTGGCAGTTTTCGAAACCCGTCGACGCATCCCCTGTAAGCAATGGATATTTGAGGGTTGCGATTGATGGTGAAGTTTACCGCCGCTCACAGCGTTCACTGGCTGACCTTCGGATCGTGGACGATCAGTCGAAGGAGGTACCCTACTCGATCTATTCACAGCGTGAAAGAACGACAGTAGAGTCGTACGAACCCAAGATTTTTAATCAAGCCGTTCTTCCTGGTGCCTATTCCACGCTGGCTTTGGACCTTGAGCAGGAAACTGAAAGTAATACCCTGCTCTTGAAAACCTCCAGCCGGAACTTCAAGCGTCGGGTTGAAATCGGCGGCAGCAATGATCGAAAGGAGTGGTTCATTCTGAAAGCGGATGGCTACATATTTGACTTCAGCGGCGACCAGAAGATCCATCTCACCACCCTCAAGTATCCCGATAGCAAGTACCGATATCTCCAAGTCAAGGTCTGGAATGGAAAGGAAGAACCTCTGACGATCCAAGGTGCCAGCCTGTCGCGCGTAAAGACGACTCCGGCGCGCCGTGCCGTTCGTGGCGTCCGCCTTCATTCGCGCGAGGAAAACGCCAAGCTGAAAGCAACCATTTGCGTCTTAGATTTGACCTACGAGAACCTTCCCGTGGACTTCCTGACGATCGATACGCCGGAGGAAAGTTTTTCGCGAATGATCGAGATTTATGGAGGGAATGACCTCCAGATCTGGCTGGGCCCCGAGCAGGGAGACCTCTATCGCTTTCGGACCGATAAGTACTCTGTAGAAAAGAATATCCTACACTTCCGGGAGACGCGAGGCCGCTACTTGAAACTCTTGATTTACAATCACGACGATCCTCCGCTAAAGTTGGCCGCGTTTGAAATTCAGGGGGTGGAAGAATACCTGGTGTGCCGCAACCAGCCTGGCCGAAGTTACTCGCTGTATTACGGGAATCCGCAGGCTAACCCACCACGCTATGACTTTGAGCGTCTCAAGAACTATCTCAACCTGGAGACAATCCCAACAGTTCGTCTCGGTGCTGAGGACGAGAATGGTTCTTTTCGTCCTTCCGGTCCAAAGCGGCCATGGTCCGAAAGGCAGCCAGGTCTTTTTTGGAGTGTGCTGGTCTTGATGGTGTTAGCCCTTGGTGCCTACATTATTCGCTTGATGATGAAGGTAAAGACAGTTTAGTACAATCGATCAAGGCGAACCGAGTAGGCTACGCATTCGCCGGTGTTGGATCGGGTTTGGGAACTCATGACAATTGAATCAGAAAAAATTGAACGCGTGCTGGTGGAGGCTCTGGATCAGATCCTGGGTATTCCTTTCAAGGTTCTGGATGACGGGTTCGTCCGGGTGATCGATTACATGGGGTCTGACGAGTCGATCGTTCAGGCCGCCCGGGTTTCCTACGGCAAAGGGACAAAGAGAGTGCACGAGGACCGCGGTCTAATCCGCTACCTGATGCGCCATCGGCACACGACGCCCTTCGAAATGTGCGATCTCAAGCTTCATGTTCGCGTGCCCATGGATTGCTGGAGGCAGTGGATCCGCCATCGTACCGCCAGCGTCAACGAGTATTCAACCCGCTACTCAGAAGCGATCGATGCAGCTCAAGCCACGCTGGAAGGCGAATGGCGAGAGCAGGCGGCCGGAAACCGTCAAGGCAGCCAGGGATTTCTCAGTCCCGGAAGAGGTTCGGAGTTGTCGCGCCGCGAAAGCGAATTACAAACGATGAGTCGTGAATTGTACGAAGATCGCTTACGAGCGGGCGTGGCTCGTGAGCAGGCTCGAAAGGACTTGCCCCTTTCAACTTACACGGAAGCGTACTGGAAGACCAATCTTCACAACCTTTTTCATTTCCTAGCGCTTCGCATGGATAGCCACGCTCAATTGGAGATTCGAAACTATGCCCGCGTGATTGGGGAGCAGATTGTCAGCCGCTGGTGCCCGATTGCCTGGGAAGCATTCCTGGATTACCAGTTCCAGTCCCTTCAGTTGTCCCGCATCGAACAATCCGTACTGCAAGCGCTGGCCAGCGGGAATTCTGAAGAAGCGACCAAGCTGGCCGCCAGTTTTGGCCTATTAACTCATGGTCCGGATGGCCTGAAGCGGAACCGCGAGCGCAGCGAGCTTGAGGAAAAGTTAAGGCAGTTTAACCTTCCGATCCCTTGGCAGAGCGAGGGATGATCCGATAGGCGCATCGAGAGCTTTTCCCGTATTACCTGAAACGAATAACCCACCCTTGCCCCCAAAAAACGCACCGCAGTCTTTGGATGCCACCCGAGTCTCTATGAGGCAGAATAAGGCTCCCTCGCTGAGGCCCAAAGCAAGCACCAGGAACCTTGCGAGCCGCGAGAATGCAACGGCCAGGAACAAGTCTTAACCAACGAACTGGATCGGACCCATAAAAAGAAGAAGGCGTGGAGTGCCCACGCCTTTGTCGGTCAAACTATCGGAATCTGAAACTACTCAGCAAACTTACGAACAACATCGGTAATGAGCGCCTGGATCTCCTCAGGCTTTAGCTGCTTTCCGAACTCCGGCATAGGAGCTTTCCCTTTGGTCGTCGTTTCAATGAGTTGTTCATCGGTTCGACTAGCTTGCCACTCCTTGCTGGTAAAATCAGGAGTTTTCATTGCGGCATAGCCTTTTCCATCAGCCTTGTGGCACATCGCGCATTTCTTCTTGTAGATCCCTTGAATGTCCATGTCTTCCGCCACCAACCTCATCGCAGTTAGAAGACTGAACCCGATTACCATCGCTAGCATCATCCCGCGCTGTTTCATACGTTGTTACCTCAATCGATTCAGATTTGAAAAGCTCCCGCAACAACTGAGTGAGATGCACATTTCCTGCTATACGTTGCGGCCAAGGCGGAGAAAGTATAGCTCAAACTTTCCGAGCTGTACCAATAATTTAGCATCCTGGACGGCGTGCGAATTAGTACGAATCGATAGCGCCGATATCGATAAAACAAATGGCTTTAGAACACCAACTTGGCGCTGTACTGCAACTGTCTGGGATCGAAGGCACCCACCGGCCGGCCGGCCTGAGTATAGGAGTTGTCAGCTTCGCGGATATTGACTCGATTGAAGAGGTTGAATACATCCAGACTGAGTTCGAGCCAGCGTTTTTCTGCCAGGACAATCCGACGGGTGAGACGAAAGTCAACCGAAGAAAAATTGCTCGTCCGGTAAACGTTTCTGCCAAGGTTGCCAACCGATCCGAGGGGCGGTTGTATAAGGCCCACGTTTCCATCTGGCGACTCAAACGATCCCGGTGTGCCAATCGGAACAACGCTCGGCCTGGCAGTTGACCCGCTGTTGATCAACGTGCTGTCATTGAGCGTGAGTAAATTGTAGGGTCGCCCGGAGGACGCTTCAACGGTCGGAGAGAGAGTCCAGTTTCTCAAGAAAGCCGATGATTTCCAGGGGCTGTCGAACACGCCGCTGACCACGAGGCGGTGCCGCTGGTCAAAATTTGAATTGCTGCGGTCCAGTCGCGGGTTCTTATTATCCTGCGGTTCTTGCAGTGTCTGCAGGTCCGTCGAGTCATCGATGGAGTGTGACCACGTCCAGGAAGCCAGCAGTTGATAGTTCCCTGTGAATCGTTTGCGCAGGGTCAGAGTCATCGCATGATATGCCGACGAGCCCGAAGACTCATATTGTTTGACGCTGAAGAACGGGATGACCGCATTACCCGGAGCACTGGGCAGATTGAAAGCCCGCAACAAGCTGTCCATGACGGGTTTAGACAAAGCTCCTCTCGACACGGTGTTCGCCCATGTGTAGTTCGGGCCGGTAGCCCGAAACTGATTGAATAGCAACTGCCCGAGAGGGGCGAGGGAAGTGGCCGAGACACCGCCAAGAGCGTCCCAAAGCCCTGCCAAACTTCCGCCGATGCCTCCGTATGCCGGATTGGAACAGCCATTGGTCGCAACGCTCGGCAGGTTTGGACAAACCGTGGTTGCACGGGAATAAGCCACGATGCGATCAAAGTCACCCTGATTGATGTTTCGTGGCCGCAGCAAGTGCGACCCGTGAGTGTAGGTATAGTCGGCTGCCAACGAAAGGCCAGACTGAATCTGACGCTCGATTCCGAAGGTCCCTTGCTGTGTGTAGTCGTACTCGAAATTTCCGGCTACTGGCAGAGTTTGGCTCAGTATCGGACTCAGAGCCAGTGCTGTCGCCTGGTTCTGGAAAGCGGGCGCCAGAACATCATAACGCTGCTGGCTGCCCATGTAACCAATAGCCGGATCTGCTACCACGCCACCCAGAGGGGTAAACGCTCGGCCGTGAAATAGGTCGTCGGCTCCGACGCCTCCGGGTGTAACCAGATAAGGGGACTGTGTTCCATCCACTACATCGGACAGGAAAATAATGCCTGTCAGCGGATGTCCGTAAAATAAACCATAAGATCCCCTCACCACAGTGCGCCCGCTGTTGAAAGGATCCCAGGCAAAACCCAGGCGCGGGGCCCAGTTGTTGGTGTCGCGCGGGATGCCCTGAACCACGTTCAGCAACTTCTCACCGGCTTCCGACAGCGGAGAACTGGCGGGTACGATCGGAGTGAATTCCGTGTCGTGCCGCACGCCGTAGTTCAAAGTAAAGTTCTGTGCTAGTTTCCAGGAATCCTGCACAAACCAACCAAGCGTTGTATTCTTGTATCGACTAGTGGTGCGTTCCAATCCGCCAAACTGTTGCACGAAGGACTCGGGGAACCCAAAGCCATACGCCTGGGCAGCACTAAACGGGGGAGCTCCGCTCGTTCGCCATGCCGATGTGACAGCTGAAGTCACAGCCGCCGAGATCAAGGGATTGTCCACGGCCAAGGCTGCAGGGAAGTAGTAAACCGCTCCCTGGTTCAAAGGAAAGGCGGCCTTCACTGGCAGATGGTTGAAATCAACGCCAAACTTGTACGTGTGAGAGCCTCGAACATGCGTCAGATTCTCCGTGAACTGCCACCGCTTTTCGGAACGGTAGACTGGTGCAAACGGCTCAAGACCGATCGAGGCAATTCCCGGAATCTCAACTGCGGCACGGGTGGAGTTCGTCGTGAGACCCACACCGCGTCGCGCAAACTGAAATCGAAACTCGCTCAACAGGCTGAGGCCCAGGTTACTGGCCAATTGGCTGACGATGGTGATGTCCCGGGTGGAATTGTTAGTCGTGCGTGAAAACCCGTTCAGTGCAGTCAGCTGGTTCTGCCCGTTGCTGGGCAAACCAGTGACATCCGCCGGAGTGGCGCTGAGACGAACAAAGGCATTATGGCTCTGGGAAAGTTGATGGTCAAATCGAATGGAGTAGAAATAGGTTTCTTCCGTAGTCTTGTAGTTCCCAGCCTCTGCGCTGAGTCCGGAGAACGAAGCCGGCAGAGGATTGGGAATCAGCCCAAAGGTTGTTGGCCCTCCGGGAGTGTTACCAAGAATCGCAACCTGAGCGCCTCGGTTTGCAATGGCAGCGTAGGGTGCAGCCAGTGCTGTTGGAGCGCTCCGAACATACGCTTCCTGTTGTGGTGTGAGTAATAGAGTTCCGGCGCCAAAAGGGTTGACAACATTTTTGAATCCGTAGTTGTTCCGTCCGATCTGAGAAAAGTAAATCGAGTTTCGAAGATTCGTTTCAAAGGAAAGAAATACGAAGGTTTTGTCCTGCTGGATGGGGCCTCCTAAAGTTGATCCGGACTGAGTCCGAGTGTCGCCCGGATTTGGCTCTCCCGCAAAGGCATTTGTGGCCGACCCGTGGCGGCTCCGTAGATAGGCAAACAAGTTCCCTTTCCATTGGTTGGTCCCCTGCTTGGATACTATGTTTATGGTAGCTGCCGAAGCGCGTCCGTACTCCGGCGCATAGCCGCTCTTGATGATCTGGAACTCCTGAACGGCTTCTTGTGAGAGCGTAGCGCGAACACCGTTGATGGTGTTGTCGATGGCGTCCGCACCGTCGATGCTCACCATGTTGGCTCGGGCGCGCTGCCCGCCGATATTAAGTCCGCTTGTAGGGGCAGGACCCAGGACGGGCTGGTTGTCGCGAGTGGTCGCAGAGTCGAGCAAAGTGAAATTGATGTAGTTCCGTCCGTTGGTCGCAAGATTTTCGATCGTTTTCTGGTCAATCGTGGTTGCAACCGATGTTCGGGTCGTTTCTACCAGTGCCGCATCTGACGCGATCACCAGCGCCTGAACCAAGTTGCTGATTTCGAGTTTGAAAGAAAGCTGGGCTTGCTGTCCTATCGTCAGGACAATTTCCTCAACGACTGCTGGACGAAAACCCGGCGCTTCAACGCTCACTTTGTAATGCCCTGGTGGCAAAGCCAGAAACAAATAGTCGCCCGCCTCTCGCGTTCGCGTTTCCCGTGTGAGTCCGGTTTCGAGGTTCTCAATGCGCACCGGGGCGTCGCCCACGCCTGCATCGGAGGGATCGGTCAGGCTCCCGCGCAAATCAGCTGTGTTGATCTGAGACAACACCTGCATGGGCAACAAGCAAAGGGCAAGGACCCACAAAAATGGCGTCTGAGGTACACCGGGACGCGGTAAAGTCTGCATGCCAGTTCTCCTCTTCGGGGAAAGGAGGAAATTTTGGGATCAGAGAATTCCAATCAAGAAGTATGACAGCTTCATAGATCGTATCGGCGTGCGAACAAAAGTCCTTAAAACTAATACCAACGCGCTAAGTAATGTTACATAAGCGGCGGATCTTTTCACGCGTCCAGGAACGCATGGTTTTGTCAGCGGTGGCCCAAGTGTCTTCCAGGGTTTCGAACCACCGATTGGTCGTGCTTTCGTAGCGAAGGCGCCGCCAGATCCGCTCCTGCGGG
>Ga0187893_10015855_pt1 | contig 10035 bp, 11 predicted proteins | sample MA1701074metaG_FD_139574 | JGI IMG/M metagenome (GOLD analysis project Ga0187893, IMG submission 139574) | White microbial mat communities from a basaltic lava cave in the Kipuka Kanohina Cave System on the Island of Hawaii, USA - MA170107-4 metaG ... | reverse complement strand
TCGCACCGTCTGCCACCGTGCCGGTCGCGACGCGATCGCCGGCGCCACCGCCCGTCGCCCGGTAGACGACGATCGTGTTCGGCGCCCCGTCCGTCACGCGGACAAACCACCGCCCGAGCGCGTCGCAGTTCACGCCGGGCTTCGGGATCCCGGTCACCCTCCACGAGAGCAGTCGGGCGCCGTCATCCCCGACGAAGAGGAGCTGCGTCCCCGCCGAGCGCGTGCGGTGACGGCGCCTCACCTCGCGCCAGTAGCGGAGCTCGCGATAGGGCGTTGATAGCTCGGTATGGAGCTTGGTCCATGCGGCCTGGCCGGCGGACAGGTCCATCGTCTACCTCCCGCTCCTCTGCCGCGCGATCGCCTCGTTCGCCTGGCGGACTAGCTGCTCGCGGCCGTCACGCGCGATCTCTTCCGAGGCCGCCCGGATCTGAGCGTCGGTCAAGCCGCTGACCGGACGCGCGGGCTGGTTGCCGTGGCGTCTCCGCCCGACGTTGAACACGAACCACTTCGTCTGGATCGCCTTCGGCGGCAGGATCCGGAACCCGGTCCGCGTGACCCTCACGTTGCCGCGCCGGTTCATCTGGCGCAGCATGTCGCCCGTCTCGACGCCTGGCGTCGTGCGGCCCTTCTGCAGCGAGAACCGCAGGCCCTTGAGGCGGGTCCTGATCGTCTTCGCGGTCCCGGCCTCGACCTTGAGCGGAGCGACGATCCCGCCGCGCACGGCGGTGCCAGACAAGAGGCGAGCGATCGTCGCGTCGAGCGCCTCGCCGCCGATCTTCCGCAGCAACGCCCGAAAGTCGAACTTGGCCATCACGGCACCTCGTTGTCGCGGCGCTCCTGCAGGTAGCGCCAGGTCGTCCGCACCGTCCCCACGACAAGCTCTGCCGTCTCCGGGTCCGGGTCGAGCAAGCCGTCGTCCGCGCGCACGCTGACGAGCGTCACGCCGCTCACGTCGAGGCTCGTGCGGCCGTCGTATGCCTCGACGATCGCGCGCATCATTTCTTTCACGATCGCCAGCGGGGCCGACCCCGCCGGCAGGCTCTTCGCGCGCACCCCGCAGACGAGCTCGAGGATCTCGCTCCTCGCGTCTGTCCCGATTCCAATCGGGGTCGCCTGCTGCGCGGCCAGCGGGACTACTGCGACCCAGCGATCCGCAACCTTCCCGCCTCGCGCCACGGGGCCATCTGAGTCCCGAGAAACGAAGACAGAGCCGGAACCAAGAGTTGCTGTCGGCGCCGTTGCCGCGTTCACCACAGCCCGGATGCCTGTCGCGCTAGCATCATCCGTCAGGATCGCCGTGATCGGCGTGTAGGCATCGACGAGAGCCACGCGTCACTTCGCTCCCGCGGTCCGCTCGTGCTCGCGCAGCCGATCCTCGACCGCGAGCAGCCGCCGCGCGTGGTCCTCGATCTTGGTTTCGATCACGTCGAGCTTGCCCACAAGCTTCGCTTCCATCGTCTGGATCGCATCCGCGGTCGCGCCCTGTCGCTCGCCGCCGAGGATCGCGGTCATGCCACCGCCGCCGCCGACGAGCGCGAGCACGAGCACGAGCCACGGCGGGACGGCGGCGAGAGGGTTCGCCGCAGCTCCCGCGGCACCGTTCGGCTTCGGGGTCGCGGTCGCCTCGCTCATCGCGCTGCCTCCGCGAGCGCCGCCGCGGCCTCGGCCTCGAGCCTCGTCCGCTCCGCGGCGAGCGCGGCCGCGTCGCCCGGGTTCGCGGTCGCGAGCGCTGCGGCCGCCGCCGCGCGCGCCTGGAGATCGATCGCGCGCGAGCGCGCAGCGGTTCGCCGCTCGGCCGTCTCGGCGGCCGTCTCGACGCGCGCGCCGAAGCGCGTCCCGTCCCAGGTGCCGCGCGGCTCGACTCGGCCGGGCTGCGTGGTGATCTCGACGAGCGTCGTGCCGGCTGGCGGCGTCCACGCCGTAGCGCCGCTCCACGAGACCACGTTCTCCACGACGCCGGCGCGCACGACGGCGTAGCGGCGCGACGTCGGCGGCGTCTCGCTCGACGCGGGCGGTGGCGGTGCCTGCGCGCCGGCGCTCGAGAGAGCCGCGAAGAGCAGGCCGCACAGCAAGCCCGAGAAGATCGCGATCCGTCGGTCCCGGTTCATCTCGCCGGCCCTCTCTCTCTCTACTTGTAGGTCGTGACCCGAATGCGTCCGGCTCCGCCCGCGCCGCCGACGCCGCCGATGCGCGCGCCGCCGCCGCCGCCGGGCTGAGTCCCCGCGTTCGTCGCGGCGCTGGAGCCGCCGCCGCCGGCGCCTGCCATGAGCGACGTCCCGCCGGCGTTCGTCGTGTCTCCGGCGCCCGAGGCGCCGCCTCCGCCGCCGCCGTAGATGGACGCACCGCCTACGGCCGCGGAGAGGCCGTCCGACGTGACGCCGCCGCCGCCGCCGCCGCCCATCACGCTGTGATGAATGAAGCCCGTCGCGGCCGACTGCCCGGCCCCGCCGCCGAAGCCCGCGCCCTGCGCGATCGTCGAGGATGCGGCCTCGCTCTTGGGCGTGCCGCCGTCGCCCTGCGTAGCGCCGCTGGCGGTCGCGCCGGCGGCGATCCTGCCTCCACCGCCACCACCGCCGCCGCCCGACGCGCCACCGCCGCCACCGCCACCGCCAAATCCGGAAATGTCGCCGAAGGTCGCGGTGTTGAAGGTGCACGCGCCGGCCGCGGTGCCGTCGCCGTTCGTCCCCCCGGCGCCGCCTGACGCGATCGTGACGGCCTCGGTGGACGCCGCGTCGCCCGCCAGGATCCAGTAGAACGCGTAGGCGCCGCCGCCGCCCCCTGCCGCCTCCTCGCTCCCCGACGTGCGGCCAGCGCCACCGCCACCCGAGCCCCAAATCTGCACGTGCAGGAGCACCGCTCCCGAAGGCTTCGTCCAGGTGTCGCTCGCGTTGTAGGTCGCGATCTCGACGCCGCGCGCGACGCCGCTCGAGACGGCCCGCGCCGGCAACTGCCCGACGAGCAGACCGACCGCGGCGGCGAGCGCGAATGCCAGCGCGACGGAGGCGAGCGAACGCAAGCGCATGCGCGTGTCCATGGGCTAGGCCTACTCCGTCTTGTAGTAGACGACGAGCTCGGTGGTGCCCGTCGTCCGGTCAGCGAAGATCCCCGACGCCGACGCGATGCCGTCCGGCCCATACCAGACCGTGACGGACTCGCTCGCCGCGAGGTTCGTCAACGTGATCGCCGCGTCGCCGGTCCCAGTGCCGTTACGGATCGTCACCGCCGCGACCGCGCCGGCGGTCTCGCGGATCGTGAATCCCATGAGGCGCAGCCCGCCCGCGGCGCCGGTGATCGCCTGGTCCGCCGTGTCGGCGGCGTCGAAGAGCGCCGTCGCCGCGGTCCCGATCGGCTGCACCTTGCCGATCGAGTTCGTGCCGGCGGGGAGCGCAACGTCCGTCGCGAGGACGACGCGCTGCGTGAGCGCCGAGACCGTGCCGGATCCGGCCGCCACGCCCGCCTGGCCGGCGATCGGGTTGACCTTCGCTCGGTCGCTCTCGTCCCAGTCGTCGATGACGCCGAGCGACGCAACGCCCGCGTCGTCCGAGGCCGTCACGGTGCGCAGGGTCGCCGCGGACGACGCGCCCGCGCTGAACGCCGGCGCCTGCCCGTTGATCGTGAGCACGTCGACGTCGCCGATGTTGGCCGTGCCGGCGTTCAGCCCGACGACGCCCGTCCCGTTCGTCGGGAGCTCGACGCGCAGCGCGGTCGCCGCCGTGCCCGAGCCGTTCGTCACGCGATCGAACGTCGTGCCGTCGAAGGCGAGCAGCGCCGCGCCCACCGTCGGCGTCGTCGGGTTCGCCGCGTTGTCAGAGAGCGCCGCGGCCGCGGGGAGCTCCGTGTCGGCGGCGCCGCCGGCCATCGTCGCAGCCACGCGCAGCTCGCCGCTGGTGTTCAGCGAGACCGACCGCGGCTGGTCTCCGTCGTCGTAGGTCGGGGCCGACGAGGAGACGATCCCGCCGGCGAGCCGGCTCGCATCACCGCCGCCGCCCGGTCCGAACCGGACGTGCGCCGACCCCGACGCCGGCGCGGCCGCGCAGCCAGCAACGAGCATGGCCGCCATAGAGAGCATCAAGAGTCTCTGCCCGCTCGTCATGTTAGAGCTGCTCCTCGTACGCCGCGCGCGAAGACCGGCTCGCTCTCTCGGTTCATGACAACCGGACCTCGCCGTCCGCCGCGCGCCTGAGCGTCGCCGCTCCCGGTGATCGGACGCGGGTGCGGCACCTCGCGCCGAACCCATCGCATCCACGTCTCGAGATGCTTCGCGCTCTTCGCCGCGGCCTCTTCGCCCGGCATGCCACCGAAGTAGCGCCATCCGATCCAGTCAGCCTGAATGTGCTCGAAGTCTTCTCCGTTCGTGACCTGGGCGGGATCCACGCCCCACGCCCGGATGACCGACTGCACCGCGATCAGCGCCTCTGGCAGCAGGTTCGCCAACGTGGCGTCGCCGTCGTTCGGAGCCGTGAGCTGCGGCTCGTGAAGGACCGACGCCACGCGAACAGCCGTGATTGCTGCCAGAGACGCCACCGCGAGAACCCTCTTACGGCGTGGTGTTGATGACCGTCACCGCCTCCGGGTAGGTGACGATCGGGAGGCCGACCCATCCGGCGAACACGTCGAGGCCGTCGCCTTCGGGGGAGACCTTCGACCAGGCGTAGGGGCCAGGCTGCGCCTGCGTGAGCCCGGCCAGCTCGCCCTCGCCACCGTAGCCGCCGCCCTTCGCCGGGATCGTCGCGCGGCCCTCCGCCATGCGGAGCACCTCGCGCAACATCTCCTTCGGGGGCAGGAACACGGCCCGGTCCGTCGCTCCGCTGTCGTTCTGGTCGGCGAAGAACCGCGTGAACGAGCCGCCGGCCGGCACGTAGCCGTAGAAGCTCGTGAGCCAGTCGAGGCCGCCGAGACGCATCGTCTCGAGCAGCTTCGGATCCCAGATCGCGGACGCGAGCGCCTCGGCGCCGGAGCGGTAGCGCGCCCACTCCCGGATCTGGTCGTTGCCCTCGAGCGCGCGCATGACGACGTCGTTGGTGATCGCGATCTTCGCCGGCATGCCGCACGCCTGCACGTGGTCGGCCTCGGCCAGCTTGATGTCGTTGACGACGAGCGACGCCGGCGTCGCCCAGTTGACGCCCGCGTTGTAGGTGTTGTTGCCGAACGCGATCGAGAACGGGGCGTCGGTCCCGGGCACCGTCGTCGAGTTGACGACGAGCGTGCCGAGCAACGCCTGCGCGCACATGTATTCGCGCGTGTTCGTGATCAGCGTCCAGAGCTCCGCGAGCTCGATCCCCACGCGACCGAGCGCGTTCTCGCGATCCTCGCCCGGGCCGCGGAAGTTGAAGAGCTCGTGGCCCGGGATCGTCTTCTTGAGCTTGATCCAGGCCAGCGTGCTCGAGCGCCTCGTCTTCGTGACGAGCTCGACGTGGTTGTAGTGCCCCGCCGCCCCCGTGACCGGAGCCAGGCGGCGCTTCTGCTCGTATTCGTCCCAGGAGCACTCGAGCCCAGGCACGGGCCGATAGGTGCCCGCGTTGCGGAACATGTCATAGAGCATGCTCTGCTGCGGCACCATCGAGGCGTCGAACTTCTTGACGACGCCCGAGTGGTCCTGGAGACCCCAATCCTTCAGGATCGTAGACATCGCGGTCCCCTCTCAGCTCTCGAAGACGGAACCGCGACGCGACAACACGTCGAGCGCTTCGCCCGTCAGGTTGATGAGCTCGCTCTTGTCGTAGTGCCCGGCGCGCGACGTCGCGCACCTCGCGTGCACTGCGGTGCCGTTCTCGTCGATGAGGTCGGCGTGCTCCTCGGTCACCCGGTAATCCGCGTCGGATCCCGAGTCCTCCTTGCCGGCCGCGCCGAAGGCCGTCGCGAGATCGGACGTGACCTTGATCCAGGTGCCGGCGCCCTTGCGGGTCGTCGAGAGCACGAGGAGATCGGCCGCGCCGCTGTCCGCCGCGACGATCGGGATGTTGAGCGCCGCCGCCGCCGCGTTCACCGCCGTCACGACCTCGGCGATCGTGTCGTCGGCGCCGCCGAGCACGACCACCACGTCACCCTCACTCGAGGTGACCGTGAGCGTCTTGCTCTGCCAGTCGGCGTCCGGCTTCTCGTCGCTCGTGACGCTCGCGGCCGTGTTGCGGTCGCCGTTCGCGTCGTTGGCCGCGACGAAGCGACCCGTCGAGGTCCTCAGCGCGACGACGTTGCCCGGGCGGAAGCGCGTCGCCGGCGTCGAGCCGGCGTCGGTGTTGCCCGCGTCCAGCACCCCGACCCCGCCCTTCACGTAAGGGTGATCGGAGATGCGGTGGCGCCGGTAGGACTGCGTCGAAGAGATGATGCCCGGAAGCGCGTCGGCCATGTCAGTTCCCCTTTCCGGGCTTCACGCCCATGGCCGTGAGCATGAGCTGCTCGTCGGCCTCGGCCTGCTTCTTGGCCTCGTCCGCGGTCGACGCCGGGCGCGAGAGCGTCACGCGCCCCCTGCGCGCGGCGCCCGCGTCGTCGGCCTGCTTCTTCTGCAGGCCGAGGATGTGGCGCGCGGCCTTCTCCTGGCCCGCCGCGAAGAGCTCGCGGACCGTCGTCTCGGTGTCCTTCTCGATCACGAGACCGCCGCGCGACAGGCAGTAGTCGCGCGCGTCGGTGACCTCGCGCTCGATCGACTCGGAATGCAGGCGCGAGAGCTCGCCCTCGAGGCTCTTCACCTTCGTCTCGAGCGCGCGCGAGAGCTCCGCCTGCTTCGCCATCTCCTTCGGAAGCATCCCTTCCGCCTCCTTGGCGACCTCCGCGGCCGCCTTCAACTGACGCACCGCCTCGACGAGGGAGCCCTCGTCCGCGTCGGCCCCGAGGCCGAGAAGCGCTGCGATCTGCGACATGACCGACGACGGGGACGGCGGCGCCGACGCTGGAGCCGCGGCCGGCGCCGGTGGCGCGTCGGGCGCCGGGACCGGGTTTGCCATGGGAGACCCTCCTTGGGCCGGCGCTCGCGCCAGCGCGACAAAGTTTCCTTGATGAGTCACGACCGGTTGCGGCGTCGCCGCGACGTGGATCACGGTGCGGCCGAAGCGGCGGCCATCGCTCGCGACCGGGGCCGCGTCGATCGCCGGCGAGACCTCGCGGAGCGTGCGGCCGAGCTTCCGCTCCGCGACGTCGTCGTCGATCGTCACGTCGGCGACGAGTCGGTCGCCCTCGACGCGGAAGTTGCTCCACTCGCCCATGTCGGCTCGGATCGAATCGGTATGGCCGTCCGGGAACCACACGCGATGCCCGGCCTCGATCCAGGCGTTCGTGTTCCGCGCGAGCTCGTCGAGGTCCGCGACGGTCGCCGCGAACGCCTTCCCGTCCTTGGGGTCGACCCAGCGGCCAGCATGGAGGACGTCCTTCTTGGCGCGCTTCACGCCGCGTCCTCCTCGGGCAGAGGCTCGGCGGCAGGATCGTCACCCTCCATCTCGGCCTCCGTCGGCGGTGCACCCGAGGCGATCCACGCGTCCAGCTTCGATCCGCAGAACCGATAGCGGCCGCCGGGGAGCGGCAGCACGCAATCCGCGGGCGCCGAGCGGCCCCACTTGCGCACCGTCGCGGCGCGGACCTTGTAGCGCGCGCCCACGTCCGCCGCGCTCTCGTTGAAGCGCGCGAGCTGCTCCGCGGTCGGCTGCGCGACCTCGGACGCGGCGGCCGCCGTCGCGGCGGCCTGGGTCTGCGCCGGCAGAACCATCGCCTCGGCCTGGATGCGCGAGATCGTCGGGAAGCCCGCGACGATCGCCTCGATCGCGGTCTGCGCGGGGAGCTCGTTCGCGCCGACAGAGGCAACGAGCGCCTGGAGCGCCTGGATCTGCGCCCCGTTGAACGCCGTGGACTGCACGTCGATCGAGCCGCCGCCCTCCGCGTCGGCGTTCACGTCGCGCGGCTTGTGGTGCGGGATGTTGAGAGCCTCGAGCGCCGCGATGTCATCGAGGATCTCGGCCGTCGTGTAGGGCACGCCCTCCGCGGTGACTCGCTTCACGTCGAGCGTCTTCTCGACGATCGACGCGAGCAGCGCCTTGCTTTGACGGTTGAGCTCGGACGACTCGACGCGCGGCGCGCGCGCGGCCCGACCGAAGTTCACGCGCACGATCCGGTCGACGAACTTCTGCAGGTTCGCGATCACGAGATCGACGCGCGTCTCCTCCATCATGCCGAGGAACACGCCCACGTGAGCGTCGGCCATGGCGTAGGAACCGACGCCCTCCTGCGAGACCGTGCGCTCGGGGACAAACATCCCGCGAAGCTGCATGTCATCCAGGTAGCGCCGATGCGCCAGGAAATCGCCCGTGCGGTTCTGGGTCTCGATCTCCTTCAGCTCCCAGAGGCGATTGCCGCTGTCGTCGAACGCGGCGGGCAACGCGCAGACGCCGCCCTGACGCAGGCTCATCGCAGCTCGGGCGATCACCTGCACCGGGCTCCGGCCCTGGCCCGAGAGCGCCTTGTCCGGTTCCTGCGCTAGCGAGTCGTCGTCCGGGGCATAGCCCACGTATGGCGGATTCGACTTCTGCTCGTTCCAGTGCTCGTGGTGCTTCTTCGTGTGCTGCGCCTCGAACCACGGTTCGTAGGCGCCCTCCAGGATCGACGTGCCATACCAGTTCTGGAACTCCGGCAGGAAGGACGCGATCGCGACTTGGTCCTCTCCTAGGAACTGGCCGTCGAACTCGAGCCCGTCGGGGTCGCCCCACTCGTCACGGCAGAGCAGGACGCGCTCGGGATCGAGGTCGACGATGTCGCGGATCACGTAGGCCCGGGGCACGACCCGAGGCGAGAGACCGCCCGGACCGTCCTCGTCGATCACGACGTCCTCGAGCGCCCAGCGGATTTCGTGCGCCTGGAACCCGAAGGGCATCGCGTTCAGGATCGAGCGAATCGCCCGGTGGAGGACCGGCCGCTTGAGGAACGTCTCGGAGACGAACGCTCTGGCGCGAGGGTCGCCGCCCGTGACCCGGTAGGTGATGCCCCGGAACGGTGCGCGCAGCGCGCGCTCGCCGATCTTGATCTGCGTCGAGCGCCGCATTATTTTCTTCACGCGGATCGGGATGTCCCATGGCGTGTAGGGTCCGAGCCACGGGATGGCCGCCTCGCCCGCGGGAACGAAGACGCCGCCCCAGTTGTCGCCGGTGCGCGCGCTCGGTGAGAGCCTCGGAGGCGCGCTCTCGCGGGAGCGGCGCCCGCCGAAGAGGAACGCGCCGGCGGATCGCAGGAGGCCGATCATGAGCGCAACCCCGGCTGGTCCATCCAGCGGTTGAGGTTGCGGGGCACGGCGTACGCCGGCCGCTGGCTCACGCCCTGCCAGGCGAGCGCGAGCATCACCACGCCGTCATCGTGGCCGCCCTGCGGGTGGTCGTAGCGCACGCGGTCGCCCATGGGCTCGACCACGAGCTCGGAGAGCTCGCGCTTGAGCTGCTCGACGTGCTCGACGGGCACGCGCTGATCGTTCGGCAGCACGATCGTCTCGGGGACTCGGATCTGACCGCGACCCCCGGCAACGTCGAGCGCCTCGATCGCGTCCGCCTTCCGCGACGGCTGGTCCGTGCGGTAGCCCTCGACGGCGATCGCGTCACGGAGACCGAGACCCGCGAGCCTGACACGTAGCGCCTGCGCGAACGCCTTCCCGTGCATCGCCTCGTCGAGCTTGATCGTGACCCGCTGACCGCCGCGCCACCGCTGCGCGAAGTCGATCAGCCGCCGCTCGACGAACGGATAGAACTCGTCACGCTTCACCACGACCGTCGACGCGTTGAAGCGGTCGCTCGCGAGCAGGACGCCGTCACGGTTCATCGCGCCGAACCACGTGAAGTCGACTGACTGACCGAGGTCGACGCCGATCGCGACGGCTCGATCCGAGCCTGGCGCGAGACGGTGCTCGCCGCCAAACGCTCGCCCGAGCCACGGGAAGAACTGCGAGGCGATCTCGGTCCCGCGGAAGAGGCCGCCGATCTCCTGCGCGCCGAGATCGGGACTCGCGACGTCGAGCATCCCGCTGATCCCGTCGAGGACCTCGCTGGTCGTCGTCGTGTTCTTCGCCGC
>Ga0187893_10015854_pt1 | contig 10036 bp, 10 predicted proteins | sample MA1701074metaG_FD_139574 | JGI IMG/M metagenome (GOLD analysis project Ga0187893, IMG submission 139574) | White microbial mat communities from a basaltic lava cave in the Kipuka Kanohina Cave System on the Island of Hawaii, USA - MA170107-4 metaG ... | reverse complement strand
GGCCGGCGACTACACCGTGATCCTCGAACCCGCCGCGGTTGCGGGACTGCTGGGCTTCAACCTCGCCGGCGCCCTCTCGGCGCGCAACACCGAGGAGGGCCGCTCGTTCTTCTCGAAGCAGGGTGGGGGCACGCTGCTCGGCGAGAAGGTCTTCCACGAGTCCGTCACCGTGAAGAGCGATCCCATCGATGCGCGGCGGCCCGGCCAGCCGTGGGCGGGACCGGGTGGCGGCGGCACCAGTTTCATCTTCGGCGGGTTCGCCACCGGCGCCGGCGACTTCGGGCTGGCCACCGGGCCGATGAGCTGGATCGAGAAGGGCGTGCTCAAGCAGCTCGCCTACGACCGCTACTGGGCGAAGAAGTCGAGCCGCGAGCCCACGCCCCCGGTCACCAGCCTGGTGCTCGAGGGGGGCACGGAGTCGATCGAATCGCTGATCGCCTCCACCGACCGCGGCCTGCTGGTGACCAACTTCTTCTACATCCGCGTGGTCAATCCGCAGACCATGCAGCTCACCGGCCTCACCCGCGACGGTGTCTGGCTGATCGAGAAGGGCAAGATCGCGCGCCCGGTGACCAACCTGCGCTTCAACGAGAGCCCCGGCGTGCTGCTCGCCAACGTCCTCGGCATGACCGCGGCGCAGCGCAGCGGCAATTCCGTGGTGCCGGCGATCAAGGCCGCGAACTTCACGTTCTCGAGCCAGAGCGACGCGGTCTGAGCGGGACGACTCCCGTCTCTCCCCGGGGTCAGAGGTCGCGCCGGACGCGGCGCCGCAGCGAGCCGGCCAGGGCGGCCGGCGGATCCACGGACGTGGCCAGGCGCAGGATCGCGGGCGTCGCGCGATAGGACGCGACGAAGGCGGTGCAGCGCGCGCAGCCCCGCAGGTGCGCCTCGAGCTCGGCGCGGGTGTCTGCGGAGAGGACGCCCTCCAGGTAGTCGGCCAGCCGCTCGACGCCGGAAGCGCAGGTCGTCATCGTTTCACCCCCGCCAGCTCGCCCAGGTAGCCGCGCAACATGAGACGGGCGCGGTGCACGCGCTGGCGCACCGCCGCGGGCTCGAGCCCCATCAGATCGGCGACCTCGGCAGTGGACAGCTCCTCCAGGTCGCGCAGCACGAAGGCGGCCCGGTACGCATCCGGAAGGCGCTCGATGCCTTCGAGCGCCTTCTCCGCGAGTGTTCGCCGGTCCAGCAGCTCCTCGACCCGCGCCGCGGCCTGCAGCTCGTCCGGCGTGGCCAGGTGCGTGCCGCTCGCGTCGAAACGCGGCAGGCAGCCCTCCAGCGATTCCGCAGGGCGGCGGCCCCGGCTGCGCCGCTGCATGAGCGCCGCGTTGGTCACGATCCGGTACAGCCAGGTCGCGAAGCGGGACTCGCCGCGGAAGCTGGGCAGCTTGCGGAAGACCTGCAGGAACGCCTCCTGCACGGCATCCTGCGGATCGCCGCCGGGGCCGAGCAGCCGGTAGCAGAGCCGGTAGGCGCGCGCCTGGTAGCGCTGCAGCAGCTTCTCGAACGCGGGCTCGTCCCCGGCCGCGGCACTGGCGGCGAGCCGCTCGTCGCTCGGCTCCGGGCCGGGGACCCCCATCCGCCGGCAGTCTAGCGGTTCTGGATCGCGGCCTTCACCTGAGCAATCAGCTCCGGGGTCACCTGGGTGACGCCATGCTCCTTCGCGGCGTGCGCGGCGACCTGCTTCAGCAGCTCCTCCTCGGTCTCGGCGTGCGCCTGGAAGGCGCAGCCCTTCACCACGTCGTTGCAGGCGATCTGCTTTCCCATCCTGTTCCTCCCTGCCGGAAGCCTTCCAGCTCTCTTGAGATGCCGCGGGGCGCGGGCCGTGACGGCGGGTTGGCGGGCGAATACTCGAGGAAGCGGAAACGCAGCGGGCTCGCCCCGCGGGTCTCGCGCACGGACTCGACCTGGAAACGCACGCGGAACTCGGCGTCCACCTCGGTGTGGCCCGAGAGCTGCAAGAGGTCGCCGCTCGCGAAGTGGGCGAGGAGCAGGCCCGCCGGCGGGTAGGCGAGCAGGTTCCCGAGCGTGTTGAACATGCCGTTGCCGGGGTAGTCGTCGAACTCGACCAGGTCCGATCCCGGCACGCGCACGAAGCCCGGGAAGCCCCCGCGGTGAGACGCATCCGCCCCACCGGCGGGATGGAAGCTGGCGATGAAGAACGTGTCCGCCGCGCGCAGCCAGGCCTGTTGTCTCGCGTCGAGCCGTCTCGAGACGCGCGGATCGCCGGGCGCGGGACCCTCGCCGTCCGGCTCGGGCTCGCGGCGCTGGATGTACTTGGGGCAGTTGCCGTAGGCCTGCTGCACGACCAGGAACAGGCCCTCGGGCCTGAGCAGCCCCCGGCCGTTGAAGCGCAGGCGCTGGCGCGTGCGCGGGTCCAGCACCAGCAGGCCCAGTTCCGGCCGCGCCGCGAGGTTCTCCACCAGCGGGTCTCCGGTGACCGGCGCGGCGGCGAGTCGCAGCATCTGCGGGTCGACCACGCCGATGAAGCCCTCCGGGCCCGTGAGCAGGGACGCCCACACCCTTCCCCCGGGCTCGAGGCTCGAGGCCACGCCGAAGCGCTGGCGCGCGAGGAAGCGCCCGGCGCCGGGGGGAAGCTGGCTCCGCACGATCCGTCCCACGGCGCCCGCCGCTTCGAGCGAGCCGGCCCGGCGCTGCAGCTCCAGCTCGCCTTCGTGAAACGGACTCTTCATGGGAATTGAGATGCCGCTCGTCAGGCGGGTGTGACGGCCGATCCAGTCGAACCGCGGCCGCTCGCCCGAGTGGCTCCTGGCGCCCCACCGGGTCCTGCCGTCTGCCGGATCAGACGGCGCTGCCCTGAGGCACACCAGGCGAGGTCGTGGTCCGCGATCTCCCTGCGGGCGCATCATTGTCGCGATCCCTGTCAAAGCAAGCGATCTGGGCCAGCCAACCATGACGCTCACGCACCTCTTCTCCGCCCTGGCGACCACGGCCTACATCCTGATGGCGATCCAGTTCGAGGAGCGGGACCTGGTCCGCGACCACGGCACCGCCTGCACCGAGTACCCGCGGCGCGTGCCGATGCTGTGGCCCTTCGGCCACCGTCTCTCGGAGGTCTCGGCCGCGCGCCGAGGGCTGACCGCGCCCCGGGGCGCGCCCCCCGCGCTAGACTGGGGTCGCGCCCATGGGCATCGACACGCTTGTCCATGACCTCCGGCAGGGTGTGCGACTGCTCGCCCGGGAGCCCACTTTCGCCGCCGTGGCCGTGGCCACCCTGGCCCTGGGCATCGGGGCCAACACCGCGATGTTCGGCGTGATCAACGCGGTGCTGCTGAACCCGTTCCCCTACCCGGACGCCGACGGGATCCTGTTCGTGGGCGAGACCCACGGCGACCAGCCCGGCTTCGGCTCCGTCCCCGCTGGGAACTTCCGGGACTGGGCGCAGGAACAGCGCGTGTTCTCGGCGCTGGCCGCGATCCGCGGCCAGGACATGAGCCTGGACGGCGGGGACGAGCCCACTCAAGTGCGGGTCGGTCTGGCCTCGGCCAGCGTGTTCCCGCTGCTGGGCGTCGAGCCCAGGCTGGGGCGCGTGTACCGCGCCGAGGAGGACACCGAGGGCGCGCCGCGGGTGGCGGTCCTCAGCCACGACCTGTGGCAGTCGCACTTCGGCGGGGACCCCTCGATCCTGGACCGCACGCTGCTCCTCGACGACCAGAGCTACGGCGTGGTGGGGGTGATGCCGCCGCGCTTCGAGCTGTGGGCCGCCGACCTCTGGGTGCCCTACGGCCTCAACTTCGAGGGAGAGTTCAGGGACAGCCGGCTGGTCAACAACGGGCTCTTCGGCCTGGCGCGCCTGAAGCCGGGCGTCTCCCTGGAGGCTGCCAAGGCGGGGATGAGCCTGATCGCCCGGCGGCTCGGCGCGGCGTACCCGGACACCAACACGGGCGTCGGCGTGTCGATCACGCGCCTCAAGGACGGGGCCGGCGACCAGCTGCGTCCCGCCCTCTTGGTGCTGCTGGCCGCCGTGGCCTTCGTGCTGATCATCGCGTGCGCCAACGTGGCCAACCTGCTGCTGGCCCGGGCGGCCACCCGCGAGCGGGAGCTGGCCGTGCGCTCCGCCCTGGGGGCGGGGCGGGGTCGGCTGCTGGCCCAGATGCTGCTGGAGGTGCTTCCCCTGGCGCTCATGGGGGCGGCGGCGGGGGCGCTGCTGGCCTACTGGGGCCTGAAGGGCCTGCTCCTCGTGATCCCTCCCGACGCCATCCCCGCGGAGTCCGACGTGCGCCTGGACGGCCACGTGCTGGCCTTCACGGGCGGGGTGGGCCTCCTCACGGCGCTGCTCTTCGGGCTGCTGCCGGCCCTGCAGGCCTCCCGCGGCGACGTCTCGGAAGGGCTCAAGGAAGGAGCGCGAGCCGCCAGCGGAGGCCGCGGGCGGCAGCGCCTGCGCAGCGCGCTCATCGTGGGCGAGGTGGCGCTCTCCCTGGTCCTGCTGGTGGGGGCCGGGCTGATGATGAAGAGCCTCTCGCGGCTGGGCAGCGTGGACCCCGGCTTCCGGACCCACGACGTGCTGAAGATGGAGATCAGCCTCCCGCAGCGGAAGTACCCGAGCCCGGAGCAGAGCGAGGCGTTCTTCCGGCAGTCGGTGGAGAAGATCCGGGAGCCCACCGGCGTGGTCCACGCCGGGATGGGGATGCTGCCGCTCTCGGGCCACGCCCACGGGATGCCCCTCGTGATCGAGGGGGGGACGTACCAGAGCATGCGGGAGCTGCCTTTCCTCATCCTGGGCCTGGTGGAGGGGGAGTACTTCCAGGCCCTCGGCATTCGCCTGCGCTCAGGGCGGCTGTTCGGTGCCGAGGACGCGTCGGGATCGCTGCCGGTGGCCGTGGTGAACCGCAGCCTGGTCGCGAAGCACTTCCCGGGCCAGGACCCGCTCGGCAAGCGCATCAAGGCGGGGCTCCCCGAGAACTTGAACCGCCCCGGTATCCTCCCGCCCGGGGCCGGCGAGTTCGCTTGGCTCACCATCGTGGGCGTGGTGGAGGACGTCAAGCTGTTCGGCCTGAGCGAGGAGATCCCGCCCCCGCCCGTGGTCTACGTGCCGTTTTCCCAGGCCCCGAAGGTGGCGATGCTGCGGAACTCGTGGGCCATCGTGGTGCGATCGAGCGGGGACCCCCTGCAGTTGGTGGGGGCGGTCCGCGAGCAGGTCTGGTCCCTGGACCGCACCCAGCCCATCGTGGGTCTGGGGCGGATGCAGACTCTGGTGACCGACTCGCTGCGGCAGTCCCGCTTCGGGACGCTGCTGCTGTCGCTCTTCGCCGCCCTGGCCCTGGTCATGGCCCTGGTGGGGATCTACGGCGTGGTCTCGTACGCCGTGGCCCAGCGCACGCGCGAGGTGGGGATACGCCTGGCCCTGGGCGCCGACGCGGGGAGCGTGCTGCGGCTGGTGCTGCGCCAGGGCATGACCCTGGTGGGGGCGGGGATAGCTCTGGGGCTCCTAGTCGCCTTCGGCCTGGCCCGCTTCCTGTCGAGCCTGCTCTACCAGGTCGAGGCCAGGGATCCAGCCACCTTCGCACCGGTAGCGGCGCTGCTGGGGCTGGTCGCCATGGGCGCGTGCTATTTCCCGGCGCGGCGGGCCACCCGGGTTGATCCCAGCGTCGCCCTGCGCGACGAGTAGCCGACGACGACGGGGCTCCCCTTGCCCGTGAGTTCCTCATCGGGCCGGGGCTGCGTGCTCGATCAAGCAGAAGAAGAAGAAAGAAGTAAGGGCTCGGCGGTAGCCCGCAGGTGATGGAGCTACAGGAAGCCGCGGTCGCCGCAGCGCTAGCCCTCCGCACTCCGAACGACGTCAGGACGCCTTGAGTGCTGCCACCAAGTCGAGCAGGCCCCGCTTGCCGTCCGCGAAGAACATCAAGGTGTTCTCCAGGGCGAACAGCGGGTTGGGGATGCCGGCGAAGCCCGGGCTCAGGCTCCGCTTCATCACGATCACGGTCCGGGCCTTGTCCACGTCCAGGATCGGCATGCCGGCGATCGGGCACTGCGGGTCGGTGCGGGCCAGGGGGTTGACCACGTCGTTGGCCCCGATCACCACGGCCACGTCGGTCTCGGGGAAGCTCGGGTTGACGTCGTCCATCTCGAGGATCTTCTCGTACGGGATGTTGGCCTCGGCCAGCAGCACGTTCATGTGCCCCGGCATGCGCCCGGCGACCGGGTGGATGCCGAAGCTCACGTTGGCGCCACGGCTCTCGAGGAGGTTCATGAGCTCCCGCACGGCGTGTTGCGCCTGGGACACGGCGAGGCCGTAGCCGGGCACGATCACCACCCGGCGCGCGCCGTCGAAGACCATGGCCAGCTCCTCCGGGGAGGCGGATTTGACCTTGCCGCCGTAGACCTTGTCCTCCGACAGCTCGGCGCCCGCGGTCATCACCCCGAACAAGACGTTGGCGAGGGAGCGGTTCATGGCCACGCACATGATCCGCGTCAGGATCAGCCCCGAGGCCCCCACCAGGGAACCAGCGATGATCAGCATGTTGTTGTTGAGCACGAAGCCGGTGGCGGCCGCGGCCAGGCCCGAGTACGAGTTCAGCAGGCAGATCACCACCGGCATGTCCGCGCCCCCGATGGGCAGCACGGTGAGCAGGCCGAGCACCGAGGCCGTGCCGACCAGCCCCCAGTACCAGCCCGTGGCCGAGGGGTCCATCACCACCGGCACGCCCAAACCCACCGAGGCGGCGAGCAGGGTCGCCTTGACGAGGTGCTGCCCAGGGTAGTGCCGGGGCCGCAGCGCTTTCCATTCCTCGAGCTTGCCGTAGGCCACCAGGCTGCCCCAGAAGGTCACCGCGCCGATGATGCCGCCGGCAACCGTGGCGATGGCCATCTGGTTGGCCAGGGCGCCCTCGGCCAAACTGACCGTCGAGGCCGGATCCGCAGCCTCGACCAGGGCGGCTCCCGAGACGAGCACCGAGGCCCCGCCCCCGAACCCGTTCAGCAGCCCGACCATCTGGGGCATGGCGGTCATCCGGACCCGGAGCGCCATCGCGGCGCCGACGCCGGCCCCCACCACCAGGCCCGCCAGGATGGCCTGGTAGCTGACGATGTGCCGGTCGAACAGGGTCACGATCACGGCCAGCAACATGCCCAGGGAGCCGACGGCGTTGCCGCGTACGGCCGTGCGCGGATGGGCCAGCCCCTTGAAGGCCAGGATGAAGCAGATGGCCGCGAACAGGTAGACGAGGTTGACGAACCAGGTCATCGGCGAACGACCGTCAAGACTTGCTCTTGAACATGCGCAACATGCGATGCGTGACCAGGAAACCGCCCACCACGTTGATGGTCGCGAACACCACCGCGACGAAGCCGAGGATGGTGGTGACCCGGTTCGGGGTTCCGGCGGAGACCAAAGCCCCGACCAGGGTGATCCCGGAGATGGCGTTGGATCCCGAGGTCAGGGGCGTGTGCAGCGTCGGCGGCACCTTGCGGATGACCTCGAAGCCGACGAACACGGCCAGCGCGAAGATCGTCAGGGCGGCGACCAGCGATTCCATTCACGTCCTCCGGGTGGACATCCTACTCCCGTCGTTCCGGCGAGACGCCGAGCCGCTGCTCAGGCCATCGCCCCCGCGATCTCGTCGAACACCTCGAGCATCCGGTCCACGTCCTTCTCGGTGTGCAGCGCCGAGACCGTCCACTGCTCGTCGTAACACTGCGCCTGGGGGATCACGCCGCGGTTCAGGTTCATGTGCCAGTAACGCCAGAAGGCGTCGAAGTCCTGGTCCAGCCAGTCGCGGTAGTTGGTGGGCGGCTTCTTGCGCCAGAACACCGTGCCGTTTGCGCCCAGGTTCACGGCGCAGGCGTTCAGACCGTGTTTCTTGATCACCTTGTTGTGACCGTCCGCCAGCATGTCGCCGAGCCTGGTGGCGCGCTCGAAGACGTCCTTGGTCAGGATCCCGTCGAGCGCGGCGATGCAGGCCGTGGTGGCCAGGGGGTTGCTGGCGTAGGTGCCGGCGTGGAAGGAGCGGAAGGCGGCGATCTCGTTCATGATCTCGCGGCGCGCTCCGAAGGCGCCCAGGGGCAACCCGCCGCCGATGGCCTTGGCCAGGCACACGATATCGGCTTTGACCCCGTAGTACTCCTGGGCACCACCCCAGGCCAGCTTCGCTCCCGTCTTCACCTCGTCGAAGATCAGCAGGCAGCCGAACTCGTCGCACAGGGCGCGCAGCTCCTGCAGGAAGCCGTCCCGCGGCCCGATCACCCCCACGTTCATCATGATCGGCTCGAGGATGATCGCCGCGACGTCGTTCTCGTTCCGCTGCAACACCTCCCGCACGCTCTGGATGTCGTTCCACTGGGCGACCACGGTGTTCCTCAGCGTGCCCTCGGGGATGCCGTGGCCGACGGGCAGCGGGCGCGGGTGGCGCGCGGGACCGAGTTTGGCTTTGGGCGGCTTGACCGAGACGAGGGCGGTGTCGTGGCCGCCGTGATAGGCGCCTTCGAACTTCAAGACCTTGTCCCGGCCGGTGAAGACCCGGGCCACGCGCAAGGCGTGCATGGTGGACTCGGAGCCCGAGTTCGTGAAGCGCATCTGCTCGAGGCCAAAACGCTGGCAGATGAGCTGGCCGGCCCGGAGCTCGCGGTCGTGTGGCATTCCGTACAGGGTGCCCTCGGAGGCGGCCTGGGTCAGGGCCTTCACCATCGTCGGATGGGAGTGGCCCACCATGAGCGCGCCGAAACACATCGAGAAGTCGGTGTACTCCCGGCCGTCCACGTCCCACATCTTCGAGCCCTCTGCGCGGCTGATGTAGATCGGGTAGGGCTCGTAGGTGCGGAAGTTGGAGGAGACGCCGAGGGGCAGCACCTTGTCGGCCTCCTCGTACATGGCGTAGCTCTTCGGGGTCTGCTTGCGGTAGCGGTCGATCTCCTGCGCGTGGGTCGTCATCCAAGCCTCCATGGCCCGGAGCGGATTCCGGGCTGACACGAACAACTCCTTCTCGGGAACGCGAGCGTGCGGAGGCTTAACGGTTGGTGTCGTCCCGCGGGGACGGACGGTAGGGGTGGTGCAGCGTCGAACGTCTCATGGCTTCACCCGAGGCGCCGGAGCATATCATGGTGGGCGGACCTCGAGGCTGAGCGTGGTGAAGTCGCTCTCCCACGCGTCACCCTTCGGGCGGATCTCGGTGCCGGCCAGCAGCCAGGGGCCGGGTCGGTCGAGGACGACCTGGGCGCGGCCGTCGGCGTCGGTGGTGACGAGGCGGCGCTCGGACCCCTGCGCCGCGGCAGCCACCACGAACGAGGCCAGCGGCTTGCCCCGTTTCAGGACCACGATCGGCAGGCTGGCCGGGGCCCGCAACGCGAATGGGTCGGCCTCGGGCACGATCTCGAGTTCGAGACCGGCGGGCTCGGCCCACGAGGGGTCGCTCGCGGCTCCCACCTTGACGAATGTCTTGGCGTGCTTGCGGTAGGTCTCGCGCCAGGTCTTCGGCGGCTTGCGCTCTCGCCAGGCCTTGCCTGCGGTCTGCGCGGCGCCGATCTCGTGGAGGTACTCCTCGACCTCGGCCTCCTTCAGCGTGAGTGTGGCGGGTTTGGTGGCGACCCAAACCGTGGCGAGGCCCGCCATCCGAACCGGCGCGGTGAGCAGCAACGCGTGGTCGCCGCGTTCGCGACTGGGGATGTCGGCTTCCTGCCCCGACAGCCGGACCCGTGCGCGCACCAGTCGCTCCGGCTCGGGCGCGTGGTCAGGCTGTGGAAACCTCATGCCGCTGGTGAATTCCAGCAGCAGGCTCCCGCCCGGCGCGACGCGGAAGGCCCTCGGCTGCACCCAGGTGTCGTGGGCCAGGGCCGGCAGCGTCAGCGCGCAGGCCGCGGCGAGCGCGGCCTTCTTCACGCCGGCACCCGCTGCGGCTCCGGGGCGCTCGCGGCCAGCACGCGCCGCTCCCCCACTTGTTGCCGCCACATCGCGTAGTAAAGACCCTTCTCCGCCAGCAGGGCCTCGTGGGCGCCCGCCTCGACGATGCGCCCGCGCTCGAGGACGTGGATGCGGTCGGCGTGCATCACCGTGGAGAGCCGGTGCGCGATCAGGATCGTCATCATC
>Ga0187893_10015853_pt1 | contig 10036 bp, 4 predicted proteins | sample MA1701074metaG_FD_139574 | JGI IMG/M metagenome (GOLD analysis project Ga0187893, IMG submission 139574) | White microbial mat communities from a basaltic lava cave in the Kipuka Kanohina Cave System on the Island of Hawaii, USA - MA170107-4 metaG ... | reverse complement strand
GTCGCAAATATGCCAGGGATTACAATGAGGTCAAAGCTTTAGGTGCCCTGAACAACAGTGCTCGCACACCCGAGCAAACCGACCTGGCCCACTTTTTCGCCGGCAACACTCTGGTGATCTGGAATCGGGCCGTAAGGGAAATTGCGGTAACTCACATAGATAACATCTCTGAGAGTTCAAGGCTTTTTGCGCTGGTAAGCATGGCCGTGGCCGATTCTCTAATCACCGCCTGGAACGACAAAAGCTTCTACGTTTTTTGGCGTCCAATTACGGCGATTCAAGAGGGTGATAACGACAACAATCCGCGAACAGCAGGTGATCCGATTTGGGTCTCTCTGATAACCAACCCCAACTACCCTGATCACACGTCGGGGGCCAACGCTTTTGCCAGCGCGGTCAATCGCTCTCTGGCAAGATTTTTCCGAACGCACCAGATGACCTTCTCGGTGACAACCACAAATGTAAATCCTACAATCGAGGACACACGCACCTATCACAGTTTCTCTGATGCGGCGCAGGATGTGGTCGACGCACGCGTTTACTCGGGTATTCACTTCCGATTTGCCGATGAGGCGGCCCGAAAGCAAGGCAGACAGGTGGCCGACTGGGCTTTCAAGCACTTTTTTCGACCCATCGGAAAAGACAAGAATGATAAGGATCGAGAGGACGACGATTTTGATCGTGACTGAGGCGCTATCCCACGACTTCGATAACGGAATTTCACCTCTAAGAGAGGGCGTGTTTATAGCCGGGACAGACCCCCAGGAATGTTGCCCTCCGTAAGGAGTGCGCTGTCTTCCTTCAGCGCCTGACCTCCTTACGAGGCACAGGCTCAAAGGGGCGAGTGGCGCTTTCTGTAACACTCCCAAGGGGCTGCGCAAACTCCTGCGCTTCACCCAGCTGCTTAGTGGCAGCTCCTTTCAGTTCCGCCTCAGTGCTAGTTGCAGTGTCTTTTCGGGCTCGGTTTTGAAGCAACAACCAAATAAAAACGGTTTCGGCTGCCACCAGAAGCAGGAAGCAAAGAGAGACGAAGGCAATAATCCAAACCTTGGTGAAACCCATTTCCTTCATAACACTTAACAAACCGATGGCAACTCCTACACCAGCAATGGGAATGCCCAGGATTCCCGCGACGAGGATATTGAAAGAGGACTCCGGTAATCTATCTGGCTCTGTCGAAACCGCAGTCTTCGCTCCGCAGCGCGTGCAATAAGTCACGCCGGTGTCGATTGCGTTACCGCAAGTTGAACAGTACATAATGCTACTCGTAGCTCAAGGCTTCCACCGCATCTTGTCGTGCGGCGCGCAGGGCTGGATAGAGAGCGCCAACACTACCACCTACAAGACCAACCAGTAAAGCAATCAGAATCCAGCGCGGCTCTATCTGAACGGTTAGACTTGTGGTGCGCATTACGGCAAAGCGGGCGGCGTAAGTTAATAACACTCCTGCAACTACGCCCAGAAAACTGACTATGATCGCTTCCTGCTCGATTACCCAGGCGATGGCCGGCTTCGACATCCCCAGGGCCTTTAAAATCCCAATCTGTCGGGTTCGCTCTGTAACCGTCGTGTACATGGCCAGCAGGATGACCAGCGTGCTGATCGCCGCGGCTATGGCAACCACGACCTTGAGAAATACGTTCAGAGCCGGCACCCCGGTAGCATAAAGCTCCGGAAGATCACGCATGAGAATAACCTGTTGGTCATCGAACTTACTTTGAATTCGCGCTGCGACTTCCTCTTGCTCAGCGGGATTAATACAGGCGACCAGAATAGCCGATGCTCTACCTTGAGCCCCTTCCTGCTCCTGCATGGTGGCCAGCGGTATCTTTATGCGCCCTCCGCCCGGAGGATTGTAAACACCAACTATCTTGAATGGTCGCTCGAAGAGTTGAACTGTGGAACCCTGTACAGCTTGCCGGTTCTGTTGCCAAACTGGATCCACGATTGCCTCGTCGCCGGAGATCAGCTTCCGTCCTTCCCGCATGGTGATGCCGGCAAGCTCGGCGTATTCGTCAAAATTTATGCCGTCGATCAACCTGGAGCCGAAACCCGCATCGCTCCGATCGACTGCTTGTCCCAGGGGGGTTGTCAACCTGACTCCTTGGATGGCAGCAATTTCAGCCGCGCGCGAAACTGGCAGAACAAAGGGTGACGTGCCCCCAAAGCCCAGTGAGCCCGAGGCGCGAACCATTATCTCGGCGCGAATGTTCGCCTCGCGCTTGCCTCTCTCCTGGAGCAGGCCGCGGGCCAAGCCCACCGTAAACACAATTAGGAGTACGCCGACCGCCGTTCCCAAAATGCTGACGGCCGTGCGCGCGGGACGATGTGCGATGTTTGAGAGTACCAGACTGTCCATAAGCCTTTGTAAACGTGGACTGCGATCAAGTAATCGCTGCCAGGCGTTTGGCAGAGTCCTTCCAGTCAAGACCACCAGGCCAAGCGAGCTCCAGAAGACAATCGCAGCTTTACGTACCAGCGCCAGGGTCACTCCTGTCGCAGTGGCAAAGCCAAGAGTCTGGAGCACAACTTCCGTGCCGCCTTCGTAGACGCCGATCGTTCCCGGAACGAAGGCAAAGGCAAAGTTAATCACCTTCGTAAGCGACTCGATGATGTAGGCCTGGGCTACCTGAGGTTGATAGCCCAGCAACCGCAGTGTAACAAAGACTTCCACTACACTGGTTGCGTGAGCAGCCAGGTCGCAGAAGATCATGGCAAAAAAAGCGGCCGGGTGATGTTTGTAGAAGTCATAGACTTTGGCTTCCAGACGGGAAATGTGATCTCGTTTGCGCAGGATAACTTTGGGCCCTAGTCTTAACCGCGCCAGTTGATCGATGGCCCAGGTGAGAAGCATTACCCGGCGCCCGGCAGCCAGTGCTGTAACTGCAATCCCTAAGAAAGCAGCGACGGCAATTCCCACTAAAACATAATAGACCAGTGACGGCAGGTGGTAGGTAAACAGCATCACGCAGGCGCCGCTGAGGATGAAGAAACCTACCGAAAGGTTGTAAAGCAGATTATCAACTACCAGAGCAGGCACACCGTAAGTCAGAGGTACTCGCTTTCGCAGCAGAGCGACCTTTGTTGCTTCACCCAGCAGGGGGCCTGTGAAAGTTAGGAAGCTTATAGCCTCGCCACCCAGGCGCGCAGTGAATGCCTGCATGAGGCTAAGGCGACGATGCTCCGCGGGAACTGCAGCCCTCATGGCGATGGCCCGCAGGAAGTGACGTGCCCCACTGATGGCCAGGACAAAGAAAAACCCGAATCCGACGCGCAACAACGCGTCGAATATGGGTTGTAGTCCAACGCGGTTGATTACATAGATGAGGAGACCAAAACCGAGCAGGAAGGCCAGAGACTGAAGCCACAAGAATGAGCGTCGCGAGCTGGAAGCAGCTGAGGTTTGTGGTGCTTCGGCGAGTCCCTCAGACTCGTCAACCCACTCAGCTGCCAGCTCATCTCCACGTCTCATCAAGGCGGTGTGCTCACTCCAGTTTCTGCAATGATTGGCTTGGGCCCCAACTCAGGTAGAAGCTCTTTGATCACGCGGCCTGGAAAACGGCGAAACCCTTTCTGCCAGAGAATCGGAACAGGATTGCTATCATGGCGTAAATTACCCGTTATGGCCAGCATGGTGGGAACAAAACTCAGACTGTCGTATGGTTCCTCGATCACTAAGCCCCGGGGAAGATTTGTGCGCTCGCCTCCCGCAACCATGAAAATCGAATGTGTGGAGATGCGCAGAAACGATCCGTGGTTACCGCCCGGATTGAAACCTCGAACGTCAAAATTCCAGTGATTGTTGGCTACTACCAGCAGATCTGTTTCGATCAGTTTTCGCTGGCGCCTTACCAGCCGTCGCATTAATCGTTCGTCAGGCGAGATACTGGGTTCATCCAGAGAGAGTCGTTCATTAGGATGCCGGGCCAGCACCTCATAAAGCCCAATAAGTCCGTTCGAGTATTCCGTTCGATGCAAAGCCCTGAGCCACTCCTCGTCTGTGTGCCAATTGTTTAGCCAGCTACTTCGATCACCGGGGACAGAGAAGTTGGGGTCTTCAAAAATCTGTAAAGGAAATCCCGCTCGCCATTGCTCAAGCTTGAAATGCACGTCGCCGGCGGCAGTTTGGATCAGGTTGCTGATCGGTTGATAGCGAAAACTCAAACTACCCCGGGCGTCACGTCGCGCCAGAATCAACCCCTGATGGTCCCGACCGTCGAAGATCCAAACGACGTCGTTTGTTATTCCCGGCTCGTCAATAAGCGAACTGATGAGGTCGGCGTCGAGGCGCAAGGCTATAAAGTCAACCGGACGGTTTGCCACCCGTCGCTGCACATTGTTCCGCACTGTCAGGTTGTGCAAGAGAGAAAAATAGTCGACCCTCGCAAAACTCTTTTCAAAGTCTAGCGTGCCGTCAGCCTTCAACGTCAGACCGCCAGCGGCCGGTCCCACCACATAATTCTGCAGATCATAAACACTATTCGCTTCACCCATCGAAAGGGTGGGAATCAAACTCTCAATCTTTTGTGCAGTGGCCGAAAAACTTTCTCGTTTCAGGGCGAGCAGGTTAGAAAGTGTTTGAAGGTAACTGCTATAGGCGGCTTCATGTCCCTGCCAGCGACGCAGTTGTGCATAAATGCGCTTGATCTCGTCGTCTCGACCAGCCGCAATCTCTTCTTTGCTGAGTTTTTTTGGCCGCGCCGCCCACAGTTTTTCCTGCTGGTTAATACTGCGCCGCAGTGCGCCCAACTCTTCATTCAGAGAGCCGAGTTCGACTTCCCAAAACTCACGGCGATCGTCGATGGTTTTAAAAAACGCGTGCGTAGCCGCTACACGCAAGGACTCGGTCAGATCTTTTCGTTGCAACTGCTGCAACAGAATGTGCAGCACATTCAGCCTGCTCTCACGCAGGTGAATCGAAGCGCGCTCGTTGCCGTCAAAGTCAAAGACAGCAGTGGGATAAGACGAACTCTGCCCCTTCAGGTACAGGGAATCTCTGGTAGTCGTCGTAATCAAAGTTACGAACGGGTTAATACCCTTGACGGCATAGTCGAGCAGCAGCCGCCGCTTGGTTAGCACGTGGTGGCCGCCTCCGTCCGGACTTCCCAGAAGCTTTACAAGGTTATAACCCTGACTGTAGACGCGCTCGTCGGTGTTGAAGCCGTGATCGGAAACCACGACCATTGCTGTTTCCTCTCCGAGAGGGCTTTTTTGAATGCTGGTCCAAATTTGTCCCAAAATTCCATCAAGCCTCTTGAGCACGAACAAGTGTGATTGCCGATCGTTGTTGTGATGGGCCACGTGGTCAAAGTCCGTGATCACAATATCCAGATAGCGTGCCATTGGATCCTCTAGTTTGGAGATCATTTCCCGCAGCAGCTCGGCGGGAATGGCCTCGCGCAGATCCAAACCCATGGTCCACTCGTCCAGTAGCTCTTTCGGCGTCCGTTTGAACTTATTCAACAAACTGTTCTGATAAGTAATGAACCTCGGTCCTCTCTGAAACAGCGAAAACGTGACATAACGCTCGTCGTGCGGATAGGCGTCAACCAGCATCGGCGTTCGCAGCGAGTCCAGTACCTCCGCTGCCGCCATGTCCACTTGCGCTCCGGTCGCACTCATCACCACAAACGGGACAAAGTTCAGATAGTCGTAGGTTTTTAGCGTGTACCGATCAAACTCGACATTTCCTTTTATTTGCAGATGTTGTCCAGTCTCGAGTAATGACCAAGATGGCGCAGACAAACTCATCCCTCGGACATAAAAATTGGCCAGTCTCGCGCCACGTTGATAGTAAATATGTTCTATCCATGGAAGCTGGCTTTTCCCCGTGCGCGGATCTCTCTCCTTTACAAGGCGATCCACCAGGGAATAAGGAATACCATCAAACTTAACCAGTACCAGTCGTTTGGTTTGGGCACTGGCGCTGGCGGCTAAAATTATCAGCAGCAGAACCAGACAGGCAGATCTCAGCAGGCGGAAATTTCTGACAAAAATTCCAAACGAGTGGCTGCGGTGGAGGAAGCGAAACCAACTCATCACTATTGTTGCCCCGAAGTTCGGGAGCCGGTTTTGGCCGTAATTTCGGCACCCGAGGTGCCCGCGGGCTCGGCTCGACTGAGGTAGGAATTAATTGTGTCTTTCCAGCTGGCATCGAGATCCATATTTTCTGAGATACGCAACAACTCAGCTCTCGCCTGGCGAGAATTTATTCGCGCCAGGCTGTCCAGACAAATATGGCGGGTTTCGTCATCGTTCGTTTTGGCAAAAATCCGAGCAGCGGACTTGACGGCGCTGGAGCGGGCCTGGGCCCCGTAGTCGGCAACAAATCGCAACGACCGCCTGACGTCCGCGAGGTTCCACGCAACCTCGATTTGTGATTTGGATTTCGCAACCTCTCGAAGAAAATTGGTGTGGTAGTCCATGCGACGCGCAAGGTCCAAACGCTCCCCCATATCGCCGGTGGCCTCTTCCCGATGAACATACTTTCCGAAGGTTAGGATGTTAGCTAAGCGGAAAAGCACTCGTTCGGTCTTCCCGTGTTCAAGTGGGACCAACTCCAACCGCCGGTCTCGTTTAAGTTTTGCAGGTAAACCGTCAGGGCGCCCGGCATAAGCAAGCAATGCTTCATATTGTTGCCTGGCGAGTTTAGCTTCCACATCGAGATCATTCTCCAGAGGATTCAGCGAAACACGTTCAAGTCGGTTAGTGATCTCCTGCTGCAGCTCAGGATTCAGCGAGTTCTCGAGTGACAATAGAAGTTTTAATTGTGAGTATGTTCTCAACCGCGATGGCTGATTCACGTCGATACCCCGGCGCCCGGTGACAAAATCAAATACTGTTCGCCCCAGAAAATAGGGCAGGTTTCCGAAGCGCGAAACCGCCAAAAGATTTCGCGTAATATCTTGCAAGACTCGCCGCGACATCTCGCGTTTTTTCGGGTTCAGGCCATCCCGAAAATCAATCAAGAGCATCGGAATCTTCGGGTTATCCAGCCCGTAGAGGGCAATTGGAATCATCTCGACTGCCCGGGCACCGCTGGTTTCCGGTGGTACTGGACGATTCTCCCTGTCGAAGTAGCGAATCTCAGAATATCCCTTCCAATCGAGCAGCCGTTTATCAGACCAGGGATCGGAAAAATTAAGAAAGCGCTTACTGAAAGGCTTTTCAGGCTTTTTGCCGAGTTCCGATCTGGCGATCCAGATTAGGGCATGAGTCATGCTGCCATCGGGTAACTGCAATGGCTCAAAGTACAGCGATTCTGCTTCCGCTCGTTGACGCAGCAGCTCCCAATTGTGCCCTCGCTCATCTCGCTGTTGGGTTGTGCTCTTTTCGTAATAGGTTTGCAGGTGAAGTGGATCCACGAGGCCCCCGAAGGTTTTGTCACTCAAAACCAGGCGGGAATGAATTTCTGCGGTTTCTGCATCTGAGAAGGCGGCCAACCCATTCACAGACTGATAGAGCGAGAGAATTGAAAGCGCGCGGATGATGTGAGACTTGCGGTAGTCATTAATGTTTCGACGGTACGAGCGCGTCGAGGCTTTGACCGGCGTGCCGTAGGGATCGAGTAGAATGTTCTGAAGTGCTGTCCAGAATATCTTGTTCCATACATCGCTATCCGGCCTCGCCAGATCCATAGCCGGTGGCGGAGCCGTTCCTGAGAACTGTGCTTTATTTCCGGCCCGGTTATAGAAAAATGGGACAGCACTTAAGACGCGCTGCTTCAGACTCGGACGAGTGTAAGTAAGCGGCCAAACATACCGGAGTCGATCGTTCTCAAAATCCGCATCTCCCAAAGTGTCACGCATTACAGTAACAAGTGGAACCCATTCGGGAGTCTCCGGTTGCAGGCCATCCAGTCGAGCGAAAACTGTGATCAGTTCGGCGCCCCCTTCGACGTTTTTTCGCTCCAGGCGAAATATGTCCGCGGCTGGAACCTTACTTTCTTGGGTTTCAGCAAAGTTTGAGCGAGCCCGGACTCCAAAACCACCCAAAGGAGCCAGGATCAATACCAAAGAGAGCAAAAGGCAGATCTTTTGCGAAGTGCACTTTTTCGAGGGGAAATCTCTCATAGAATCTCGGAAATAATGTTCCAGCTCAAATTAATCGGGTGGTGTGAATTTGTTGCACCTGCTTTCGAGCGTCAATTAAGTAGAGCTTTTTACGATGTCAACCTACAAATGTTGCAATGCCCATGCCGAAAAAGTCCGAAAACAAATACCAGATTACTATAATTCGGCGGCACCAAACCTTACACCGCGATTGTGATACCTAACTTCGTGCAACAAAGCAGTTGTCCGATGCAAAAAGGTCCGGCCACAGTTGCCGCTACTCCACCTTTTGTACATGCTGCAGCACCTTGGGACAGCTCGAACGCGTTCCCAAGTGAGAATATTTCTTAATATTGCGGATTATTTCGCTACAGAGGCTACGGCGTTAGATTTTTGTGAAGAATTGGCAGCTTCGGCCTCTTTGCCGTCTTTTGCGTCGGGAGGCTTCCAACCTGAGCGCTCAAGGAGGGTAATTGCGAAGCGCACCGGAACCGCGAAGTTTGAGGCCTGGCTTTCGGTGAAGACAGCAAAATTCACGCCAATAACGCGACCCGATGGTCCAAAAAGCGGGGCGCCCGAACCCCCTTCGGCGGTGCGTGCATCGTAAGCAATTCTGCGAACGTCGAGATCCGTAATACTGCCCTGAGTGGTGAGCGGTTGAATTCGTTTAGTTTCGGCGAGGAAGCCCAATAGTGCATCGAGTGACCCATAGCGCTGTTGGATTCCGCGCGACTCGGCGTCGTCTAGCAGAGCCAGCAGGCGGTCCGGACCGGAAGGATAGCCCATCATCACAACCGTTTTCCCCACCGCGACAGCATCAGCCTCCGTTTCCAGCGGTAGCACTGGCAGACCGGTGGGAGCTTCGGGACGATCCAGGACGCAGACCGAAAGATCGTCTCGTTGCGCAGATGCTTTAAACTTGAGCGGGATTGGTCCCTGAAAGTCTGGAAAGTAAGCCATGAGCTTCTTTAGTCGCGGTTGCCCTCGAACGCTGCTGGTAAAGCTTTGGGCGCGGTCATCTGCGGTCCACGGCTGTGCAATGTGCCGATTGGTTAACACGAACCCGTTACCAACATAAAAACCAGTTCCCACAAACTCGTACTCCGCGATAGCTGCTCGACCCTCCGGCGTCAGGACAGTGGTTTCACCGCCGCTTTGTACGGCTCCGCCGCTTTCGTTCATTTGGGCTTCAGGATAGCGTAGCGGGCGGCCGGTTCCGGCTTCCACAAAATAGTAGGAGCCGGCTATTAGGCAGACACCGCCGCCGAAGTCACTTCTTAACTTCACCGCGAGTGACAGGCTATCGCGAATTTCTTTGGTAGATCTTTCAATATCGGAAAGTTGTTCATTAATTCTGGCGCCCTGATTTTTCATCTGGCTAAGTTGGGCCCCCTGTTCGGCAATCAGGTTCCGGCTTCTCTGAAGTTCCTTGTACATGGCGAAGCCAATGTACAGAATGCCGCTTACCAGAGCGATAGCAATCGCCAGCGTAATCAGTTTGGTGCTGGGATTGATTTCGCGAACCAGTTCCCGGGTAAACTCACGCAAGAAGACTTTGGCATCATCGCGCCGGGCAGTAGCCGCCGATTCCAGGGCTGCCGCCTCAATGAATGGGGCAACTTGTGTTTGTTTTTCCGGGCCGGAAACGACCGCGGGCAGCGAGCGAATCGGAAAAAATTGCAATGCCAGCGGGGAGTCGTCAAAGCGAACTTCGTCGCCATCCTCGATTTCGGTCTCGGCTACCAGGGGCTTGCCGTTATGGGTTAGGTTCATGGATTTGTCAAATCCGACCACCCTGTAGTAGCCATTCGTCCGTTCGAGTTCCAGCACGATTCCATCCCGGTCAGCTTGCCGGGGCAGGGAAGACAGACGTAAGCGCAGATCGCAATCATCGCAATTGCCGATGCGAATATATTCGTCCGTGAGAACTTCTGTGTGTTTGTCTTCCCCGGAGGAGATGTGAATGACGAGGCCCGTCGACATAT
>Ga0187893_10015852_pt1 | contig 10036 bp, 8 predicted proteins | sample MA1701074metaG_FD_139574 | JGI IMG/M metagenome (GOLD analysis project Ga0187893, IMG submission 139574) | White microbial mat communities from a basaltic lava cave in the Kipuka Kanohina Cave System on the Island of Hawaii, USA - MA170107-4 metaG ... | reverse complement strand
GGCTCAAGGTAGGGGGCGAGAGCCGTGACGAGGGCCTGGGCGATCTCGGATGCGTTGCCTGCGAAAGGCATGGCCTCCCAGCGTCCGCTGTGGGTGCGAAAGCTTAGTCCGTAGCTGCCGGCTCCGAGAGGAGTGAATCGTGCCACCGGCTCGTCATGGCCGGCATGGATGTTGAGGTGATCTCGGCCAGCGCGGACAGTGACGTGCGAGTAGTTCCCCAAGACGCGGATGGCCTGCGTCAAGCGCGCCGGGTCGTCCTTGAAGACCGGGGCTGTGAGGCGGGCTTTCCGGCGAGCCGCCATGGGTCTCCTTTCAGGTAGCGGCCTTAAGCGGAAGCCCAGTTTGTAGTGGGTAGCCGCTGAAAGTCCAACGGAATGGCCGCGCCCTCCCGCGGTTCCAGTAGGCGATGAAAGCCAGCACGGCCTTCTTGAGATCCTCTTCGGATTGGAAACTCCCTCCGCGAAGGCATTCTCTCTCGAGGATGCTGAAGAACAGCTCGACCTGATTGACCCAAGAGGCGTGCTTGGGGGTGTAGTGGAAGACGAAGCGATTGCGATGCCTTCGATTGAATGGATCCAGCACCTCTCTCGCCCGTTGTAGTGGATGTTCCATCGGCGAGACCGCGTCAAATCCTCGGCCTCGCCCGCAGCTCCGGCATCGGCCGCGGAGCACCGTCCGCGAGCTTCACGTCCGTCTCCGCCCACGCGGCGGCGAGCTTCACGAGGTGCTTCACCGCAAGGAGAGCTTCGTCCCGCTGGGCACGGGAATCCCAGGCGTAGCTCGGGAGCTCATCCGTCGCTCGAGCGAGGAGGGCGGCGTAATTCTCGTCGCCGGGCTGAGGCGGCTCGAAGTTCGGCGCGAGCCTCCGCCCGAGCTTTTCGAGCATTTCTTCGAGCGATGCCATCATCGAGCGGAAGCGCACCCAACGGTGGTTGTCCCAGTTGAGCTTGGCGCGGCTCCCGGGCTTGAACCGACGCGAGAGCAGGAGCCCCGCATGGGTTCCGCTGTCCGCGATCTCCTTCACCTTGGCTTCCGGCATGTCGAGGTTGAGGCCTCCCTCGTCCGGCCCCAGGCAGATGTGGGCGATCCGGTCCCGGAAGCCGGGCAGTTTCGCCTGGGCGTTGTCCTGCCAGTTCTGCATCGCGTCGAAGACCGCGCGGACGAAACCGACGAGCCCGCGCTTCTCGAAGCGGTGAAAGGAGTCGGCGAGCTCGTCCTGGTTCCTCTGCGGCATGACCACCCTCTTCGCGGGTGTCTCCTCGAAGTAGCGAAGGTTGATGGCGAACGTGGGCCAGCCGGGAAGGGGGGCGTCGAAGAAATGAACGGGAAAGTTGCTCGCGATGCCTCCATCCGAGAACCAGCAGGGCTCGGGCTGGGGCTCGCGCTCGGGCCGCGTGTAGTCGATCGCCTGCAGGGGAACGGCGCTGATGAGGAGCGGGAAGCTCAAGCTCATCCGCGTCGCGACGACCACGGGGAGATCCTTACCCAGAGGCATCGGCAGGAGCTCGTCGTCGTCCCGCGGCGACGATTGGGGCCGTCCGTGCTCGATCATCCAGGCGACGACGTCTCTGGGGAAAAGCTCATCGAGGTCCTTCCGGCGGAAATAGAAGAGCCGCTCCTCGTGCTCCGCGAACGGAAGGCGATAGGGCCGGCCCCGCGTCAGGCAAGTCGTCATCATCTGGAGGTCGATGTCCCTTCGTGAAGGGTCCGCACCCCACAAGTCCCCGAAAGTCAGAGGCTCGTCCGTCGCCTTGCCCGAAAGACGCTGCAGGAGTCCGTGAAGCCAGGGAGTCAGGGAATCGCTTCCCCCCATGCCCGTCGACAGGCCGTAGTAGTTGGCGGGGATCGTCTCGCGCACATCGCGGACGAGAGCCTGCGCGATGCCGGCGCCCGCGCCCACGAGGGCGAGAAGAATCCACGGAAGCCAGCCGAGGAATCCCGAAACACCCAGCAAGGCGGGGAGGAAGAGCACGGCGGCGGCGCCGAGAAGGCCGCGCAGCGCGTAGTTCCGCACCGCCGCGGAGAAGAACCCTTGGAGTCCGCGCGCGCCTCGGATCCCAGCCGTGAGCGTGCGGAAGAGACGCGCCGTCGCCGGCTGGGGTTGGAAGAGGTGGAACAACCGCGAGCCCGTCCCCGGGGCCGGTTCCTTCGCGAGCGTCTCCGGGAGGCTCTCGAGCTCGCCGAACGACGTGCCCCCTCCGTGGAGACGGCCGTACTCGGCGGCGGCCGTTGCGGCGGCCGCGATGGCGCCAGCCGAAGTTCCGCCGATGGACCGGAAGCGATACTCGAGAGCGAGGCGGGAGACGGCCTTGGGATACACGATGCCGCTCGTGATCCCGCCCTTCATGATGATGTCGCACTTCCGGCTGGCCCTGGAATAGTCGGCAGGCATCGATCCTCCTTACTCGCTCCCGGAACGAGAGACTTCAGCGGGAGAGGAGGTGTCGGCGCGCGTATCCCGAGGGACGCGCGTCGACCGCGGTTGCTCGTTCCCGCCAGTCATCCCCGCCGTACCGGGCGGCGAACTCCGCGAGGTCGCGTTCGTACTCTTCGAGAAGCTTCCTCTTCACCTCGGGAGACACGAACGCGAACTCGAGGCTCCCCCGGCCCAGTGCGGCGACCTCTTCCCAGCTCAGGTGGAAGCGGGTGACCGCTTCGAACCACTCGTCGGTCATGTTGGAGTCCCACATGCCGCGATCGTCGGTCGAGATGGTCACCGGCACCCCTAGGCGCAGAAGCTCGGGAAACGGATGGCGCGAGAGATCAGGAGCGTAGCCGAGAAGGCGGTTGCTCACGAGGCTCACCTCGACCGCGAACTTTCCCGTGCGCATGAGGAGGAGGGTCTCGGGGTCGGTCACCAGGTTGGTCCCGTGCCCGATGCGGTCCGCCCCGAGGAGAAGCGTGTCGCGCACGTGGTGATTCGGCTCGTCGACCTCGCCTCCGTGGATCGCGAGCCCGATGCGGGGATAGCGCCTTCTCATTTCGCGGAACGTCTCGAGGAAGCGAAGCGGGTACCCCCGGTCGTCGTCCTCGCGGCCCACGAGGTTCACGCTCACCCAGAGGTCACGGTGGCGGTCGACGAAGGCCCAGCTCTCTTCTACCATCCTCTCGGCATCGCGGTGGAACCGGACGACGTTCGTCTGCAGGCGGACGGTGACCCCGGCTTTCCTGGCGTCGTCGCGCGCGAGCCTCTCTTTCAGGAGCTCGTGGAGCTCGTCCGCCTCGAGCACGCGATCGCCGATCCGGCGGTTGAAGGGGCTCAGCTGGAACTCGACGTAGCTCACGCCCTCGTGGGCGAGGAGTTTCAGGTTCTCGACCGCCGACTCCGCGATGAGGGGCGCCTGATCGAGGACTTCGTCAAGCCGCGGCCAGATGAGCTCGAAGAACTCCTGGCGGCCCTCCCCGGGCCTGTCGATGCGCATCGCCGACATCCAGGCCGACTTCCGCTCGGCGTCGAGCCCTTTCAGGGGCTCGTACTCCGCGCGGCAGCAGGGCGAAAGCCCCTTCCAGGTGGACTCGAGAACGGTATGGAACTCGAGAAGAGGAGAAGGGCAGCTCGAAGCGCACTCGGAAAACCGCACCCGGGTGTAGAAGCTTCCGCTTCCGGTCGCGAGATCCCACCAGAGCTCGGGGAACACGGCCCCTCCGAGGTGGTCGTGGAGATCGCCGCCCTTGGGGAGATCGTAGAGGATGCGGTAGAGCTCCTCGGGCGTCGCCTCGCGGCAGATCGCGTCGAAGCGCTCGGAAAAGGAGAGGAGCAGAAAGAGGAGAGGTCCCTTCAACGTAAGTCCTCCGTCACTCGGTCGAACCTTGAGGCTTCCAAACGGTGAGAAGGTCTCGACTCCCGTGAATCAGTCGTAGAACCGCGACCCTGTCCTCGAAGACTTCGTAAACGAGCCGATAGCGAGAGACGAAGAGCTCTCACGCACGCGTCGTTGACCTCGGGAACGACTCGTCCGCGTTCAGAAAGCTCCGCCAGGGAGCGGCCAGCACGAATGACGGCCCTTGCGAAGTTCCGGGCCGCCTGCGGGGAGTCGCGTGCGAGGAACTCGCATGCGATGCGCGTGTCATACCGCGCTCTGGGTGCCCAGACTACTCGTCGAGCCACTGCGCCAGATCTTTTTCCATCTCTTCCGTGGTTACGAACTGGCCAGCGCGAATTTCTCGACGCGCCTCTTCGATTCGCTGCCGCACGTAAATGTGATACTGAATCTCATCCAGAGTACAGTCGTCCGGTAGGTTTTCGAGAAGCGTGAATACCACCTGTTTTGCTGTAGCCATGAACAGCCTCCGGATACGTGCAGTTTATCACTGCTAGCGCCCACTCCACTTGGGAGCGCGCTTCTCCCGAAACGCCCGCACTCCTTCCTCTGCGTCCTCGGAGGCGAGCGCGGCCATCACCGCGGGAAGACGGAGCGCCTGTGCCTCCTCGGGCGAAAGCCCCGGCGTGCGCTTCACCAGCTGCTTGATCGCGCGGAGCGAAAGCGGAGCGCAGGAGAGGACGTCCTGCACCCATCGATCGACGGCGACGTCGAGATCCTTCCTCGGCACGACTTCGTTCACGAGACCCACTTGGTGGGCTTCGGACGCCGAGACGCGCCGTCCGGTGAGGAGGACTCCCATCGCCCACTTCTCGGGCACCAGGCGGGGAAGAAGGACCATGCCGCCGTCGAGAGGCATGCGGCCGACCCGCGGTTCGGGAAAGCCAAAGTCCGCATCCTCGCAGGCGACGACGATGTCACAGCCGAGGACCATCTCGAAGCCGCCGCCGAGGGCGAACCCGTTGACGCGGGCGACGATGGGAACGTCGAGAGTGGTGCGGAGGGCGATGCCGCCGAAGCCTCCCGGCCGCGGTTGCGCCCAGTACTCGAGCCCGCTCGCCCCCGAAGCGCTCTTCATGTCCGCCCCGGCGGAGAACGCTTTGTCGCCGGCGCCCGTGAGGACCACCACGCGCACTTCGGGGTCGCGCTCGATCGTCTCCCAGATCTCCTGAAGCTCTCGCTCGGTCGCGGCATCGACGGCATTGCGCACTTCGGGCCGGTCGATGGTGACGCGCGCCACGTGCTCGTAGAACTGGTAGCGGACGCTCACGCGACGATCCCTTCCGCGCGCAGGGCCGCGATGCGGGCGTCGTCGTAGCCAAGCTCGCGGAGCACGGCGTCCGTGTGCTCGCCGAGCCGGGGAGGAGCGTGGCGGATCTCGAGAGGAGACGCGGAGAGGTGCACCGGTGTACCCACCATGCGGAGGGTCTCGGGCCTTCCGTCGGTGGTCTCGACGAGCATGCCGTTCATCTTCGTCTGGGGGTCGTCGAGCGCTTCCCGGAGACTCTTCACCGGGGAGCACAGGAGATCCTGCGCCTCGAGCCGTTCGATCCAATGAGTCGTCGTGCCCTCGTGGAAGCGTTTTCGGAACGCGTCCTGGAGCTCGGCACGGTTCTCCCGCATCCGCTCCATGCTGGAGAAGCGCTCTTCGCAGGAGAGATCATCGATCTCGAGGGCGGCGCAGATGTCGCGAAGGGGGTTCTCCTTGAACGCGCCCACCAGAACCAGAGCCCCGTCCGAGGTCTCGAAGACCCCCGAGAGAGGCATCGCCGCCCAGTTGAGGTCCTCTTTCCTCATGAGCCACATCGAGGCTTCCTGGGTCTGCATCGAGAGCATGGAGTCGTAGAGGGAGACGTCGACCATCTGGCCCTTCCCCGTCCTCTCTCGATGGAGGAGCGCGAGGAGGATTCCCTGGACCAGGTGCATGGCCGCCGAATAGTCGGCGAGAGCGGTTGCGTAGATCGCGAGCGGGTGCGTGGGGTCGGCCTTTCTCGCCATGACCCCCGTCATCGCCTGGGCGAGAACGTCCTGGCCCCCCTTGTGAGCGTACGGCCCGCTCTTTCCGAATCCGGTGCCGAAAGCGTAGATGATCCGCGAGTTCGCCGCGCGGAGGTGCTCGTAGCCGAGGCCCATCCTCTCCATGACGCCCGGGCGAAAGTTGTTCACGATGACGTCCGCCTCACGGGCGAGAGCGCGCACGATCTCCCGCGCGCTCTCGTGCTTCATGTTGAGGGCGATGCTCCGCTTGTTGCGATTGAGGCTCACGAAGACGGGGTTGTCGAGCCCCGCAGGATCGGGGATGGACGTGCGCGAGAGGTCGCCCCCTCCCGGGCGCTCGATCTTGATGACGTCGGCGCCGAAGTCCGCGAGGAACTGGGTGGCGCAGGGCCCGAGCATGACCTGGGTGAAGTCGATGATCTTGATGCCGGAGAGTGGAAGGGGAATCACGATTTCTGAGATTGGAGGATCGTCGCGTTCGCTGAGGGAACATCTCCTGGATCCGCCCCCTGCGAACGAAGCTTCTTCTGCAGCTTCGCAACGTCGACCGTGCGCACCAGCCCTCCGGATTCCAAGGCCATGGCGGCAGCAGTTCCCGCCGCTTCGCCCATCGCCATGCAGGGCGGGATCTCCCGCGACGTGCGCTGTGCGACGCTCGTCGCCGAGTAGTGCCTCCCCGCGACCAGGAGCTGCTCGACTTTCTTCGGAACGAGCGCGCGATAAGGCGTGTAGTAGTCGCGTCCCCGGGCGACGCTATCCGGGAAATGCACCCGGTCCTGCACGTCTTCCTTGGTGACGACGTACTCGCCGTCGAGAAGGCGGGTCTGGCGCACGCCGATTTGGGGAGCGAGGTCGACGATGGTGCTCTTCTCGAAGCCTGGGTAGCTCGCGCGGACGTAGGCGTAGAGCTCGTCGATCCGCCGCCTTCCCTCGAGCTGGGCGTTCGTGAGGTCCTCGACCTTGACCCCGTCGTAGTCCCGCATGTGCGGGCAGTTGCACCAGACGATACCCGGAAGAGGAGTCTTGAGCCACCACTTGTCCCAGGAGCCGCCGAGGATCTCTTTCGCTTTCTTGTCGACGGCGGAAAACTCCTCTGCGGATTCGTTCTCGAACGCCTCCGCGGCATCGGTATCGACGCCGCCCAGGCGGAACACGGTGGTGAGGAAGTACGCCCCGCCAGTGAAGGGAGCTCCCGCGCGCGAGGCGACGACGAGGTCGCCGCTGCAGTCGATGACGACTTTCCCCCGGATCGACTGGCGGTCGTCGTTGGTCTCGCAGACGATTCCCTGGATGGTATTACCCACCATGATGGGAGAAGAGAACCAGGAGTGGAGCCGCAGGTGGATGCCGTTCTCCTGGACGAGGACTTCGGAAGCGCGCTTCCATCCCTCGGGATCGAACGCAGCGGCATAACAGACCGGGGCGGGCTTGCTGCGGGCGTAGTAATCGTAGAGTCCCCAGCGCCCCCACTTGCGGAGCAGCGACTCGTCCGCCCGCCGGTCTTGCTCGGGAGGAAACACGGCGAGCTTCATCGCCGCCATGCGGTCGATCATCTCCTGGCAGATCCCCTTCACGGTGATCTCGCTCCCGTTGCACATGTCGTCGAGGACGAGCACCATGGCTCCAGAGGCGAGCCCTCCGAGCTGGGCGTAGCGCTCGACGAGAGCGACCTTCGCTCCGTTGCGCGAGGCGGCGACCGCGGCCGCGAGCCCCGCGGGCCCTCCGCCCACGACGACGACGTCCATCTCCGCCACGAGCCGCGCTGCCATCTCCCGCTCCATGGGGTCATCCTATCGCAGGATCTTCGCGTGCGGGATCGATCCCGACCCAGAGCGCGGCCGCGACGACCCCGAGAGCGCCCGCGACGTGAAGCGCGTTCTCCCAGCCGATGCGTGCGGCGAGAAGCGGGGTGAGCACGGGAGAGATGAGGCCGCAGACGTTGCTTCCCATGTTCATGATCCCGCCCGCAGTGCCGCTCGAAGGTCCCGCGAGTGCCATCATCGTCGCCCAGAACGGTCCTTCGACGGAGAGCACGAACGCTGTCGCGAGCGCGAGGGAGACGGCGGCAAGGACGGGGCTCTCGGTATGCGCTCCCACCGAGGTCAGGATGCCCGCGAGCCCCATCCCGAGAATCGGCACGAGGCGGCGGCCCCAAACCGGACCGAGACGGCCCAGGACCAGGCGGTCGGAGACGTAGCCCCCGAGAGGAATGGACACGATCGAGAGGACCCAGGGAAGGCTCGCCATCCACGCCCCTTCGAGGAGTCCGAACTTTCTCTCCTGGACCAGGTAGAGGTAGAACCAGAACACGAAGATGTAGCCCAGATAGCCTTGTAGGCTGTAGCTCGCGGTGAGAAGGGAGAAGCTTCGCCCTCGCAATCGCGTCGGGAAAGGGCCGCTGTCGGTTCTCGCCGCGCGCTCGATCGGCGCCGGCTCCGCGACCCGCGTCCAGAGGAGTGCGGCGAGGAGCGCGGGGATGGCGGTGAATGCGAGGGCGACTCTCCACCCGAAGCGCACCATCACGCTCGAGACCAGAGGCGGCGCCAGGGCGGAGCCGAGCCCGATGGAGGCGAGCACGATCCCGCTCGCGCGTCCCTGCTGCGCCGCGGGCAGCCATCGAGCAATGCCGGAAGCGGCGGCAGGGTAGGTGGGAGCTGCCGCGATCCCAAGCAAGAACCGAAGAACGAGGAGGGAGAGGAGCACGGCGCCCGCGACCGCGCTTTGCGCCATCGTCAAGACCGTCCACGAGACCGCGGCCAGGGCCAGCGTTCGCTTGGCGCCGAAGCGATCGGCGAGGGCTCCGGCGGGGATCTGGCTGAGCGCGTAGCCGAGGACGAACGCGCTGAAGACCGGCCCCATCGCGACCTGCGAGAACCCGTACTCCTTCATGAGGAGCGCCCCCGCGGTCGAGATGTTCACGCGGCAGAGATAACCGGCGGTCGCGGTTCCGAGGAGGAGGAAGACGACGCGCCAGCGCGGGCTCATCGAAGGCGCTTCACCATCAGGATCTCCGATGCGCCTTCAATGATGTAATCCTCGAGAACGCCCACAGCGGAATAACCCTGGCGCTCGTAAAAGGCATAGGCCCGCTGGTTGAACGACGAGACGCAGAGGAACAGGTGGCCCGCCTCGCTCCGGAACAGCTCCTCGGCGAACTCCAGGAGTGCGGCCCCGATCCCTTGGCTTCGGTACTCACCCTCGACGGCGATGGACTTCACGTACGGCGAGCTCGCGACGCCGCGGCGCTGGAGCAGGATCGCCCCCCGAGCACGGCCGTCGCGGTGGGCGACGTAGAGAAGGTAGTCGGGATCCCAGCACGCTTTGCGGCAGTCCTCGAGAGTCGCCCCGAGGGTGATCCAGGGCTCGGAGCGAGCCATGAGGGACGCCGCCCATTCGCGCTCCTCCTCGGTCGCGAGTACGACGGCGACACCCTCGATCATGTTCCTTCTCCGGGCGCCCACTTCACGAGGCGCCTCTCGAGAAACGAGATGAGCGAGGTGAAGAGGACGGAGAAGACGCAGGCGACGGTGATGGCGGCGTAGAGGAGCCCGGTATCGAAGTTGTAGGTCGCGTGGATGATGAGGGCGCCGATCCCCTCGGTCGATCCGATCCACTCGCCGACGATGGCGCCGATGACGGAAGCGCTCGCCGCGATCTTGAGGGCGGCGAAGAGATACGGAAGCGAGTTGTAGATGCGGAGCTTCCAGAAGATCTCCCCCTTCGTCGCCGAGAGAATCTTCATGAGCTCGAGCGCCTGCGGGTTCACGGAGGAGAGGCCGCGGACCATGTTGACGAGCGTGGGGAAGAAGCAGACGAGGGCCGCGATGATGACCTTGGGCGCCAGATCGTTTCCGAAGAGGAGCACGAGAATGGGGGCGAGGGCGACGATGGGGATGGAGCGAACGACGATGGCGAGGGGGAAGAGCGCTTCCTCGACCGTCCTCTGGTGGACGAAGACGGTGGCAACGGCGATCGAGAGCAGGTTCCCGAGGAGAAACCCGAGGATGCTCTCGAGGGCGGTGGGCCAGAGGTTCCGGAGGAGGGTGGGGAGATCGGAGGCGAGAGTCCTCGCCACGTGAAGGGGCGAGGGGATGATGTATTCAGGAATGCGGAAGAGCGCGACGGCCAAGCCCCAGAGGAAAAGCATGCCGACGAAGGCCGCCGCCGGAAGGATGCGTCGCCGGGTCATCCGCAGGTCCCCTATCATTGCCGTGGGG
>Ga0187893_10015851_pt1 | contig 10036 bp, 9 predicted proteins | sample MA1701074metaG_FD_139574 | JGI IMG/M metagenome (GOLD analysis project Ga0187893, IMG submission 139574) | White microbial mat communities from a basaltic lava cave in the Kipuka Kanohina Cave System on the Island of Hawaii, USA - MA170107-4 metaG ... | reverse complement strand
TTTGGCCTCCAGCAACGACGAATACGGATGTTTGATAATTACCATTGGTGCCCGAGCCCTCAACGTTGGCTACTAAATTTAAGCCGTTGAATGGTGGCATCTTGCCACCAGTTACTTTCGAGGTCTTCGAAGTGGGTGTTGTGACCTCGGAAGCTGCTACTAAGTGCACAGGCTCATTGGGATTAATGCTTATCGCATACAAGGTTCTGTAAGGTGTGGCGGCGCCTGCGCCGGCTACGATGTTTGGCTCAATTGCCGTGTAGCCCGATACAAAGGTATAGGGTTGCTTGTTGTCTGGATTTGTCTGTGACTTGTCTGGACCACCTTGCGCCCACTGTGCTAAGTCGTCATAAGCGGAACTATTCAAGTCGACCGATACGTTGGAAATTGGCACGTTGCTTGAGCCATATTGATTTATATAGACAGGCGAACAGCTCTTTAATTGAATTTTGTTGCCTTGTCCAAAGAATGCGTATAGTCCCGAGGGATTGGCATTTGCTACAGAGGAAAAATTGGTTTCAACAAAAGATGGATCTTTGAGCTTCTTATTGATTTCAGCAATCAGTCGCTGACCGACGCTATCTGAGTCGTTTTGAATAGCGTCAATAATTACCTGGGCTTCTTTATACTGCTGGCCATTTTCACCACCACCACCATTGATGGCGTTTTGCGACTGTCTCATGGCATAGCTAATGAGCTGATTGTAATTAATCAGGTCGATGCCCTCAGGTGGTTTGCCGGCAAATGCACCATGAACAATTTCTTGCTGCTTAGCGGTTAGAGAGCTGAACGGTACGGATATTTTGCAGGCTGCGTTCATAAGGCTCAGAGAGCCGTTTTGTACGGCATGTTCTGTTTGTTTCTTACTGCCTACGGCTAATGAAACGAACGCAAAGCCTATGCCTATAGCGACAATTATGATCAGGCAGGCGGCTGTCAGAGCCAAGGTACTACCTTTGGTATTGCGCTCTTTTAATTTGTGCATGAATAGCACCCCCAAGAATTTTCAGCAGTAGAAATGACTGGAAAGGAGGCGAGAATTTGCCTTTCCAATAGCAAAATAGTGGCTAAGATTTGAACGGAAATGGCTTGCGAATGAAGCACCAGCCTACAAGTAGTAAGTTTGAACATCCCTACCATAAGCGAGCAATTACCTGTTGTCAAGTTAAAACGTCTGATGACTACTTTATACCCAAAACAAGGATCTACCTGGGCTATGATTTTTGCTGAGGCGTAAACTTACTGCATTTGCATTGCCTGGGAGTTTCAGCCGCTAGCGCAGCATTGGACCGACAGATTGAGTATGTAGCGTGACAGGGTTTAAGTTGAGTCCAGGAATAGGAAAAGGCACATTGACTTTTATCGTTGAATCAACCGTCAGCTGGCCATTTGCCGGCGAGTCTAAGGTGACTTTGACGGAGTCAACGCTGGAAATGATTGTTGAAGTAGCAAATTTGTTGGCTACATCTTCGGCGACGCTTGTAGCTGATGCTGAGTCTTCCTGATTTGCCGCCGCCCGAGCCGCTCTTGCTGCTAAGTCGCCATTGACCATGCCTGCCTGAATAACAATTACAATATCGGCTAAGGCTAGTAATGCTAGAACTATAAGTATTATTCCTACAACAACTTCAATAATACTTTGGCCTTTTTTATGGGGTTGCATCTTCAACCACCCTTTCCGATGAAATGGAAAAATTTACTGGGGCGCCCAAGCCAGGTACAGGTCCCATAAAGGGTATTAAGAGAAATGGTGAGCATTGAGCTGCTGTCGTTACCCGTACATAACAGGTCAAATAACCACTATGCATGCTGCTGTTTAGCGGACCGTCGATTGTGGTTGTGGCGCTATTTAACTTGGCTAGTCTGCCGAGGGCGGACGACTGCCAGTCAGTGGCTAATGTGTCAAGACGAGGTTGTACTTCTGCTTGGTTGACAAAGCCGGAGCCCCTTGCACGTAATGATTGAGCAGCCAAGTCAGCTTGCTGGCTGTTCAAATAACCGCAGCCTACATAACCGATAAGTATGGGCATCAGGTCTAGCAAAGGAAGAAAAACAACAATAATCAATATAATTAAAGCTGGAGCAAATTCAGCAATTGCTGCTCCCCGGCAGGTTCGCTTTGTTGTAGATCTTTTTACGAGTCTTCTAATCATGAAACAATTATCGCGGCTTTTGCCTGATGATGCAAGCTACGAAAATAGGGGGTGCTGCACCTCGACTCGCTGGTAAGGCTTATAACTGCTATTTCTCCAGCTGGATAACTGCAAATTTAAGGCTCATACCATCTCCCACTTTGTCGGCTAGTGGTTTGCCATCGGCGCCTATGCCAAAAAAGACAATTAGGTCGCCCTTGCTGTTGCCGACGCCGGCAATGGTGCCGGGAATACCTTGCCATTCGGCAGGCGGATTTGTGCGGTAGTAGTCTATGCGTTCTTCATCTAGTGTTTTGTCGGTAAAAAAACGAAAATCGATGTCGGCCATCATTCTTTCTTCCAACCTTATCTGATGTACTAACTGTTGACGATCTTTGTAATATGGATTAGTTAAGTTGTCTGCCAACGACTTTCTTACAACTGGTACCATTTGTCCGCCGAACATGTTGAAGGCAGGAAAAGCACCATTTGTATGTGCGTAGTCATTAAATCCTTCACTGACAGCTTGTATCTGCTTCCAAAACGCATCATCTGCAAGCTCCAGGCTGGCTTGAGCAATCGATGGCATTGCTATTATCAGCTGCAGGACTAACAGAACAAGCAGATGGCTTATTTTCATGGTGTTCGATGTTCGATGAAATGTAACTGGCTGTTTACGCAGTCCGGAGTGTGTTCATGGCGATTGCGAGTGTAAGAACCATCAGACTGCATGTGGCGTGCTTTGACGCAGTCATGGAGATAAGTTTCTAGATACTCGTCGCGCAAATAGCGTAGTATCTTCAAGTCTTGGATGGGAAAGACTATTTCTACCCGGCGATGCAAATTGCGTGGCATTAGGTCCGCGCTGCCGAGATAAATTTCTTCATCGCCGCCATTGTGGAAGTAATACACACGACTGTGCTCAAGGAATCGACCGACAATGCTGCGCACGGTGATATTGTCGCTTACCCCAGGTATGCCGGGTACAAGGCAACAAATTCCACGGACAATTAAGTCGACCTGCACACCTGCTTGGGATGCTTCGTACAGCAATTCAATCATCCGTTCTTCGACTAATGAGTTCATCTTAAAAATGAGGTGACCAACTCCGCCACGTTTTTGCACCGCGATTTCTCGTTTGATCATTGCTTCCAGCTGTTGGCTTAAGTGCGTAGGGGCAATGAGCAGTTTGCGATAGTCCTGTTTGCCTGTGTAGCCGGTTAGATAGTTGAATAATTCGGTGCCATCAGAACCAATATCATCGTCGCAGGTGAGAAAGCCTAGATCAGTGTAGAGATGTGCTGTCACTGCGTTGTAGTTGCCGGTGCTCAAGTGCGTGTAGCGCCTAATAGCATCTCCTTCTTGGCGAACTACCAGGGCGATTTTTGAATGCACTTTTAATCCAGGCAAGCCATAGATGACATGTACTCCCTCATGTTCCATTGCTTTTGCCCATTCGACATTGCTCTCTTCGTCGAAGCGGGCTTTCAATTCCACCAATACAGCAACTTCTTTTCCTCGGCGGCTGGCATCCAGCAAGGCTTCTACAATGGGTGAATTCTTGCCTACTCGGTAGAGGGTTGTTTTGATGGCTAAGACATTTGGATCTTGTGCTGCTGAGTTGAAGAAATTGATCACTGGTTGGAATGAGTCAAATGGGTGGTGCAGCAAAATGTCTTGGCGTCGAATTGCAGAAAAAATGCTTCCTTCCTGTAAATCTGGATTGAGAATTTGAGGTACAACAGGCACATGTGGCGGATCTTTGAGATCAGGTCGATCAATTGAGAAAATGTGTTTCAAGCTGGAGAGTGGCCTGCGCGTATCGATTTGATAGATGTCCTGGGCGTCAATCTCCAGATTGCTTATGAGAATGGACATAATAAGTTCTGGAGTATCTTTGTGTACGGTTAGACGTACGACGTCGCCAAATCTACGCTGCCTGATGCCTTCCTCCGTCGTTTCTAAAAGATCATCGGCTTCCCATTCCTGAATTTCCATTTCTGCATCTCGAGCCAAGCTAAATGGATGTGCATCAAGGATGGTCATACCAGGAAATAGCACTGTTAGATTGGCAATGATCACATCTTCAATCCAAATAAAGGACTGCTCGGATTTTCCGCTGGGGGTTTCCACTGCAATTAATTGCGGCAACATCTCAGGAATTTTAATGCGTGCAAAACGCTGCTCTCCTTTGGAGTTGCAGAGCAATACGGCCAGATTAAAGCTTAGATTGGAGATATGTGGAAACGGGTGTCCAGAATCGAAAGCAAGCGGTGTGAGTACCGGGAAGATGCTTTGCGAGAAGTAGGCATCGACACCGGTGCGCTGCTTATCATTCAAGTCTTCGTATGGCAGTATTACAATGCCCTGTTTCTCAAGCTCCGGTATTAGGGTGTCTTTGCGCAGCCTGTTTGCAGCAGCAACCAGTGTTAAGGTTTCTTCTCGAATTTCGCGAAGCTGGTCGGTTATGGTCATGCCGTCCTTGGCAGTGCTTCTGTTGCCCGCTTCCAGTTGTCTCTTTAGTGCTGCCACGCGCACCATGAAAAACTCTTCTAAGTTGGAGCCGAGAATGGAGAGAAACTTGAATCGCTCAAGAAGGGGATTTGATTCATCTTCCGCTTCTTCCAATACCCTGGCTTGAAAATCCAGCAAACTTAGTTCGCGATTGAGATAAAGCTTTGCTGTATCAACTGACTGTAATATTGGTTCTTTCATGTTGTCCTGTCTTGAAGTAAAGCAGCATTTATAAGACGCTTATTGTTTGCATAAGCCTCTTATAAATATGCCACATCTCCAAAGTCCATAGACTTATTTTTCTAATGAGACCCTTGCTCTTGGGCGATCCATCGGACCAGTTGATGGGTTGCTCGTCATCGTTATGTTAATTCCGCTTGCAAGAATAGAGCCCGGTTTGCTGATTTTATAATGTTCGTGCAGAGTACCACCTATTCGCATTTGTTCCGCGGCAGAAGGTGGAGTGTATTCGACATTGTAGCCAAGATCTTTTAAGCACTTGAAGAAAGCTTCTCGCTCGGCTGGAGTTGCCTTTTCCATAAACTGTTGTATTTTTTCAGGATCGCGATTGAGAATTGCTTGTACTCCCTCAGCCACTTCCTTCTGTTGCTCAGCAGGTAAGTGCTTAGTTTCTTTGGCAATAGTATCCTTAACAGAGTCCTTTGACGCATTGTCGTAATTGTAAGGCTGGATTTCCATGCTTTCGTTGCCGGATGCATCTCTTATTATTTGCATCATCTTTTCAATGTCTTCGGTACTCATATTGGATTTGGTAACGGTTTCCCAAGGTCCTTGTTTTACAACGCAGCCGGGAGCCGTCCCGTCTGCTGGACCTTGCCAAAAGCTTTCCCCAAGCCTGCTTGAGTCCGTCTTTTGAGGGAAAAGGTTGTAAATTGAGTTGTCTATGTCCGCCATTTGTAAGGTCCTCCGATACTAAATTGGGACGCGTTAGCGTCTTGTTTGTATCTATGCGACCAGCAAAAATGTTGGACACTGCCGCCAAGTATTTAATGTTGCTGCAACCAGCTACTTTTCAGCAAGACTCTTTAGACTTTGAAGTCCAGCTTCAAAGTCTTTGCCGCACATCTTGTCCATGTCGAAGAATGTCTGCATAACCTTACACATGAATTCGTTCTTGCCGGACATGAGCCAAGTCACTTTAGTGGCCGTGCCTTCCGGCTGAAGATTAAACTCAACCTTGCTGTCCCCCTCAAAAGGTTTATCAAAATGCAAGTTTAAGGTCACATTGGAGGGCTCTGTGATCGCGGTTATAGTCATGTTGCCTTTGCCGACATCATTGTTGCCATCCCAAGCATAGACGGCTCCTACGCCGCTTTCCGAACCCGAATAGGACCTTTTCATAGAAGGGTCCATCTTTTCGTAGGGCGACCAAGTGGAAAAGTTGTGCAGATTGTTTATATACGGAAAAATCTTTTCCGCTGGCGCGTTTATGGTTATTGAGCGTTCAATTTGAAACGTGTCCGGCTTGCTTGCACAGTAGGCAAGAAAGGCAACGACTAATACTGCTACCGCGATAGCAACTTTTTTAAGCACTTAGCTACTCCTTAACTACCCTAAAATTTGGATTAGCTAAGTATAGCGATTTATTTCAAAGTCGGTGATAGGGAACCAGGCTCCGGATATCTAATGCTGTTGCCGTATATGAATTCCACACCTTTGGCGGTAATGGATACTGCGTGTTCGCCAAAGTAACAGGCATAAGGTGGCGTGCCTAATTGTATGTATAGGCTTGTTTGACCATTCTCATCCTTAACTATGCGTGGAAAGCTTCTTATTTCTTGTTCGCCGCTTACATCACTTATGACCTTTTGCAGAACCTTATCTAACTGTTCTGGTTTGGTTGTGGCAATGATTTGAGAAATATCGTCATAGTTGCCGTTGACAATATCCTTATCAATACGTCGGCGCAATTCCTGACTGGTTTTGTCTAAAGGTTCTTTGTCGGCATCGACCTTTTGGGACATTAGATCTTCTTTTTCCTTTGTGGTCATGCGGTCACGAAAGATTCCATTGTCATTTAAGTCTTTGTCATTTAAGTCTTTAATGTTAGTCGTCAGACTTTCCGGTAGCAGATTTTGCTCACCATCTTGAGCAAGGAGATTTTCTAGGCTCATTGTTTATTCCTCGTTTAATAAATGTGCGGGGTTAGATGTGGGAATCTACGCAAAATTGCTGATTTGTTGACAGAGCAGCAAGCGTATTTTCCCCATTGCTCAGGCGATTGAATGGCTGTTTAATTTGTCGAAATTGGATAGCCACCAAAAGTTGTAGGAGATGGGCATGGCAGACCAAGAGTTAGGCCATTTACGCGAAAGGGTTGGTCCACCGGAGACGCCAAAAGATGTGGACGTCAAACTTCATGACGCTGTCTATAACTTTGGCAGAGCTAAATACTTGGGCTTGGACGCTCATTTGGGTGCAATTTGTGTAGCTAACGGCTGGCTGGATAAAGTCACGGTTAAGTTTCATACAGATCCTCAGACCGGTAAAACAAGAAGAACCTTCAAGCTGCCCTATATTCATGAAGGCGACAAGATTAAGCTGCCGGATGCTCACCAGTTAAAAGAGCTGGATAAGCAAGCATTCGAATACTGGAACAAGAAATATCCTCTAAACGATCGGGATAAGGATAAGAAAAAAGACAAGACCGGCAATGCTGGTCCAGGCAAGGACCATCCAGAAGATGGCCATGGTACAGGTGCCGGCAAATCCAAAGATGGAGATGCTGTGCTCGCAGCAAAAAAGGCGACGCAGGATTTGCAGACCAACCTCATGCAGAAGCAGAGCGAACTGGATAAGTCGGTCGGTTCAATATTTGGTCATGGAGCTGACACTTGGGAAAACATGTATGGGCATGGCTCTAACGCGGTGAGAAAGTCTCTCGACGAAAAGCAGAATCAAATCAAGGTGATGGGCAAATATGCCAATGAAGGCAAACTGGATGATTTCAACAAGGTACATAAGGTAGTTACCGGAGTTGACTTTGATCCAACCAAGAAACAAAGACAAATAAACATCGAAGAAGATCTAAAAGAATTCCGTAAACACCATGCAAGCAGCGTGGAAAATCTTACGGAAATGGCCACATTTGGTGCTAATTGGGCGCTATCGGCTTGTCTGGGCAAAGCCAAGGGCATTGGCGGATTCTTGAAACAGGGTGCGCTGATGATGGGCTTTGGTGGCGCGTTTAAGACAGGAGCTAAGGCCCTTGAGCATGGCAATTTTGATACCGGGGCAGAAGACTTCCGTTCTGGCGCCGTATCCGGTCTAGCCTTCTTTGCCGGTGACAAGACAGCTCACGGAGTCTACTCCAAGCTCGGTGGCAAAACTCTTCAGCGCTATCTCTTAAGAGGTGCCTTGTCCGGCGGTGCCGGTGGTATCTCCTATGGAGCCCTGGAAGGGCCAAACATGGGCTATGCCCATGCGCGTAATGAGGGCCGCAGCTACACAGGCAATGATGCAATGAAGGATATGTTCACAGGTGCCGGTGAAGGAGCCCTCTCTGGCGCTCTCCTGGGTACAGCTTTTGGAGCATTGGGATATAAGTTCCGGGCTAAACCTGGTCTATCTCAAATTGGCACTGCGACCAAGAATCCAAAGGGCGGTCCTGCTGGTGAAGCGCCTACGGGCGGCAAGCAAGCTGAGACCAAACAGGGCAAGGAAGCCCAAGGCAAACAAGCTGAAGAAGCGCAAAAAGCTAAGGAAGCTGAACAGTCCAAACAAGCTGAAGAAGCTAAGAAAGCCGAAGAGGCTAAGCAAGCCGAAGAGGCTAAGCAAGCCAAGGAAGCCGAAGAAGCAAAACATGCTGAACAGGCTAAAAATGCGGAAGTGCCGGAAACTTACGACATTAACTTCAGTCCCTGGAGCGAGTTTCAGGTGGCTGACTCTGCCACCTGGCGCCAATTGAAGTCGGCACATAGTAAGTTAATCAAAGTCTGTTTGCCGGATGCCGTACAAGCTAGGCTGGACCTCGGTGTTGGTACTCCTGAACTTAAGGCATGGTTAAATTCTAAATCCTACGCTGCCCTTACGGAATTTAGCAAGAAGGTAAATGCTGTCTATACATCCATTGAGAATTTGGGCATGCCCAAGCAGATGAAGCTTCGTAATAGCTACGCTAATCCAAACGCCATTAACAGGTGGCGCGAGTTAGAAAAAGCCTATGCTGAACTGCAGCACGTTCTGGAGTCATTTAAGTAGAGTTAGCTCCGGCTATTTCCTCTTGCCGCCACTAAGATCCTCAAGACCTTTGGTTACTCCTTCCATTTTGATGAAGAAGCGGTAGCTCCAGTCTGCAGCATCGCGCGTTTTTGGTCCAATTTCGCTAAATGTTCTTTTGGTCTCGGAGACTTGAAATTGCCAGTTGCTGAATAACCGATGAAGGCTTCGTTGGCTGCTTAGGTTGGTGTTTTCTGCCCACTTATGCTTGAGAAAATCGTATTGGTACACGTGAGCACGGTAGTTCGATTTATTGTCAATGCTCAACTCGATTGGTTGTTGAACGCCGCCCAAAATCCCCCTGTTGGTTACTTCTACAGGGGGCAGCGACTGGGAATCAAGGGTGAATTGACTTGTTTGCTCGTTAAGCTTGCGTTCAAGTTCGGAAAAGTCTTTTGGCTTAACGGTATTCAGTGTATGAATGACTTTCGCCGGCTTGCCGTCTAGGGTATAGAGTTCAATTGCTCTTGCTCTTGTGTCCAGCTCCGAGTGATACCATTTGTGCTTGAGCACATCATAGGAAAATACCTGTGCTCTTTCCGCCTTATTAGATTTGCTCTCGAACGATAGCTGTATAGGTTGCCGCGAGCCGCCTTCCTTGGTGTTAGCCGTTTGGGTGACTTTTACTTGCGGCAATTCGCTGCCTTTTTTTAAAGACTCCTGGTTTAGCTCTGCGGCTAGCTTAGAAAGCTGCTTGGGATTAATGGAATTAAGTTCCGCCAGCAGTTTGTCAGTCTGGCCGGAAGCAGCAAGGGAATAAATGCTGTGAGCCTTGTCCTCAAGGGATTTGTGGGTGACTTTGTCGTTTAGATGCATAGGGGACGCCTTTGTACTGCCAATCTAATTGGATTTTATCAGAGCTTTATGAGCCCAGGTGGCTATTAGTGGGGATTTCCCAGGACACAGTTAATTAAACCAAGCCGGGGGTATATAGCTGATCTAGGAAATTCATAGGTGACAGATGTCTGCTGAATTAGAGATTGCCGCCCTCAGGTCCATTATGCAGATGATGAATCGCAATATTGCTACTCTGGAAGACAAGGCTAATCTCAGTCAGATGGACAGCGAAGGGATGAACACGCTTTCGCGCTTGGAGCGTGATATTGTGCTTTCTGATCCGCAAGGCGTAAATGAAGAATTAGAGTCTCTAT
>Ga0187893_10015850_pt1 | contig 10037 bp, 9 predicted proteins | sample MA1701074metaG_FD_139574 | JGI IMG/M metagenome (GOLD analysis project Ga0187893, IMG submission 139574) | White microbial mat communities from a basaltic lava cave in the Kipuka Kanohina Cave System on the Island of Hawaii, USA - MA170107-4 metaG ... | reverse complement strand
CTGTCGACGACTGGGATCTCGCCACAGTCGTGCTCCATCATTAAACGAGCGACCTCCCGCAGGGTGGTATCCGGTGTGCAGCACACGGGGTCTTGAGTCATGACATCTTTTACCTGCAGTTCCTTCTCTTTGCTTGTTGACATATTTCCTCCTTCCTAGCTAAAGGTCGAACCTCCTTGCCCTCTGGGCGCGACCTTTGTCCAAATGTCTGAATCCAGAACTAGTACATAAGATCGGAACTAAACTCATCTTCATCGTGACTCTCGTTGGCTGCAACCGATCGTGGAACAACTCGGAATCGTTGACTACAAACGGGATCCTCATTTCTTTCGGTGCCCCCTCTCCAAAAAACACGCCTCATCGGACCACTGGTTCGATCGCATACTTGGCGGCTTTCCAGGCGTTGACACCACCCTTGAGCGCCTTGGCATTTGTGAAACCCTTGGCTTCGTATTCTTCTGCCCGACGGGCAGACGTTGCTTCCTCCGGTCAGGCGCAATAGAAGATAATCTCTTTGTCTTTGGGCAGCCAATCAGCCTGCGACCCGAACTCAACCAGCGAAATCGCTCCCTTCAGGTGATTCTGCTCGGACTTCTCCTCCGCGTCGTAAGCGCACACCAGCATCGCGGCGTTCGACTCCATGTGCTCGTGTGCGTCTTTGGGATTGATCCGTTTCATTGAGGTAGCCATACGCTCCTCCTTTCCAGATGCAGCTTATGCTCTGAGCGGGATCGGCGACGTTGAGATTCGTTCTCCTGTCCTTTTTTACTTAGGCTCCTAGTCGCTGCAACACGCTGTCTAAGCTCCCACATAGAGCCGCTCCAGATCGGTTGAATAAATGTCGTCTACTTTTCCTCGCGCACAAAATAGGAAGGATAAGCCAGCAACATTGATTTGCGGTGCAATAGTGAACGAATAGCCAAGGATCCCGCAGACCTCATCACGTGAGCGAGGCCGGGACAAGCCCCTCACCTCGCCTCCTTGCAATCGTTGACGGTCGAGTTAGGCGTCACTACCACCTGCGGATCGAGCAGCGAGACCAAATCTTGTGCAGACGGTCGGTTGATTTGAACTGTCTCTCCCCAAACACGCGCAGAACCCTCTAACGACAGGCAACGGCGCTTGTTCGAACCCCGCCATTGGTCTAAATGCTCTTTCAGAGGAATCTCCGAGCGTTTTCTCGGCGAACTGTCCGCCACAACATGATGGAGACGTCAAATTCCATGAGCAAAGTGTTTTGAAGCCAAGTGCAACGAAGTAGGCGACGGAGTGCCTTGTCGTTCGAGCGTCCGGTCTTCTACGCTTTACACGAGGATGCCGAACCACTACATCCGAAATCACAGATTAGTCCTGTTCTGCACAGAATTGATGAGGTTCGACGCCCTACACTTTTGCTGTTCAGAGAAGACCCAGGCACGAAATATTGCTTTAAGGAGGACGTTATCATGAAAAGCAGGGCCAATCTTTTTGGGCACGCATTGCACCCTATTTTAGTTGTGTTTCCGCTTGGACTTCTAGCAACCGCAGTGATCTTCGATCTCCTGTACCTGGTTTCGGGGAACCTCACTATGGCGATAGTCGGCTTCTGGATGATCGTATCTGGAATCATAGGTGGCCTAGTCGCCGCCCTTTTTGGCTGGATCGACTGGTTTGGGATTCCCCAGAATACACGGGCAAAACGAATCGGTCTTTTGCACGGAGTCGGTAATGTATTCGTGCTGCTTTTTTTTCTTGGAAGCTGGTGGCTGCGTCGCGAAAGCGCTTCGGATGCTCCACCTTCGATGGCGCTACTGCTGTCGTTCGCTGGAGCAGGTTTGGCGCTCCTGACTGGCTGGTTAGGTGGGGAGCTAGTAGAACGTCTGGGCGTGGCTGTAGATCCAGGCGCTCACCTGGATTCGCCGAGTTCGCTTTCGAATAGGCCCGCCACTGAAAGTGCCACGCGTAGCTGACCGAAAGCGAGATTGATTCGATCGTGCAGTCACCCCAAGAGCAGATGAGAGTGCTGGCGAGAAACCAGCTTGACGGTCCCATAATGTCGACACCAGCGCTAGTAGAAGGGAAAATCTACGTAGGGACCGAAGGTCACTTGTACGCTTTTGGAAACTAACGTCAAGCACCTCAAGTCGCGATAGTTCGCGAATTGGATGAAGGGAAGTATCAGTTTCTCTCAACAAATCGACCATTCGAAACCTTACATCGAACCTTGCGTATCGGCTGGTCGTCCACTTGTGCGCAAAAAAACACTTTGGCAGCAAAAAACGGGCAACAGTCGCCACTCTCGCCCAAGAGGAAAACTGAGAATGTCGATCAGTCTGATTCATCGATTCCGTTTGCGGCGATTCCGGAAGACGCTCCTATCCTCGTGAAATCTCACCGCACTACCTTACTGTCCAGCTTCAAGCGGCAGTCTTCTCCAGCCGATACTCAAAGCAACGCCATAAGATTCCGAAGGGATATCGTGTGAGGGTTTTCACGATCCTTCTGAGATCACTCTCACCCAATGGAATTAGGAAATCCAGACAGCTCCGGCGTAGTGTTCCGACTAGGCGTTCGCAATGGGAGTTCTCCTCCGACAGGCGACCAGAGAATCTTTAGACATGGACAGGTCGCCGGCGAGACGCCGTCTCCCACCTTCACAGCAACATGGAACTGCCTCCAATCTGGCAGCCCGACGGGCCACCCCGGGTGGTTACTGCGATCGTAGTCACCTCTCGGGAGAGGGCCTCCACATTTTAAACGTGGCGCCGCCACGCGGCATGCGTGGCTCTCCTGAAATCCCCCTTAAAAAAAGGGAAAGAAGGCGAAGGTGAAATTTTGAGAAGATTTCACAGGGTCGCGAAGCCTTCAGGGTTGTCTTGAAGTGTTCCCCAAAACCGAAACGGACATCCTCAGCCGCTACGCGGCCGCGTGAAGTTTCATGAAAACTTCAGCTTCGGGCCGCCCCCTTTTGTTAAGGGGGAATTTTGCGTCGCTGTGCGTACATCAATGCGCCGTGAGGGGACGGCGCCCACAGTTTTGGCCGCAGCGACATTTTCATCCTTCCGGAGCGCCGACAGTGGCATGCGCAGCTCTACCGAGAGCCTTCATAACTCGAGGCCACGGACCCACTGCCACATTCATCACGTTCAGGAGTTCGGTTCAAAACGGAACAGCAGTAAAAGGTGTGCGAGCCAACCATTCAGATGTCTCGAAAGTACGGGACTAACTTGGGAGGGTTGCCATGACATGGGTAATTGGGCCTTTATGCATCGACAAAATGGACACGGCGTGCGTGAGTGTCTGTCCGGTAGACTGCATTCATCTTTATACAGGCAACGATTCGAAGATCCCCAAAAACCAACTTCTCATTGACCCATCTGAATGCATCGACTGTGCGGCGTGCGAACCCGCATGCCCCTGGGAGGCAATCTACCAGGATGAGGCTGTGCCGAAAGAGTTCAAAGAATTCACCGAGCTCAATGCACTCATCCAGGGACAGACTGAGATTGAACAAACGCCCCACGAAGAGAAACCCGCACCTTCGCCCGCGGAGGTGGCTGAAAACAGAGACAAATGGATTGCCAAGTATAGTGCGCCGTCCTGAGGACCACGCCCGGACTCAGCTTCTGAGCAAGGCTGTTATTTACCGTCTCTCGGCCACGCAGGTTCTATTCTATTTCGCCGGCCCGTGCATTCACTCTGCTGGAAAGCTGGCGCTCCGCTTTCTGCTCAACCGAATTGAATATTCCGGCTCAGTTTGTCCCTCCCGCCCTCCTCGTCTTCGCTCTTGATCATCGTGACGACATGAGGCGATCTGGATCGGACTCGATCGTGACACTGCCGGACTCGCAAGAGTTTGCAACGAGAATCGAGGAAAAGATATTCAGGAGGGCTCAGCCAGCGGCTCGCCGCATCGCAGAAGCACACGACCCAAAGTTCGCTTTTGAACAGTTATTGTCGGATCACCCTGTAGAGTGAACTCGTTTGAGAGAGCGTGCGAGCGTGTGTTTCCCTGCATATCGAACAATGCAAGGGAGAAGGAGGATTTATGAGGATCCATTATTTACTGTCTGCTATGACTGTCATGGCGGCTCTCGCTATGATCGGTATAGCTCAGGAGGTCCATACGGACCACGATAAACGAGCCAGCTTTGCCGCTCCTAAGACTTACGAGTGGGCTAAAGTCCAGACGACCAACCCTCTGTGGCAGGATCGGATAACGGGCGCCGTCGATGCCCAGTTACAAACCAAGGGATGGAGACGCGTTCCGTCCGGCGCGGATGTCGCTCTGACTGCCATTGGAGCTTCTCAAACTCAGCAGGAATATCAAACCTTTTACTCCGGGCTGGGCCCTCGTTGGCGTTGGGGAGGATTTGGGGAACTACGCGACAACGAGGGTCGTCACCTATAAGGTCGGAACGCTGGTCTTGGATATGTACGACACCAAAACCAACAAGTTGATATGGCGCGGAACTGCTGTCGACACCGTTTCGAGCAAACCCGAGAAGAATGAGAAAAAGCTTGAAGAGGGCGTTGAGAAAATGTTTGAGAAGTTTCCACCCAAGGAGCCCGAATAAGGCCATCTAAAAGTCGCTTAGATCGCTCGACTGGCCCGCAAGCCGGCCCGGGTTTTTGTAGCTCAGATCTCTGTGATCGAGAAGCCGACGACCTAATGAGTGCCGGTAGCTGCAGAATAACAAGCAGTGGCCCGCGGGCCACTGCTTCCTCTTACGCCCACGCTTTCCGAAAGAAATTTCTTCCAAGAGTCCCGTATGTTGTTTCAGACGAGGGTTCCAATCGCGCGTGTGCAATCCAAAGTTGATGACGAGCGTAACTTTATTTGGTGGCTGTTTTGCGAAGATACTGCTGCGGATTCTGTTCGAACTGTTTCTTGCACTGCTCGCAGCAGAAATAATACGTCTTTCCTTGGTATGTTGACTCGTGTTGCGCCGTCCGGTCGTCAACTGACATGCCGCAAACGGGGTCGGTATAGGCTGCCATGGTCGTAAGCTCCTTTGAAGCAATTTGAAAAAGCAGCGACTGTTGTCCTCTGCCTCCTCATGGCAATAACCTATCCCGGCAGTGTCAACGGATCGGGTCAAAAGTGCTCCAATTGACCGTTCGATTAAGCGAACCGTTGGTTCAAGCATCCGGCGGAGTACTCTCTTTGAACTAACTCGGATTCGACGCCGAGCGCCCACGCTTTTCTGAGGCTCCATTCAATCCTCAATTACGACAGATCAGCTCCCGGTGCGAGCTTAAGGGCTTGCACCACGTGGCTTGCGTCTCCTTTGAACACTTTCAAACCTGTCAGATTCAATAATCGAAGGCGACTGAGCCGTCTAAAGAGCCGCCGCTTCGACGGGTGGCGACTTCGCCGCCCCGAATCTCACACTTTCCTCTCGCGCCTTGCTGTCAGCCTTTTAGGCTCGGATCTTCAGCCTCGGATCTTCAGGACAAAGGAGACATACCTTTCAGTAAACTTTCCATTCTTGAGCAAGAGCCTCACGAGCGGCAAAATAGCCGCACATCCCATGCACTCCGCCCCCGGGTGGTGTCGATGATGAGCAAAGATAAAGACCTTGAGCCGACGTCCTATAGAGTCGAATGCTAGGCCTGAGGAAAAGCTGACGAAGGCTTGCCGCACCTCCGTTAATGTCGCCGCCTACGAGGTTTGCATTGTGTCTCTCAAGATCTCGAGGTGCCATCGTGCTGCGGGCGATGATGCGCCGTTTGAATCCAGGTGCGAATCGCTCGATTTGTGCCTCAATCCGATCCGTCATATCAAACGTTGAGCCATTGGGAACGTGGCAGTACGCCCAAACGCAGTGCTTCCCATCCGGGGCGCGACTACCATCAAAGAGACTCTGTTGGGCCAGGAGCACAAAAGGTCTCGTAGCCGTCTCACCCATGCCACAGACGCGTTCAGATGCTGCTATCTCCTGCAAAGTACCGCCCAGGTGAACCGTGGCTGCGCGAAGACAGTCAGCTGAACGCCAGGGAATCGGACCCTCCAGAGCCCAATCCATCTTAAATACACCAAAGCCATAACGATAACGTCGGAGATGGCGTCGATAGCCCGCAGACAATCGATTGCCTGCGACGCTGAGCAGTTGACGTGGTGTCAAGTCACATAGAATGGCTCGAGCAGGCGGCAATTCATTCAAAGACCGCACACGCACGCCGGTCTGAATGTCACCACCAAGAGAATGAAGATAAGCAGCTAAAGCTTTTGCAATGCTCCGCGACCCTCCCCTCGGCACAGGCCAGCCCACTGCGTGCCCTGTGATTCCGAGAATGAGACCGAAGGCAGCGCTTGGCACTTGTTCCAAGGGCAGCATCGAATGCGCCGCTAAACCTGCAAAGAGGGCCTGAGCCCGCACGCCCTTAAAAGAGGCTTTCGCAACGCGCCAGGCGGAGCGTAACGCTTGCCAGCCAAAGCGCACCAGGCTGGTTGCATAACGAGGAATGTGCGGTGGACCCAATAGGTCGGATTGCAATTGATCCCACTCCCGCACAAGGGGATTCATCAGCTTTGAGTAGGCCCGCCTATCGTTCTCAAGCAGGATGCTCGTCGCTTCCACATCTCTTTCCAGGAGCACAGCAGTGCCGTCATCCAAAGGATGGGCTAGCGGAACAGGTGAATGGACCCACTGCAACCCATACTTAACGAGTGGAAGGGTGCGAAAGAACGGCGAAGATATAGCAAGGGGATGGACTGCGGAGCAGATATCGTGGAGGAAGCCAGGTAGCGTCAACTCGGCAGAGCGAAGGCAGCCGCCCAGTGTTTGCTCGGCTTCCAGCACCAACACAGAAAGGCCAGCCCGAGCTAGTGTGATAGCTGCCGCCAAGCCGTTAGGCCCGGACCCAATGATAATCGCGTCGTGGCCAGGTGACACAGTCGCCTCGCATCAGAGTCTATACTCTTGGTAACACGCTTCGCCACCGTCAGATTGGCTGGAGGTTGGCAGTACTGTCGGCGCGACGCAGGGTTCTATGGGTGCAGATCAGCCTTTAGGTAGCCATCAACAAGGAATAGTTGTGACGACGTTTGATGTCCTCGAGTTATGGGAGAGGGGAGCGATATTCAATGAGCGGCGACGATTTCTTGGGACGTGCCGTTCAAACTGCCGAAAGAACATCGTGCCGAAAGAACATCGTTGACCTGGACGAATCACTTTGCTAATCGAATGGCCAATCATTACCAACCATGAGGCACAGTACAAAATCGTCATCGTAGTGCAAAACGAGAGAGTCACAGTCAGATACTCAGTTATTCTGTGTGACAGAGGAAGATGAGGCAAGTCAGACTTCGGTCTGAATTGAAAGTCACTACTCTTCGGAGTTTTGAAACCACATCTTCCTCGTTTTTTTTCTCAACCTCCACAGCATCCAAACCCAGAACCTCCGGTCAATCAAGACTTCCATCGCAGCGGGACTGAGCAGCGCGAAATCAAGCGCGACGCGACAAATGGCCCCAGGTTCTGGCTTTCGTGATTCACCGAGGCTTGGTTCGAGCGTAACAGCGCTGGATGGATCGAGCACCGGAAGGCAGAGTTTTCAGGCGGGCGTTTCTTTGTTAACAAGGTCGAAGCAGATCTCACCCAACGGCTGAGTAATTCCAGAAAGGAGGAGAAACGTCTATATATGATCGAAAACTTCAACCGGCTACTTTCCACCGAGATCCAGGAAGAAGACATCTCCAAAAGGGCGTTTGAGCTCTATGAAGCTCGAGGATGCCAGGACGGCCAGGATCTTGAAGACTGGCTGCAAGCTGAGCAGGAACTTGAGGAACAGAAAAAGATAGCCCCCATTTCCCGTGCTGCGACTGTACCGGGTCCATGACCCTTTGTGAGAGTCCTGCTAATTACACCCGCGAGTGACAAGTTCGTTCAAGGGTACCGTCGGTTACTTCGACGCCCAGGAACTCGCGCGTCCGCGAGTGTTCAATGGCCGACAGACCGTCCTCCGCCCCCGGTTGTGTCGATGGGTATTTGTTATGCATGCTTTCATGCTTCAGTCTGCCTTGATGCTGCAGCCCCCGAAAAAACGTGAGCGTCTAAGCACGACCGCTTCTATTGACAAATTCAAACTCTCCCTTCGTTTGTCCAATTTTGGACTGCCTTCCCTGATTCACGCTGCGACGATGCGATGGCAAAAGAAAAAAGGAGAACCCATGTTCCGATCGGCGACGACAACAAAACCGGCTCTAACACGCAGAGCTTCTCTCGTTGAAACTTCAGAACAGGTCAGGATTGAGAAAGCCATTCTGGCAGAGCTCAAGAAAGGTTTGTACCTGATCAAAAGAAGCGAGCCTTGCAAAAGATGACTCTGATCGCAGCGCGGCGCAGTTCGGTGCCACGGCGGCTTATGAGAGCGCAAGGGGTTTGCTCAACTCCTCGCCTTTCCCGATCAATGAATCCAGTATTAGGGAAATGCTGTGGCGGCTCGAAATAGCGATTGGAAGTTACAAGCTAACTGTGGGACAAAGTCGGTGATGGAGGCAAATCCTGCCGTGATTTTGCTGTCTTGATCTCGCAAGCCGCGGCTGACCCCCTTGAAGGCGATCCGATGCGTTAAAGGAAGAAACATGGGACTGAAAACCCAATCTCTGGGTGTCTTTGAATCCCAACCGTTCATATGCATACCCTTGCACCAACAGCGACGTGGAGGCGTATCCAGCGAGCTACGTCCTCTCACACCTGGACAGCCGGCCTAACCAGAGTGTCAATTCCAGACAAAACCGTCGGCCGGTTGGGCTGGTGTCTCTAGGGCGCAGCTCTTAAGGGAGAGACCGCTCTATGGTTGAAGTCTTACAGATTCTTAACTTGAGCCTCGTCGTCTTGGTGATGGTTTCGGTCTTAGCCCACTCCCTTGAGTTGCCAGGAAAGTTGCGACTCACGAGAGATGCCTACTTCGCCGTACAGCCGATCTACTACCCGGGATTCACAATTGCAGGAGCCAGTGAGCCTCTAGCAATTGTCTCAACGGTTATACTCTTGGTCGTTACGCCTGGGGGAAGCTCGGACTTCTGGTTAACGCTAGCGGCCCTGGTCGGACTCATCGGCGTCCATGGAGTGTACTGGTTATTTACACACCCAGTGAACAATTTCTGGCTTCAGGGTGAGAAGCTGAGTGGCCTTTGCTCTGGTTTTTTTTCATTGGGCTCGGCGAGCAGACGGGTCCTCCGTAGCGAAACCCGTCCGGTGGACTGGACGGACTTGCGTGACCAATGGGAGTATTCTCACGTGGCGCGGGCGGGACTTGCAGTCCTCAGCTTCATCGCACTTGTCATTGCCATCTCGTCATCTGGTCGTGTCTAGTTCGACGGGCATCTGATTGCTTCAAAATCAGGAGGTCCACTGTCCATTCGGCTCTGAGGTTCGTCTTTTTCTGATAAACCGCCAGCCTGCTCATTGATGCATCATAAAGAGTCACGACACTTCAATGGAGGTCGATGAGCAAAAACCGACAGTACGTTGATCAAGTGACCAAGAAGGCTGACCAACAACCGGCGTACTAACCAAAGACCCAAACACGAAGGACTTCAATACAGCTTCCGAATTTCTTTTCGTGCGACTCCTACAAGTTGTTGATAGCAAAGCCTAGTCCCGCTTTGATGATTGTCATCGCAGCGGCAATTGGCGAAGCTCTGTAGCTGTCGTTTGACCCCCCAAAAAATCACACCTGAGCTGTCCTGAACATCTTTTTTGGACTGAACTCCCCATCTTAACAGTGGACGGGACCATATCTCGATGGTTCAGGGTCCACACCCATGTGTGGGATTGTGGACGCCGGCTGAGCCAATGAGGAAGGGAACCCAGCCGAGTCCTCAGCCATCAGAGACAGCCGTTGACAAAGACCTTTCCAGAATAGATCCGAAAGAGGGCAATTGATGGCGAGAAGGCTGTCGGGACCTTCACCTGTCGCGTTGCATCCAGTTGCGGTGAACGCATGTTGGATACAACACCACAGCTGCTCCAATGGATGGCTTGGTCCGAGGGACTTGATCTGGAGATCACACAGAGGAGGGAATCATGAGTTACTGGATAAGAGTT
>Ga0187893_10015849_pt1 | contig 10038 bp, 3 predicted proteins | sample MA1701074metaG_FD_139574 | JGI IMG/M metagenome (GOLD analysis project Ga0187893, IMG submission 139574) | White microbial mat communities from a basaltic lava cave in the Kipuka Kanohina Cave System on the Island of Hawaii, USA - MA170107-4 metaG ... | reverse complement strand
GGCACATTCTGCCGCGCCTGTCTCCGGGGGGAAGACAAAACTGCGCGTAGCGCATGGGGAACGGGAGTGGAATTCTGCCGCGCCTGTCTCCGGGGGGAAGACAAAACGCAAGAGTGCTTACGTGCGAGCCGCCAAGCATTCTGCCGCGCCTGTCTCCGGGGGGAAGACAAAACTTGCCCTTCTGCCGACATTCCCGGACCACTATTCTGCCGCGCCTGTCTCCGGGGGGAAGACAAAACGTGGCACTGCTCCCCATCATCTCCACGAACATTCTGCCGCGCCTGTCTCCGGGGGGAAGACAAAACAGTGCCGCCCGCGCAGACGAGGCGGGCAAGATTCTGCCGCGCCTGTCTCCGGGGGGAAGACAAAACAGGACTTGTTCGTTAAAGGCATTCATCCTTATTCTGCCGCGCCTGTCTCCGGGGGGAAGACAAAACCGGACCAGCGCGTCCACCATGTCGAGCATGATTCTGCCGCGCCTGTCTCCGGGGGGAAGACAAAACATTCGCTTCGTTCTATTTTTGTGCTCATATATTCTGCCGCGCCTGTCTCCGGGGGGAAGACAAAACGACCATCCATGACTGGAGAGAGCTGCAGGAATTCTGCCGCGCCTGTCTCCGGGGGGAAGACAAAACGTCCCGCTGCCCAGGCCGGTGGGTTGAGCCATTCTGCCGCGCCTGTCTCCGGGGGGAAGACAAAACTGGTTGGTTATGGGTGATGAGTGATCGCTTATTCTGCCGCGCCTGTCTCCGGGGGGAAGACAAAACTGCCCGGGGCGAGTGGCGCGTCTGCCCCGGATTCTGCCGCGCCTGTCTCCGGGGGGAAGACAAAACTGACGGTTAGCAACACGCTCTGGTCCACGGATTCTGCCGCGCCTGTCTCCGGGGGGAAGACAAAACTCGTTTGGTTTCCTGCCGCGGGCGGCGAGCATTCTGCCGCGCCTGTCTCCGGGGGGAAGACAAAACAGGTTCAATACCAGCGAATTGGAACGAAATATTCTGCCGCGCCTGTCTCCGGGGGGAAGACAAAACGAGCAACCGCGCTGATGAGTTGAGAGTTGGATTCTGCCGCGCCTGTCTCCGGGGGGAAGACAAAACGATCCACCCGGGCTGGCACTATGCTGAAGTATTCTGCCGCGCCTGTCTCCGGGGGGAAGACAAAACGTAATGACCTGGGCGAGGGTGTAGTTGCTGATTCTGCCGCGCCTGTCTCCGGGGGGAAGACAAAACCACAAACGAGGTTGGAAGATCAGTCGTATTAATTCTGCCGCGCCTGTCTCCGGGGGGAAGACAAAACGCAACCCCCCTGTGGGAACACAATTTGAGGATTCTGCCGCGCCTGTCTCCGGGGGGAAGACAAAACGGAAGCGATTGTAGGAGTGGAGGAACGTATATTCTGCCGCGCCTGTCTCCGGGGGGAAGACAAAACAGTCTTTCTGTCCACTACGCCAGAGTGTTAATTCTGCCGCGCCTGTCTCCGGGGGGAAGACAAAACATCTTGAAATCGCCGGCCGCGAGCGTGGGAATTCTGCCGCGCCTGTCTCCGGGGGGAAGACAAAACGGGCCAATGGTGGGCCAGTTGGTGAGGCCCATTCTGCCGCGCCTGTCTCCGGGGGGAAGACAAAACTTGGGCTACCACGCCATTGGTCAGCACTGCATTCTGCCGCGCCTGTCTCCGGGGGGAAGACAAAACGTGGTGGTGTCGTTGGCAATGAACTCGGCGATTCTGCCGCGCCTGTCTCCGGGGGGAAGACAAAACGGCACGGGTCCAGCAAGCTTGCCGCCCCTGATTCTGCCGCGCCTGTCTCCGGGGGGAAGACAAAACATGAGTTGCACGGCTTCTTCATAGGCGCTGATTCTGCCGCGCCTGTCTCCGGGGGGAAGACAAAACTGTTCGGTTCATGTGCGGCGGGCGAATCGCTGCGGTCTGGCAGGATTCACCGCGGCCGAGGAACGGCGACGCGTGAAGACCGCAGCGATTCGCCCGCCGCAAACCGGCCAATGGCCCGTTCCACCAACCCATGAATTGGTCCGCCTTGGAGTGGCGTGCTCAGGGTGAAGCGGCGCGGAAGAAGAGGGCGCGGTCGGGCGGCGCAGGGCAGGGCCAGATGAGCGTGCCGCTGACGGGCACGAGGTTCGTTGCCAGCGGTTGCCAGATCGCGTCGGGGCCGAGATTCGTCGCGCGGAGCAGGCGGAGCCTGTGACCGGGGGTGGCGCGGCAGGTGATGAGCCGGTTCGTGCCTTGCCAGGCGAACGCGAGCATCGGCGGAGAGGAGGCAGCAGCCAGCGAAGGAGCCACGACCATCAGTTGCACCGGCGCGCTGGTGAGGGCGTTGTAGGCGTTGGTCACGACGACGCGATACGTGCCGGCGTTCGTCGAGGCGGCGCTGGAGAAGAGGAGTTCGTTGGTGGGGGAAAGGCTGTTGGTTTCCGCCACCACGTTCGCGCCAAAGAGCCATTGGTAGGTGAACGGGCCGATGCCGGAGACGCCTACTGTGAGGCTCGCGGATTGTCCCTCGGTGGCGGTGACGCTTTGCGGCGGTGCGATGATGCTCAACGCGAGGGCGTCAAACGTGAGGGTGGCGACGCGGCTGGTCACGGCGGCGACGGAGTTCGTGACGATGACCTGGTAACGGCCTTGCGCGCCGGGTTGGGCGTTGGTGATGGTGAGCACGTTGTTGGTTTCGCCGGGCAGAAGCGCGTCGTCATGCAACCAGGCGTAGGTCAGGGACGGGCCGTCGGCGATGACAATGAAGTTCGTCCGGCCATTGGGCGAGACGGTGGCATCGCCCGGCTGGACCAGGATCAAGGGCCGGGCGTCCACAGTGAGCGTGGCCACCGCGCTGGTGATCGCGCCAAAACTGTTCGTGACGATCACAGCATAATTGCCGGTGTCGCTGGTCTGAACGTTGGCGAGCACGAGACTCGTGTTTGTCGCATTGACAACCAGCACACCGTCCTTGAGCCACGCAAAGCTCAAGGGCGCTGCTCCGTCGGCGCTGGCCTGGAAGGTAGCGTTGTTTCCCGCGCGCACGTTTGCGTTGGTCGGGGAGATGGAAACTTCCGGTACGGTGGGCACGAACTCGAATGCGCCGATGTCGCTGCCGGGGCCGACGGGACGCCGCTCGCCGCGCTGGTCCACGGACGGAACGTTGAACAGGTTTGTTGGAATGGCGTTGCGGGCCGGGCTGCCGGAGAGCAGGGCCATGGTGCGCGTGGGACCGCCGTTGGTGGTCAACGGGCCGAGCAGCGCGTTGGTGTTCGGGAAACTGCCGATGGCGGTGAAGGCGAAGGAGTCGTCAGAACTGAGATTGTATCCACCGTCGGTCAGACCGCCAAAAAAACTCGCGGGCGTGTTGCTGGCGACGATGGAGTTGCGGAGCGTCAATGTGCCGCCGAGATTCGCGAGTCCGCCGCCGAATGCGCCGCCGGTGTTCGTGTCGCCAGATGCGCCCGCTTCGGCGCGATTGAGCGCCAGGGTGAGATTGACCAGCGCGGCGGAGTTCGAGACGAGCGTCAATGCGCCGCCGCGTCCATCACCGCGTGGACTATTCGCAGCCGCGCCGGAGCCGCCTGCTGCGCGGTTAAACGCGAGAGTGGAGTTGGTGGCCACCAGCGAACCACCGGTGACGTAGATCGCGCCACCGGAGCCTTCGCCGGGCGCCACGGCGTTTGTGTCGGTCGAAAGGGTGTCACTGCCTTGCGCCAGATTTTCGCTCAACGTCGAGGCGTCCAGCGTGAATGCGCCGAGCGAGGCCACGGCGCCGCCGAAGGCAGACCCGGACGCGGAGCCGCCTTCCGCGACGTTGCGCTCCAGCGTGGAATTGCGCGCCAGCAAGAAACCGTCGCTGAACACCGCTCCGCCCCACGCGCCCGCCGCGGGACTATTCGTTCCTGCGCTGCTGCCACCCACGGCACGGTTGTCCGCCAGCACGCAGCCTTGCAGGGTGATCCGTCCGCCAAGATTGCAGACGGCCGCGCCCCGTCCGCGTCCGGCTTCGGCTATCGCACCATTGGTGGAAGTGTCAACGCCCGCGCTGCCACCCATCACCAGAAAGTTCGTCAGGGCACAGTTCGTCAACGACACGCTGCCGCCGAGGTTCAGAATGCCCGCGCCGCAACCGTCGCCGCCGGGCTGGGGGGGCGAGCCGTTTGCGCCGGCGGCGCCGAAGTGTGCGCCATTCGCAAAGGTGACGCCGACGGCAGCGAAGTTCAGATTGGTCCGCACTTCAAAGAGCCGCGTGACGCCGCCGCCGTCGATGACGATGTTGTGGCCGTTGGCGTCGAGCAGCGTGTCGTAAGCCGGCGCGAGGGAATTGGTGAGCGTGATGACGCCGTCCTGCTCGAAACGCAGAAGACCGCCTTCGACCAGCGCCGCTTGCAGGCCGTCCAGCGTAACATTCGCGACGCTTTGCGTGAGGAGAAATGGTGTGACGCTGACGTTCAGACTCCCGGTCTCGTCGATGTCGATGAACTGGCCACGGATGGTTTCTTCGCGCTTGAGGACCACACCGCGCAGGGCGTTGGTCGTGCCGGTCCAGGGATGGGCGAAGCTGCCATTGATCTGGCCGGTCTTGAGGTCCAGGCCGATGGTGAGCGCGGCGGGATTAGCGTCGGCCACAGCGAGGGTGTTGGCGGTCGAAAGCTTGACCAGATTGGTGACGGCGAGTTCCAGATTGGCGCCGCTGACGTGTGACAGGCCGTGGACCCAGTTCAAGACGCGCACGCCGCTGGCTGGCGGTTCGTAGGCCGAGGCGAGGCAGTTCACTTGATTCGTAAAGCCGGCCGGATAGCGGACGGCTTTCGCGTTCGATGTTCTTATCCATTGCAAACTCCCGTCGAAGTTCCGGGCGTCGTTGGTCGAGACCGTCAGCCAGCCGAGCAACACACCGCGCCCGCGGTCCAGCGAGACGTAGAGCGGCCAGCGGCGCGAGCGGCTGAGTCGTGGCGAAGCGGTGAACGTGTTTCCGTCGCCGAGTGTGCCGGAAATCTGAAGTGTGCCGTTGCGCGCCAGTTTGGCGACGCCGAAGCCGTTGCCACCGGGAGCGAAGGGACCGAGCGCGCTTGAGGAAACCGTCGGCAGCGCCAGCGTGTAGCGGCCCAAGGGCGGCGGGTTGGTGGCGGGCAGCGTCGAGGCCACTCGCTCCAATTGAATTTCCGGTGGAGAAAAGGAATTGGCAATCACCCCCGCCGGGTTGGTCAAATCGAGCCGCAGATTGAACGAGCGGTTTACTCCACCCAGCGTGCCTTGGAGGAAGGCGCTGCCGTTACGGTCGAATCGTCCAGTGTGGGAATACCGGCCGCCCCGGTGAAGAATCTTCCCGCTGAACGTGCCTCGCTTCGTCAAAGCCAGCGTCACAAAGCCTGAGTCATCGAGCGATGCGGCGGATGGCGCGCGAAGAAGGCCGTGATAAGTCCCCGCCAGTTGGATGAAAGGGTCCTGAACAAACTTCGCCGTGAGGCTGAAGTTCGTCGCGTTCGCCGGCACCTGGAACGTCAGGGTGGCGTTGCTCGAAATCACCGAGCCGGACCAGCCGCCGAAGATTTGTCCACGCGACGGCCTGGCATTGGCGGTGTAAACGCGGCCTGCCTGGAGCGTCTGACCGTTGGTCACGTCGAACACTTTGCCGTTGCCCACCACCTGAAGATCAAGCTGCACTTGCGCCACGTAGAAGAAGGTCGCAGAGACAGAATTGGTGGAGCGCAGGCCGTCGCAGTCGATGCTCTCGACGGTGACGGTGTTGAAACCAGGTTGCGGCGCCACGTTGACTTCCCAGTTGGTCGTGCCGGCGCCGATCTCCAGCGGCCCGCCTTGCAGGCGATACACGACGCGAGCCACGGCGGTGTCGTCAGCGGCCGTGCCGCGCAAGGTCACGATTTGATTTGTGAAGCGCGAATTGGGCGGCGGAGAGACCAGCGCGATGGTGGGCGGCGCCGGGCCGGGCTGGTTCGTCCGGTTGAGCACGGAGATTCGCGTGTAATACAACTCGCTGTTCGTCGGGGGGCGCGAGCTGTTCGTATAACTCACAGGCAGGTCGCTGAAGACACTGTAGGCCGCGCCGAGACCGCCGAGATTCACGATGCCGGCGTTGTTGGAGAGCGCGTTGAAATGGGCCAGAACATTCGTGCTCTCGCTTAAGTTGGTGCTTTCGAGCACGCGGCCAAACACGGTGAAGCCTTCGTTCTGATTGTCGAGATTGGTGGTGTTGTTGCCAAGGTTGAAGAACCACTGGCTGGTGGCGGAGTTCGGATCGCCGCCGACTTTGGCCATGGCGAGCGTGCCGAAGGTATTGCTCAGTCGCGGGCCGACGAGAAATTCATTGGTCAGGCGCCCGTAGTCCGCGACCGCCACAAAATTCGAGAAACGGCCTGGCGCGAGCGGGTTCGTCACTGAGAACCCGCCACCCTGCACCACGAATCCCGGCACGCACCGGTGGAGGAAGCTGTTGGAGAACGCCCCGCTCCAAACGTAGAGGAGGAAGTTACGCACCGTTTCGGGCTTGTCGTGGTCGAACAGCTCCACGTCCAGGCGCCCAAGGGCGTTGGTGCCCCGCTGAATGTCGAAGCGAACGAGAGTGTTCGAGGCGCCGGGATCGGCTGGGGTGGCAGCCGATGCGGCCGTTGGTTGCAGAGCAACCGCGGCAAGACAAAGCGCAAGCGGCCAGGTTTTCATGTTTAAGTCCCGGAGCGAACCACGGGAAATCAGACCGGTCAGCGTCCTTCTGTGCTTGCGCCATCAATCGGGCAGCGCCACGGCGGAGAGTCTGATTGAGGCACACTTCTATCATCCCGCGCCGGATCGAACAAGGCGAAACTGGGGACGTCTTGCCCGAATCGATTTGGAGGGACAAGCGAGTCCCTGATCCCCGTGGAGGGATTTCCAAAGAAAAGGGACTTACGGAGTTCGTCCTTCCAATGAATCCACCTTGGATTCGATTTGGGCAACACGCCCTCAATTTGCGCCCGTTACTTTGCCAGGGACCGAACGCGAATGGTGAACGCCTCGCGCGGGTTGGCCACCAGCAATTGCTGAATCTCGTCCTGGCGGAAGCCCGCCTCCTTGAGCGCGGGCAGGAATTCCTTGAACAGCGTGTCATAAGGCCGGAACTCGCCGCCGTTCGGCTTGCCGATTTCGTACCAGCCCGCGTCATGCGAAACCAGAACCCGGTTGAGAAACCCGCGATCTTTCATCGCCCGCACCATCTCGACGTGCCGCGCCAGGTCCCTGGGACTGACGTGATCGAACTCGACCCACGCGCCCAGGGCTGCCGCGCGCCCATGAATATCAGGGTCGCGTTCGTTCTGCGCGTGGACCCAGATGAACGCGCCCGCCGCCACGCCTTCCTCTTTGAGGGTCTGCAACTCATCGAGGGCAGCAACGCCGTCGCCCGTGTGCGCGGCGATGGTCAGGCCGCTGGCCAGGTGCGTGCGCGCGGCGGCCCGAACGAGTTTGCGATGCACGTCGGAGAGCTTGCCGCCGTCCACGCCGATCTTGATGAAGCCGGGGCGCACGCCCGTCCCCTCGATCCCGTCCCGCCATTCGACGAGCCAGCGAGTGGCGAGGTCGTCGGCGTTCTCGGTCATCGCGTGGCGAGGCAGGAACTTGTTTTTGCCCGCGCCATAGTAACCCGTGTTCGTGAGCAGGTTCAGGCCGGACGCTTTCGCCAGCCGCTTCAAGAGCGCGGCGTCACGCCCGATGTAGGCGGGCGTGCATTCCGCGAGTGTGTCGCAACCGAGGTCCTTGACCTGCTCCAGGTAAGGCAGCGTGATCTCAAAAATCTCGTCCGGATCATAGCGGTCCTTCGACACGCCCGCCGCGCCGATGAAATCGAGGAAGACATGCTCGTGTGGCAGTGTCGGGCCGAGTTCCTTCGCGTGAACCGGGCCGAGCACAGTCATCACCTCCGGTCTGGGGCGCCGACCACCCACCAAAGCGCACCCAGAGGAACCGGCCGCCAATCCCGCTGCGCCCGCCACGGTTTGCCACAAGAATTTCCGACGTGTCGTCTTCATTTTGCGCCCGGCATTCACGAGACATGAACCGCGTTCTACGCCTTCAACTCCCAACCCTTCCGATACTCGCGCCGGATGTATGGGTCCGCCTCCGGGCAATTCTTCGCCCGCAACTTCTTCGCGTCCCACTCGATTTTTTTGCCGACCCGCAGCGCGACGTTGCCGAGCAGGACAAATTCCGTCAGGCGTCCGGCGTAATCGAAGTTCGACAGGCATGGGGGGCCGCCTTTGCACGCTTCGATCCACTCGCGATATGGGCCGTCCGGCGCTCGCTGGATCGTCTGCGCCGGCCCGGCAAAGTCCTTGAATTTGTCCTCGGGCAGCAGCCGAAAGCCGTTCGGGTTCCAGTCGTGGAAAACGATCCTGGCCTTGGACCCGATGATGATGGTTCCGTTCAGCGGCAGATCAATGCCGTCGGCCAGCTCGCGGCCGGGCTTCTTGCCGCCGTCGTACCAGGTCAGCGTCACCGGCGGCATTTTGCCGCGCGCCGGGAATTGCGAGCGCACGATGCTCCACTTGGGGCACGTCTCGGAATTCACGCCCGAAGACTCGGCTTCCACCGAAGTTGGCGCATCGAGCTTCAACGCCCAATAGGCCGCATCCGAGTTGTGGCAACCCATGTCGCCCGGAGCACCGGTGCCGAAATCCCACCAGCCTCGCCATTTGAACGGCGCGTAGTCCGGGTGATATGGCCGCATCGGCGCCGGCCCAATCCACAAGTCCCAATCCAGATGATCAGGCACAGCCGGCGTCCCCTTCGAGCGCTCAACGCCCTGCGGCCAGATGGGACGATCCGTCCACACATGCACTTCGCGCACCTCGCCGAGCACTCCTCCCTGCACCAGTTCCACGATGCGCCGGGTGCTGTCGTAGGAATGTCCCTGGTTGCCCATCTGCGTCACCACCTTCGTCTTCGCCGCCGTCTCACGCAGCATCCGCGCTTCCCAGATCGAATGCGTGAGCGGCTTCTGACAATAGACATGTTTGCCGAGCTTCATGGCCATCATCGCGGCGTGGGCATGGTGATGGTCCGGTGTGCTCACCGTCACCGCGTCGATCTCCTTCATCTCCTCGAGCATCTTCCGGTAATCACGAAACAGCTTCGCCTTGGGGAATTTCGCGCCGCGCTCCTCCAGCCGCTTCTGGTCCACGTCGCATAGGGCGACGATGTTCTCCGCCGCGCAGCCGTTGATATCCGTGGCCGCCTGGCCGCCCGCGCCAACGGCCGCGATGTTCAGCTTCTCGTTCGGCGACACCCGGCGCGGCTTCGCCGCCGCGCGAACAAAATGGGCGGGCAGCAACAGGCCGGTGGCAACGCCGGAAGTGGTGCAAAGGAAACGACGGCGGGTGATCTGAAGTTTCATGGTGGTCACGAGATGGATTTCAGTTCCGGTCAGACGCAGAGTCAAGCCCCGCCATTCAGAACGGCGCGCCCCGTTTCGCGCCGGGTCGGAGACTGCACTCCGGGCAAGGATGGTTATTTACAAGCGCCCGCCGGCCGGGGACAACTCTGCCCCGAACATGGCCCGCCTGCTCAATTTGTTCACCAACCTGTTCCCGCTTTGGGTGCTGCTGGGGGGAGGTTTGGCCCTTTGGTTTCCGCCGGCGTTTCTCTGGTTCAAATCGTCCTACATCTCGTGGGCGCTGGCCGTCATCATGCTCGGCATGGGGGTGACTCTGACGGTGGATGATTTCCGACGCGTGTTGTCTATGCCGCGCGCGATTGCCACCGGCTTCTTCGCGCAATACCTCATCATGCCCTCGCTTGGCTGGGCCGTAGCGAAGAGCCTGCGGCTACCGCCCGATTTTGCTGTAGGATTAATTCTCGTCGGCTGCTGTCCCGGCGGCACGGCGTCCAACGTCGTGACGTATCTGGCCCGCGCCAACGTGCCGCTGTCCGTGCTCATGACTATGTGTTCCACCTTCGCCGCCGTGGTAATGACACCGCTGCTCACGAAGTGGCTTGCGGGAGCCTACGTGCAAGTGAATGCGCTCGGGCTGTTTCTGGACACCGTGAAGGTCGTGC
>Ga0187893_10015847_pt1 | contig 10039 bp, 5 predicted proteins | sample MA1701074metaG_FD_139574 | JGI IMG/M metagenome (GOLD analysis project Ga0187893, IMG submission 139574) | White microbial mat communities from a basaltic lava cave in the Kipuka Kanohina Cave System on the Island of Hawaii, USA - MA170107-4 metaG ... | reverse complement strand
TCTTGTATTTAAGCGAAAATCTTTCGAATGGGAGGCTGAAAGATTTTAACGCTTAAACACGCGATTTTCTTAACGCAAATCCCGTAATGTCCCTGTTGCCCGCTGTTTTCGCAGCGGGCAATAATAGTGTTGGACCGACGATTCTATGAATGTCGGGAAATACAGCCCCACTTCACATGTTATCCAGGAGAATTCCGGCCGCGAATTACTTAACATCTACAGCAATGACGGGAAATATATATCGCGGCAAGATGCCGCTCCTACAAAGTCAGGGGACATCCCGGCGGTCAAATAAAAAAGCCGGGAGGGCTAGTTTCCCAGCACTCCCGGCTTAATAACCAGTATCAAAGCAAGGGGGCGGACATGAAGCCCGCCTCCCCGCAGTTTGAATTCCTTATCTTACTTCTTTCTTCTTCTTACAGCCCTAACACCGAACGCGATGGCTACCGGTACCAGAGGTATAAGCACGTTAGCAAACGCTGTCCCGAGCTGAACCGGGTTGCCGGCTATCGCGCAGCTTCCGCCACCACCACCGTTGGTCGGCGTGGTCGTCGGAGGAGTCGTAGACGGTCCAACAGTCATCGTCGGGGTCGGCGTGCCTGGAGTCGGGGTCGGTGAGGAGAAGTCCTCACTGATCGGTATATTAGCGTCTATTCCCAACCTTACGAAGCAAACCAGAACATCACCGCAGCTCTGGAACTCTTCAAGGTCGTCGAATATGCCGATTTCGGCCGTTACGAACGCAGCGAGCGTCCTGTATTCAGGCAGGTACTCGTCGACGAAGTTAATCATGATAGCATCGCCGCCCGCCTCGTTGTCGTCAATCACGTTAAACTGGCCGGCCAACTGGGTCGGAGTGAAAGAGGTCAGGAACGCGTTGAAAGCGCCGGTTAATATCCCGTCGCACTCGAAGAAATCCTCGAGCGTCTCGATGTTCCTGAAGTTATCGACCAAGGCGCCTGTATCAGCACGCGGGAAGGTATCGTTGAAGCAACCGTCGTTCGTCTTCTGACCGGTTATAACCTGTACTACATAGGTTTGGAAGTTGTTTGCATTACTCAGAACACCGCTGAAGAGCGATGAAGCGCCGCCCTGGAACTCATGCGAAGCAATCGCGTAAGCGACGTTATCATCACCTACATCGGCGCACTGCTCTCCCGTCAGATTACCATTACCGTTACGGTTGTAGCAGTCGCAGTCTACGAGCTGCGCTACCGGAAGCAGGGTCCCATCGACGAACTGCGTTACGTTTACAAGACATACAGCCGCATAGTTGTCGCAGGTAAAGAGCAGGTCGTTCGCCGCCAGGAAACGGAGGTCGTACTCGACTACATTGGTGTTGTTTATCGCATCGAACTGAGCGAGAGGCGTGAAGAAGTTGCTCTGAATAACCGTCACGTTGGTCTCTGTAACAGCCGTGTTGATAAAAGTGGGATCAGCCAGCGATCCGAGGATGGTGTTAGGACCAAATCCTTGCCCGTAAGACCCGCCCGGGAAGTTGTCGTCCGAAGCCACAAACGCCATGAAAAGGTCGGCGTCCGGGTCATCACAGTCAGGACCCTGGCACGGGGGAACAGGTATGCTCGGGGAGATACCGCTTGACTGTATCACACCGGCATTGTTACTATTACCCTGTGCTAACGACCATGGGCCGAGAAATCCGTCCTGGAAGCTGCCGTTCAGGATGAGGTTGACGTCAAATGTAAAAAACTCGTCGAAGCAGACGGCCCGCCTGTGATAGGCGTTATAGCCGTACACATAGTCGAGCTCGTCCACTATCTGAACCGTCGCGGCCAGGAAGTTATAGTCAACCGCCTGGTCGGGCGAGGGGCATTCGTCAACCGCAGTGATGGTGAGGAAACCCTCTTTACCCTGGAGCACGTTATCGTCCGGCGTACCGCCTTCATTGGTGATAAGGTCGCCGAAGTCATATACGTGGGTGTCGCCAGGGGTGTAGAAATCGCAGAAGTTCCTGATCTCTACGCAGTTTTCATCCAGTATACGAGCATGCACCCATTGAAAATCGAACCCGTCGTTGGTCAGCTGAACGAAGGTATTCCTTCCTTCCTTCTGCGTCCACCAGGTTACGATCTGGGCACCGTCCTGATTAGTCGGCGTCGGCGCATCGAAGTGCGTAAAATCCACGTGCATCCAATCCATACCGCCGACCACGTTACCATTAACGCCCTCAACCGTGCCGATCAAGCCGGCCGTAAAGTTGATTGGCGTGGTGGGAATAATGTCGTCAATTTTAAGCCATCCGTCGGAAATTTCGACGAACGGACAGAACTGAGCGTTCTCTCCGGCTTGTCCATTAGCCTGGTTCTGGAAACCGAAACCCAAGAGGACAAGCAATATTACAGCGATCAATGAAAACCTTAACTTGCTTATCATTTATTTATCCTCCTTTTTTAAATTTGTTATGCATCCTATATTCATCATCGTCATTCCTCACTTATTCAGAAAGAAGCGTCGGTATTAAAGTCTGGAAGTCTCCGAAGCTGTGGGAAATCCAGGAATCCATCGAACCCGTGCCGTCGCCGTTGTTAATGCCGAGGAACCCAACGAAGAACAGATCAGACGGGCACTCATCCAAATCTCCGTCCCCTTCGAAACAAATGAAGTCTATGAACGGAAGGAAGAGCCATCCGGAGTCAACCGCGCCTATAACCGGACCGTCGAGCTTGCTCGTGTTGCATATCTGGGAGAAGCCCTGAGAGTTCGGAATCGAGTTGTCTATACCTTTGTTGATTTCAAGCCCGGGGGTGTTGCTGCAGGTAAACACCGTGGGGCTGCAGGAGTTAATATTCTCGACGTCGTCGAATATAAGGACTTGAGGATCGTCGATGAAGCCGAAGAGGGACCCGAGAAGCGGAGAAGCGAATACCTGGTCTATATCGAGAGCCAGGTAGGTGATGCCCACAACGTCCGACAGGTTGTTTCCGTTCACGTCGTTGAAGTTAAGCACGTTATAGTCAGCGCTAAAGGCCGTGAAGTCTTCGCTCGAGGCCGCGTTCGTCCTGTACTCATAGCCGAGGTCGTCGATTATCCTGAACATGCCTATAAGGGCGTTGTTCTCGAAACCGCAGCTGATTTCATCATTAACAGAAATGGCGACGAACCCGTTGCTGTCGGAAACGTCGAAACCGCCCGGAAACTCTTCTACGTTCCAAATCTCGGTATCGCCGGGGGTGAGGCACCAGTCGAAATTGTCCTCAGCGCATGATTCGTCGGCCCTGAAGACCTGCACGTGGATCCCGACGAACGAGTCCGACGTGTTGGTGACCTGTACATAGGTCTGTCTACCGGTCGTATCATAGTAGTAGATGAGCCTGTCAACACCGGTATCCGTCTGATCTATGGGGTCGAAGCCGAAGCCGTCACCAGCCATTGCCTGCATCGGTAGCACTAAAAGAAAAGCAAGCACTAAAAAGTACTTAATTTTGGATAAACTATCCTGTAGCATTGAACCTTTCCTCCTTGTTTTGGTATTGTCATTCAAATTTCTAGTCATAAACATCCTCCTTATTAATTTTCAAGATGACAAAAGATGTACGGGAATCGGTTTATTCAGGCAACCTCCATCTCCTTACTACAAACAAAAACCCGAGGAAACTCACAACTGCTCAGAATTACAACATAGAATGAAGTTGTTGTCAAGTCCTTTTCTCCCGCAGAAATATGAACTTTCCGGAGATATGACACCACACTCCTTCCTCCTTTAAAATTAAAGCAATTACATCACAAATTATACCCCTTGTCAAGACATTTTGGCCGGACAATTAATTCAGGCGACGCCCGACAAACCACGATACCGGGGGAGCTCGTACCGCATTACGATACAACACCCCGGCGGGACGGGCCGGAAGCCCGGGCCAAGGGGTAAGAGGCCCGGGTAAGATGCCTTTATTTAACACTTTCGCACGAAAAAAGCCCGTTGTCAACCCGAAAACACCTCGTCAGGCCGTGCGCAAACGCGGTCATAGCCCCCGGAGAGGCTCCTGACGGCATCCTCCTCCCGCTACCCGATCCTTGCTCCCCCTCCCCCCAGCTCTCTATCCCGCCCCCCTTCGCAGGCTCCGCCCTGTAGATGTCAGGTAATTCGGGGACAGGATTTCAGGGAAGCAGCGGTCGAGACTGAAGCTAAGTAGAGAAAACTAAATAAATTTCTTCTTTTCCTTTCCTGAAACAAGTTCAGGACAGGGATGAAAAGAAGCAAAAATCACACACGTAGTGTGAGTTATGAAAAGACAGCACATAATTTGCTAAAAATCTCATATTAAGGCGAAAATCTTTCAATACCACCCCAGCCCTTTTTCTGTCATCGCGAGACCGTATTGTGGTCGTGGCGATCTCGCTTTATTCATGAGATTGCCGCGTCGCTTCGCTCCTCGCAATGACACGCTAGGTTGAGCAGAGGAGGAAGGGAGAGATCATATGCCCGCGGGCGCTTGCCCGCCGCAAATTCTGTAATGTCTGGGAAAGAAGAAAAACTAAATCCCCCTAAATCTGGTTTAACAAAAGTGTCACTTCGATTAAGAAAGCCCTTCGCATTCAATCATCTCCGACCAATTCCTCACTTGTTCGTAATTGTTCCCCTTTTTCTAAGGGGGAAAATGATTAGCAATCTGAGGACGAATGGGGCGGAGTGCGGAGTTGGCTAAGCAAATGAGCCTGGGAAGGATCGTATATGAGCACACATTGTGTGTGTTTTTTTTAAAAGGAAAAAAAGGAGAAAAGCTGTTTTTTATCCTTCTTTTCCTTGATGAAAAGAAGCAAAAATCATCCGACTGAACATAATTCGCTAAAAATCTTGCGTTTAAGCTAAAATCTTTCAAATGGACTGCTGAAAGATTTTCACGCTTAAACACGCGATTTTCTTAACGCAAATTCTGTAATGTCGGAAAGAGAAATAAATTCCTACATATCGTCAGCCGTGTTAATGATCTTCGGTACAAAGTAAGCGAGGGCGACCAATTGCTCACTCGTTCGCAATTGTTGCAAAGACAGGGTGGGTAGGGCAGAAGAGGTTGGGAAGGATCGTATATGAGCACACATTGTGTGCCGTGCCCGCCGCTGAAAGAGGGCGCACCGACCTGCTCCGGGGGCAAATAGACATATTATTTATAGGTTATATATAATGCATATTGTAATACCGGGCTGACCGGCGCGGCAAGCGGAAAAAATGAACGCGGCGCTGAAAATCTGTTAAAATTATTCATCTGCGGACGTACGCGGCTGGCCGGGAGCTTCGAAAACCGTCCGGGAACGCCCGGAGGCGGCAAATTTGATTGCCGCCCTGCAAGATGCGATAATATCCAGCAAGCAGCCATGATAAATAATCGAGGAGAAAGAAATTTGAACAAAGTTCCGGACAGAGCTAAAAAACTATTCGCGCTGACGGCCGTCCTGGCGTTGCTAACGTACTTACTATTTTTCCCCCCGGGCGTCACCATGCTCGATCGAAGGGCGGAAGCGGACAACCTCGGCATAACAGACGCCGTCATGCAGTACATAAACCGCTACTACGTCGACAAGTCCTCCATCGACCCGAAAAACATGCTTATTCTGGGGCTCGGGAGAATGGAGCAGATCGTGGACAACGTGCTGGTCGATTTCCCCGACGGGGAGCAGAGCGCGAGCTTCCTGGTCCAGGCCCGGGGAGAAAAAGCGGTATTCGACATGAGCGGGGTCGTGAGCCTGAACGACGTCACGGACAGGCTCGAACAAGTATTCCAGTTCGTGTCTCCGCACCTAGCCCCGGACGGCCTCAAGATGAACGATATAGAATACGCGGTCCTCGACCAGATGCTCAATTCCCTCGACCCCCATTCGGGAATAATAACCCCCCAGGTCTATAAGGAATTCATGATAGAGACCGAAGGCAGCTTCGGGGGACTCGGCATCGTGATAGGAGTAAGGGACGGAGACCTCACCGTGATTTCCCCGATCGAAAGCACGCCCGCCTACAGGGCCGGCATCAAGCCCAACGACAAGATCGTACAGATTGCGAACGAATCGACCGTCAACATGTCGCTCATCGAGGCCGTCAGCAAGCTGAGGGGGCCCAAGGATACGGAGGTCTCTATACACGTTATGAGAGAAGGGTTCCCGTCGCCCAAAGAATTTAAAATGATGCGGGACACGATAGTAATAGAGAGCGTCGAGGCATTCGAGCTCGAGGACGGAATCGAGTACGTGAGAATAAGAGACTTTCAGAAAAACACGCTCGACAGCATTATCCACAACCTCGATACAAACGGCGCCGGGAACCCGAGGGGCATAATACTCGACCTCAGGGGAAACCCCGGCGGGCTTCTCGACCAGGCGGAAAGAATCTCGGACCTGTTCCTGACCGACGGTGTGATAGTTACGACCAAAATCGGCAATTCCGCCAAGCGCTATCACGCGAACGACAAGGACAAGCAGTACGACGGCAGCATCGTCGTGCTCGTCGACGCAGGGAGCGCGAGCGCCTCCGAGATCGTGGCGGGCGCGCTCAAGAACAACGAAAGGGCGATCATCATAGGGGAGAGGACATTCGGGAAGGGGTCGGTCCAGCAAATATTCGACCTGAACGACGGCTCGGCTCTGAAGCTTACAATAGCTCAGTACCTGACCCCGGGGGACATATCCATACAGGACGTGGGAGTTACCCCCGACATCATGCTCCATCCTACGGTGATTACGGACGACACGGTCATATTCCACCCCAACTCGGACAATAGAATTCCCGAAAAACCCGGGGTGAAGAAAAAGACCGTGGACAGGGTCCTCGAAAAACCCGTTTACTCGATCATCTACCTCGACAATAACGCGGCCGTAAAAAACAACGGGGAGGAAGAGCCCACGCCCGAAGAAGCGCTCAGCCGCGAGGAGAGAAGGAAAAAGGTGGAGGAGGACTTCTACGTGACTCTCGCCAGGGAAATAATCAATTCCTCATCAGTCACGTCAAGGAAAGATACGCTCGGCGAGATACACGGGGGGATCACCAAGATCTCTAAAGGCGAAGAAGACAAGATCGTGGGGAAATGGAAGCTCATGGGAATCGACTGGTCGAACGAGAAGACGAAGGGCGTAAAACCCTCTCTCGCGGTCAGGATCACCCCCGAGAACCCGAAAGGGGGCGCGGGCAGCGACCTCGAAACGAACGTCGAAGTGGAGAACACGGGTGAGACGCCCCTCTACAGGCTCATGGCAACGACGAAATCGGAAAACCCGGTCTTCGAAGGAAAAGAGCTCATTTTCGGTAAGGTAAATCCCGGTGAAAAGAAATCATGGAAAACATCGTTCGAAATCCCGAAATGGACCCTCACCAGGGAGGATAAGGTCACTCTGGAGTTCGAGGACGGGAACGATTCGAAGATACCGGAATACATTTTCATAGCGGGCACGTACGGGCTCGAGAGACCCCTCTACGCGTTTAACTACGAGATCGTGGACGACGGCAGGTACGCATCGCGCGGCAACGGGAACGGGATACCGGAGCCGGGAGAGGTCGTCGCGCTCCTCGTTAAGGTGAAGAATATAGGCTCCGGCGGGTCGGAAAAAACGATCCTAACGCTCAAAAACAACTCCGGGGATAAAATCTTCCTAGAAAAAGGGAGGGCGGAGATCGAGAACCTCGGGCCCGGAGGGACGAGTGAAGCGGCTTTCACGTTCGACGTAAAAAATACGGACTCCCCCCTCGACCTGGAGCTGCAGATAGTGGACGACGTCTTCAAGGAAGGTCTCATAGGGAAAGCGGTGATTCCCGGAAATACCGAAGGCGAAGTCTTTCAGGAATCGGATTCGACCGTGACCGTGGCATTGCCCGATACGCCCGTAAGGGGCGGGGGCTACAGCGAAGCCCCTATAATTGCCCTTGCCGGGCAAGGGACTACTTTCAGCGGGCTCGGGCAAAAAGGCGTCTGGGTCAAAATAAAAATCAATGAAAATTCATCCGGCTGGATCAAAAAAGAGAAGGTGGTCATATCGGAGACCGCCTCACCGTCGCAGCCACAGGGAAGCCCGATGCTGAAGGAAATTTTCGAGGCCCCTCCCGTCATAAAAGTGACCGGGATGCCGGTATCCACCAATTCACGGATAATTACGCTCAACGGAGACGTCAACGACGGGGACGGCGTAGAGCTCGTATCCGTCTTCATAGGGGACGACAAGGTCGCACTCCTGCCTTCGACAAAGACGGAGGTGCCCGTATCGGTGGATCTGGAGCTCGAAAACGAAGTGAACCTCATAACGATAATCGCCAAGGACTCTACAGGGCTCCTCTCAAGACAGACATTCGTAGTGAGGAAAGATAACGGAATAGCGAGAAAAGAGGACGAGCAAGGATAGCGGGCTTGATAGGGAAATTCGTCCTCAGCCGTACTCTGACCGGTTTCTTCGTGATTCTCGCGGTGGCGACGATAACCTTCTTTCTTCTGAGGACTCTCCCGGGGGGGCCGTTCGACGCAGAAAAGAAACTCCCCCCCCAGATCAAAAAGAACATAGAAGCCAAGTATCACCTCGACGAGCCCGTCTGGAAGCAATACATTCTTTACTTGAAAAGCCTGGCATCGGGCGACTTCGGCCCGTCGTATAAATATATCGACAGGTCTGTTAATGAAATAATCGGCGAAACGCTGCCGGTTTCGGTCGAGCTCGGGCTCATCAGCCTGACTATCGCGGTCGCTCTCGGAAGCGCGATAGGCATCGCGTCGGCGACGAAACCGGGGGGGGCGGTCGATTTCGCCTCCGTATCTGTCGCTACGGCACTCGTTTCCGTCCCGACCTTCGTAACAGGGGCCCTGCTCATTTATATATTCTCGGTGAAGCTGGGCTGGCTCCCGGCGGCGCTCTGGGGAAGCCCCGCACACGTTGTGCTCCCGGCGCTGACTCTCGCGGCGGGGCCCGCCGCCTATATCGCGCGCCTCATACGGGCGAGCATGCTCGACACCTCCAAGGCGCTGTTCATAAGGACGGCGCGGGCGAAGGGGCTCAGCAACTTCCGCGTAGTCACGAAACACATATTGAGAAACGCGCTCATCCCCGTCGTTACGGTGCTTGGCCCGATAACGGCGTTTCTCGTAACCGGTTCTTTCGTCGTAGAGCACATATTCGCTATACCGGGGACGGGAAGGTTCTTCGTAATGGCCGTATCCAACAGGGACTACCCGCTCGTGATGGGGATAACTATCATGTATACGATAATCCTCGTCCTGGCGAACCTGATAGTGGATATCCTATACGTGGTCCTCGACCCGCGGATAAAGTTCGACAAGGGCGGTATCTAGACGTGAGGAACATCAAGCTTACTATCGAATACGACGGGTCGGGTTACGTCGGCTGGCAGCGTCAGCCGTCAGGGCCGACGATACAGGAAACTTTAGAGGCCTCCCTGATGACGATAACGGGTGAGGACATAAAGCTGCTGGGCTCGGGCAGGACGGATTCGGGCGTGCACGCCCTGGGGCAGGTCGCGAACTTCCGGACCGGGACCTCGCTCAGCACAGACGACCTGCAGAAGGGGCTCAACTCACTCCTTCCGAAGGATATAGTAATAACCGATGCGGAAGACGCGGAGCCCGGGTTCCATGCCCAGCTGTCGGCGAAGAGCAAAACTTACATATACAAGATATTGAACCGCCCTTTCCCGTCCGCGTTATTGAGGGAGAGGGCATGGTTCGTGCCGTACCCGCTGAAGGCGCGTTTAATGGACGAAGCCGCGCGCACGCTCGTGGGGGAGCACGACTTCAGGGTTTTTGCGCAATCAGGCGCGACTGTAAAATCGACCGTGAGGACCGTGCTCAGCGCCGGGGTCAGAAAACGGAAAGATATACTGGAGTTCAGCATAGAAGCCGACGGGTTCATGAAAAGGATGGTAAGGCTCATGGTCGGGACGCTCGTTCAGGTGGGCAAGGAAAGAATTTCGCCGGGGGAGTTCCGGGGGATTCTGGAATCCGGCGAGAAAACGAAGTTCGTGCACGCAGCCCCCGCCCGCGGGTTATATTTAAAGGAGGTAAAGTATTGATCCGTGTATAATCCCGCCCGCAGATAC
>Ga0187893_10015843_pt1 | contig 10040 bp, 8 predicted proteins | sample MA1701074metaG_FD_139574 | JGI IMG/M metagenome (GOLD analysis project Ga0187893, IMG submission 139574) | White microbial mat communities from a basaltic lava cave in the Kipuka Kanohina Cave System on the Island of Hawaii, USA - MA170107-4 metaG ... | reverse complement strand
TGCTCTCGCTGCGGCCGCGCGGCCTCGACCTCCCGCAGCCGACGGGACCCGGCGAGGGCGAGTTCTACGCCCTCAAGCACTGGCGCGAGGGCGAGCCGGAGCGGCGCGTCCACGCCCGCCTGTCGGCGCGGCGAGGCCGCAAGGTGATCCGCATCTTCCGGGGCGAGGCGCCGCCGCTCGTGCACCTCCTCGTCGATCCCCGCGTCGAGCGGCGCGGCCGCGCCTTCGGCGCCGGCGACTTCGACGAGGCGATGCGTTTCGCCGCCGGCGTGGTGAAGACGCTGCTGCAGCGCGGCGTCCCGGTCACCCTCTCGATGGTGGAGCCCGGCCCGCGCGCGACGGTCGCGTGCGCGGCCGGCTGCCGCGACCTGCACGCCTATCTCGGCGCGTTGGCGACGGCGCGGCCGCTTCCGACCGACGAGCCGCCCGGCCTGCCGCTGCTCCCGCAGGATCTGCCTGAGGGGCGCCGGGTCGTGATCCACCTCGGCCTGGTCGACGAGCCGCGCCTGGCGCGCGAATGGCTCGCGATCCGCGCCGGATCGCGCCGCTACTTCCAGCTCCTCGACATGAACTTCGCCGGTGCCGGCGCTCCGGCGACCGCCGACGCGCCGCGGTTCCTGGAGCCCGCCCGTGCACCGTGACCGCGGGAGCGCGGCGCTGCGCGGCGCGTTCCTCGCGCTGCTGGTCGCCCTCGCGTGGGAGCGGCGCGGCGCTCCGGAGCCGGCCACGCTGGTGGCGCTCGCGGCGCTCCTCGCCGCGGCCGTCGCACTGCGCATGGTGGTGGAGCGGCTGCGCCGGCCGCCGCGAGAGCTCGCTCCCGCGCTCGCGCTGGTCGCGGTGCTCGGGACGGCCGGCGCGGCCGCCTCGTGGCTCGGCGCCGACGGCGGAATCGACGTGGGATGGGTGGCTCTCGCGGGGATCCCGCTGGCGCTCGCGCTGGTCGTTCCCGACCCGGCGCTGGTGCCGCGCTCGCGCGCGCTGGCCGTCCTCTTCTTCGTCGCGCTCGCGTTCGGACTGCTGGCGATCGAGCCGTGGTACTCCCCGACCGGCCGGCTCCTGCTCGGGTCGCTGGCGCTGCTCGGGACGACCGCCGCCGCGCTCGACGTCGGCCGCTCGGTCATGCCGCCCGGCCTGCCGCCCCCGACCGCGACGACCCGCGCGCGCGCGGCGGCCACGGCGACGCTCCTCGCGGCGCTGGTGCTGCTGACGTCGCTCGGAGTCGACGCGGCGCTCGCGCCGCTGCCGCGGGTCTGGGAGCGCCGGCCGGAGACCGCTCCGCCCGAGGACCGGCTCGCAAGCAGCGTCCGCCACGGGACGGCCGCGCAGGAGAGCGCTCCCGAAGCGGCGCTCGCACTCGTGAGGGTGCTCGACGGCGACGGGGAGGAGGTGCCCGATCGCCTCTACCTGCGCAACCGGGTGCTCGACCAGCCGACCGACAGCGACGAGCTGATCTATCTCGGACCGCGATTCGGCACCACCGCGCTCCATCGCGACACCGACGACGGCGTCCAGGATCTGCGCATCCGCTGGAGCGAGTCGCGCGAGGACGGCCCGGGCGAGGGGCTCACGTTCCAGGTGACGCTGCTCTCCGACCGGCTCGACGCGCTGCCGGTCGTCCCGGTGCCGCGCTGGATCGAGGGGCGCTCGCTCGCGGTCGGCGCCGACGGCGCGCTGGCGCGGCCGGCCGGCGCCGCCGGCGCCTCCTTCTCCTACCGGATGGCCGCGAGCCCGCGCGCCGCCTTCCAGCCGCGGCGGCGCCAGGAGGCGATCGCGGCGCGCAACCCCGAGTGCACGTCGCTCCCGGAGAGCTTCGCCGGCCGCGCGGCGCTCGAGCAGGTCCTGGGAGAGCTGCCCGACGGGCTGCAGGACGACCTCTCCCGCGTCCGCGCGCTCTCGGCCCACCTGCGCCGGACCGGCCGCATCGACTTCGACGCCCCCTTCCTCGGGTGGGATGAGTTCCTGGCCGTGCGCGCCGGGAAGCCGGTCCACTTCGCGCAGTGTTTCGCCCTGCTCGCCCGCCTCGCCCGCGTGCCGGCGCGCGTCGCCGTCGGCTACTGCAGCGACGACTACGACGAGACCGACCGCCGCTTCGAGGTGCGCGCCCGCGACGAGCACTATTGGGGCGAGGTCGAGATCGAAGGGGCGGGCTGGATCGACCTCGACCCCTGCCCCGAGCTGGCGATGCTCGATCCGCTCGCCTCCGGCGCCGGACTGGCGCCGGAGCGCACCGATCCCAAGGCGGTGCGCAAGGCCTTCGCGCGCGAGCGGCCGCTCGTCGTCGGGCTGCTCCTCCTGCTCCTGGTCGCGGCCGTGCTCGCCTTCCCGAGCCTGCGGCTCGAGCTCGAGCGCATCACCGGTCCCCGTCCGCCGGCGGGAATGGCGGGGCCGGCGCGACGCGCCTGGCGCTTCTGGCAGGAGCTGATCGACTGCTGCCGCCGCTTCGGCCTCGAGGCCCACCCCGCCTGGACGGCGGAGGAGTTCGCGCGCCTCGTCGGCGGAGCGGCGCCCGGCGAGTGGAGCGGTCTCGTCAGGCTCCTGCGCGTCTATCACTCCTGCCGGTTCGGCGGCGCCGAGCTGCGGCCGGAGGAGGAGCAGTCGTCGCGGGAGCTCCTGTCCCGGCTGCCGCACGCGCTGCAGGCGTGGCGGAGCGGGCGATCCGATCGGGCCCCGAGTAGACGTTGAGCCGCTCGCCGCGCACGAACGCCACCAGCGTCTGGCCGCCCGCCTCGGCCAGCTCCACGGCGAGCGACGAGGGCGCCGAGACCGCGGCCACGATCGGGATGCCGGCCACGCGCGCCTTCTGCACGATCTCGAAACCGGCGCGGCCGCTCACCTGCAGGATGCAGCGCGAGAGAGGCAGCAGCCGGTGGCGCAGCGCCGCGCCGATCACCTTGTCGACGGCGTTGTGGCGCCCGACGTCCTCGCGTAGCACGAGCAGCCGCGCGCGACCGTCGCGCACGTTGAAGAGCGCCGCGGCGTGCAGGCCGCCGGTGGCGTCGAAGCCCTGCTGCGCCGCCCGCAGCGCGCCCGGCAGCGTCAGCAGCAGCTCCGGCGCGACGACCAGGTCGCTGCGGACCCGCGGAGAGCGCCGCGCCAGGGCGTCGATCGTCGACTTCCCGCACACGCCGCAGGCGCTGCTGGCGATCAGGTTGCGCCGGAAGCGGGCCGGCCGGTAGGCGCCGCCGCGGCGCAGCCGCACCAGGACGACGTTCTCGCGCGCCTCCTCCGGCGCGCCGGGAGGCGCCACGCGGCAGTGGGCGATCGCCGCGACGTCCCGCGGCCCGCCGGCGATCCCCTCCGTGAAGAGCAGTCCGCGCACCAGCTCGAGATCGTGGCCCGGGGTGCGCATGACGACGGCGAGCCGGCTCCCCCCCACGCGGATCTCGAGCGGGGCCTCGCGCGCGACCCAGTCGTCCCCCGCCGAGGAGGAGCCGTCGCGGAAGCGCGAGACGCCGACCCGGCGCGCCAGCGCCGCGCCGTCGGGGGAAACGAGGGAAGCGGGCGACGCTCGCGGCACGGACATGCCGCGATGTTACGCCCGTCGCACGGCACCCGGGCCGGATCGCTCAGCGGAAGACGGCGAACCAGGTCCCGAGCGCGACGGCCAGTCCCACGATGAATGCGAGCGAGATCCAGCGCACCGGCGACGGTTCGTTCACCGGCCGCTGCGTCCCGCCCCAGATCCGGAATCCGGACTGGGACTGGTAGCTGCGAGTGTTCTCGTACTCGTGCATGGATCGGTGGTTTCCGATCGCCTTCCCGGAAGGGGACGTATCACGCGTCCAAGTCGACGCAAGCGGCCGGTCGCCGCGAGGGAACGATCTTCCGCATCGGGTGCGGCCGTCGAGCGGCGGCGGTATCCTGCCGCCCCGATTCCCGGAACGAGGTCGAGGAGTGACCATGACCGAGCGCGTGGCAGAGATCCTGAGCTGGTACGACGCCGACTGCCCCGGGACCCGGGGAAACATCTTCCGGCTGCTCATGACCGGCCGGCTGGCCGGGACCGGGCGGCTGGTGATCCTCCCGGTCGATCAGGGGTTCGAGCACGGACCCGCCCGCTCCTTCGCACGCAACCCGCCGGCCTACGATCCGCTCTACCACTTCGAGCTCGCGCTTCAGGCGGGCTGCAACGCCTACGCCGCGCCGCTGGGCTTCCTCGAGGCGGGCGCGGCACGCTACGCCGGCCGCATCCCGCTGATCCTCAAGCTCAACAACTCCGACACGCTCTACAAGGACAAGGACCCCTGCTCGGCCCTCACCGGCTCGGTGGAGGACGCGCTGCGGCTGGGTTGCGCGGCCATCGGCTTCACCATCTATCCGGGGAGCTCGCTGCGCAACGCGATGTACCAGCAGATCCGCGAGCTCGCCGAGTCGGCCAAGCGGCGCGGGCTGGTCGTCGTCGTCTGGAGCTACCCGCGCGGGTCGGGGCTGAGCAAGCAGGGCGAGACCGCGATCGACGTGGTCGCCTACGCCGCGCAGATCGCCTGCCAGCTCGGCGCGCACATCGTCAAGGTGAAGCCTCCCACCGAACACGTCGAGCAGGAGGAGGCGCGGAAGGTCTACGCCGAGCAGAAGATCGCGATCGGGACGCTCGCGGATCGCGTGCGTCACGTCGTGCAGAGCAGCTTCGGCGGGCGACGCATCGTGATCTTCTCGGGCGGCGAGGCGAAGGGCAGCGACGACATCCTGAACGAGATCCGCGGCATCCACGCCGGCGGCGGCTTCGGATCGATCGTGGGGCGCAACAGCTTCCAACGCCCGCTGCCGGAAGCGGTGAAGCTCCTCCACGCGATCCAGGACGTCTACCGCGGCTGAGGGCGTGGCGGCGACCCGATGATCCGGCTCCTCCTCGCGATCGCGCCGCTCGCCGCTCCGCAGGACGACCTCGACCCGCGCACGCTCTACGACGTGCACGACTACCGCATCGAGCTGCTCATCGACCCCAAGGCGCAGACGATCCGCGGCTTCGGCGCGATGGCCGGCGTGGCGATCGCGCCGCAGCTCTCCGAGATCGTGATCGACCTCGAGCACCGCCTGCTCCTGCAGTCGGCGGCGCTGGTGCGGGGCGACTTCTTCCGCAACGTGTTCTCCGCCACCGAGAACCTCCCCTGCGAGCGCGACGGCGACCGCGTCGTCGTTCGCCTGCCGGCGCCGCTCGCGGAGGGGGAGCGCTTCCAGATCGCGGTCTACTACTCCGGCAAGCCGCTGCGGGTGGACGACTTCAACGGGTTCCAGTGGGCGCTGACCCCGGAGGGGCGGGCGCCCTGGATCGCCACGTCGTGCCAGACGATCGGCGAGCACACCTGGTGGCCGTGCAAGGCGTCCTACTTCCACCCCGCCGACAAGCCGGAACGGGTCGCCGTGAACGTCACCACGCCCGATCCGCTGGTGGCGGCGAGCAACGGCCGGCTGGTCGACGTCGAGCGGCGCGCCGGGTTCACCACCTGGTGCTGGCGCCTCGACCGCGCCATTCCGACCTACGCGATCGCGCTCGCGATCGCGCCCTACGTCGTGATCGAGCAGGAGGTCGCGCTGCCCGGTCTCGAGCGCCCGGTCCCCCTGCGCTACTACGTCCTCCCTGAGAGCGAGCAGAAGGCGCGCGCCCAGTTCGCGATGGTTCCCGAGCTGCTGCGCTTCTTCTCCGAGAAGTTCGGCCCCTTCCCCTTCCCCGACGACAAGTTCGCGCTGGCCGAAACGCCGATCTGGGGCATGGAGCACGCCACGCTGATCGCCTACGGCAACAGCTTCCCCGACGCGATCCGCGGCACCGGCGCGGTCGATCCCTACGAGCTGCGCAACAAGCTCTACGACTACGTCCTGGTGCACGAGGCGGCGCACGAGTGGTGGGGCAACGCGATCAGCGCGGCCAGCTGGGGCGACTTCTGGCTGCACGAGGGCTTCGCGACCTACGCGGAGACGCTGTGGGTGGAGCACGTGCACGGGCTCGAGACGGCGCACGAGTTCATGCGCGAGAAGAAGGCCGGCATGTCGGAGCTCGCCACCGTGTTCCGACCGCGCCGCCGCACGGCGAGCGAGGCGTACGACATCCAGATGTACGACAAGGGCGCCTGGGTGCTGCACATGCTGCGTTACGTGATGGGCGACGCGCCCTTCTTCGCCGCGCTGCACGAGTTCGGCAGCGACCCGCGCCTGCGCTTCGCCGTCGCCACCTCGGCCGACTTCCAGGCGGTCTGCGAGAAGCACCACGGCGCCCCGCTGCGCAGCTTCTTCCAGCCGTGGCTCTACGGGACCCGCTGGCCGACCTACACCGTGCACCAGGCCAAGCTCGAAGGAGGCAAGGCGACCATCCAGATCGAGTGCCGCAGCGACGGGCAGTTCGCCTACGAGATGCCGCTCGACGTCGCGGCGCGCTGCGCCGACGGCAGTATCGTGCGCAAGCGCGTCACGCTCAAGCGCGGCGCCAACGCCATCGAGATCGAGGCCGCCGTCCCGATCGTGAAGGTCGAGTACCCCGGCTTCCGCTGGATCCTCTGCGACGCCCGCTTCGTCCCGTGATCCGCGCCCGGCGCCGGGACGCGACGCTCAGGACCTGGAGCCGCGGCGCGCGGCCGCCAACGCGCGCCGGAAGGAGACGAAGAGCCCCTGCAGCATCGAGAAATCGGAGTGCTCGCCGCCGGCGCGGTCGAACAGGTCGACCAGGCGGCGCAGGATGCGGCCGTGAAGGTCGCTGTGCGCGCCGGCGCGCAGCCCGAGCTCGACCAGCAGCCGGGAGGCGTCGTCGCGCAGCGCCGCGCGATCCTCCGCCGTCGCGCCGCGCGGCGCCGGAGTCCGGCGCGCCGGAAGCCGAAGCGCGCCGGCGGCGCGCTGGGTCTCCCACAGCGCGATCGCGACCGCGTGCGAGAGGTTGAGCACCGGATCGGCACCCGGCGCCGGGATCGTCACCAGCTCGTGCGCCTGCCGGACCTCCTCCGCGAGCAGCCCGCGATCCTCGCGTCCGAAGAGGAGCGCGCACCGACCGCCGCGGTCGCCCGCCACGCGCGCGGCCGCCTGCTCGAGGGTGAGGCGCGGCCGCCGGAAGCGTCCCGTGCGCGCGCTGAAGGCGTAGCAGCGTCCCACCCCCTTCAGCGCCGCCCGCAGGTCGGCGTGGAACGACGCCGCCTCGAGCAGCGGGCGGCCGTGGCAGGCGCGCGCGCGCGCCTCCCCGCCGACGAGCCGCGCCGCGCGGTGGGGGTCGGCGACCACCAGTCGCAGCGACCCGCCGCCAAGGTTCCACATCACGCGGGCCACCGCGCCCACGTTCCCCGGCTCGGCCGGCTCGACCAGGATGACCGTGACGTGGTCGAGGGGAGCGGGCGGAGGCGCCGACGCGGCGGCCCCCGCCCGCACCGGCTTCACGCTCCGCGGCCCGTCACTGCGGCTGCCCGCCGAAGGAGCCTTCGACCGCGGCGCGCAGGTCGCCGTAGTACACCTTGAGCTCGAAGGCCTTCGAGTCGGCGCCTCCGCGCGGGGTCAGCGCGAACAGCAGGTGGTCCTCGACGTCGTTTCCGCCCTGCATGTCGAGCGGGACGTCCACGATCTTGTCGCCCTGCTTCCACTCGAGCAGGAACCTCGAGGTGTCGTCGCCCGGGATCTTCACCGACACGGTCCACTCGCCGCGGACGATCGCCTTGCCGCCCAGCACCATCTCGGCCGGCACCTGGGCCGCGGCCACCTTGTTGTACCAGGAGTGCGGAGCGTAGCGCTGCTTGGACTGGCCGCTCTTGACCCGCCCGAGCACGTCGGCGCGCCAGTGCAGCGCGTTGTGCGCGATCGACAGCACCTTGCCCGGGTCGATCTCGATCGTGGTCGAGGCGGCCATTCGCGCCTGCGAGACGCTGCCGCCGAAATCGTGCGCGAAGACGAAGCTCGCCGGCAGCAGGGCCGCGAGCGCGAGAGCGCGAGGATTCATGGCATCTCCTTCCTGGGGGGGACGGTCCGCATCGGCGCAGCCTCGAGGCGGCGCCCGGGCCGCGGACAGTAGCGGTCGTCGCGCGCCCGCGCCAAGCCGCGGGGCCTCGCGCGGCGCCGTTCACCCCCCGGCGCGGAGCGCGGCCAGCACGCCGTCCCGCTCGCGCAGCGCCGCCTCCCCGTGCCAGTCGGCGGTCAGCTCCATCCAGAGCACGAGCCCCCGGTCGGCGCGGTGGCGCGCGTAGCGCCGCTCGATCTGCCGGTCGGAGGGCGGACGCCGCCGTTCGAGCAGACGCGCCAGCTTTCCGCGGCACCACGAGTCGAGCGCGAGGTCGTCGTGGCGTCCGAGCAGGCGCAGCGCCTGCCCGGCCGCGTAGGGACCGAACCCGGCGATCGCGAGCAGCCGCCTCCGGACGTCCGCGGTGCCCGACCGCGCGTCCTCGAACTGCTCGTCGCGCAGCTCGCCGCTCGCGAAACGTCGCGCCAGCTCGTGCGCCGCGCCCGCCCGGTAGCCGGCGCGCACCACGTCGCGCCAGAAACGCTCCGGCTGCCGCGCGCAGGCGACGGCGTCGGGGAACGCCGCTCTCCCCGAGGGCGTCCGCGTCCCGAGCGCCTCGACCACGCGCTGCACCATGAGCCGCGTCGCCGCCCACGAGCAGTTGGTGGTGAAGAGGAGCTTCAGGAGGTCCTCGAAGAGCGACGCCCCCGCGAGCAGGCGCCCGCCGCCGCGCCGCGCCACCCAGGCGAGGCCCGGCGTGGCGGCGCAGCGCCGCCAGAACGGCCGGTAGTCGTGGTCGAGGCGCAGCATGCGCCTCAGCGCCGCGCGCACGCCGCGCCGGTCGTCCGGCGCCAGCGGGCGCGCCCCCGTCACGTCGACCCCGAGCACCCCGCCCCGCTGCGTCACGGCCACGTCGACCGCCCCGCCGCCGATCGCGATCGCCGTGTCGAAGCGCCCGCTCCCGCGGCGCCATCGGTGCGGCGCCAGGTCGATCCAGCCGTGCCCGAGCAGCGCGACCTCGAGCTCGAACGGGGGGGCGACGCGCAGCCTCATCCGCTCCCGATGCGTCGCGTCGACCCGGCGGCGCGGCGGCGCCGGCGACGGGAGCTGCGCGGCGAGGCCCGCGTTCACACCACTGCAGCCTTGACGCAGAGGATCGGCGGGAGCGCGCTCGCGACGCACTCCCACGACTCGCCGGCGTCGCGGCCGCGCCACAACTGCCCCGTCGTCGTCCCGAACCAGAGCGACGGACGCCGGCCGTCGTCGACGTCGAGCGCATCGCGCAGCACGGTGAACCACGCCTCCTTCGCCGGCAGGCCGCGGGCGAGGCGCTGCCACGATCCGCCCGCGTCCTCGCTGCGCCAGACCGCGGGCCTCGCGCCCGGGCAGGAGCGGGTGGCCGGCTCGAGCGGGACGACGAAGATCGTGTCGGGATCGTGCGGGTGCACCGCGATCGGGAACCCGAAATCGCTCGGAAGCCCCTTGGCGATGGTGGTCCAGCTCCGGCCGCCGTCGTCGCTGCGCAGGACGCCCGCCTTCGGGTTCTGCTCGAAGCCGCCGTGGTTCTGCATGTAGAGCCGGTCGGGATTCGTGGCGGGGCCGGTGATCTTGTGCACGCACTGCCCGTACTCGGGGAAGGGCTCGGGCAGGAAGTAGGCGCCGACGCCGCGATTCTCCGGCGCGAAGGAGGCGCCGCCGTCGCGGCTCACGTAATGGCCGCCGGTCGAGATCCCCAGGTGCAGCGCGCCCGGCCGCGAGAGGATCGTGTGCATGCAGAGGCCGCCGAATCCCGGCGTCCAGGTGCGCGCGTGGGCGTGGTCGGTGATGCCCGCCACCTTCTCCCAGGTGTCGCCGCCGTCGCCGCTCCGGAACAGCGCCGCCGGCTCGATCCCGCACAGGTAGTCGCGCGCGCCCTCGCCCGGCTCGAGCGACCAGATGTTCTTGAGCGTGCGGCCGTCGTCCGCGGCGAACGCGGGCGCCGACTTCGTCGGCTTGAAGCGGCGGCCGAGGTCGCGGCTCACCTGGATCGTCGTCCCGAACCAGGTCGAGCTCGGCGCGGCGACGATGCGCGGAGCGCGGGAGCGGCGATCGATCAGCGCGGCGCTCACGCCGGTCCCCGCGAAGAACGGCCCGC
>Ga0187893_10015842_pt1 | contig 10040 bp, 10 predicted proteins | sample MA1701074metaG_FD_139574 | JGI IMG/M metagenome (GOLD analysis project Ga0187893, IMG submission 139574) | White microbial mat communities from a basaltic lava cave in the Kipuka Kanohina Cave System on the Island of Hawaii, USA - MA170107-4 metaG ... | reverse complement strand
GGTAAGTGCCTGAACCCACGGAAGAACTGCTTGGTAGGGGCAGTGATGAGTCGGGCTGCCTCACCCTCCTCGCTGAGCCTGCTAGCGGTTCTACCCACACGAGATCCTGAAGAGCCAAAAAGAACGAAAATCGATCCCCTGCTCGAGGGCCACCATCTTGCACTGCACCAGGGCCGACGATCACCGCGCGCGGGGCGAACTCTCCGGCGACTCGGCGCCGATCGGTCTTCCCCCACGCAACCTCGCCAACCATCGGCGCCAGGGGACGACCCTCGGCGATCGCTCACGTCGCCGCGTGATCTTCTCGCGGCGCCCGGCAACATCTCGTTGCACTGCGGCGTTACACCCGCCACCGCCCACCGCGCGCCGGCGCGGCTCCGCGGTGCGGCACGGCGCTCGCTTCCCCGCTCGTCGTGAACCTGGGCGTCTACGAGCCGCGCGCGGCGGAGGCGGGCGTGCTCCATACCGTCGTCCGCGAGCATCTCGAGGACTTCCTTCGCGCCGCGGCCGAGCGCACCGACGGCGTCGGTGTGCCCAAGTTCGTCGAGCGGGAATTTCGGAAGTTCCTCGCGTGCGGCGTGCTCGCCCGCGGCTTTGCGCGCCTGCGCTGCGGAGCCTGCGGCTTTGAACGGCTCGTCCCGTTCTCGTGTAAAGGTCGCGCGTTCTGTTCCAGTTGCGGCGGCCGGCGCATGACGGAACGCGCGGCGCACTTGGTTGACGCGGTCTTCCGCCACGCGCCGGGGCGCCAGTGGGTGCTCACCGTCCCGTACCGCCTCCGCCATCTCCTCGCGTGGGACCACCACCTCTGTCGCGCCGTGCTCCGGGTGTACGTGCGGGTGCGGCTGGGATTCATGCGCCGCCGCGCACGCCGCTCCGGCATCCTCGATGGCCGCGGCGGCGCCGTCACCGCGATCCAGCGCTCGGGCTCGGCGCTGAATTTAAATGTCCACTTTCACACGCTGGTCCTCGACGGGGTGGTCGCGGCAGCGGCCGCCAGGACGGTTCAGTTCCATCCGGTCGCTCCTCCGACTGATGCCGACGTCGCGCGGCTTCTCGCCACGATCCGCGCGCGCATTCAGCGCCTGCTCGCGCGTCGCGGACTCGACCCAGGAGATCCGACCTCCGCGTCGCCCGCTCCGCTGATCGAGGAATCGCTTGCCCTCGCGGGCAGCAGCAGCGCGTCGATTCAGAACCGGGTGGCGCTCGGCCCGCGCGCGGGGGCCCGCGTCCTCCAGTTCGGGCGCGACCCGGATGCGCCCTGGGTCATGTCCCGCGGCCCGCGCCAGGCGCACCTCGAGGGATTCGATCTCCACGCCAATCTCGCCGTGCGCACCGACGACCGCGCCGCGCTCGTCCGCTTGTGCCGCTATGTCCTGCGGCCCCCGGTGGCGCAAACGCGGCTCCAGCGGCTCACCGACGGCCGCGTCTTGCTCACCCTCAAGGGCGAATGGTCCGATGGCACCACGCACGTCCTGTTCGCACCGGTCGCATTGTTGGAACGACTCGCCGCGCTCGGCCCGCGCCCTCGGATCACTGTTGTGATCTATCATGGCCTCCTTGCCCCGCACGCCGCTGGTCGGCGCGCCGCGGTCAACTGCGTGGGAGAGTCGCCACGCACTCGCGCCGATCCCGCGCGCGATCCGGTAGCGCCCGACGCTGGCGCAGCACCGAATTCGGCACGGAATGCCGCGCCGGTGCCGTCCCCACCGCTCGCCCCAGCCGTCCCCGACGCGCCGCCGAGCCCGCGCTATTGGACGTGGGCTCACCTGATGTGCCTGGCATTCGACCTTGACGTGCTGTACTGCCGCCGACGTCGCGAGGGTCGCCCGGTGCACTCGCGCGAGCCCGTCGGGTGCGTCGGCGGCGCGGGCGACATGGCGCTGGAACTCGGCGCTCTGGTCGGCGTCGAGCCCTGCGTGCATGGAGAACCACGTCAGCTCCTGGTCGGAGAAGCCGTAGTTGTCGCGGAGGGCGCGGAAGATGCGCGCGAGTACTCGGCGTTGGGCGTCTCGACACTCAGCCCGTAGGTGGCGAGCTCGACGTAGAAGTCGTCCGCAGGGATGGCGCGTCCCTGTGGCGGTTCCTGGCCGACGGGCGCCGTCAAACCTGCCGCCTCCGTGCAACTCAGTTCTTCGTGTTTCCGACCTCCGGCTATCCCGACCACAGATCTCTCGTGACCAGGCATCGAGATCTCGGGTTGGCCGGCCGGATGTCGGGGAGGCGGTTGAGCATCATCACGATCGCGTGGCACCGTACCAATCGACGACGTCGCGGCCACGGTCATACTCGGCCATCCATTCGTCGGCGAAGGGCGGGGTCTGTTCGGTGGCGGGCGAGTGTCGGGGGTACTGCGATCGGGCGAGCCGGTAGGACATCCGTAGCAGTTCCCTTCTCGGCACGGTCGCGAACTGATCCGGGTACCGCCTCTGGTCCCTGCGCTTGCGGCCGAGGGGCCAGAGCCGGGCGAGACTGGCGCGCAGCTCGGCCCATCCCAGGGCGAGCTCGCTGGCGGGCGCAAGGCGGGCCTCGAATGGAACGTGCTCGTCGAAGCCGTGGCAGATGACGGTGCTGCAGCCGAGCATGTGCGAGAAGACACGCGGCATTACCCGTAGCCGGTACCAGGGGTCGGCCACGACCGCGTTGTAGAGCAGGTATGCCGAGCTGCGATGCTCGATCTCCTCGACGAGGTGCCACAGGAACAGGGGCGCCACGCGGGGGTCACCGTTGTCGAAGAAGCTGGCGCGGTGGCGGAGCCACACGTTGAACAGCGGCGTGTAGGTGGCTTCGATGTCCGCGGCGTAGGCGAGGTGGAACTCGAGCGACTCGGTCTCGATGAGCCGGTCGAAGCGGCGTTCGATCTCGGCGCTGACCTCGGCCAGGCCCGGATACTGCTTGGTGAGCGCGGCGACGTGGTGGCGGTGCTCCCGGGCGTGGATGGCCTCCTGGCGCAGGAACGCGTCGGCCTCCGCCACGACCTCGGGATCGGCGATGCGCGGGATGGCTTGGCGTGCCGTCGTGACCATGTAGCGCTCGAAGGGTGGCGCGATGAAGCTCAGGACGTTGCAGGCGAACCCGAACAACGGATTGGCCGGGTTCCACTGGAACGGCGTATCGTCGTCGAAGCGGAACGACACGTTGCGAACCTTCGGAAGCGTCGTCGGCTGCGGCTGCTCGGGACGCCGAACGTTCGTGCTCATGCCGTGGCCATCCTCTCACCGAAGCGCGCCACTCCCCTCGGCGCGGTGTGCGCGGGCGCTCGCCCCAGGTACGTGTCCATGGGGACTCACCCGCCGCGCAGCACGTGCCCGGGCAGCGCGCCCGTGTGCCGTCCGCCCTCGAACAGGACCTCGCCGTTCACGAGCATGCCGACATATCCTTCCGCGTCGACGACGTACCGCTCCGTGCGAGCCGGGAAGTCCCGGACCAGCCGCGCGTGTCCGGCCCGGAGGCGGCTCCGGTCGATGAGCAGGATGTCGGCCCACGCTCCCTCGCGCAGAAAGCCGCGGCCGTCGAGCGCATGGACCGTCGCCGGCATCCCCGTCAGGCGCCAGATCGCCTGCTCGAACGTGAGCGGATCGGGGACCCAATCGGTCAGCAGCCGCGTCGTGTAGTCGGCGCCGACGAAGGACACGAGGTGGGCACCGCCGTCGCTCGAGCCCGCCATGACGACTGCTTCGCCGATGCCCGTGCGCACGACGTGCGCGATGAAGCTCTTTCCGACCTCGTTGAGCCGCGTCTGCCACTGGGTCTCGAGCGCCTCCTCGAGGGAGACGTCGAGGAAGGCGTCGAGCGGGCTCACGCCGCGTTCGGTGGCCAGCTCCGTGACGCTGCGGCTGATCCACCCCCGGTGGGCGTCGTCCCGCACGCCCTCGACCTCGAGGAGGTCCCACGAGAACGCGACTGCCCGCCCGGCGGGCGAGTCGAATTCGGCGGCGAGTTGCGCGCGAACCGGGCGCTCGCGCAGCCGTCGCGAGCGTTCCGGCTCGGGCAGCGTGAGCATGCTCCGCCAGGTAGGCAGCTCGTCGAAGATGAAGGTGTCGCAGAGCTTCAGGTGGAGCCCCAGCTCGTTGCTGGTGAATTGCGGGTGCAGCCGGAAGCCCTGCGCGGACGCCTCGCGGACGAAGTCGAGCGTCTGCTGCCAGCCCATCGGGTTGTCCGGCGTCGGGATCAGGAGGTTCAGCTCGATCGGCCGCCCCGAGACGCGGTACATCTCCAGCACCAGGGCACGATCGTCGTCGTCATAGCCCGCAGCGAAGCTCCGCGGGATGATCTCGAGGGCACCGCGGTCGAACTCCGCCAGCACCGACGACAGCGCGACGATCTCTTCGCGGCTCGCGTGGTTGCACGGCACCTCGCGCCCGTCCTCGCCGACGTGGATGGCGAGCTGCGACGTCGAGAACCCGAGCGCGCCTCGCGCATCGCCTGCCGGACCAGCTCCTGCATCGCGGCGACCTCGGCGGCGGTCGCGGCCCGCGACGACGCGGCGTCGCCCATGACGAAGCGGCGGACGGCGCAGTGCCCGACGTAGCTGCCGACGTTCACGCCGAGGCGACCGTCGAAGCGTCGCCAGTAGTCGCCGAACCCGCCGCCGGCAAACCGGAGCCCCTCGCGCAGCGCCGCGCGCGACATCCCCTCGACGCGGCTCAGCATGCCGGCGAGCCAGTCCACGTCCTCGGGCTTCGCCGGCGCCAGCGTGAAGCCGCAGTTGCCGGCGATGACCGTCGTCGTGCCATGCCAGGACGACGGGGTGGCCAGCGGATCCCAGTCGAGCTGCACGTCGTAGTGCGTGTGCACGTCGATGAATCCGGGCGTCACCGCGAGACCGTCGGCATCGAGGACGCGGCGCGCGCCCTCGGCGATCCGACCGATCTTGACGATCCGCCCGTCCCGCACCCCGACGTCGGCGACGTAGCCGGGGAGACCGGTCCCGTCGACGATCGTTCCGCCGCGAATCACGACATCGAAGCTCACGAGCGTCCCTCCACGAGAGCCGTCATCCGGTCACGCTTCGAGGCCGTAGAAGCGTAGCGCGTTCGCACCCAAGACCTTGCGCTGCGCGTCTTCCGGCAGGCGCGCGAGGCGCTCGCGCAGCGAATCGACGACGTGGAACGACGCGTCGAGGTGGGGATAGTCCGACGCCCAGATCACGTAGTCGGCGCCGAGGTGCTCGACGATCGCGGCCGTCAGCGACTCGTCCGGCTCGGCGCTGATCACGCACTGTCGCTTGAAGTACTCGGACGGCAGGAGCGTGAGCGACGAGAACGGCCGCAGGACCTCGAACTTGTGGTCCAGACGATCGAGCCACGCGGTGATCCAGTTCGAGCCGGCCTCGAGCACCGCGAGGCGAAGGCGCGGGTAGGTCTCGAACAGACCGCGCGTCATCATCGAGGTGAAGGCGGCCATCACGTCGAGGGCGAGAAACGCGAACGCGAACACCGCGGAACCGACCGGCCCATCATTCCGGCTGAACCAGGACGCGAGGGTTTGCTCGGTGCGGACGACGACGTGGAACGCGACCGGCATCTCGAGGTCCTGCACCGTGCTCCAGAACCGCGCCAGCTCCGGGTCGTCGAATTGCAGGCCGCCGCGAGCAGCCGGATCCGGCGAGAGATAGACGCCGGCGCATCCGTCGCGCCGTGCCCGCTCGACCTCCGTCACCGCCCCGTCCGGGTCGAGCAGGGACACGTGCGCGATCGGCACGAGGCGACGGCGATCGGCGCCGCAGAAGTCGACGATCCAGCGGTTGTACGCGCGGCAGTAGGCGGTCGCCAGATGCGGATCGCTGACCAGACCCTCCCACGCGATGCCGATCGTCGGATACAGCAGGACGACGTCGATCCGCTCCTCGTCCATCACCTGCAGGCGGGCGTGCGGATCGTAGCCGCCCTTCGGGCAGCCGTCCTCGTAGCTGCGCTGCCCGATCGTCATCAGGTCCTCCGAGTCCATCCCGATCCCACCGAGCGCGCCGAGCCGCCCGCGCAGCGCGAGGTGCGAACGCCCGTCGACGAGTAGACACTCGACGTCTTCCGCATCGCGCTCGATGCGAATGGCGCGCGCGCGCAGGTTCGGCTCGAGGTAACGCTGCCAGACGTCACGCGGCTCGAGCAGGTGCCCGTCCGCGTCGACGGTGACGGTCTTGCTGTCCCCGACGGAGGTCCGCATGCGCTCTCCCTCGAGCCGTCTCAGCGCGCGCCGGCTGCGCCGCGCGCCCCGCCCCCGAAATGCGGGATCACCTCGCGTCCGAAGCGGCGCAGCGAGTCGATGATGTCGGCGTGCTTGATCGTGCCCGCCTGGACCAGAAACAGCATCATGTCGACGCCCTGCTGCTCGAACCACTTGATCGACTCGAAGCAGCGCGCCGGGCCGCCGACGATCACCGAGCGGCGGTCGATCAGCTCCTGGATGTTGCGCTCGCGGTTCGCCTCCTTGACGACGCGCTCGCGGTACCAGGCATAGCTCTGGTCCTCGGACAGCGATGCGAGCGACGCGTACACCAGCTCGACCAGGTTGGCGTACCAGGTGGCCCCTTCGCCGGCGCGCGCGATCGCGTCGGCGTCGTCCTTGCCGCAGAAGAGGATGGTGAACGCCGCGAACTGCTCGTTGATGAACGCGCCGACCGGCTGCGCGCGCTTGATCGCGTCGCGATACGAGCGCACCTTCTCGTCCATGCCGGCCGGATCCGAGAGCGAGAAGTGCATGAAGCCGACGCCGCGCTCGCCCGCGAGGACCGCCGAGTCCGGTTGCGTTCCCGACATCCACAGCGGCGGATGCGGCTTCTGCACCGGCTTCGGCAGCACGTTGCGCGGCGGCATCTTGAAGTGCGGCGAGTCCCACGAGAAGTCTTCGCGCATCCACATCTGCGGGATCATGCGCAGCGCCTCGTCCCACTGCGCCCGCGTCTGCGCCGGATCGATGCCGAAGCCTTCGAGCTCGATCGCCGACGCCGAGCGTCCGGTGCCGAAGTCGAGGCGGCCCTTGCTCATGATGTCGAGCATCGCGGCCATTTCGGCGGCGCGGATCGGATTGTTGTAGTTGAACGGCAGCAGGCGGACGCCGTGACCGATGCGGATCGTCGTGGTGTGCTGCGCCACCGCCGACAGCCACACCTCGGGAGCCGACGCGAGGGAGAACTGGTCGAGGAAGTGGTGCTCGACCGAGAAGACGTGCGTGAAGCCGACCTCCTCGGCGACCTTCACCTGCTCGAGCGCCTCCCAGAAGCAATCGGCGACGGACGTCTCCGTCCAGGGGCGCGCGACTTCGATCTCATAGAGCACCCCGAACTTCATCGGTCCTGGCCCCTCCATCGAGTCGCTGCGACGGTCGCCACCGCGATTAGTACAGTTGACTGTAATCAGTCAAGTACGCTGTAAGGGTGGTATGGCGCGCACGGCATCACGGGCGACCCCCGAGTCCACCTCGAGCCGCGAGCGCCGCGTGCGCGAGGTGCACGATCGCATCGTCGCCGCCGCGACCGAGCAGCTCGCCGCGCGGGGCGTCGAGTCCGTCAAGGTGGACGAGATCTGCGATGCCGCCGACATCGCGCAGAAGACCTTCTTCAATCACTTCCCGACCAAGCAGCATCTCCTGCGCGAGATCGCCGAGGGCTTTCTGCACGACCTACTCGCGATCCTGGAGATGGCGCGACGCGGGGGCGGCACGACGGCGCAACAGCTCGAACGCTTCTTCGCGCTGGTCGCGACCGAGGTCGAGCGCGGCGGCCCGATGCAGCGCAGCTTCGTGATGGAGGTGATCCGGGTCGTCCACGACACGCCCCCGAACGTCGAGCAGAGTCGGCGGCTCCACGAAGCGTTCGGCGCGCTGCTTGCCGACGGGGTGCGCGCGGGCGACACGACCACGGCCTACCCCGTGCCGGTCCTGAGCGAGGTCGTCGTCGGCACCTTCATCACGCTGATGCTCAACTGGCTCGGGATCGAGGGCTATCCCTTTCGCGCGCGCGCGACCGCCATGGCGCGCTTCCTCGCCGATGCGCTGCGCGCCCGAAAGAGGCTGGTCGCGTAACGGGAAAGGTGGCATTCATCACCGGCGGTGCGAGCGGCATGGGGCTCGCGATGGCACGGTTCGTTTTCCGCGACAGGTATGAAAGAGGCCATCGCCGACATCGAGCAGATCGCGCTCGATCGCGTGCAGGCCGAGTTCGACAAGACGAACGCCGAGGTGATCACGCGTATACAGCTCCCGAGGGAGTCTCCGGCAATCGGGTGCACGAGCGGGAACGTCGAGTAAGGGAAAGTCCGTCAACCGCTGCGGCATAATCGGGCGCTTGTAGCGCCCTCCCTGAATCTGCACCCGGGACGCCCGGTCACCGCACGCAAGGGCCAGCGCCAACGGGTTCACCCCTCGACGCACCCCACGGCCTGTACCTCCCGCCTTGGACACGAGCAACGGTCTTCTTCCGGCCGCAACCGGTGGGGTGGACGAACAATCTCCTCACCGCGACACCCACTCCTTCACCTGCGCGTACACTTCCGCGCGATCGAGCAAGTCGAGGTGTCCCATCCCGTAGGCGATCCTCTGATTCGCGTCGGGGAACCCCAGCGTCAGCTCCGCCTTGGCGTGTCGCCCGAGCGCACTGTCCACCGGCACCAACCCGTCTCCCGGGAGCTCGCCGCTCGCCTCGTGCGCGTTCGTCGCGGCGATCGCGTAGCACTCGACGCCATCGGGAAGCGCGAGTTGCTGGCGAGGATCACCACTGAGCGCGAAGCGGTCGCGTCCTTCCCAGTGCTCGTCGAGCACGTTGCCGAAGCGCAAGTCCGTGACCCCTGCGCTGCGGATCCTCCCCAGGCGCGCGAGCGGCGCGCTGTAGCGGCTGACGCCGAGCAGGAAATGCAACCAGCTGCCGCGCCGTTCGAGCGGCGCCCCGTGGTGCGGTGAACCGAGGCAGATCAGCTTTCGCAGGGAGCGCCGCCACCCGTGAGACGCCGCCTCTGCCGAGTGACACGCGCTGCGCGCAACGAGCCCGCCCATGCTGTGGCCGATGATCACGATCCCCTCGAGCGGCGTGGGCCACGCGCGGGTGATCTGCTCGAGCAGCGCGGCGAACGCGTGGCCGTTCGTCGAGACGTGCAAGCCGCTGTTGTAGTGGAGATAGACCGGCGTGTACCCGAGATCGCGCGCGAGCGCGGCACCGTGGTCGTGTCCGTGCCGGTTCCACTGCAGGTCGTTCCTCGATGAACCGTGGACGAGGACGAGCAGCTTACGGGCGGCCTGCGGGAGCGCCGCGTGCAGCTCGTCCCGCTCGAGCTCCAGCGGTCGTCCCGCATGGCGCAGACGCATCGCGATCGCGAGCGGGTTGCCCGTTTCGCTCAGGTAGTCGCCGAGGACACCGTTGAGCACGGCCCGTACCGCCTCCCGCTCCGGGCCGGCGGTGCTCTCTCCGAGCAGCGGCGCGAGCTGCGCGAGCGCGAGATCGATGCCCGCGCCCACGACCTGCGTCACGACACGGATGCTCCCGTAGATCGGCGCGGTGAGCAGACGTGCCGGGCCCTCCAGCGGTCGCCCGAGGATCGTGGGCCCGCCGGCGATCGTGCGGTGCATCGCCTCGACGAGATCGGTCAGGCCTTGGGTCGCCTCGACCGCGAGGCGACTCGCGCCGCGCAGGTCGTCGACGTGGGTGCGTTTCCTCTTCGTCATTGCGTCGACTTGATGCTTGGCGGACCCTACCCCACAGCCCCCCCGGGTAGCTACAGTAGAGGGATCGTGCTTGAGCAGAACTTCTCTGCGCCTCTGCGGAAGGCGGAAGATAGTACGCTATACCGCTCCCGCGGGAGTCTCCGGGGAATCGGGTGCACGAGCGGGAACGTCGGGTAAGAGAAATTCCGTCGACTGCTGTGGCATAATCGGGCGTTTGTAGCGGCCGGTGTAGCCGGTCCGCTACAACGCCGAGCGAGACCGTTCCGGATCACGAGGCGAGAGCCTGCGCGACGATCCGTGGATTAGAGGCCGCAACCTTCAACAGCGCCTGCGCAGGCCCGGCTGGCCTGCGCCGACCCTGCTCCCAGTTCTGAAGCGTCGAGACACTC
>Ga0187893_10015841_pt1 | contig 10040 bp, 5 predicted proteins | sample MA1701074metaG_FD_139574 | JGI IMG/M metagenome (GOLD analysis project Ga0187893, IMG submission 139574) | White microbial mat communities from a basaltic lava cave in the Kipuka Kanohina Cave System on the Island of Hawaii, USA - MA170107-4 metaG ... | reverse complement strand
CTCGCTCCGCTGATGGCGGTAGTTGATCGCCGTGTCGATCACGTTGACGCCGAGTTCGAGCGCGCGTTGAAGCGCCGCGGCGTAGTTGGCGTCCGACGCGTCGCTGGGCACGCCAAGATACGAACCGAGACCGAACGATGAGAGCGAGAGCTCGCACACCCCGCGCCAATGATCCGCGGCGATCTGCTCACGAGCGGCGGCGTACGCGGCCGTGCCTTCCTGCGAACAGGTGCCGGCGATCATCGGTCGCGGATTCTACTCACTGGATCCCGCGTCAGGCCAGACTTTCGATGACGTGTTTCGTCACTTCGGAGGCGCGCCGCAAATTCTCGTTGTCACCTCAATCGACTGTCATTCAACATGTTGCGAAGGCTCGTGGAGAGTGCCAACGGCAGTTGACAGTTCGCGCTCCTCCGTCCGCGATTGCGGCGCAGAATCGGGGTCGAAGCGCTGGCATGCCTATTGCAATAGCCCTCCTGCTCTTTCAAACCTGAAAAAAAGAAGTACGAAAGTTTAGATCCCGCTCCAACTGCCCCGACCTGTCGTCGGGGCACTTTTATTTTAAAGTCGTATAATCCCCGCGTGTTCCTCCTTCTCCTTGCCCTGTTGCAGGACGAGCCGAAGGCCGCATACGAGGCCTTCGAAAAGAAGCTGACGGACGCCAAGTCGCTGCGGCTGAAGTGGAAAGTGGATGTGGCCATCGTCGCCGGTGGGGAGAAGGACGCGATCGAGCTCGAAGGCGAGCTCTCAATGCGAAGCGACGATCGCGCGCGATTCTTCGCCAAAGGCAAGTACCTGGGGACGGATTTCGCCGGCGCCTCCGTGTGTGACGGCAAGACGCTGCGGGTGAAGATGGCGGATGTGCCCGCGGACGACCGGAAGTGCCCCGACAATCTGACGAAGGGACTGTCGCAGCTGAGCGCGCGCGCGGGCCTCTACGCGGTGGTCGCCAGCGGCAAGCCGAAGCTGGGGCTCGATGAGGAATGGGCGCTCTCCGACTTCCGGAAGGTGGACGGCGAGAAGGCGATCCGCTTCACCGTGGAGTCGGGCGTGAAGAAGGAGCAGTTCATCGCCAAGGTGTGGCTCGACGCCAAGACCGGGCTCGCCGTGAAGCGCGTGGTGCGGGGCGGCGACGACAAGATCGAGATCACGATCACTGAGACGTGGTCGGAGGCGGTGCTCGACGCGGAGATGCCGGACGAGGAGTTTGAGTTCGAGAAGTGACGGAGACTGTGGACGCTGGGCGGCGAGCCGCAGAGTGACGAGGACCTCCGGGTATCAGCACCAGATGACCCGCGAGACGAGACGGCAAGATCGTCGCGCGGCAGGAAGATCCGAACCGCTACCAGCCTGCGTACCGCTCCGCCCCAGCGGCATCATCGAAGGGCCAACGTGCTGGAGGCGGATCGGGCGGCGGCACTATGCGCTGCGTCGCTGAGGGCCCGTACGCGCCAGTTGCTCGGCGTCGAAGACGATCTGTGGATCCTCCGCCGCGGCGAGGATGAGCGAGCGCTGTCCCGTCGCGAACTCGGCCGCGTCCTCGCACGGCCACGTACGGTCCAGGAACCGGACCATCCAGAACATGGCGCCGGCGGCGGGTCCCGGTGCGCGTAGAGCTGGTATCCGCCCGCGCGGAAGAGCGCGACCTGGCTGACGATCCACGCGCGCAGCTCGTCGCCCCACTTCGGCGCGTGGAAGTCGCGCACGGTGTAGCCGAGGGAGGCGAGCATCTCGTCGAGGCAGATCGCGCGCTGGGCCCAGCGGAGTTCGCGCTCCGCCTCGCGCGCCGTGAGGATCTTCGCCCACGCCTCCCGCACGACCTTATTCTAACCCGCGTGTTCTTACGTCAAGGATGGCGCGGCATTTCCTGAAGTGCGCCTCCTGCTCGGGAGTGTAGAGGGCGTCGCGCAGGTCGACCAAGTAGAAGTCGACGTTGGCGACGTTGGCGCCGCGGAGGTCCGCGCCGCGGAGGTTGGCCGCGCGAATCTCCTCGGGCCGTTTGAACGACTGCTCGTGGTACTCGTCGGTGTAGAAGCCGCTGCGCGTGCCCTCGGAGGGACCGCTGAAGAGCATGCCGCTGCGGGAGGTGCCGAGGTGGAACGTGGCGCCGGCGAGGTTCGCGTGCTGGAGCTGGGCGCGCTCCCAATGCACGTGTGCGAGCCGCGCTCCGCACAACGAGGCGCGCTCGAAGTTCGCGAGCGGCATGTAGACGCTGGTGAGCCGCGCGTGGTCGAGCAACGCGCCCCGCAGGTGCGCGGCCGGCAGTTGCGCCCCCTCCAGGTTGCAGCCCTCCATGATCGCGTCTTCCAGGCGCGCCCCGGAAAGCACGACCCGACGGAGGTCCAGCCCCGTCAGGTAGGCCTTGCTCAAGTCCGCACCGGAGAAATCCGCGTCATCGAGCGACGCCTGGGCGAAGTGGGCGCCGCGAAGCAGCGCTCGAGCCAGTCGAGCTCCCTGGAGGCTGGCGGAGGTGAAGGTCGCGTTCGTCAGGTCCGCGTTCTCGAAGTTCGCCCGAAGGGCCGAGGCTCCCCCGAAGTGCGCGCCTCTCGCGCGCGCGAACGACAAATCGGCATCGTCGAGACTCGCGCCGCCGAAGTGCGCATCCTGGATCGCCGCGCAGTGCAAATCGGCCCGGCGCAGCTTCGTCGAGTGCGCGTCGAGATCGCTGAGAAGGGCGTCCTCCAGGAGCGCGTCATCCATCATGGCACCGCTCACGTCAGCGCCCGGCAGCAGGATTCGTCGCCAATCCGCCTTGGGCAGGTGCGCGCCGCTGAGGTTGACCACCCCGTCCTGGTCCGGCGTCCACCCTCGGTTGGCCGCGTGAAGCACGCCGGCGACGGTCGGCCAGCAATCGCCTCCGGCGATCGTCCGCAACCTCCCCAGTGCATGGACGTTCATTCCGATCGCCGTGCCGACATCCGCGATCAGCACGGGGTCGAAGCGCCACGAGAAGTAGCTGACGTCGCGGCCGCGGCCCAGGTCGTGCTCGATCCGTTCGACGGCGAGGATGCGCCAGACGATCGGATGGCGCAGTTCGACGGGCGACTCGAGCTTCAGCCATCGCCGAAGCTCGTGCGCACTCTCGGGAGCGCCGACGGACATCACGCGCAGCCCGGCGCCTCCCGCGAGACGCCGCCAGCGTGGCGACACGCGCGACGCCACGGCGCGTCGGAGCGCCACGCGCATGTCCACGAGGCGTTCATCGGCCGCCATCGCGTCCACGAGCATCACGAGGAGCCGAGGGCACCCGTCGCAGAGGGCCAGGTCCGGCACTTCGGCCACGCGGCGCATGACCGACGCAACGGCTCCGCGGTGCCGCGCCATCACGTACTCGAGGATCTCGTCGCGACCCCAAGGGGCCATCGCGACCATCTCGGTCGCGACCGAACCCGTGTCAATCGCACACGACCTGTCGTGCACGCGCCCGTCCGGGCGGATCGCCGCGATGTGCGCCAGCGCGGTCGACTTGCCCATTCCGGGGCCGCCCGTGAGAACGAGGGTGCCGCGTGCCGGGATTACGTCCTCCAGCAGCACCGCCTCGCCCGTCGCCGGCGACACGACCCGCGGGCGCACGGCGGCACGCGCGGGCTTCACGTCCATCGATTCAGTGTACCCCCGGATCGGCGGCCGCACACGATGGGTGTGTCCTCCCGTGGCACACCCCTGTGCGATGATAGGAGTGTGGAAAAAGGTAACTCGGTGTTACCCGGGGCAACACGTCTCCGATTCGGGCCGCGTTTCCGGCGCGCAATCGCGGTTGGCACGCGAGTTGCGTCACGCAGGGCGTGGGTCCGATGAAAAGCGTTGACCGCCCCGGACGAGCGCATGAGAATGCGAACGGAGCGCTCCGTTCCGCGCCCGTCGAAACGGTCCCGGGCCGCGGCAGCCCGGGTCCTGGAGAGAGGCCGCCGCACCTGCCCATGGAGGCACCGATGTCCGTCCAGCTCCCGACCCCCTCGACCGCCGCGGAGCGGCGACAGGAGGCCCTCAAGGCCGCGCTGCTGCAGATCGAAAAGCAGTTCGGCAAGGGCTCCATCATGAAGCTCGGCGAGAGCCACCAGCTCGACGTCGAGGGCATCACGACCGGCTCGCTCGCCATCGACCTGGCCCTCGGCGGCAAAGGCATCCCGCGCGGGCGCGTCGTCGAGGTGTTCGGGCCCGAAGGCTCCGGCAAGACCACGCTCTGCCTCACGATCCTGGCGAACGCGCAGAAGAACGGCGGACAGGCCGCGTTCATCGACGCGGAGCACGCGCTCGATCCGACGTACGCCCGCAAGCTCGGCGTCAACCTCGACAGCCTGCTCCTCTCGCAGCCCGACAGCGGCGAGCAGGCGCTCGAGATCGCCGAGATCCTCACGCGATCGAACGGCGTCGACGTCATCGTCGTCGACTCGGTCGCCGCGCTCGTCCCCAAGGCCGAGCTCGAGGGCGAGATGGGCGACGTCCACGTCGGCCTCCAGGCGCGGCTCATGTCGCAGGCGCTGCGCAAGCTCACGGCGACGGTCGCGAAGTCGAAGACGTCGCTCCTCTTCATCAACCAGATCCGCGAGAAGATCGGCGTGATGTTCGGCAACCCCGAGACCACGCCCGGCGGCCGCGCGCTCAAGTTCTACTCGACCGTGCGCGTCGAGGTCCGCCGCGTCGGCCACCTGAAGGACGGAGAGACGGAGGTCGGCACGAGGGTGCGCGCGCACATCGTCAAGAACAAGATCGCCCCGCCGTTCAAGAAGGCGGAGTTCGACATGCTCTTCGCGAGCGGCATCTCGTACGAGGGCGACCTCCTCGACATCGGCGAGGAGCAGGGCGTCGTCGAGAAGAGCGGATCGTGGATCTCCTACAAGGGCGAGAAGATCGGCCAGGGCCGCGAGCGCGCGCGCGACTACCTCAAGGAGAACAAGGACGTCGCCATCAAGATCGAGAACGAGATCCGCATCAAGCTCGGCATCGAGCCTCGGACGTTCCCGAACGCGCCCGCCGCCGCGAAACCCGCGGCTCCCGTCGTGCCCGTGAAGAAGGAGGACGACAAGAAACCGGTGGTCGCAAAGAAATAGCAGATCGCGAACGGGGCGGTCCGCACGGGCCGCCCTCATTCGCCGTCTGGGACCCCCGTTTCTTCCGTAACGCGCGCACGCGGGGGCGGTACTATCCCTCAGGCCCATGCAGCAGTGCCCGTTCTGCTCCAGCCAGATCCAGGAGGGTCTCGGCGCCTGCCCGTACTGCAACGAGAACCTCCTCCGTCCGCAGGAGCCCGCCCCGCCGCCGTCCAAGGCGACTGAGCCCGCCTCCCCGCCGCCCTCCCCGCCGCCCGCCGACATCCCGCCGGCCCCCGCAACGACCAGCGAGGCGAAGCGGCCGTGCCCCCACTGCGGCGAGTCGATCGACACGGGCGCGACGATCTGCAAGTACTGCGGGCTCAACACGGTCCCGCCGAGCGGGCACCGCCCGCCCGACAGGCGGCCGTGCCCCTTCTGCGCGGAGACGATCCTGGCGAGCTCCCGTCTCTGCCGCTACTGCGGGTCCGACGTCACGCGGGCGCCCGATCCGAACGCGAAGCGCCCGTGCCCGCACTGCAAGGAGCCGATCGCGGCGACCGACCTCACGTGCCGCTACTGCGGAAACGACGCGCGCGTCGCGAAGGCGAGCGGGCCGAGGCACATCGACTGGGAGGACACGAAGCGCAACGTCTTCGCGCGCTGGTGGACGACGTGGGCGGGCTCGCAGTTCGGCGCCGACCGCTTCTGGAGCGTGGCGCCGTTCGAGGGCGGCTACGGACCGCCGACGAAGTTCGTCATGTTCATGACCGTGCAGTACCTCATCCTCGCGGCCGCGTGCTTCGTTCCGTTCGGCATCCTGATGCTGCTGGGGGTGACCGCCGACAGCCGCGCCTCCGCCAATGTCGCGCAGGGCGTCGGGATCGCGCTCCTCGTGATCGTCGTCGGCGTGCCGCTCGTCATCGGACTCTCCGTCGTGCTGGCGTACATGGTCGCGGGCCTCACGCACCTGTTCGTCATGCTCCTCGGCGGGAAGCGCGACCTCGAGGCCACGTACCGGGTGACGAGCTACGCGCTCGGGACCTACGTCTGGCAGATGATCCCGTACGCGGGCGTCCTCGTCCACCTCGTCTTCCACCTCCTCGCGTGCACGCACGGGCTCGCCCACGCGCACGGCCTCTCGAAGGGGCGGGCGTTCGCGGCCGCGTTCCTGCCCGTCGTCACATTCTGCGGACTTCTCGCCGCCGGCATCGGCGGCCTGATCGCGCTCGGGTGAACCCGGCGCGCGGCGGCCGGTTGACGTCAGCAATGGTCCATCGAGCGTGATCCTCCTCCGCCGTGCTTTCCATGCCGCGCGCCTGGAAAGTCCACGGAGGACAAGTACTGGATTCGCCCTTCCCGTATCTGCTTTAATCCCTCCCCGCATCGGTGGACCCATGAAGATCGACGAGATTCGCGACCGCTTCCTCGACTTCTTCAAGCGCAACGGCCACGCCGTCATCGCGTCGGACTCGCTCATCCCGTCGAACGACCCGTCGCTCCTCTTCACGGGCGCGGGGATGAACCAGTTCAAGGACGACTTCCTCGGTCGCGGCACGCACGGCAAACGCGCGGCGAGCAGCCAGAAGTGCCTGCGGACGGGCGACCTCGACCGCGTCGGCCGCACGCCCGCCCACCAGACGTTCTTCGAGATGCTCGGCAACTTCTCCTTCGGCGACTACTTCAAGCGCGAGTCGATCGCCTGGGGGTGGGAGTTCCTCACGCGCGAGCTGCGCATCGACGAGGGGCGGCTGTCGGTGACGGTGTACACCGACGACGACGAGGCGTTCAAGATCTGGCACGAGATGATCGGGCTGGCGACGTCGCGCATCACGCGGATGGGCGCGGTGGACAACTTCTGGCCCTCGAACGCGCCGACGGACGGCCCGAACGGTCCGTGCGGCCCGTGCAGCGAGATCTACTTCGACTTCGGCGCGAGGACGGGGTGCGGCCGCCCCGAGTGCGGGCCCGCGTGCTCGTGCGGGCGCTTCGTCGAGATCTGGAACCACGTCTTCACGCAGTTCGACCGCCAGAGCGACGGCTCGCTCAAGCCGCTCCCGCAGAAGAACATCGACACCGGCATGGGACTCGAGCGGATCAGCGCGGTCATGCAGGGCGTGCACTCGAACTTCGACACGAACGTCTTCCTGCCGATCATCCAGCGCGAGGTCGAGATCCTGAAGACCGACTACACGCCCGGCACCGAGAGCTCGGCGCGGCTCCGGCGGATCGCGGACCACGCGCGCGCGCTCGTCTTCTGCATCGCCGACAACGCGATGCCCGGCAACACCGGCCGCGGATACGTCGTGCGCCGCATCCTTCGCACCGCGGTGCGCGACGGCGTGAAGCTCGGCACGCGCCGCGAGTTCCTGCACGAGCTCGTCGGCGACATCGTGCACGTCATGCGGAAGCCTTACCCGTACCTCAAGGACCGCCAGCAGACGGTCGAATCGACGATCCGCTCCGAGGAGACAAAGTTCCTGAACGCGCTCGACCGGTCGGAGCGCGAGCTGCGCGAGCGCCTCGGAACGTCGAAGGTGCTCTCGGGGCACGACGCGTTTTTCCTGTACGACACGCACGGGCTGCACATCGAGCTCCTCGAGGACCTCTGCAACGACCTCGGCGCGCGCGTGGATCGCGACGGATTCAACACGATCCTCAAGGACAAGCAGGACGCGCAGCGCACGACGGGCGAGATCATGGACTCCGGCGCGCTCGCCGACATCAAGTCGAAGAAGCTGCCGAAGACGGCGTTCCTCGGCTACCAGGTCCCGATGGTCGACATGGCGAAGCCGGTCGACGGGAAGGTGCTCGCGATCGCGGTCCTCAACGCGGAGGCGCTGAAGACCTACAACGGCTCGAAGCGCGACGCCGCGGCGGTCACGACGCTCCTCAAGACCGCGGATCTCGTGGACGAAGCGCGCGCGGGCTGCGAAGTCGCGGTGCTCCTCGACCGGACGCCGTTCTACGGCGACGGCGGCGGGCAGGTGGGCGACACCGGGTGGCTCCGCGGGCCGGGCGACGTCGAGGTGCTCGACACGAAGAAGCCCGACGACTATTTCCTGCACCTCGGGCGCGTCACGAAGGGCGCGGTCAGGGTGGGCGAGACGGTCGGTGCGGCGATCGACGCGAGGCGGCGGCTCGACATCATGCGCAACCACACGGGCACGCACGTGCTCCAGGCGGCGCTGCGCGCGGTGCTCGGCAAGCACGTCGAGCAGGCGGGCTCGATCGTGCTGCCCGACCGCCTGCGGTTCGACTTCACGCATCCGAAAGCGCTGACGAGGGACGAGGTGCGCGCGATCGAGGACTGGTGCAACGAGGTGATCCTCGCGGACGTGCCCGTCACGAAGGTCGAGATGTCGAAGGACGAGGCGACGAAGAGCGGCGCGATCCAGTTTTTCGGCGAGAAGTACGGCGAGCGCGTGCGCGTGGTCACGGTCGGCGATCGCCGGAGCGTGGAATTCTGCGGCGGCACGCACCTCGAGCACTCCGGCACGATCAGCCAGATGAAGGTCGTCAGCGAGTCGTCGATCGGGAGCGGCGTGCGGCGCATCGAGGCGGTGACGGGCCCGAAGGCGATCGAGGCGGCGCGCGAGCGGTACGACCTCGCGGACGCGATCGCGGCGGAGCTCCGGTGCACCGTCGCGGAGGTTCCGAAGCGGCTCAAGCAGCTCGTCGCCGACGTTCAGGAGCTCAAGTCGAAGCTCGGGTCGATGCGCACCATCGCGCCCGCGACCTACGATGCGAAGGACGTCGGCGCGGAGAAGATCGCCGTCGGCAGGATCGCCGGCAAGGTGGACGAGGCGCGCGACCTGATGGACGACGCGACGAAGCAGAAGAAGTTCGCGGCCGGCATCTTCGCCCTGGAGGGCGGCGAGAAGCCGGTCTTCATCATCGGCGTACGCGAGGACCTCGTGAAGGCGAAGGGCCTGAAGGCGGGCGACCTCGCGAAGGAGATCGGCAAGGCGTGCGGCGGCGGCGGCGGCGGGCGCGAGCTCCAGGCGCAGGCGGGCGCGAGCGACGCGTCGAAGATCCCGCTCGGGTTCGAGACGTTCGAGCGGCTGGTGCGGGCGAAGCTCGGGTAGCGGGAACCCCGGAGCGGCGCGCGCGTCCAATCCGCATGCTCACGCTCACGCTGTGCCTGGCGCTCCTGCAAGACGAATCGGTCTCGACGCTCGTCGAGCGTCTGGCCGATCCCCGGACGCGGACCGAGGCGATGACGCACCTGCTTCGGCGCAAGCGGACGGCGCACGACGACCTGCGGAAGACTGTCGACGCGGGGATCGCGAACGCCGACGCCGCCCGCGCAGCCCGTCGCGCGCTCAGCATCTTCGACTGCATCGATCGCATCGTCGCGGAAACGAACACCGACCTGAAGTCGGGAGTCATGAAGGAGCTGGCCCGCTTCGGGGCGGAGGGCGCGGTCGCGGCGACGCAGTGGCTGCGCGACAACGCGGCGCACTGGCAGCTTGACCCCGGATACATCGAGGAGGCGCTGCGCTGCTTCGGCGCCGGCGCGATCGACGCGCTGGTCGACCTGCTGGCGTCGCTCACCCCCGAGGGTCGCGAAGGGACCGCGCGCGCGTCCGCGATCAACGTCCTGGCGCAGGCGGACGAACTCGCGGTCGCCGCTTCGTTCCAGCGCGTGCTCAAGGCATCGCCTCTGGCACGCGCAGGGGCGTCGTCGTGGCTCCGCGTCGTCGGCGCGACACCCAACGAGCATCTCGCCGGGTTCCTCAAGAAGGCGGACTTGCGGGACGATGCGGAGCTCGAGACGATCGCGGCGCTCGCGATCCGCCGGACGGAGCGCCATGCGCGAACCGCGCGCCGGTTCGAGTTCGGCGCCGACAAGAAGGAGATCGAAGCCACGGTCGAAGAGGGCGAGGAGTTCCACGTGGCCGTGCCGTACGACGGCGGACCGGTGTTCCCCAGCCTGTCGTGGGAGAAACGGGTGGAGGATCCGGCCGGTGCCGTGCTGGGGACCGAGCAGCTCCCGCGAGCGGGCGG
>Ga0187893_10015840_pt1 | contig 10040 bp, 7 predicted proteins | sample MA1701074metaG_FD_139574 | JGI IMG/M metagenome (GOLD analysis project Ga0187893, IMG submission 139574) | White microbial mat communities from a basaltic lava cave in the Kipuka Kanohina Cave System on the Island of Hawaii, USA - MA170107-4 metaG ... | reverse complement strand
TTCCGAGGTGATGCTGCAGCAGACGCAAGTTCAAACCGTAATCCCCTATTACCTGAGATTTTTACAGCACTTCCCCAGCATCGCCGCTCTGGCGCAGGCAGAAACCGACACCTTGCTGCGGCTGTGGGCCGGCCTGGGATATTATTCGCGCGCGAGAAACTTGCAGAAAGCAGCCCGGATTGTCGTGGAACAGTTTGGGGGTCGGTTTCCGGAGAACTACTCGGATGTTCTTGCCTTGCCCGGGATCGGCCGCTACACAGCGGCCGCGATTGTAAGCATTGCTTATGGCCAGCGCTACGCGGTGCTTGACGGCAACGTCAGTCGCGTTTTGGCGCGGCTTCGCGCGATACCGGGAAATCTCAAGAGCGCCGCAGTCCAGCGGCAGCTTTGGGATGAGGCGCAGCAATTGGTCCCCGCGTCCCGAGCGGGCGATTTCAATCAGGCGGTGATGGAACTTGGCGCGACAGTCTGTACACCGCGTCAGCCGCAATGTCGGCTTTGCCCGTGGACGCAACAATGCCTGGCACGGATTCAGGGATTGCAGGAACTGCTGCCGGAGAAGCCTCGTCGAGTCAAAGCCCGCAGGTCGCTGCAGGCAGCGATTGCTATTCACCATCGGGGGCGGTTTCTCATCGTGCGCCGGTCGGATCAGCGGCTGCTTCATGGTTTCTGGGAGTTTCCATGTACTGAATTACATCAGAAGCGAGGTGCGGCGAAGGCATTGACGCGCATGATCGCTGAGAACTATGGGCTGGATGTCGAGCCTGTTGCGCAGCTCCCTACGATAAAGCATTCGATTACTACCCGCCGGATTGAGCTGCGTGTCTTCCGTGCAAACTTGGCGAGAGGTGCCAGGCCGTGGAAGAACCGTGCGGGTCATCGTTGGGTGAGATTGCAGGACATGGCAGATTACGCTTTCGCTTCTGCGTCTCAGCGCATCGTTCAGGAACTGAATCGAATGGCCGACGTTAAGTAGTGGGAATTCACGTCCCTTGAGGGAGTCTTAAGAAAACCAAACCCTCTTAGCTTGAACCATGCAGATTGCTACTCAGTCCTAAAAACGCGCGCCGAGCTGCTCGTCCCACCAGGGTGGAGCGGACGCTGAACGCACGCTTCTTGAGCAGAGGAGCCGACCGTGGAGTTCTTCATAGCTCCTCTGGTAGCCACCAGTTTGCTCATGCCATGTAGCCCGGGTAACTTCGTTGCACGTCGCACCGCCTCACTGATAAAGTCAGTCCTATGGATCGCCGAAAGTTCTTAATCCAACTGGCAGCCGCAGCTGCCTGCATCCCCGGCCCGCGGGCCCTTTCCAATGGCACACCGCGCGCACGCGAATGGAACTGGTATGGCGGAGATGCCGAGGCCACACGGTATTCGCCCCTCGAGCAAATCACGCCATCCAACGTGAATAGCCTCAAGGTGGCCTGGATTCACAGAACCGGCGACTCAAATCTCCGACCGGCCACCGCAAGCGAATGCACGCCGATCGTCGTCGATGGCGTCATGTACATCACCACCCCGCGTCTGAAGGTGCAAGCCCTTAACGCTGCCACCGGGCAGTTGCTGTGGAGCTTCGATCCAGCTGAAGGCCGTCCCGTGCGCCGTTCACCGGGCACCAGCCGCGGCGTCTGCTATTGGGAGGAGGGCGGCGACCGGCGTATTTTCTCGACCTATCAGGACACATTGGTCGCGCTCAATGCCAACACCGGAAAGCTCATCGAAGGCTTCGCCAACAAGGGTGTGCTTGATCTCAAGGAAGAGCTTGATCACGACATGCGGAATCTTTCCTTCACGCATACGACACCGGTGGTCGTGTACAAGGACGTGATCATTACGGGCGGTGGCGGTGGCGAAGGACCGTATCCGGAAGCGCCTGGCCACATTCGAGGGTGGGACGCCAAGACCGGCAAACGGCGTTGGATCTTTCACACCGTGCCTCGCCCCGGCGAGCTTGGCAACGACACTTGGGAAGGCGATTCGTGGATCTTGACTGGCGGCACGAACAATTGGGCGGGTATGAGCGTTGATCTCAAGCGCGGCCTCGTCTTTGCGGGCATCGGATCGCCCGCGTTTGACTTTTATGGCGGCAACCGCAAAGGCGCCAACCTGTTCGGCAACTGCGTGGTTGCCCTGGATGCTCTCACCGGCGGCCGCAGGTGGCACTATCAGATTACCCACCACGACGTGTGGGATATGGACCTTCCCGCGCAGCCAGCCCTCGTCACGATCCGGCAGGGGGGCAAGCGGATCGACGTCGTGGTCCAGTGCACCAAACAGGGACACCTATGGTTCTTCAATCGCGAAACCGGTCAGCCCATCTGGCCCGTTCAAGAGCGCCCCATGCCGCAGTCCGATCTTGCTGGAGAGCGGCTACATCCGACCCAGCCGTTTCCCTCGAAACCACCCGCCCTCTCCCGCCAGGGATGGAATGATGAGTGGATCACCGATATCTCGCCAGAATCGCATGCCTATGTGAAAGCCATTGTCGGGAAGCTAAAGCGTGGTCCTTTGTATACGCCGAATGCGAAAGACGGCTACCTCATTCACCCTGGATTCCGTGGCGGTCCGCTCTGGGGCGGCTGTTCGTTTGATCCCATGCGCAACCGTGTCTTTGTCAGCTCGGATGAAACTTCGAACTTTGTCGCCTTCGAAGATGCAAAACCGGGGCTGCCATTCCGCTATGCGCTGGCGAAGCGCGCGGAACTCAACGATCAGAATGGTTTTCCTGGCATCAAGCCGCCATGGGGCTACATGACCGCCATCGATTGCGACAAAGGCAATTTCGCCTGGCGCGTGCTCAACGGTGAATTCCCCGCACTCAAGGCCAAGGGAATTCCTCAGACGGGCTGCAGCTCCCACGGCGGCAACATTTGTACTGCGGGCGGCCTGGTGTTCATGAGCGGAACCTTTGACCGCGTCTTCCGCGCCTACGAGAGCGATTCTGGCAAGGTCGCCTGGGAACATCCGCTCGTTTCCGCAGGATTTGCCACGCCCTGCAGCTACGAGGCCAATGGGAAACAGTACGTCGTCGTTGCCGCCTGCGGGGGTAAGGCAGGCTCACCCGCGTCCGATGAGTTCATTGCATTCAGCCTGCAAGTATGAGGTGTGTTGTTCTGACCATCCTCGCCGTGGCCCTGCCGCTGATGTTTGCATCGGCAGCCGACGAAGGTTCCAAAACGGACCCGGTCGGCTACGCGCCCGTGCAGCCCATTGCCTATTCGCACAAGACCCATCTTGCACTTGGACTGAAATGCAGCGGCGGCCATGCCATGGAAAAAACCGAGGCGGACGAAGGCTTCACGATGGGCTTTCCGAAAGAGGCCTTTTGCATGGGCTGCCACAGTTCCATCAAGCAGGACTCACCGGATATCGTCAAGCTCGCCAAGGCAGCTGCTGACGAGAAAGCGGTCGAATGGAAACGCGTCTACCGCCTCATGCCGATCGTGTGGTTCAGTCACACCGTACACGTGAAGGACGGCAAGATCAAATGCGCGACTTGCCACGGCGACATGGCTGCAATGGCGGTTACGAGCAAAGCGCGCATTCTGAACATGAAGGACTGCATGGACTGCCACTCTGAACGGAATGCTCCCAATGGCTGCGACACCTGCCACGCAACCCAGTAGTCGGTTGCATTCCCATGTCATGTGTCAAACTACTGGCCGCAGTTTTGCGCAGCAGCGCGGACTTCACAGTCAAGCAGGCATAGTGGCAGGACCCGTCCCATCCTATTCCAATGGGTGAGCGTGGTAGTGGCATCGGTGGCGCTGAGGGTTGATTGAGCTTACGAGCACCCATCTTGCGGCCACAGTTGCCCACCCCTCAGTTAGTCGTATTCCTCCAGCGTTGGTCCAGAGTGGCGTTGGCTGCCTGCTCGGGATAGGTCTTGACAAATCCAAACTGGGGGTCAAAATGGTGAGGCTTTCGCGAACCTGCGAGGTGATGTGACGTTAGCTGCAAGGGTCTCAACGGGTTTCCATCGCCCCGTCGGTTTGCACCCAAAGGGCGATTATGAATACACTACAAGGAGTCTAGGCATGGCTGCCAATTTGGTTGAGTTTACTGACAGTAACTTCGAAGCAGAGGCACTAAAAGCGGACAAGCCAGTTCTGGTCGATTTCTGGGCTCCGTGGTGCGGCCCATGCCGCATGGTGGGCCCTATCATCGAGGAGCTAGCCGGCAGTTATTCGGGCAAGGTCAAAGTAGGCAAGCTGAATACTGACGATAACCCAAATGTCGCTAGTCGATATGGAATCATGAGCATCCCCACCATTTTGCTGTTCAAGAACGGGGAGATCGTCGATCGCATTGTCGGTGCTGTTCCCAAGAAAGACTTTGAGAAAATGCTGACAACTCATGCGTGAAACCAGAGCGCAGATCTTCCAGCAGGGTCTGCGCTTTTTCGCCTGACTGGCAAGCTTGAACCATGAAAACCGAAGTTTTAGCGAAGAAGACGAACCTTCCTAAAGCGAAACCGGAAAAGAAAGATATCAGCCCGTACTGCCCGCAGTGCAGCGTAGAGTTGCAGGGTAACCACTGCAAGCTTTTGTGTCCACGCTGCGGTTACTATATGTCTTGTTCCGACTTCTATTGACGGAACCTCGCCCACCTCATCAGTCCCAACCTAATTCTCCCTCTGCGGCGGCCGTTTCCAGGCTCGAGCCGTTCGCGGTATTCCTTTTGCTTTTTGTGTCGTATCTCCAGTTTTTCCATCAGCTTGGTGGATTAGGCCTCGTTGGTCCGGACGAACCGCGCTATGCGCAGGTAGCCCGTGAGATGGCCACTTCCGGAGACTTTGTCACGCCCAGATTGCACGGAGAACCCTGGTTTGAAAAGCCTATTCTCTATTATTGGCTGGCAGCATTGGCATTCAAGGCGATCGCTGTCTCCGAGCTGGCCGCTCGCTTGCCTTCGGCTTTGGCCGGGCTATTGGGACTTGTCGCTGTCTTTTGGGTTGGCAGGCACTGGGTCTCTCCTCGTTGCGGACTGGCCGCCGCCCTCATTCTGGCATCCTCGCCGATGTACTTTTCTCTGGCGCGAGCCGCCTCCACCGACATGCTGCTGACTAGTGCCCTGACGGTCAGCCTCGCTTGCATTTACTTTGCATGGTTTGGACAGAGGGCAGACACGGTCGCGACGGTTCAAGGTAATGCGTGGTCTTACGGAGTTTACGTTTTTCTGGCTCTGGCAGTGCTAGCCAAGGGCCCGGTGGGAGTGGTGCTGGCAGGGGCCAGCACTGTGCTGTTCGCGTTGACCACCAAGCGATGGGATCTACTGAAAAGACTCTACCACCCGCGTGCGATGCTCTTAGGCTTCGTCGTCGTCCTGCCTTGGTATTGGCTTTGCTATCGCGCCAACGGCTGGCTTTTCATCCAAGAGTTTCTGATTAATCACAACTTGGCGCGTTTCGCCACCGATCGGTATCGACACGCCCAGCCTTTCTGGTTCTACATCCCGGTAGTGTTTGCGGGTTTCCTTCCATGGGTGTTCCAAGTCATTGCGCCAGCGTGTTACTGGCTGCGGCACCTGTGTCGAGCGTCCCGGAACGATTTGCAGATGGCGTTGTTTTGGGCTTGGGCTTTGTTCCCGTTCGTCTTCTTCTCACTCTCGCGATCCAAGTTGCCGGGTTACGCACTGCCGATGTTTCCTGCCTTGGCGTTGTTGGCGGCGAAGCAATGGGACAGTTATTGGAAGCCCAGCTCGCCCGAGCGGCCTTCTCCAGGACAGCGCTTGAGTCTTTACCTGCAAGCGGGCTTCGTGATTGTGCTTGGTCTGGTGTTGCCGTTGGGAGCAGGCATTCTGAATCCGGAAGTCAGGCTTCGGTCACTCCAGATCCTTCTTTGCGCCATCGGGATAGGGGGGACTCTCTTGGTATGGCGATGGAAACCGATGGCGCTTTTCGGGATTCAGCTAGCCGGAGTTGTGCTGGCAGTGCTGCTGGTTACCGAACGAATCGCCCCCAGGGTAGACGCGGCTGAATCGGCACGGCAACTGGCGGGAGTTCTGCAGCAGAACGGATACGCGGGGCAGCCGATCTTCATTTACCGGCTTTCGCGACGGATCGAGTACGGCTTGAACTTCTACCTCAATACTCGGACCAGGCTGATCTACTCTGAAAGCGATGCGACCTACCCTGATTGGGGAGACATGTTTCTAGTTACCGATCCCGAGGTTCAGGCAGAGTCGGTCCTGCCACAAGCACGGATTGTGTCGCAAACTCAGTTTTTGGATCAGAAGGTTGTGAGGATGGCTAAAAGGTGAATTCGTGAAGGCCTGCAACTCCCGGGGCCGCTTGGCCCTTTAGGGCTTCAGCTGCTAGTGCGCACCGGCAAGTGCTTCTTGAAGAACTCAACAATCGTGTTCTCGTAGTGTTTGCGGTCCACATCGTAAAGGATGCTGGTTTTTGAGTGTTTGAGGCGGAGCAGTTCCTTTGGTTCGGGAGTGTGGTTAAAGAGATTCAATGTCTGGGCCTCCAGTCGCGGCGCTTCCTCGCTGGTGACAAAAAGCTTGTCGCGGCCATTCAGCGCAGACAAAGAATGAATCAGTGTCTCCGCATCCGGAGCTGTGTTCGGAAGGTTCAGAAGAAAGAACCCGAATCGTGCCAGTTTGCTAAAAACGAAACTGTCGATCCCCAAAGTCTCGGCAGTTTTCAGCTCGATGAACCGAGCTGGGCTGTCGAAGGGCGTGTCCAGAACAAGCGTCTTGACAGTCGGGTTTGCGACCGCTGCCGAGATGGCAACGTACGCCCCGAGACTTACGCCCCAAATGCCAGTGCGATCGGGATCGACATCAGGACGAGCCGTGACCGTTCGGATCGCCGACAATAGGTCTTCCGTTTCTCTAACTCCTAGTGAACAAGTCGAGGCGGGACTGGTGCCATGGGCTCGAAAATCGAAGACGAACAAATTGTAACCGTTCTCCTGGAACGTTGAGGCTAGGGTTAAGAGTTCGGAGCGATTGGACTTGTAGCCATGGCAGAGAAACACGACCGGTCCGCCGCGGACCGAGGGAATGAACCATCCCTCGAATTCCCTTCCTCCGGAGCCCTTGAAAGGTAGAGACTGAAAATTTCTGAGTAAGAAACTGCTCGGGTCGATGGTTTCTGCCAGGCGTGTGGGTGCCACAATTCGGTAAAGCACAAAGCCACTCAAACCGCACAAAACCAAAATCATCAAGATGACGACTGGAACGATGCGCTGAAGAGTTTTCCCGAGAGCTGACTCCGGGTAGCGAATCGAGGCAATGATTCTGGTGAACAGATTCATGCGGTTAGAACAAGTCTGGAAGGCCTGAATCTTCTACAAAACGCGTCACACTATAGCATAACCGAACCATGACCCAGTACTGACGGGTACAGCTATCAGGACTCCAGGTGCCTCAGATCGTCTGGGGTGTTGACATTGGTGAAGATTCTTCTCGACAATCCATTCGCTTCTAGCTCGGCTTCATTAATATAGTCGACTGCGACCCCTGCGAGCAGATCGCTGATCTTTAGGTCTCCATTGGCCAGGCTTCGCTCAGCAGTGGCCAGGCAGGATGAGCTGTAGATTCCACAAAGCGGTTCCAGGGCTCCGTCATCGAATCGCATGACCACAGCATCTGGACCGGGAAACTTCTGGAGCATCAGTTCAAAAAACTCGGGACGCATGAGCGGCATGTCGCAGGCAATAACCGAGCTGAGGTCCGTGGGGGAATGCCGCAAGGCAGCGTGAATGCCACTCAACGGGCCCAACGATCTTCCGATGTCGGGTATCACCGGCAGACCGAAGCAGGAATAGCGAGCCGGGTCGCCGATAATTCGAACGTCCTTCGTGAAGCTCTGACAGATGCGGATCGGGCAGTGAATCAACGGTTGGTTCCGGTATGAGAGAAAAGCCTTGTCTGTTCCCATGCGCCGGCTTTGGCCGCCGGCGAGGATAAAGGCAGTGATCGAATGCGCAGGTGCAGGTTTGGTGAGATATCTGTTCATGTCGACAGGCAGTAGAGACTAATATCAACTCCCAGCTTTGTCGAAGGGTATCAATGGGCTGACGCTCTTGAAAATTCGAATCGGTTTAGACTGTTCTGCTATACTGTCACCGTGGCTTACACTGAGCTTAAACCCAGCTTAGATCTCAAAGACACTAAGCCATCGATGAATTCAGGGGAGATTGATTGGGCAGCATGAGAAACTTTGGCACAGGATGTTGTTGTTTAATGCGGAGCCGGCTGGTGTGTTGTGCTCTCTTTGCCGGTCTTTTGGCACTCTGTCTGAGTATTGGAGCATGGGCCCAGACAAGCAAACGTGACTTCATGCCACTTTCCGAACTGAAGGCTGGAATGCAGGGTGTTGGCCGGACTGTATTTGAAGGTGACAAGGTCGAGGAATTTCAGGCTGTGATTTTAGGGGTGTTGGAGAACATCGCGCCGAAGCAGAGCGCCATTCTCGCAAAGCTTTCTGGAGGACCACTCGAGAGGACCGGTGTGATGGGTGGCATGAGTGGCAGTCCGGTCTATATTGACGGCAAGATCATTGGTGCTGTGGCCTTCTCGTTCCCGTTCTCTAAAGAAGCTATCGCCGGCATTACACCCATTCAGCAGATGGTGAATATTTTCGACAAGCCTTCCGACCCGATTCGCATCGATCCGATCAAGATCGATGTGTCCGTCGTGGCGCCGTTTCGATCCCTTGGGTTCACTCCCTCGCTCGACTTTTCGGACCTGAACCCTCTAGGTCAGAGGACGTTCTCGGTCTCTTCGAATTCAGATCCAAACCTCCAGGCACTTTCCGGGCAGTTTTTCAATTATATCGATACGCCAATTTCTCTTTCGGGGTTCAACCCTACGGCCGCGCGGCTCTTCAGAGACACGTTTCAACGGCTTGGGATGCCGGTGATTCCTGCCGGTGGAATGACCGTCGGCAACGGCTCGAACCAGCTGGCCCAAAACACAGACGACATTCAGCCCGGTTCGGCGTTGGCTGTTCAGCTGATCCGCGGCGATCTGGGCGTCGGAGCGAGTGCGACGGGCACCGTCACGTATCGTGAAGGCGACAAGGTTTATGCATTCGGACACCCGTGGTTGTCCGTGGGCCCGGTGCAGCTGCCGTTTTCCAGAGCTAAGGTTATCTCGCTCCTTCCCAACTTGAACAACTCTTTCAAGATCGCAGTGCCAACCGAACTTGCGGGCGCAATCACTCAGGACCGCTCGCAAGGACTTTATGGGGCTGTTGGAGTGATGCCCAAACTCATTCCACTGACCATCAACCTGAAATCCAGCCGGAACAAGCTCGAAACCTACAAATTTGAGGTGGTTAACGACCGTTTCCTGACTCCGTTCCTGATGAACTTCACCGTATTCAACACCATTACTTCGAATGAGCGAGCGCTCGGTGAAGCCACGCTTCAGGTTTCTGGCAAGATCAGTGTCAAAGGCCAGCCGGAAGTGAAGTTTGAGAACCGGTTCTCTGGAGAAGCCAACTCGCACGTGTTCGCATCTCTCGCTGTAGTGCAGCCATTGAGCTTTATCTTGGGCAGCGGATTCGACAACGTGGCCGTGGAAAGTGTTACGGTGGATATTACCTCGATCGACGAAAAGCGGACCGCCACGCTCGACCGTGTGTGGGCCGACCGGGAAAACGTCAAGGCCGGTGAGACCGTGATTCTTTCGGCGTTCCTGCGCGCGGCTAATGGGGGCGAGCATGTGGAGAAGTTTCCCATAGATATTCCAGCCGACATGCCCAACGGCACTTTGCAGTTAACGGTGGCTGATGGATCAACTCTAACGACGGTTGAGAATCGTGCCTTGCGCCAAACCTTCTCACCACGCAACCTGGATCAGTTGATTCGAGCCATAAATAACATCCGCAAAAACGACCGCGTCTATGTGCGATTGCAGCGGCCTGAGCCTTCTGTATTGATTCGTGGCGAGGAGTTTTCCAGCCTCCCGCCTTCCTTCAGCAATGTAATCACTTCGGACCGGACGTCGAGCAGTAGCTTAACAACCCTGAGGTCCTCAAACCTCTACGAGTACGAACTACCTTCGACGCCTTTCGTCATCAG
>Ga0187893_10015839_pt1 | contig 10041 bp, 8 predicted proteins | sample MA1701074metaG_FD_139574 | JGI IMG/M metagenome (GOLD analysis project Ga0187893, IMG submission 139574) | White microbial mat communities from a basaltic lava cave in the Kipuka Kanohina Cave System on the Island of Hawaii, USA - MA170107-4 metaG ... | reverse complement strand
GACGGTAGCATCGCGTTTGCCGTCAGAGCGACGTCGAAAGTCCTGGTGGCGACGGAGATCTTCCGTTCATCCGTTCAAGGAGGTGACAGATGAAAGAGCGCTGGTTCTTACATTCCTGTCTCGTGATCTGCGCCGCGATCGCCCTGCTCGTCGGACCGGTTGATCGGTCAGCCGCCAACACGGAACTGGTGCCGGCTGCCCGGCTGGTCGCGCCGTTTTTCGACATCAGCCCGGGGCGCGACACCTTCTTGATCCTCGCCAACGTCAGTCGCTGGGTCAAGCTCGACGGCACAACCTTCGCCTGTGGGCGTGCTGGCACGTGCGGCCCGTTCATGGTCCACCTCGAGTTCTATGGCCAGAGTTGCGAGCGCATCGATTACACCACGTTGCTCACTCCCGGGGATATCGACGTGATAGACCTGGGGTTGAATGCAGTGACGTCAGGTGTGACTGATCCCGGTCAAGCCCTCGGCCCGGTAAGCCCAAGCTCGACTCAGAGCGGGCTCCGTGGGAGAGGCTGGGTCGATATCGACGTCCGCTTCTGCCAGGCGGGGGTGTGTCAAGAGAGCGATCCGGGCGTCCAGGCGAACGTCCTGGTGGGGACGGTTCTCATCGTCGATATCGTGACCGATGTTGCTACGACGTATCCAATGGCGCCGAGCATGGGCATCGCGGACCATGGCCTCTTGGGACGGATCGTCCGGCGCGACCCGCAAGGCCGCGCGATAGAGTGGACCGGGCGGTACGAGCCGTTCCCAAACCGGCTCTTTGTCCCGGCCTTCTTCGCCGAGGGCCAGCCACCCCTTTCTATTTTTGGCAAGTTCCATGCCGCTTTCCTCGCCCTCGCCGCCCCGGCCGACGGCAACTGGGACGGGAGTGGAAACGGCGAGGCCCCGGGGCAGCGGATCGGACCGCCCGCTGGTCCCGGTGCGCCGCTGATCAACGTCGAGGCGGATGTCTTCGATGGGTGCGAGAGTTCAATCACTGTGGAATTCGCCAGCCACTATGTAAATAACTTCCTCAGTTTGCTCATGCCTGCGCTCCCGCAACGACCGAGCTGGACAGACGCGAAGTGTGGCGCCTCTTTCCCGGGCCGCGATGAACTGTCGAACGGAGAGAACGGGGGGCAGCCAGGCCAGCCGGTCGGCTGGATCGATCTGCAGAACGCTGCCATTGCGTGCGATCAAACCACCCCGGGCCCCGGCGCTTCCAATTGCCCGGCGTATAGTTCTAGTTCTACAGTCACCGACTTTCACTCCGCGGGCGTCGGCACAGGGCAGAGGCGTGGCATGGTCGGCGTCCTGCTCGAGAGTGAGAGCTTCCGGTTCCTCAGTCCCTTCCCCGGAGTGCGGCCTCGCACTCAACTCCTCTCCCTTACCGCGAGCCGGCTGTGGGGCGATCGATCACCATGGATTGCAGGAGGCGGTCGAACGTTCCCAGACTTGGCCATTTGCGCTAGCCCCGCCTTGTGCCACTACTCGTTCGCAAACACCGCCTTCGCCGAGGACATTGCTGCACAAGGCAGCCCAGCGGACGCGGTCCCAAGCGATGGTGGGGAGTTCCCATAAGCCGATCATCAATTGAATTGGCTCGGTATCCAGGGGCCGGGGAACCTTCCCCGGCCTCTTGTTTTTTCCGGTCGCCCTCGCTTTCCTGACCGTTGCGCGCTTCGGGGGCGATCGTGTATCATAGCCGGAGTTCGCTCAAGACCTCATCGATTTCCTTTACGCCAGCAGTCAGTCAGGAGATGGAATGATTGAAACGGACAAGCTGACCAAGTACTACGGGACGGTCGCGGCGATCGAGGATGTCTCGTTCGCCGTGGACAAGGGGGAGATCGTCGGCTTTCTCGGCCCCAATGGCGCCGGGAAGACCACGACGATGCGGATCTTGACCGGTTTCCTGCCACCCAGCAGTGGAACCGCTCGCGTCGCGGGATACGACATCCTCGCCGACTCGCTCAAGGTGAGGCGCCGGATCGGCTACCTCCCCGAGAACGTCTCGCCCTACACCGACATGAAGGTGGCCACCTACCTCGACTTCGTCGGCGAGATCAAAGGACTGGACCGGCGAGGACGGCGACAGAAGATCGACGAGATCATCGAGAGATGCAGGCTTCTCGAGGTCCGCAGGATGCTGATCGGTGCCCTCTCCCGCGGGTACCGCCAGCGGGTGGGGATCGCCCAGGCGCTGCTGAACGATCCTGAGGTGCTGATCCTCGATGAGCCGACAGTCGGCCTCGACCCGAAGCAGATCATCGAGATCCGCCAGCTGATCAAGGAGCTGTCGGGCAAAAGCACGATCATTCTGTCCACGCATGTTCTGCCCGAGGTCAGCATGACCTGTCAGCGGGTGATCATCATCAACAACGGACGGATCGTTGCGATTGACACGCCGGAGAACCTGACGGCGGGACTCCAGAGTTCGACCAAGCTCCTCCTAGCGGTGGACGGGCCCGCCGATCAGATCGAGGTCGACCTGGCCCGGATCCCTGGCGTCCTGAGTGTCGAGGCCAAGGATGGGGCGCGCCCCGGTGCCACCACCTTCGTTGTCGAGGCCGAGCGGGACCGTGACCTGCGCCGCGAGGTGTCACGCATGATCGTTGACCGCGGCTGGGGGCTGCTGGAACTGCGCCCTGCCGACATGACGCTGGAAGAGGTCTTCATTCGACTGGTCACCGACGAGCCGCAGGAGGCGCGGCAATGAGCGTGCTGGCGATCTTCAAGAAGGAGCTCCGCTCTTACTTTACCTCTCCGGTCGCCTACGTCGTCCTGACGATGTTCGCCCTCCTCTCCGGCTACTTCTTCTACAGCCTGCTCACCTTCTTCTCCCTGAACAGCCTGCAAGCCTCCTTCAATCCCGCCTTCGCTCAAAGCTTGAACGCGACCGAGTGGATCGTTCGCCCCCTGCTGCGTAACATCGCGGTGACGATGCTCCTTCTGATGCCAGCGGCCACGATGCGCCTGTTCGCCGAAGAGAAGAAGACCGGGACGATCGAGCTGCTCTTCTCATACCCGATCCGCGACTGGGAGTTGGTGCTTGGGAAGTTCCTGGCGGCCTTGGCGCTCTATGCTGGGATGTTGGGGGTCAGCCTGCTGGACCTAGTGATGTTGGGCTTCTTCGCACGGATCGAGTGGGGCCCGGTCCTGACCGGCTATCTCGGCCTGCTGCTGCTCGGCATGGCGTTCCTCGGACTGGGGATCCTGGCCTCCTCGCTGACAGAGAACCAGATCGTGGCGGCCGTCGGCGCCTTCGGCGTCCTCCTTCTGCTCTGGGTCATCGGGTGGGCCACGGAGATCGCCGGCCCGACTCTGGGACCGATCCTCTCTCACCTGTCGATCATCAACCACTACGATAGTTTCGCGAAGGGGGTCATCGAGAGTAAGAGTGTCGTCTTCTACTTTAATTTCACACTTTTGTGTCTCTTCCTTACCCTCCGTTCCCTCGAATCGAAAAGGTGGAGGGGGTAGCAATGCGTGACGTCAGCAGGCTTGCCGTGCCGCTCGGGCTCTTCGTGCTTATCGCCGGTGGAATCACGTACAACATCCGCCCTGACCTGAAGACCTGGATCGGGGGCGTCCTGCTGGTCGGGGCGGCGCTCACCCTCTTCGGCCTCTATCGCTCGTTTGGTTTGATCACAACGTGGCTCGATCGCCGGTCCACCAGGGCCGGCCTGAACGTAGCCCTGATGACGCTGTTGCTTCTCGGCATCGTCGGTCTGGTCGAGGCGATCTCGGCCAGACACAACCTGCGGCTCGACCTGACCGAAGGGAAGCGCTACACGCTGTCCGACCAGACCAAGAAGCTCTTGAGCGGCCTCGCGAAGGACGTCCACATCACGGCATTCTTCCGATCCGACCAGCCGGACCAGCGGGCGGCCGAGGAGCTGCTCCGCCAGTACGCCGATCGCTCGCCGAAGTTCCGCTACGAGATCGTCGATCCGGATCGGAACCCCGGCCGCGCCAAGAAATACGGGGTCACCACGTATGGCACCACCGTGCTCGAGGCAGGTGATAAGGAAGAGAAGATCGCCGAGCTTGACGAGGAGCGGCTGACGAACGGCCTGGGCAAGCTGCTCCGCGAGGGGAAGCGGACGATCTACTTCCTGAAAGGCCATGGTGAGAACGACCCGGACGACGGGTCGCGAAACGGCTACCGCCAGGTGAAGGAGGCCCTCGAAAAGTCCGGCCACCAGGTCAAAGAGTTGCTGTTGCTCCGCGAACCCCAGGTCCCCGCGGACGCCGCCGTCCTGGTCATCAGCGGGCCGAAGCGCGATCTGATCGAGCCGGAGCTGAAGGCGTTGAAGGCGTTCGTTGACGGAGGAGGGAAGCTGCTGATCCAGCTCGACCCCTTCTCTGCGCCGAGCCTGAAGGACTTCGTGAAGGGCTACGGGATCGCCGTGGGCGACGACGTCATCGTCGATCAGTTCAGCAGGGTCCTGGGCGGCGATTACCTGATGCCCGTGATCTCCAAGTACTACTCGCACCCGATCACCCGCGACTTCACCCTGGCCTCGCTCTTTCCCTTCGCGCGCTCCGTGGACGTGGCGGAGAAGTCGGCGACGGGGCCGTCAGTGCAGAAGCTCGCCGAGACCGGGCCCGGGAGCTGGGCCGAAACCGACAGGGGGGAGCTGAGCCGGGGTCAGTTGACGTTCAACAAGGAGAAGGATCGACAGGGCCCGATCCCCGTCGGTGTCGTGGCGACGGTCGAACGGAAAAAAGACGCGGAAGCCGCGACCGAGAAAGGGAAAGAGGCGAGCCCGGCAGCCACGGAGCAGAAAAGCGGGAGGGAGCCTGATGGGCGTCCGGCGGGGACGGCGAGGCTCGTCGTGTACGGCAACTCCGGGTTCGCCAGCAATAGCTTCCTGAACTTCTCCGGCAATAAAGACCTCTTCCTCAACAGCATAAGCTGGCTGGCCGAAGAGGAGGGACAGATCTCCGTCAGGCCAAGAGAGGCGAAGAGCACCCCGATCTTCCTGACTGCGACGCAGGGGCGACTTGCCTTCTGGCTGCCCGTCGTCGTCGTGCCAGCCCTCCTCCTGGCGTCCGGGACAACGGTGGTTCTTCGCCGGAGGCGCTCGCGGTGAGGTGGCGCTCTCTCGGGCTTCTCGCCGCCACACTGGTGGTGCTTGCAGGCGCGTACTACGTCCTGGAAACAAGAGGAAAAAAGTCAGGAGATGACGCCAAGCGAGTGTTTGTGGCGGACGAGAAGGAGGTCGAGCAGATCTCGATCAGGCGGAAGGAAGAGTCGATCCTCGTGAAGCGGGACGGTGGCGAATGGCGTCTGGTCGAACCGGTCCTGGCCAAAACGAACGGGACGGAGATCAGTTCGCTGCTGAATACGATCTTGAACGCGAGACAGGAGCGAGGGATCGACGACCAACCCAAAAACCTGGCCGAGTACGGGCTCGAACAGCCTGCGATCCTCCTGACCGTGACCTTGCAGGGCGGCAAGAGGTTGCCGGAGCTGCTGCTGGGCGACAAGAATCCGAACGGGTTCTCGGCCTATGCGAAACGTGGCGACCAGCCCGCCGTCTTCCTGGTCGCCGACAGCCTGAGAAGTCGGCTGGACCGCAAAGCGGACGACCTGCGCGATAAGACACTCCTTCCCCTCGATCCCGACAAGGTCAAACAGGTCAAACTGACGCGCAAAGGCCAGACGATCACCCTCACCAGCGGCGATGCCCAGAGTTGGGAGATGACCCAGCCGACGAGAACAAAGGCCGACGGCTCGATGGTACGGGACCTTCTCTGGAAGATCAAGGACGCCCGCGCCAAGGGGTTTCTCGCCGGACCCCGGGACTCCAAGCGGCGATACGGCCTCGACCGCCCCGATCTCGTTGTCGAATTGACCGAGGCCGACGCTTCCAAGCGCCTCCTGTTGAAGGCGCCGCGAGACCCGAAGGCCGGGCTGTATGCGCTCGCCGAACCGGGCGAGGGGGTCGTCAGCACCGACGCGAGGCTGCTCACCGATCTCTCCAAGTCCCCAGACGATCTCCGAGACCGAAGCCTGCTGCGTTTTGAGACCACGGACGTCACATCCCTGACGATCCGTCGAGGAGGGCAGGTGCTGAACCTTGCCAAAGAGGGGGATGTCTGGAAACTCAAGAGTCCGGCCGCCGGCGATGCGCAGGCCGGAAAGATCTATGACCTCCTGTATGCGCTCAAGGAGCTCCGCTATCACGCGCTGGTCGCACAGACGAGACGCGAGGATGCTCGGTACGGGCTGAAGAGCCCTCAGGCCGAGGTCGAGCTGGGCCTGGCCGATGGGTCCCGCCTTCCCACGTTGCTCATCGGGACGTCGGCGAACGATCGCTTGTACGCCAAGCTCGCGGCAAGCCCGGAGATCTATACCATCGATCCGAAACTCCTCGACCGCATCCCGACGGGGCTCGAGGCGCTCCAACAGGAGAGCGGATCGAAACCGGGGAAGTGAGAGCGTGATCCCGAGGCGCTCAGGGAGGGCCTCGGCGGTTCTCCGGCGAGCGAGGAACGAGTCGAATCGTTCGAGGAAGAAAGCCGTGGAGACGCGCTGGGAGCAAGCCGAGATACAGTGTCCTGGGTGCGGCGAAATCCTGGTCCTGAGAGCGTCGCTTTTTGAGATCTGGTGCCCCTGGTGCGAGGAGCCGTACGAGGTCCGCGAGACCCCCCACCGAGCCGATCCCGCCCGAGTGGTTCTGATTCTCGCCAAGAAGAGCCGAGGAGAAACCTGATCTCGATCCGCTGAGATCCGTTCGAAATCTATCTATCTCCAGGCAGGAGATGCCAGTGCAGGGCGAAAGAGAGGACGGTGTAGTATGCCGGGTACAGCAGAGACCAGGCGACGAGGGACGGCGAAGGGCCCGGCAGTTGAACGATCATGACGAACATCGCCACGCCCCAGAGGAGTCCCAGGCCCACGGTCACCGGACGGAGCGTTCGCGTCCGTCCCGGATAGACATATCTGATCGGAACGACGACCATAGTCGCTAAGAATAGGCAACACGCCGCATTGAACCAAAGAGGCGTCTTCAGAACATAGAGGTAGAATGCAATGATGTTCCAGTACGAGGGAAAGCCGGTAAAGAAGTGATCGGGCGTCTTGGCCGAGATGTGGCAGAAGCGATACGCGCTGGACAGGACCAACAGGGACAGGATCCAGAGCGAGGCCGATGCCGGCAACAGCCGAGCGTGGTAAATGAACACCGCAGGAACGACCACATAGTTCAGATAATCGACGAGGTCGTCCAGCTTCGACCCATCGAATGCCGGCAGCCTCTCCTTCACTCGAGCCAGGCGGGCCAGCGGCCCATCCACGGCATCGATCACCACTGCCGCTGCCATCCCGAGAAAGGCTCCTCGATAATCGCGTTCCTGGATGGCGATCAGGCACCACGCGCCGATCACCGCGCCGGAGGCGGTCAGCAGATGGACCCCCCATCCCATGAGCTGCTCCCAGGATCGCGTCACTCTGTTCGTCCTCTCCCCCCTGCACCCGACGATCGCGCGAAGTTGATCCCTCACTAACTCAGCCGCGCCTCGGGGTCAAGGTAATAATTCTTGACGCCTACGTCCTGAATGGGGTAAGAAGCGTCCGGTCGTTCCGAACCGATGCCGAGGGCTATCGGCTGACGCACCCAACGACATCGAGCCGTCTCGCAGGAGGTCTCATGACAACCGAGCCGACCCGCACCGGGGATCTCAGCGGCGCCGACCACAGATATCTCTGGCACTCCCTGCTCCAGCACCGATCGCTGGACGGCAAGCCGTCCATGATCATTCGGGAGGGAAAGGGGTGCACTGTCACCGACGAGTCTGGCAGGGAATACCTCGATGCCATGGCCGGGCTCTTCTGCGTCAACGTTGGTTACGGACGACACGAGATCGCCGACGCGGCGGCGGAGCAAATGCGCCGCCTCCCCTTCTACCCGCTCAGCCAGTCGCATGCGCCGGCGATCCGCCTCGCCGAAAAGCTGGCGTCGATGCTCCCCTCCGGGCTCGAGCGAGTCTACTTCTGTAACAGCGGCTCCGAAGCGGTGGAAACCGCCCTGAAGCTCGCGCGGCAGTACGGGCGGCAGGTTCATAGGGGCCAGAACCGTTACAAGGTGATCGCCCGCTACCGCGGGTACCATGGGCTCACGATGGGCGCGCTCTCCGCGACCGGCCAGGTGATGAGAAGGAAAGCGTTCGAGCCGCTGGTCCCGGGGTTCTCCCATGTCGAGCCTCCGGATCGTTATCGCTGCCGGCACTGCCAGACCGCGCCAGCCTGCACACTGGCCTGCGCCGACGAGATCGAAGTCAGGGTTCGATTCGAAGAACCTGAGACCGTTGCTGCGATCATCGCGGAGCCGGTGATCGGCGGAGGGGGTGTGATCGTCTCACCGGATGGCTACCTGCCCCGGCTTCGCGAGATCTGCGACCGGTGGGGCATCCTGCTTATCCTGGACGAGGTGATTACCGGATTCGGCCGCACGGGACGGCTCTTCGGCTTTCAGCACTGGGGCGTGACCCCTGACATCGTCACGCTCGCCAAAGGGATCACCTCCGGTTACGCCCCCCTCGGGGCGACGGTGACCACTCAAGCCGTCTTCGACGCGTTCCTGGGTCAGCCTGAAGAGGGCGTGCATTTCTCCCAGGTCAGCACCTTCGGCGGGCATCCGGTAGCCTGCGCCGCCGCCGGCGTCAACCTGGATATCCTCCTCAAAGAGCGACTCTGGGAGAACGCCGAGTCGGTGGGTCACTACCTGATGGGACGGCTCCGGGCGATCCGCCATCCCTGGATAGGAGAGGTGAGGGGGAAGGGTCTCTTGATCGGGGTGGAGCTGGTCAGGGACGAGAACAAGACGCCAATCCCCGATCGAGACATGGCCAGCCTGGCGGCGGCGATCAAAGAGGCGGGGGTGATCGTCGGACGAAACGTCGAGACCGTCCCTGGCCTCTGTAACGTCCTGATCCTCTCCCCTCCGCTGATCCTGTCAAAGGCGGAGGCCGATCGAATCGCCCATGCCATCGACACCGGCCTGAAGACAAACGCGCCAACTGCCTAGTACCGCTCCGGCTATCTCACCCCAAGTCGGAAAGGAATGTGCCGGGTCAAGGAGCGAGCATAGCAAGGCGCGGCCCGTGGGCCGACCGAGGCGTACGTTTCCAGGTACGTCGCAGGGAGTGCCCCGCGGGCCAGCAACGCCGCTAGGCGAAACTAATTGAACCGGCACTGGCCGCCGGCGATGGCCGGAACAATCGAGACGAGATCGCCGGCTTTCAACGGGGTCGAGGTCCCCTGCAGGAAGCGGATATCCTCTTCGTTTACGTAGATGTTGATGAAGCGGCGTATCGTGCCGGTCTCGTCGCAGATCCGTTCACGTAGACCGCTGTAAGACTTCTCGAGGTTCTCTATCAGCTCCTGGATCGAGTTGCCCTGCCCCTCCACTTCCCCCTGACCCTTCGTTAAGCTCCTCAAGGGTGTCGGGATCCGGACCTTCACGCTCATCGATCTCGCTCCTCTCAGTGTTGTCTCATCGTTTCAGCATCAACGGGACCGGCATCAACTCGGATCCTTGGGCGACACCTCGATCCCGTGGGACGCCATCGCCTCATCGAACGACCGCAGGGTCGGCTTGATCTGAAGGCTCACCCGCAGGCTCGGCGCCACTGCCTCCTGGGTCTTGAGCCCGTTCCCGGTGATGCACAGCACGAGGCTCTCGTCCCTCGGGATCCTCCCCTGCTCGATCAACCGCTTCGCGGCCGCCACCGTGACCCCGCCGGCGGTCTCGGAGAAGATCCCCTCCGTGCCGGCCAGCAGCTTCATCCCCTCGACGATCTCCTCGTCCGAGGCGTGGTCGCCGTGGCCGCCGCTCGCCTTCACCGCCTTGTAGGCGTAGTAGCCATCTGCCGGGTTTCCGATCGCCAACGACTTGGCGATCGTCTTCGGCTTGACCGGCTTCACGATCTCGCTGTTTTCCTTGATGGCCGTGACGATCGGCCCGCACCCTTCGGCCTGGGCCAGGTGCATCCGCGTCTCGCACCGGCCGTCGAGAAGGCCGAGCCGCTCGAACTCCTTGAG
>Ga0187893_10015836_pt1 | contig 10042 bp, 6 predicted proteins | sample MA1701074metaG_FD_139574 | JGI IMG/M metagenome (GOLD analysis project Ga0187893, IMG submission 139574) | White microbial mat communities from a basaltic lava cave in the Kipuka Kanohina Cave System on the Island of Hawaii, USA - MA170107-4 metaG ... | reverse complement strand
GCCCTCGGTCTTGAGGATCCGGGCGATGGCATCGATGACTTTCACGGTGAGCGCTCCTTGGGGCCTCGGGATTGCCGAGCGCTCGCGCGAACGAGCGGCCGGCCGGCGGTCCGCCGTTGACTATACTGCAGGGCGCTCAGCCGCGGTCAGGTGAGAGAGGACCGGCGCGGGAGACTCCCGTCGTCTGTTCTCACGCCTTGCGCGCGATCACCGCGATCCGGGTGAGATTGGCCGGGAAGTCGACCGGCTCGAGGCGCAGCACGCTCGCATCCACGAAGCCGAGATGCCCGAGGATCCGTACGATCTCGCCGGTGGTGTACGGCCGGAAGTTGTAGATGCGTCCCAGCATCGCGCCCGGCGGGCCGGGTCGAACGCCCACGTTCAGGAAGAGGCCGCCGGGCCGCAGGAGCCGCGCCAGCCGCTCCAGGGCCCCGTCGAGCGGGACGTGCTCGAGGGCGGCCCCGACCACCACCGCGTCAAAGCTGTGCTCGGCGAGCATCACGGCCCGGCCGGTGTCGAGCCGGGTGAGGGCGTCGGGGGCCCGCAGGTCGCCGTGGGCCACGGTGAGACGATGGCGGACTTCACCGAGCCGGCGCGCGCTCCGGGCGAGCACCGCGAGCATCCGGCGGTCGATGTCGAACGCGACCACGTCGGAATCGGGGAACCGCTGCAGGAACCAGAGGCTGTTGATTCCGGTGCCCGCGCCGGCGTCGAGCATGCGGGGCCGAGACGGCAGCCGCCAGTCCACGCGCTCGAGGAACTGCTCGACCCCGCGCTTGAAGCCGAAGACGCGCAGCCAGGTATCGTAGAGCTCGGCGATACGCCCATAGGCGAACGGGGTCGCTTCCCGCTCGGGTCGCCCAGGGTCGCGACGCGCGCGATCGGGCCGAGAGGTTCTCACGTCAGGGCGACACGGCTGGCGATCACCCCGGAGGCGGTCGCCGGAGCCATCGACAGCAGCTCGAGCGCGCCGTCCGCCCGCTCCGCCAGTGCGGTGCAGCTCTCGACCCAGTCCCCGGTATTGCAGTAAAGGATCCCCTCGATCTCCCGGATCTCGGCCCGGTGGATGTGCCCGCACACCACGCCGTGGAGGTTGCGCCGGTGGGCCTCGTGGGCCAGTGCGGTCTCGAAGGCGGTGATGAAGTTCACCGCCCGCTTCACCTTGCCCTTGACGTAGGCGGAGAGGCTCCAGTAGGGCAGACGGAGGAGCCGCCGGCCGCGATTGAACCACCGGTTGAGAACGAGCAGCACGTCGTAGCCCACGTCGCCGCTCAGGGCCAGCCAGCGATGGCAGCGGGTGATCCCGTCGAACTTGTCGCCGTGCAGCACCAGGAGGAGCCGCCCGTCCACGGTCCGGTGGATCGCCTCCTCGGTGACCATGATGTTCCCGAGCTGCAGGTCACAGAACCGGCGCAGATACTCGTCGTGGTTGCCCGGCACCAGGGTCACCACCGTCCCGGCCCGGGCCTTCGTCAGCACCGTGCGGATCACGTCGCTGTGCAGCTGCGTCCAGTGCGGCGCCCGCTTGAGACGCCAGAAGTCGATGATGTCGCCGACCAGGTACAGGTATTCACACTCGTGCGCGTCGAGGAAGTCGAGCAGTGCCTGGGCCTGACAGCCCCGGGTGCCCAGGTGCGTGTCGCTGAGCCAGATCGTGCGGTACCGGGTGCGGGTCATGGGCTCCTCCGTGGGCCGAGTGGTCAGGAGCGCTTCAGGTACCGCGGGGAGTACGCCGCGATGTCGGTGAGCGGGTCGGTGACCAGCTTGACGAACCAGACCATGGCCAGCCATGCGTTCTGCGCCCACATCAGGTACACGACCCGCCCGCCGACCACGATCAGGGTCCACACGAACCACTGCTGAGCGACCGTGGCCAGAAGCGGACCGAGGGCCGCGGCGGTCCAGGCCGGCGCGAGCAGGAGGTGGACGACCGGGATCGCGAGGTACACCCCCAGGACGAGCGTCTTGTTGCGGGTGTTGAAGCCGAGGAGCGTCGCCTCCTTGTCGTGGCAGGGTGGCTCGAGGATCGCGTGGCCGATCTGGCGCAGGAAGAGGGCGGCCAGGCCGGCCCACATCGCGGTGGTCAGATCCCAGAACGCGAGCGCGTAGCAGCCGAGGAAGACGCTCGAGCTGACGATGTGGAAGAGCTGGTTGGTCAGGTCGCTATGAGAGGCGTGGTGGTCGTCCTTCTTCCGGCGCATCACCTCGGTGTAGAACGTGTGCACGGGCCGGGGCACCCGTACGAGGCTGCCTACCACTTCCCGGACGAGCTGCCTGCGCATGCGTCGCTCCCTTCCTGGGTGTTCGGCCGCCCGCGGCCACCAACCGTCGGCATTCATGGCGTGCGCGGCGGCGAGCAGCTTGGTCTGGAGGGCCTCGTAGTCCTTCTCGGTGAAGTCCATGTTGGACAGGCAGCGCCCGGTGCCGACCCAGCTCATCGACACGCCCTCGGCCCGGAGGTAGTACTGCAGGAGCCAGTTGTAGCGTCCCGGCACGGTGAACAGCACCGTCCACACCGTGCCGAGGTGGACGATCCGGATCGGCAGCGCGGCGTCGACCAGGCGATGGTTCGTCGTCCCGACCCAGTGCGCGCACCGCTCGTTCATCTCCTCGTAGAGGCTCGCGGTGGACGGCTCGACCACCCAGCGGAGGAACTCGTTCATCGCCCCCATCACCACCGGATGGCCGGAGAACGTTCCGATGACGTACGCGAGGCGCATGGGGCGGTCGGGGTCGAACCGCCGCATCAGCGCCTTGGTGCCGCAGACCACTCCGATCGGCATGCCCCCCGCGACCGTCTTGCCGTAGACCACCATGTCCGCGGCGACCCCGAAGTACTCCTGGGCTCCGCCGGGGGCGAGACGGAAGCCGGTGTACACCTCGTCGAAGACGAGCGGGACGGAGGCCTCGCGGCAGACCTCGCGGAGCCGGCGAAGCCACGCGGCGTAGCGCTCGGTGCTCTCCTCGGTGCGCCGGACCCCGCTGGTCAGGAGCACCGCGTCGCTCGGCGGCGGCGCATTGGGATGGAAGGACTGCACCGGGTTGACGAGCACCGCCGCGATCTCACCGGCCCGTCGCCGGATGACGTCGAGCGACGCGGGATGGAGATCCTTGAGGGTGAGGCAGTCATCGAGGGGCCGCTCGCTGCCGAGGCCGGGCTGCACCCCGTCCCGCCAGCCGTGATAGGCGCCGGAGAAGCACACGATGAGCTTGCGGCCGGTATTGAAGCGCGCCAGCCGCACCGCGGCCATCACCGCCTCGGTGCGCTCATGTGGAAGGAGACCTCGTCGAGGCCGGAGAGGCGCCGGAGCAGCGCGATGTTCTCCGCGGTGACCGGGTGCAGCGGACCGAGAACGGGTCCGAGGTCGCGCACCCGCTCGAGGCCTCGGGCCATCCAGTCCTTGTAGCGGCCGAACCCCGCCACGTTCACGCCGTACGAGCCGCCCACGTCGAGGGTCGCCTGCCCGTCGAGGGTTTGCAGGTAGGGGCCGTCCGAGGCGGTCACCACCGAGCAGAGATCGAACCGCTCCCGCATGACGCGCGCGAACGGGAACGGCACGCGATTGGCGTCGGTGAAGCGCAGGTCGGAGAAGCCCTCGCGAATGGCGGCGCCCCAGGCCCGGGACGCCGGGTACTGCTCCCGGAGCGAGTCCCCGAGCCGCTCGAGGCCCCGCCGGCGGTCCGCCACCGCGTCCGGACCGGCGCCGTCCGCCTGGAAGAACTGCTCGTCCGAGTAGCTCCGGGGTCTCACCCAGCGGGCGAGGCGTCGGGAGAGGGCCGGGGTCAGGGAGAGGGCCCGTAGGGTCACGAGCGCGGTGGCAACCCGGCGGGCCGCGAGCACGAGGACACCGGCGCCGACCGCCAGGGCGAGCAGCGCGGCCAGATCCGCCGCGGTGGGCCCGCAGGGCGCGGCCGCTTCCGGGCCGATGCACGCCATCCACGTATCGAGCAGATCACTCATGAACGATCTCCTCTCCCGAGACGGCTCGGACCGCCATCGGTCGGTCGGCCAGCCACGTATCGAACCGCGCCACCACGTGATCCCAGTGGAGATGCGCGACCGTCTCGCGGACCCGAGCGCGAATCGCGAGGCGGCGCTCCGGGGAGCGGGCGAGGGCCACCGCGGCGTCCACGAAGGCGCGGGCATCCCCGTACGGCACCAGGACACCGGAGTGCCCGGGCTCGATATGCGCCCGGGCGGCCGCATAGTCGTAGGCCACCACCACCAGCCCGCTCGCCATCGCCTCGAGCGTGACGTTCCCGAACGTTTCCGTCTCGCTGGGGAACAGGAAGACGTCGGCGGATGCGTAGTGCTCGGCGAGCGCCTCCCCGGTCATCTCTCCCCGGAAGGAGACGCCGGGCAGCGCCTCCTGCAAGGCCGGGCGCGAGGGCCCGTCGCCCACCACCACGAAGCGGGTCGACGCCGCGATCCGTCGCATGGCGTGATAGGCGTGGACGGCGAGCTCCACGTTCTTCTCGGGCGCGATCCGGCCGACGGAGAGGACGACCAGGTCCGACTCCGACGCGCCCCAGGCCCTTCGCAACGCGGCGCTCCGGCGCGCCGGGGTGAACAGCCGGCCGTCCACCCCCCGGCCCAGGACGGTGAGGTTCCGGAAGCCCGCCGATCGCAGATGATCCCGCAGCTCGTCGGTCGGCACCACGGTGCCGTCGGTGCGGTTATGGAAGCGCCGCAGATAGCGGGCGATCCCCTCCCGGAGCCAGCCCGCGCGGTAGTGGCGCGCGTAGCCGTGGAAGTTCGTATGAAAGCCCCCGAGCACCGGAATGCCGAGCCGCCGCGCGGTCCGTACCGCCGACCAGCCGAGCGGACCCTCGGTCGCCACGTAGACCACGTCCGGCCGGCGGCTCGACCAGCGGGCGCGGAGCCGGGCGCCCGCGGGCAGCCCGAAGCGGAGAGCCGCGTATCCGGGCAGCGGAAAGCCGCGCACCAGGGTCAGGGCCGGGTCGTGAGAGCCGGCGGCGCCATCGGCGGCCCGCTGTCGAGGGCGCACGACCGACACGACGTGGCCGCGGGCCCGCAGCCCCTCCACCAGATGCCCGAGGGTCCGCGCCACGCCGTTGATCTCGGGCGCGTAGGTCTCGGTCACGACGCACACGTGCCGATGATGGCCCGGTTCCGCTCCGGGACGCTCGGTTTGCTCCCCCGCCCTCTGCGTCGAGATCATCGCTTCCTCCTCGCGGCCCGCCCCCGATCGAGAAGACGGCGCGCGCTTCAGGGACGATTGTCGGCAGGAGGCGCGCTGAGAGCTCCATGAAGTGTGGGCTACTGGACGATTGCCTTCGGGTTTCGGCCAACGCGCGCGGGCGCGGTGGAGCCTTGACGAAGCGCGGGGTCTGGTATGGTGGGCAAGGAAACGTCATGAGCGTGAGCCCCCGCGCCGGCAAGCCCGCCGAGCCATCAGAGCTGGTAGACGTCCCGCGCCTGATGACCGCGTACTATGGCCGGCGCCCCGACCCGGCGGTGCCGGCCCAGAAGGTGGCGTTCGGCACGTCCGGACATCGGGGCTCAGCCTTCGACGGATCCTTCAACGAGGCTCATGTCCTCGCGATCACGCAGGCCATCTGTCTCTATCGCCAGGAACAGGGGATCGATGGGCCGCTGTTCCTCGGGATCGACACCCATGCCCTCTCGGAATCAGCCTTCGCGAGCGCGCTCGAGGTGCTGGCGGCGAACGGGGCAACCGTCCGGATCGACGACCAGGCGGGCTACACCCCGACCCCCGTGATCTCCCACGCCATCCTCACGCACAACCGCGGCCGGACGACCGGTCTGGCCGATGGCATCGTCGTCACCCCCTCGCACAACCCACCCGAGGACGGCGGGTTCAAGTACAACCCGCCGAATGGCGGGCCGGCCGACACCCACGTGACCGGGTGGATTCAGGACACGGCCAATGCGTTGCTCGGCGCCGACCTCGACGGCGTCAAACGGATTCCCTTCGAACGGGCGCGGCGCGCGGCGACCACCCAGCGCCACGACTACCTCGGGGCCTACGTCACCGATCTACCGGAGGTGATCGACCTGGACGCGGTCCGCGGCGCCCAGGTGCGCCTTGGGATGGACCCGCTGGGCGGCGCCGGTGTCCACTACTGGGGGCGAATCGCCGAGCAGCACCGCCTGCCGCTCACGGTGGTGAGCGACGAGGTGGACCCGACGTACCGCTTCATGACGCTCGACTGGGATGGGAAGATCCGCATGGATTGCTCGTCGCCCTACGCCATGCAGCGGCTCATCGCGATGCGAGACCGCTTCGACGTGGCGTGGGCCTGCGACACCGATCACGACCGCCATGGGATCGTCGCGCGGAGCGCGGGGCTGCTCAACCCCAATCACTATCTCGCCGTCGCCATCTCCTACCTGTTCGCCCGCCGCCCGGGCTGGCCGGCCGACGCGGCGGTCGGGAAGACCATCGTGAGCAGCAGCCTGATCGACCGCGTGGTGGCGCGGCTCGGCCGGCGGCTCGTCGAGGTGCCGGTCGGCTTCAAGTGGTTCGTCGCCGGCCTCCTCCACGGCACCCTCGGGTTCGGTGGAGAGGAGAGCGCGGGGGCCTCGTTCCTCCGGCGCGACGGCGCGGCATGGAGCACCGACAAGGACGGGATCATCCTCGGGCTGCTGGCCGCGGAGATGACCGCCGCGACGGGCCGCGACCCGGGGGAACTCTATCGCGACCTCATCCGAGAGCTCGGCGAGCCGGCCTATCGGCGCATCGACGCCCCGGCGAGCGTCGCGCAGAAGGCGATCCTGGCGCGGCTCTCGCCTCAGCAGGTGACGAGCCGGAGCCTCGCGGGAGAGCCGATCAGCGCCATGCTGACCACCGCGCCGGGTGATGGCTCGCCGATCGGCGGGCTCAAGGTGATCACCTCGAGCGGCTGGTTCGCGGCTCGTCCGTCCGGCACCGAGGAGGTGTACAAGCTGTACGCGGAGAGCTTCAAGGGCCCGGCACACCTCGACCGGATCATCGAGGAAGCTCAGGCCCTGATCGGCGGTCTCGTCTCGGCCGGATGCACGCCGGGCAAGGTGTAGCGCGCCCGGGCCGCCACCCGTCACGTTCTCGTGATTCCGGGGCCGCGGGGCCCGTGTTAGCCTCGGCGTCGTAGTGACCCTCAGGGAGACGCCTATGACCTTCAACATCGATCGGTCCACTCGGATGGCCGCCGCGGCGCCGCTCCAGAGCCTTCCGTACGACAGCCTCGGCATGGACGCGGAGTCGCTCAAGCGGGGGATCCTCAGCCACCTCGAATACACGCTCGCCGAGCTGCCCCAGCACGTGGACAGCGAGTGGGAGCCTTACGTCGCGGTGGCCCTCGCGGTAAGGGACCGGATGATCGAGCGCTGGATCCGCACGCAGGACACCTACTATCGCCGGGACGTGAAGCGCGTGTACTACCTGTCGCTCGAATACCTGATGGGACGCACGCTCGGGAACGGCCTGATCAACATGGGCCTGCTCGACGAGTGCACCCAGGCCCTGCACGAGCTGGGCTACCGGCTGGAGGACGTGCGGGAGGCCGAGTGGGACGCCGGCCTCGGCAACGGCGGTCTCGGCCGACTGGCCGCGTGCTTTCTCGACTCGATGGCCACGCTGGGCTACGCCTCGTACGGCTACGGCCTGCGCTACGACTACGGCATCTTCCATCAGCGCATCGTCAACGGCGCTCAGGTCGAGGTCCCCGACGGGTGGCTGCGGTACGGCAATCCGTGGGAGATCCCGCGCCCGGGTGACCGATTCCGGGTGCAGTTCTTCGGCGGGGTACGGTCCACCCTGGACGGGCGGGGCCGGCTCGTCAAGGAGTGGGTGGACACCCGCGACGTGCTGGCGACGCCCTACGACACCCCGGTGCCCGGCTATGGCACGCAGACCGTCAATACCCTTCGGCTCTGGGCCGCGCGGGCGGTCGAGGAATTCGATCTCCACGAGTTCAACGAGGGCGACTACATCGGAGCGATCGAGTCCCGCGCCCGCTCGGAGAACATCAGCCGGGTGCTGTACCCGAGCGATAGCGTGGCCGCCGGCCAGGAGCTCCGCCTCGCCCAGGAGTACTTCTTCGTCTCCGCCACCCTCCAGGACATCATCCGGCGCTACAAGAAGCGCTACCGGATGTTCGACGAGGCCCGGGGCGCCCGTGTCTTCGATCACTTCGCGGACAAGGTGGGCATCCAGCTCAACGACACGCACCCGGCACTCGCCGTCCCCGAGCTGATGCGGATCCTGGTGGACCTGGAGGGGCTCGCGTGGGACGAGGCCTGGGAGATCACCCGGGCGACCTTCGGCTACACGAACCACACCGTGCTCCCCGAAGCGCTGGAGCGCTGGCCGGTGAGCCTGGTCGGCCGGATGCTGCCCCGACATCTGGAGATCATCTACGAGATCAATCGGCGCTTTCTGGACGAGGTCGGGAGCCGCTTCGGCCCCGACGACGCCCGCGCCCGCCGCATGTCGCTCGTCGACGAGGACGGCGAGCGGCGGGTGCGGATGGCCACCCTCGCCATCGTCGGCAGCCACAGCGTGAACGGGGTGGCCGAGCTGCATACCGAGATCCTCAAGCGCGAGGTCTTTCGCGATTTCCACGAGATGTGGCCGGAGCGGTTCAACAACAAGACCAACGGCATCACCCCGCGGCGCTGGCTGCTCAAGAGCAACCCGCCCCTGGCCCGGCTGATCACCGAGACCATCGGCGCCGGCTGGGTAACCAACCTGGAGGATCTCCGCGGGCTCACCGTCCGGGCGACCGACGCCGCCCTGGCCCTGGCCTGGCGGAAGGCCAAGCGCGAGAACAAGGTCCGGCTGGCCGAGACCATCGTCCGCCAGTACCAGCGGCGCGGCACCGCCCTCACCGTCGATCCCGACTCGCTGTTCGACGTCCAGGTCAAGCGGATCCACGAGTACAAGCGCCAGCTCCTGAACGTCCTCCACGTGATCACGCTCTACAACCGGATCCGGGATGGGCGGGACTCCGGCAACGTCCCGCGCACCGTCATCTTCGGTGGCAAGGCGGCTCCCAGCTACACGATGGCCAAGCTGATCATCCGGCTCATCAACGGCGTGGCCGACACCGTGAACGCGGATCCCGCCGCGCGTGATCGTCTGACCGTGGCGTTCCTCGCCGACTACCGGGTCTCGCTCGCCGAGCTGATCGTCCCGGGCGCGGATCTGTCGGAGCAGATCTCGACGGCGGGAACCGAGGCCTCCGGGACCGGGAACATGAAGTTCGGCCTGAACGGAGCCCTGACCATCGGCACCATGGACGGCGCCAACATCGAGATGAGGCGCGAGGTCGGCGACGACAACATCTTCATCTTCGGCCTCACCGCGGCCGAGGTCGCGGCCCGCCGGCCGCACTACGACCCCGGGGAGGTCTACCGCAACGAGCCAGAGCTGGCCCGGGCGGTGGACATGATCGGCGGGGGCGCGTTCAGCCCGGGCGAGCCCGACCTCTTCCGCCCGATCGTCGACGGTCTCCTGCGCGGGGGCGACCACTTCTTCCTGTTCGCCGACTACGCCGCCTACGTGGCATGTCAGGAGCGAGTCGCGGCCACCTATCGCGACGAATCGGCGTGGACGAGGAAATCCATTCTGAACGTGGCCAACATGGCCGTGTTCTCGAGTGACCGGACGATCCGGCAGTACGCCGACGAGATCTGGCGCGTCGCCCCGGTGAGGGTGGAGTGAGCCCGGTCTACGACTTCGACCTCGTCTGCATCGGAAGCGGCCCGGCCGGCCAGCGGGCCGCGGTGCAGGCGGCCAAGCTCGGGCGGCGGGCCGCGGTCGTCGAGAAGCGACGCTGGGTCGGGGGGGCGTGCATCGACACCGGCACGATCCCGAGCAAGACGCTCCGGGAGGCGGTCGTGACCTTCTCCGGCCTGGCCGGCAAGGGAGACCGCCTGCCCTGGGCCCGCCTCGAGGGACGCCCGACCTGCCAGCAGCTCTTCGCGGGGGTGGACAGCGTGATCGCCCGCGAGGTCGAGGTCATCGAGAACCAGCTCCGGCGCAACGACGTGAGCATGCTGTCCGGGGTGGCGTCG
>Ga0187893_10015835_pt1 | contig 10042 bp, 8 predicted proteins | sample MA1701074metaG_FD_139574 | JGI IMG/M metagenome (GOLD analysis project Ga0187893, IMG submission 139574) | White microbial mat communities from a basaltic lava cave in the Kipuka Kanohina Cave System on the Island of Hawaii, USA - MA170107-4 metaG ... | reverse complement strand
TGAGATGCGCAGTTTGTAACGCTCAAGCAATCGCCGCGCTTCGGCGATCTCCTTCGCGTCCAGCGTCAAGATGTTCTTGCCCCACATCACTCGTAACTCGACGTAGCCGAGGCCGAACTCTTCCGCGGCGATCTCAAGCGCGCGCCCGAAGTCCTGCGTGATCTCGTCTGTGAAAACTGAGAGTTGGAATGTTGCCATGACCTCTTAAGAATCCGCGTCCGGAGTCAAAAGAAAAACTACTCTCCCCGGACTCCAGACTCTAGACTTTGATTCCCAGTTTCTCTTCCAAATATTTCTTGCTGATTAAGGCCGACTCCTTGGGCGTCCGCGCCTTGTCCGGCACGCTGTCGAGTTCGACCACGGCCCAGCCGCGAAACTTGATCTCTCTGAGCGCCTTGAAGACTGCCGGTAGATCGACTGTGCCCCGACCGAGTTCGACGAAGCGATAGGGTGGCGAGGTGTCACCGCTCGCGCCGGGCACGGGACTCTCGACATCCTTGATGTCCAGAAAGAGCAATCGGTCGCGATACTGCCGGATCGCTCTGGCCGGATCGCCGCCGCCCTGTTGATAGTGAGCGATGTCGAGTTCCAGCTTAACGTAACGCGGGTCAACCGCCTCCATGATGCGATCAACCTCACCGGGCGCTTCGCCAAGAGAGTTCATGTGGTTGTGGTAGCCTAAGCAGACGCCCAGATCGACGGCACGTTTGCCGATTTCTGTCAGCAGTCGTCCCAGTTTTTTGTAGTCTGAGGCAACGGGCCGCCGATCTTTTGGCCGCGCGGAATCTGTAACCTGCAAGTAATAGCCGCTGACATCGTGCGTGAATCTCGCGTGGCGGACGTGTCTGGCAATCTCTTCGGTCTCCGTGCCGGGAGCTATCACGACGCCTCCGCTGGACAAGGCGACCATTTCGAGATGGTGCTGGTCGAGCAGTTCACGCAGGGCTTTTGGGGCGCTCGCCAAATTCCTTCAAGATGTTGGCGCGCAACTGTATCCCACGAAATCCGGCTTCGGAGATGTCCTTGATCGCCTGCACATCATTTCCACCCCACGTGATCGCCGCGTAGCCGAAAAGGATCTTCGCCGGCGCGGGCGCGACCGGGCGCTCAAAATAAGAGAGATCCGCTGGCGGATAAAGAGCCGGTTCGAACGCCCCGGCAAGCGCATCGAGCGGAAGGGCCGATGCGGCAGCAAGCGTTCCAAGTCTTACGATGAAACTACGACGAGAGAGTAAAGATGACATAATTTAAACTTAACCTGTTCAATTTGGGATTGAAGGTTCCTTCCTCCAACGTCAGCTCAACACAGCCTTCACTACCGTAAGACCAGGGCGCCATGACACCTCAATTACAAAACGCCAAACCTGGAGAACACCTCGTTTGCGGAAACGCCTTGCTCCAGTGCGGACTTTGCTCGTTTTTCCTGTCGGGCGCTAGCCAGGGCCCTGGTGAAGACTTCTCTCTCGGCGGCTTTCGGAACAACGATCAGCCCATCAGCATCGCCTACGATTATTTCTCCTGGACTAATGCTCACGCCTCCAATGGCCACGGGAATTCGGTACTCCCGAACGATGCCTCGGTAGCGCTGATCCCTGCAGTAGCTTCCCTGGCAAAAGACTGGAAACCCCAGCGCGAGGATTTTCTCCGTGTCCCGGACATAGCCGTCACAGATGGCCCCCGCAGCTCCACGGCGCGTAGCTGCGATCGACATCAATTCTCCGAACAGGGCAAAGGCTGGGGCCACGCCAGCGGCAACGTAAAGTTCGTCCGGTTGAAGAGCGTCGAGAGCGTCCAGCATCAAACCAAACGGCTGCCCTGGGTCGGGGTCCTCAGAGATCGCGATCTCGAGAACCGGCATGGCGCACCCTGCCAAGATGGGGACCGGGGAGGATCTAAGCGGTCGCAGCGAGGGCGGAAGAAACTGGTGACGCAGGCCGATTTGGTCGCAGATGTCCCCAATGACCGCTGTGTAAAGCTCTTGTCTAATTAGAGCCAGAAGCTCAATGTCCGAGTACCAGTTCACTCTTGAACACTCCTATGATGAATGTCTAATCGTACGCCTGAGTCAGCATCGTCAGGTCCATGTTGGTGGCTCCTTAATACAACGGCGCGACCCCTGATAACTATCTCGCCATCGCGGCCCCGCCCTTCCTGTCTAGATCAGCTGGTTCCAGACGCGGGGCCAACAGTTGAATAATCAACAACGCAACCAGGTAAGCTGAACCGGCGACGATAAAGAGCGGGACGTAGCTGCCCGTCCATTCCAGCACGTAACCGGCAACAGTCGCAATCAGCATCCCGCCAATCGCGCCGCCCATGCCGCCGATGCCAACCACCGAACCGACGGCGCGGCGCGGGAACATGTCCGAAGCGGTCGTGAAGATGTTGGCCGACCATCCGGCGTGTGCGGCCGTCCCCAGACCAATCAATCCCACCGCCACCCACAAATTCGACGCTTGCGAGGCAAAGACGATTGGCGTGACGCAGAGCGCGCAGACGAGCATCGCCGTCTTCCGCCCGGCGTTGACGCTCCACCCGCGCTTAATCAGCGCGGATGAAAGCCAGCCGCCGCCGATGCTGCCCACGTCCGCCGCGAGATAGATGATCACCAACGGTAGTCCGATCTTGTCGAGCGTGAGGCCGTAGTTTGTGTTCAGAAACTTCGGCAGCCAGTAAAGGTAGAACCACCAGATTGGATCTGTCAGAAATTTTCCGATGGCGAACGCCCACGTTTGCCGGTGCGGCAGTGTCGTGCCGGGATAGTAGGAAAAGCGCGCGTGTCGTCGTTGAAGCCGACCGTGTTGTAAAGCCCGGCGGTCTCCATAACCTGATCGCGATAACGCCGCATCCCGTTAACGCTGTCGTGAAACCACCAGGGCGGGCCCAACTTCACCGCCGGATAATGACCGGCGAGCGGCGCGAGTTCGCGCGCGTAAGTGGTTTCGTCGAGCGTGAAAAGAATCAACGTCAGGCGGGAATCGTTGCCGTATTTCGTGAGTAACGGCAGCAGGTTGCGCGTGTATTCGACGGGGATGGGAATGTCTGCGCCTTTGTCGTAGCCGAAACGCTCGAAGATCAGTTGATTGTGGTTGCGGTGCGAGCCGGGATGGAACTGCATCACCAGACCATCCTGGATGCTCATCCGCGCGCTCTCGATCAACATATGGCCGGTGAAGCGCGTGGCGTCTTTCGCCGTCGCTGTGCCCTTCAAGGCGCGTTCGAAAATCCCTGAGGCTTCATCTTTGGTCAACGCTTCGGTGTAAGGCGTCAGAGCGGCGTGGTCCGTGGCCGTCGCGCCCAGCGCTTTGAAGTAGGTGCGGCGGTTCTCTAACGCTTGGATTAAACGATGGTAACTGTTCACCTCGAAGCCGCAAACTTGACTTAAGGCCGCGATACTTTCGCGCCAGTCGGGACGATCCAGGTTGATAATCGCGTCGGGACGAAAGGTCGGCACGACACGCCCAGCCCAACCCGATTCGCGGATGGCCCGGTGATGTTCGAGCGGATCGGTGGCCGCGTCGGTCGTCGCCAGGACTTCGATGTCGAATCGCTCGAACAAACGGCGCGGGCGAAATTCAGGCCGCTCCAATTGCGCAGTGATGTGATCGTAGATACTCTCGGCCGTCTCGCCCGTCAGCTTTTCATTGACGCCAAAGACATCGTGCAGTCCGTGTGCCAGCCAGATACCAGTCGGCGTGCCGCGAAACAAGAAAAAGTTTTCCGCGAAAATCCGCCAGATGCGGCGATGATCCGTTTCCCCGGCGCCGCCGTCCCGACTGGGAATGCCCAATCGCTCAAGCGGAATGCCCTGCGAGTAGAGCATGCGGTACACATAATGGTCGGGAATGAGGAGCAGTTCCGTCGGCGTCCCGAAGGCGTAATCGGGGTCAGCGAACAAATGAGCATCAACGTGGCCGTGCGGGCAGACGAGCGGCGCATCGGCGACTTGACGATACAGTGCTTGCGCGATCTCCTTCTGTCGTGGCTCAGGATCAAAGCAACGATCCGGCGGCAAATTGATTTTCTGCCGGCTGGTCGTCATCGCGGTTTTGTCAACTTAAGGTCGTGGAGATTCGCTTGCATGATTGCTCGCTGGAAAATCTCAAAATATCCGTCTTACTCGGATAGCGCTCAAAACCGGGCGGCCCGTAACCGAGGCGAAGTCAAGGAGCAAGCCTTTTCCACCCGCTGCTCTGGCATTCAAGCGCAGGACTGCAGCCTGCATTGGGCCGAATTGCCTGGCGAGATCAAGCATGGGTAGCGCGGAATCGTTATTAACCGACACGGTAAACACTCGTTGCCCCGGCTTTGTAAACTCGTATTCCACAAAGCGCAACTCAATTTCGTATTTTCCATCCGGAACATCAAAGCGGTAGCCAGCGAGCCCTTGCTGCATGGTCTGATAGAGCGGATCTTCAGTGGTATTCAGCACGTTCCTTGAGGTGCTGGCAGCCTGAGTCTCTCGGCGGCGATCAAATGTAAACATCCCTTTCTGGTTGATGTGTGGAATAGTTTCCCCGCGAAACTCTGAACCAAAATCGAATTGATTCCAGATCGCGCTGCCAGCAATGAATTGGCGAGCGTTAATCTGCGGCAGGCAGTTTTCGTGAAACCGTCGCTGCCATTCCATAGTCGAGTCGTAACGTTTGGGGGTCAGCGAATGCAATCGAGTATCGCCGTTGGCGCCGTATTCGCTGATGATCAAAGGGCGCCCGGGAAAACGCCGATGTTGCTCGTCGATGAATTTGCCAAAGTCCGCGAACTCCTCGTAGTACCAGCCATGATATAGATTCCAGCCAATGACCTGAGTCACATCACCCAGGCCGGACGAGTTGTAAATGTCGCGGGCGCCGTGATCGAAGGCGATCGTTGTGAACCGGCTCGGATCCTCGCGCCGGCAGATTGTTTCAAGTTCCCGCGCCAATGCGACTGTGGCTCGAATTTTCTCTTCTGCCGGCTGCCTCAGGAAAACCTCATTCATGTATCCCCATAAGACGATCGAAGGATGGTTGCGGTGCTGCCGAATCATCTGCGTGAGCATGCGTTTCGAGTTTTCCGTAAATACCGGCGATACGGTGATCTCATTGACGATTGGAATTTCTTCCCAAATTATCAGCCCGAGACGATCCGCCGCCTCGAGCACGGACGGATCCTGGGGGTAATGGGCGAGACGCAGAAAGTTAAATCCCGTTTCCTTAATGATCTCGAGATCGCGCACGTGAAGAGCGTCGGGCATGGCGCTGCCCAGGCCTGCGTAATCCTGATGGCGATTAGTCCCCTTCAGCTTCAAGTGTTTCCCATTGAGGAAGAAGCCGCGCTCCGCATCAAAAGAGAACCAGCGAAAACCAAGTGGAGTTGTAACTTCATCTGCCGCTCGCCCATCGGCGCTAACTATAGTGCGAATCGCGTAGAGGTAAGGATGATCGGGAGACCAGAGGTTTGGCCTGATCACGGGAGGGCTTGTCTGCGCAAAACTTGCCTCGCCCTGGGCTTCGATCTTGAGCGTCGAGTGCAGGCTGGCGACCTGGCGCCCACCAGCATCGATGACCGTGCTGGTGACTTCGATCTGACGCGCCTGATTAGAGCCGTTTACCAGCTTGCCTCGCACTCGAACCAGCGCCCGCTCGGCCGAAACCTGAGGAGTGTCAACGTGCAGGCCTGATGAGGCGTGGTCGAGCAACGTGATATGGATCGGAGCGACGACTACCAGCCAAACGTCACGGTAAATTCCACCATAGAAATTGAAATCGGCGTTGAGCGGCGGGATTTCATTATCGTGACTGTTATTCACCTTGACGGCGATTAGGTTTTCCTTCGTCGCACCAAATTGAACGTATTCCGTGATCTCGAAAACAAAGGCCGTGTAGCCGCCCATGTGCTGTCCAGCGTGGCGTCCGTTTATATAGACATCCGTCACCTGATTGGCGCCTTCGAAGTAGAGAAATAGACGCTTTCCCTGGAGTTGCGTGTCGAGGGGAAGATTTCTCCGGTACCATCCCGTGCCTCGGTGGTATCCAGGCGTGTCGTCCAGACTATCCTCGACATTCCAGGTGTGAGGGAGATTGACGGTACTCCAGGATGAGTCATCATGAGCCGGTAGCTCCGCCTGAGTTTGATCGACCCGGAGAAACTTCCAGCCGAAGTTAATGGTGTAACGAATCCGGAGCGGGTTTCCCGCGGTTTCCTGCGATAAAGAGTAAGGGACCGCAAGTTGACTTTCTATCAATGGCAGTTTGCCAGACGGATCTCCTAATGCGAATATAACCAACACCAGAAGCAAACTCTTCTTGTCACGGTTGTCCTCCAGACGAACAAGCATATTCCTGATGTCCGAAACGCCTTTAATGGCCACATAGACCGCCATCGTAGAATACCAGGCGATGCATGCCATCGTGATCAGCCACCAGATTGCATGAGTCGACATCTATGCCACTCCATACCGTTGTGCGCGAGACTTTAACAGCGAACCGAACACCATCGGCACGCCCGAGAACATGTAGGCCGCAATTCCCCAATTGTACGGTCCAATATCCTGAGCCAGTTGCGCAGTCGAGTCGAGCTGCTCCAGCACGAGATATTAATTGGAGAACGTAGAGCAGTAGTTGCTAAATCGGCGACCTCAACTTACCGGGTAATGGTGAATTCTCCGTAGCTTCCACTCTGGGAGTTGGGACCCACCCAAACGGTGACGGCTGCGGGCTCGACGACCTCTTTCATGTCGATGTTCCAGAACGCCAGTTCCTTTTCTCCCAGCGTGAACTCCACGCGCCTGGATTCCCCTGCGCGCAATGCGATCCGTTGAAACCCTTTCAGTTCACGGACAGGGCGAGCAACAGAAGTCCCTCTTTGGCGGATATAGAGTTGCGCCACTTCCACACCGTCCCGACCTCCCACGTTCTTCACTTCAACCGTCACCCGCAAGGCTAGGGATCCGGAGTTCAGCGCGCGAGCGCTGAGTGACTGTGCGCTCAGCGTGAGCGGGGAGTATTCAAAACGGGTGTAAGACAGGCCGTGCCCGAACGGAAACAGCGGCGCATTCTGCTCGTCGATGTAGCGCGACACATATTTCTCCTCCCCGCGCGTCGGCGGCCGGGTGAGATCCACTTTGCCGGCGGGCCGGCCCGTATTCAGGTGGTTGTAATACAAGGGTAGCTGCCCGACGCTGCGGGGCATCGTGACAGTCAGGCGACCGCTGAAGTTCGCTTCGCCGCTGAGCACGCGAACCAGCGCCGGCCCGGCCTGGATGCCCGGATGCCACGCTTGGACGATTGCCCCGACCCTGTCCACCACGGAGGTGAGCGCCAGCGGGCGGCCGCTGAAGACGACCAGAACGATGGGCTTGCCGGTGGCGGCGACCGCCTCCAGCAGCTTCTCCTGCAAACCCGGCAGGGTAATGAATGCCCGTGAAGTCGCTTCCGCGGTCATCTCCCCCGCATCTTCACCGAGCGCCAGCAGCACTACATCTGCGCGGCGTGCGACGTCAACCGCTGTCGCCATCCCGGCGTCGGAGCCGCCGACGATCTCGGCCCCCTTCGCATGCAGAAGCTGCATCTGTCGCTTCGCGGCGAAGTCTTCGAGTGCAACACGCAAAGTGATCACGTCCTTGCGGTCGCCCTTTGCCGCCCACGCGCCGCGCATGTCGCCGACGCTGTCGGCCAGCGGCCCGATCAGGGCGACCGTCCGCACGCCGGCACTCAGCGGCAGCAGAGGGGGTTGGCCGGAACGCGCGTCGTTTTTCAGCAGCACAAAAGATTCTTCGGCGGCCGTGCGGGCAAGTTCTATGTGTGCTGGATCGAGCCCTTTCCCCCCGGCGGACTCCTCGACGTAGGGCCGTTCGAACAAGCCCAGGGCGAACTTCACGCGCAGGATGCGTCGCACGGCCTCATCGACCACCTTCATGGGAACTCTGCCGCCCTTCACCTCCGCCGCAAGATCGTTCAGGTACAGGCCGCCTTCCATGTCCATATCGACGCCGGCCAAGAGCGCTTTGCGGGCTGCCGTCGCCCCCTCATTAGCGATGCCGTGCGGGATCATTTCCTTCACTGATGTCCAGTCGCTGACGACAAATCCGCGAAACCCCCACTCGCGGCGAAGAACCTGATCAAGCGTGAACGGGTTGGCGCTGGCCGGGACTCCATTCACAGCATTGAAAGCGCTCATCAAGGTGGCAGCACCAGCATCCACCGCCGCCCGAAACGGAGGCAGGTACACATCTCGCAGCAGCCGCTCGGGAATTTCAGTCGTGTTGTAATCGCGACCCCCTTCTGCCGCACCGTAGCCCACGTAGTGCTTGGCGCAGGCCGCAATCGAGAAAGGATGGTCCAGCCGCGCGCCCTGGTAGCCGCGAACGTAAGCCACCGCCATCAGCGAGCCCAGGAACGGATCCTCGCCTGCGCCCTCAACGATCCTTCCCCAGCGCGCATCACGTGCGATGTCCACCATCGGCGAGAAAGTCCAGCGCACGCCTTCCGCCGCCGCCTCGCGCGCTGCGACAGCGGCCGCCTTCTCAACAATGTCCGGATTCCACGTCGAAGCCAAACCCAGGGGCACGGGGAAGGTGGTCCGGTATCCGTGGATCACATCGAGTCCAAAGAGAATCGGAATCTTGAGCCTGGAGCGAGTCATCGCGATTCGCTGCAACTCGTTCGTTTCCTTGGCGCCGGTGACGTTTAGAAGCGAGCCAATCTGACCGGCGGCAATCATCTGCCTGTAATCAGTTCGTCCAGTGCTTGGTCCGGTGGGCGCACCTCCTGAAAACTGGTTCAGTTGCCCAAGCTTCTCCTCTAATGTCATCTGCCGCAACAGCGAGGAGACACGAGCTTCAATGGCCGGATCGTTCAGTGGATCGACAATTGCCGGACGGCTCAGTGGAGCAACCGCCTGTGGCGAAACTGTAACGGACCCGATTGTGATCGTTACAGCGACAAAGGCCCGGAGGAATTTGCAGATAAAGTGGGATCGAGTGTTCATATTCCCTCTCTTAGAGATGGCGTTGCACAACTGAACTAGAACCTCTCGCGCGGATGCGGGTTGAGGTGCAGGCTGGTCGTCAATGAACGCGAACTATAGATTTGGTGTTTCACGAATACTCGTTCGTCTGGGCGCCCAACCAGTGAAACGAGACTCGGAATGAGCGCGTCATCTCACCTCGGTCACAAAACGCCAAACCGTGAGAACGCTTCGTTCGCCGAAGCGCCTTGTTCCAGAGCTGACTTCGCTCGTTTTTCCTGTCTGGCGTTCGCGAGGGCCGGGATCCTCAGAGATCGCGACTATGCCACTCCATACCGTTGTCCGCGTGCCTTTAACAGCGAACCGAACACCATGGCCACGCCTGAGAACATGTAGGTCGCAATTCCCGAATAGTACGGTCCAATATCCTGAGCCAGTTGCGCAGTCGAGTCGAGCTGCTCCAGCACCAGATATGCAATTGGGATAACCGCACTGACAATGATCGAAGCCGCTGCGCCCCAACTGTTGGCGCGGCGCCAGTAACAAGCGGCAATCAGCAATACCGAGATGCTCGCTAGGTAGATCGTGCCGGTCACGCCTAGATAGGTCCACAAATCGCCTTTGAGCGGGTACCACAAGCCATATAGCAACAGGAACACTCCAATGATTGCCACGATGGCCCGGTTCCACAATAGCCCCTTCTTCTCTGACCACTGCCTCTTACGGAACGGCGCCACAATGTCGTTGTAGATCACACTGCTCCAGGTCAACATGTAGGATGAGTCGGTGGACATGTCCGCCGCCAGCATGGCGGCAATTAGCAGACCCAGCAGGCCCACCGGAACCGCGGCGCTCAAGTACCTCGGCATGGCTTCCAGCGTATCCGGCATCGACCCCAATGTGGCGAGGGCAGCGATGCCCCAGATACCCGGAATCAGAAAGCGGCAGACGAAGAAGAAGCTCGTGCGCGTGTAAACCTTTCGCCCGGTCGCTGTGTCCTTGGCCGACAGCACACGCGCAATCGTTGTCTGCCACGTCAGCACGGCCGCTGTGCTCAGCAAGGCATTGAAGACCACGTATTCCCATCCCATCG
>Ga0187893_10015834_pt1 | contig 10042 bp, 9 predicted proteins | sample MA1701074metaG_FD_139574 | JGI IMG/M metagenome (GOLD analysis project Ga0187893, IMG submission 139574) | White microbial mat communities from a basaltic lava cave in the Kipuka Kanohina Cave System on the Island of Hawaii, USA - MA170107-4 metaG ... | reverse complement strand
GCCACATAGAAGAGGAGAGAGAGGCTCCGGAGAAGACGTCGAGACTGGGGGGCCAACCTGACGCGATTTTCGCTTGGCCCCCCGTTTGGCCCACACGTCACGGTCCATCGTGCCGGTGAGCTGGAGGTATTGGCCGTTCAACAGTTCGACCTCGATCGCCGAACAGCCGTGCGAATGGTCATCTCGCAGGGTGGTCGAGTGCGCCTGCCAGAGCACGCCGTCGCCCTGTCGCCGCCACGCTCGATAGAGCGCCTGGATCTTCAACATCCCCTGCTTCCGAAACTCCTCTCGGATGTAGCGCTCGTCGGGATCGCCGAGGTGTCCGCCGCGTGCCTGACGCTCGGGAAAGTAGGTCTCCAGCATCTTGGTAACGCTGGGATTCATCGGCGTCCAGAGCTCCTCGCGGATGGCGGCTTTGTAGAGCGCAACGGCTTTCCTGAAACGGCATGGGACGAGCAACTGGACGGTCCACGTGCGCACGAAACGCAAGAGGGCGAGGTGTCGGATCAGGAACTGGCGGAAGTCCACCGGGAGGCGCCGGTTCACGAGGTAGAGGAAGACCAGATGATCGGCGCCGTCCTTCTCGACGCCGATTGGGAGCTTGTCGGGAAAGCATCGAATCGTCCGCTGCCGGTCAGACCCGAACGCGATGTGTGGGTAGTCCTCGGGCCGCAGGTAGTTGTCGCGCATCAGACAGAAGAACTTCCATTTGTCATCGGCAGGACTCAGCCACCAGCAGCGCCGGTCGCCCAGGATGCTGTCGAGAATCATCACGCGCTCGACCATCCGGCCGACAATGCGCAGCCGCCGGTTTCGGTTGTCGGCTTGACCAATCGCTTCGTAGAGCGGCTTGTGGTGGACGTGGTAGAGCCGTCCTCGTCGAACCGGTCCCGGCTCGATGACACGGACGAATCCTCGGGCCGCAAGACGCGCCATGAAATCGCGGCTGTTCTGGCCGCGCACGGTTCTAGTGAACGCGCAGTACTGCCGCTCCAGGAAACAGCCGGAGTGGACCATCACGATCACCAGGAACTCGCGTTGCCGCTCGGTGAAACCGAGGTGGCTGAGGGCACTCACGCGCGTCCGGGTAACACTGTCGTAGAAGTCGTGAGGCGGATATTCGTGCGTCACAGGAACTCCTCCATCCCACGCGGATGCGGTCCTGAACGCCCGCCGCTGCCGCGTGACCCGACAACGTAGATGCGGAAACCTGTATGGGCATGGCTGGCGGCGTGAGCGCCGCGGTAGTGCTCCGTGAACAGCTCGACGTCCTGATGGTGTTCGCGCCCGTCGACCTCGTACTCGATACGGTAATCGGGGAAGTGAACCTGCCCGTCGAAATACGGTAGGTCGTGCTCTCGCGCCCACTCATGAACCTGAAGCTCGTCCCGCTCCGGGCGGCCGTCGCTATCGGCCCGGCCGCGATTGTGTTCCTGCAGGAACTCCTGATATTCGCGCTTCAGATCCTGTTCGAGGACGACGCGCCGAATCTCGAGCCCGTCGTGCTCGTCCCGAAGACGGGCTTCCTCCTGCCGGTACGTGGCGTAGAGATTGGAGTCGTGGTCGAGTTCGCGCTCACGGCTCACTCCGGCGTAGAAATCCTGCGACGGTTCCTCCCGGTCCATCGAGTGCGAATCCAGCAGGTCACGGCCTTCGCGCGTGAGCGTCAGGCCGCGCTCGTCGTCGCCGAGATCGACAGTCTCGACGAGGCCCTCGTCGCGTAGGTGGTGAAGCGTCTCATGGTCGATGTCGAGGTCGTGCTCGGGCACGACCCGGAAGGCGCCGACGGCGGCCAGCGTCCGGCTCTCCCTCGCCATTCAACTCGTAGACGCGGTCACGAAGTGCGACCAGCTCGCGCTCCTCGCCGCGTGGCAGGTCGAGGTCGCGCATCAGACCCTCGCGTGGGTCATCGTCGCGATCTCGTTCGTCGTACACGCGTGCGCGGCCGTCCTCCCGCCCGTCACGGTCGCGCGCGTCATCTCGCGGATCGAACATGGCTGCCCTCCCGACATTGCGTTGCGTTCGGTTGCTCGTGAAGGCGCCAGGCGGTTGCCGCGCGGGGCGATTCAGGAAGGCGCTGATCGTTCGGGGCGTTGCGCCGCGCGACGTTCAGGGCGTGGTCTGTGGAACCCGGCTCAGCACCGCTGAGGCGATCGAGCCGCAAGTTCGGCCAGTATCCGAACTACGATGGACCGGCAGTCGACCAAAACTGCTTTGACACTTATACGCCTTCGGCACCGAGGGCGCAAGCCGACCAGCCAACGAAAGGCCGGTCTTCGGTTGACACCGCTGCCGAGGCACCCTACGCTGGTTCAATGACCCTGCAAGTTCCGCCGGAACTCGAAGCGAAGCTGACGCGCTTGGCCGCGGAGACAGGCCGCACGGCCGACCAAGTGGCGATCGACTTGCTGGCCAGCTCAGTGGATCACGACGACTGGTTCCGCCGCGAGATTGAAAAGGGTCGGGCTTCCGCGCGTGAGGGCCGACTGCTCGTGCACGACGATGTCGTCGCTCGCATGGACCAGCGCTATCGAGGCTGATGCGCGTCCGCTGGACGACGGACGCTGCCGATGACCTGGAGCGGATATGCGATTACGTGGCCCGCGAACGACCGGAGGCAGCGCGGCGGCTTGCTTTCGATGTCTTGCGCGCAATTGAGGGCCTCCGCGACTTTCCAAGCCGTGGACGCCCCGGACGCGTCCAAGGTACTCGCGAACTCGTGCTGACGCGCCCCTTCCTCGCAGTGTACGAAGTCCTCGAAGGGGAAGTGCAGGTGCTACGAATCCTGCACGGAGCGCGACAGTGGCCGCCGTCGTAGCTGCGACTATCGCGGACGAGAGGGCAACTGGTTTCGAGTGAACGCAGTTTGGCAGGCTGCGTTCAGGAACGTCGTTCACACCTGACCGCTACGCTAACAACGCTTCTGACGCGTAACGCACCGCTTGTCTTGAGGGCGCGGCCGTCCAGCATCGCCCGGTGCCCGGTAAAATGAGTGTCTTCAGATGTCCCTGCGGTTCGACCCTCGCCTCTTGATCAGTGGTCCGTTCGAGACCTGCCCTAACTGCGGAGCCGAGGAATTCGGCATCCTCGGAGTTGGACACGAGATGTACACGCGCCGGTGCCGCGCGTGTTGGTTCAAGGCGCATGTCGGGCTCCCGCCGCTGTCGCGCAAGGTGGTCTACATCGACCAGTTCGCGATCAGCGACATGATGAAGACGTTGAACGCCGAACACCCGCATCATGCGGAGGCGGCCAAGAATCCCTTCTGGCGTGAGCTTTTCGAAGCGCTAGAAGCAGTCGTCAAGCGGCAACTCGTCATCTGCCCTGACTCTGATATCCACTCACACGAATCGGCGGTCTCCGGCTGGTACGAAGACCTAAAACTTCTGTACGAGCATTTCTCTCACGGCGTATCGTTCAATTCGACGGACCAGATCGCACAGCGACAGCTCAACATCGCCGTTCTCGCGTGGCTCGACAAGAAGGCACCCGAATACAACTTCGACGCGGAACGAGTGACGCACGGCGCGCAGGGTGGCATAAACGACTGGATGGACCGCTTCATCATCTCCGTTTCTGGTGAGTATCCGGCCTTCCTCGTCGAAGCGTTTCGAAAGTTCCGAGATGAGGTTCACGTCAAAATCCGCACTCTCTTCGAGGAGGAATTGCGCACGACGCCACAAAAGGACTTCGAGTATTGGTTCACGCGCGAGCGTGAGGCCGGAGGGCGAGCCATTCTACAGGCGCGATGGCTATATGAGAAGCGCATGCACGACATTGCGACGGGACTCGTGCCGTTCACCTACGAGAACATCTACCAATCAAACGGGCTCGACCAATTCAACTTGATTTTCGAAGTCCTGAAGGCGAGGGGCGTTCCTGACGATGGCGTCATGTCAACGCTGAAAGCGTTTCTTGCCTCCGACGAATTCAAGGACTATCCGATGAGCCGGATCACGACCTTGGTGTGGGCGGCCATCGGCCAGGCGGCAGCCAATGGTCAGAAGGAGCCCCCAAACGCTGGAACGAGCAACGACATCCGAGTCCTTTCACTAGCGCCGTATTGCGATGCGATGTTCGTCGATAACGGGTGTCGCGCGTTGTGGATGAAGATACCTACAAAATACCGGAAGCCATATAAAGCGAAAATGTTCTCATACAACACTCGTCAAGAATTCCTTGCCTATTTGCGGGACATCCGGGACCGTGCGGACCCAGCGATTGTCGAATGCGTACATCAGGTGTACGGCGAGCCAACGCCGTTCTTCACCATGTACGAATACGACCGAAATCGTCGTAAGCGCGATTAAAGAGGCGAGAGAGCACGAAGAATAGTGCCGGCTAGAAAGCGCACGAGAGTGTGTTTTCGGCCTCTACCGTGCATAGCCGTGCACGAGGTACACGTCGCCCGACGATCTTCATCCGTAGCGCAAGACTTCAGTGGGTATTCGCATCGTCAACGCGCGGGATCGGACTCGATCCGGGTCCGCCACTCAGCTCCGAGTGCCTCGGCCGAGGAGTGCCGGCGATCCCTGTCGCCTTCAGGAGACTCTCAAGCAATGCTCGACTCCGGCCCATAGCGAATCGTTCGCACTGCCGCACGAGGGCCTCGTTCATCCTTCGCAGATGCACCTGATCGATAGTGAAATGCGCCACCATCGGCTTGGCGACTGTGCCACCCATCAGGAGCGCTAGACGGCTCGACAGCTGGTCGCAGGGTCGCGTCCTAGCGATCCGGCTACTTACGGGGGCCTTCCGCTCGGGACGGGCAATGGCCGACGCCGACTGACAGGACGAAAGGAACAGGCCGTCCGCACGCAGTCGCAGGCGTGTATCGCCGCGACTTCATCGAGCGCACGATAGCCGACTCGACGCGTTGTCCACATTCTGCGGGCGCACAAGGCGAACAGTATCGACTGCCCCGTTCTCGTTCACTTGGACATCGGCCAAGCAGTATCCCAGCTGAAACTCACCGGTCTCATAGAGCTTGTTGAATTCAGCGAGCATTTCCTGGCCCGCTTGGGCGTTCGGCAGCTGCTTAGGTTGCGATGCCTTCTCCGAGCACGGCGGCGCTGGAGGCGGTGGCGGTGGGGGCGGCGTCGTGACGAAGGGACGGTGAGGAGTCGACCAGACATCGAGACGAAGGACATCGCCGATGGTTCCGTTGAATATACCCATATGCCCGCCAGCACCGCCCGAGTACGTGCCTTCGACGACGACACATCGGTCAGAGATCGATGGTCCCTTCGTTTTCCAATACGGCTTGCCTGGCCAGAGCGAACCGAGCGTGACCCATGGTGCACGCCTCGACTGGTCCTCCATTGCGGCGCGTGACGGGTAGAGTCCAACCCATTCGAATTCTGCGTGCAGCACTCCCGCCACACGAACGAGTGCTCCGTTGCTGGATGGCAATTCACCAAGCGTTACGGACTTGATCTCGCGGCCCCGAACTTCCTCTTCACGATTCGGCGCGATCCATGAGAGGTCGGCCGCTGTCCGTTGAATCGTGTCGGCACAGATCTGCTCAACGCCCGGACCGATAGGTGGTAGGTCCACTCGGCGGCCGAGAACGGCCCAAGCGGCAAGGAGACACGCGGCAACAAACCCGAGTGCGAGCACGGCGATCCGCATGGCGCTGTACATTGGACACCAATTTCCGCCTGTGAGCATCAACGAGTAGTCGGCAATACCAAGGCCGTTCTCAAGTGCGTGGTGTAGGCTTTTTTGGCTGGCCGGCGTATTAGGATCGACGGATGCATGCGACGCCACCGTACTTGGTTCGGCTCCAGTTGAAGGAGGGCGCCGCCGATGGTAGCGAGTATCCGTTTAGCCTGCCCCTCATTCGCTGCCTAGACATCGAGTTCACATCACCGGTCACCTTCTTCGTCGGCGAGAACGGCACCGGCAAGTCGACTGTCATTGAGGCGATTGCTGCTCTATGCAGACTGCCTGTCTCGGGCGGGGGGCGGAACGAGCTGGCCGGCAATCACGGTCCGGATGCGTCGAGCCCACTCGCAAGTTCCTTGCGGCCCTCGTTTCGACGGCGCCCGCCTGACTCCTACTTCCTGCGCGCCGAGTTCCAAGCCCATTTCGCGTCGTTGCTCGATGCGCGCAACGCCGACCCAGACTTCAGGATATGGGGAGATCCTTATGCTCGTTACGGCGGACGCTCGCTCCACACCCGTTCGCACGGCGAAGCCTTTCTGTCGATTCTCCAGAACCGGATTCGATCCGGGCTCCTGCTATTCGACGAGCCAGAGTCCGCGCTCTCACCGCAGCGTCAACTGGCGCTCCTGGCGCACATGGCCGCTCTTGTGGCGGCCGGCAAGTCGCAGTTCATCATCGCGACCCATTCGCCGATTCTCCTGACGTTCCCGGGTGCGCAGATTCTTTCGTTCGACGGTGACAAGTTGCACCCCGTTTTGCTCGCAGACACGTCCCACTTCCAAATCACGAAGGGGATTCTGCAGAATCCGGCCGTCTACTGGAAGCACCTTCAGGAGGCAGGTACCACCGCTGAAGATGAATCAGTCGACGCCGAGCCACGCAAGTCCAAGACGCGAAGAACGCGCCGATCGAACGCACCTGAGGGCTGACGTGCCCGGCACTTGGAGGCCGACTCCGTCTATCGGCCTGCTGCTTCGTTTGTCAGTGCTTCCCCTCCCAGAAGTCTCGTGTTCAGGGCACCGCCAGAGAACAACATTTCGTGCAATGCTGCCTCAGCCGTCGTCTTGGTGACGTTGCCCTGCGTGTCCGAGTCGAGGTGGTGCTGTGAGATCCGACGGAGAAACTCCTTGATGAACGCTGGACTGGCGCCATCGGTGCGATGCGCCAAGTCGTCCATCAACTCGGGCGAGAGTTCAAGAGTTCTGGCGTAGAGCGCTACCAACTGCCGTCGCAACCGTTCGTCCGGGAGCGGGAACTCAATCGCCTGGTCGATGCGGCCAGGGCGACTCGCGAGAGCGGGCTCGAGCGTGTCAGGCCGGTTGGTTGTGAGAATGAAGAAGACGTCAGCGCGTTCGCGCAGGCCATCCAGTTCGTTCAGCAACCGGTTCAGCATCACTTCATCGCACGCGCTTCCTCGTTCGGTACGATCGCGGGCGATCAGGTCTGCATCCTCGATGACAACCAAGGCAGGCTGCTGAAGGCGCGCGAGCGCCATGTACTCGGGGAGAATGCCCATCTCCTCAGCGGTGATCAGCAGCGTCGTGTGACCGGGAAGCTTGCCTGCCAGATACCTGATGCAATGAGTCTTGCCGGTACCGGGTGCGCCGTGGAAGAGCAGTCCCTTCTGCGTCGAGAGTCCCATCGCTCGCAACGCCGGCCGCTGTTCCGCGAACCTCAACACGTTGCGCTCAAGCGCTCGCAGCGTCGCTTCCGGGAGGATCACCTCGTCGCGCTCGACGGGGTCGAGGTCGTGAACCCGAATCCTGGCGGCATGACCAGTCCACTGCGGACTCGTCTCCAGCGACAGAACCCTTCCTCGATAGCACGAGCCGCGCGATAGATGCCGTTCGAGCGCGTCGAAGACTCGGGACGCCAGCTCCGCTCCGAAATCACCAGGCGGGGCCGCAATTTCGACGTTCAGAAAGCTGCCCTGTCCATAGTCATCGTACTGCGACAGCACGATCGCGTATGGACCGCGATCATCTCGCCGCAGCCATAGTCCGTTCTTCAAGCACCGTTTCGTTTCGCCGCCGCCGATGTCGATGTCTTCGAACTGCGCTGGAGCCACCTCGATCACAGAATGGCTTTGCTCGAGCAGCTTGGCGAAGTCCGTTACCTCGTGCCGGTACTGCGCCCTGATGCCAACGAAGTTCTCCGGCACGACTCGCTAACCGAACAGCTCGTCGAGGGCTGCTTGCAGGTCGGCCTGCTGGCGAAGGGCATAGGAACGCGAAGTCGCCAGCACTTCCTGTGGGCGAAGGGGTGCAAAGTGTCGAGCGAGACGCTGAAATGCGTAACGGTCCGGACGCTCTTCGGCTGGCGCCTGGGATGCGGATGGCTGCAGCAGTGCCGCGCAGGCGACGACACAGGCGTTGCAAATGAATCCCGAATCGCCGGCGATCATGTGTTCGACGTTGCCCGCCGTTCTGTGACAGAACTGACAACGCCCTTCGGACACAAAGTGCTGAGCCACTGGTGCTAACCCTCCGCGTCGCCCGCCGTAGACCGGCAGAACGAGCACATCGGATATCGGCAGAAAAGGGGCTTACCGACAGCGGCACTCGCATTCGGCGGGCCTCAGGCGGCGGCCTGCAAGGCGTTCAACCGCTTGAGCCAGTCCGCAATCTGGTTCCAACTGGCGAAATTTAGGCTCACTTCATCCTCAACACAGTTGGGAATTTCGCGTCTCCGGATTCGTTCCTATCCGACTGCTGTCGTAGCACGCCGCCCTGAGGCGTAGCTGCGCTGCTCGCAGAACCTGGTGGCCCCTCAAGTCCAAGGGAGACGACCCTGTGATACCGTTTGCCAACCGTCGACATGCTCCGACGTCTAAGCAATAAGACATCTGAGCAATTGGCTCCGGGCGTGCTCACGTGAGGAATTGACGTTCCAGGGCGACGGAGGATCATGACCAAACCCGATTCCCTTCAAGGCTCTCTGGACCTCCTCGTCTTGAAGATCCTGTCCAGGCGGCCCGGCCTGCACGGCTATGCGCTGATGACGGCCATTCAGGAGACGTCGCGCGACGTGCTGCGGGTGGAAGAAGGGTCCCTCTATCCCGCCCTCCATCGCATCGAGGAAGCAGGCTGGATTCGGGCGGAGTGGATCGCCAAAGACAGCGGGAGGCGAGCCCGCGCGTATGAACTGACGGCCGCTGGGAAGAAGCAATTGCTGGCAGAAGCTGCACGTTGGCAGGCCGTGACCTCCGCGGTCAACCGTGTGCTGAGGACGGTGTGATATGTCGATCTGGTCGCGTCTCGTCAACGTCATTCGCGACGATCGCCTGATCGCCGAGATCGATGAGGAATTGGAATCGCACATCGCAGAAGCGATTGCGCAGGGCCGCGACGCGGAGGAAGCGCGGCGGGCGTTTGGCGGATCGCTTCGGCAGCGTGAAGCGAGCCGCGACATCAAGCGCATGGCGTGGCTCGCCGATTTCCTGATCGACCTGCGACGAGGCGTCCGTGCCGTATGGCGCCACCGGGCCCTCACAAGCGCGGTCGTTGGCTCGCTCGCGCTCGGCATGGGCGTGAATACGGCCATGTTTTCGCTCGGCAACGGTCTGATCCTGAAGTCCCTGCCCGTCGAGCACAGCGACCGGCTGGTTCGAGTGACGCCGGGAGGTGACTACGAAGCCTGGACCCATCCACTCTGGGAACAACTTCAGGCGCACCAGACCGTTCTCGAAGGCGTCTGTGCCTGGTCGAGCCGGAACGCGAGCTTTCATCTCTCGACGGGCGGCGAGGCAGACCTCGCGAATGGCTTGTGGGTGAGTGCGAGCTTCTTCGACGTGCTTGGCGTTCGGCCGATCCTCGGCCGTACATTCGTGGCGGCCGATGATCGCCGCGGAGGCGGTCCGGACGGGCCCGTCGCCGTCGTCAGCCATGGCTTCTGGCAACGACACTTCCAGGGCGCCGCGGACGTGGTTGGAGCGAGGCTGTTGATCGAGCGCGTCCCCTTCACCGTGGTCGGGGTCACGCCGCCGGATTTCTTCGGGCCACAGGTCGGGGCGACGTTCGATGTCGCGATTCCCATCGGGACGCAACCGCTCGTGCTGCGACGGGATCGTCTCGATCAGCGGACCTGGTGGTGGCTGCACGTGATGGGCCGGCTCAAGCCAGGTCAGGCGGTGGAGAGTGCGGCGGCTGGCCTGGCGCCGCTTCAACCGATCCTCCGCGACCTGACGAGACCTTCGGGCCTGAGCGCCGCGGACGCGGCGCACTACCTCGGGTCGCCCATGACCGTCACGCCGGCCCCAGGCGGTGTCTCTGAGCTGCGGAACCGTTATCAGCGCGCGCTGACGGTCCTCATGGCGGTGGCTGGACTCGTGCTGCTCATCGCTTGCGTGAACGTCGCCAATCTGATGTTCGCCCAT
>Ga0187893_10015833_pt1 | contig 10043 bp, 8 predicted proteins | sample MA1701074metaG_FD_139574 | JGI IMG/M metagenome (GOLD analysis project Ga0187893, IMG submission 139574) | White microbial mat communities from a basaltic lava cave in the Kipuka Kanohina Cave System on the Island of Hawaii, USA - MA170107-4 metaG ... | reverse complement strand
TGATTATCTGCCCAAGCCACTGAAGCTCGCGAGCTTACGCGAAAAGCTCACCCGCTGGATAAAACCCCGAAAAGGCGAGGATGTATCCGGAGATAGCGAACCGGCGACGGACAACGCAGGATCCTATGAAGCTGAGCAGCCTCTCGATAGCATTCAGCTGGGTGAATTGCGCGCGAGCATCGGCGCTGCTTTTCAGGGCATGGTGGAGGCTTTCTTGGAAGATGCCCCGATGCACCTCGCGTCGATCAAAAAAGCCATTGCCGAGGGAGATGCAAGCTCGCTGTGCGAGCTGGCGCATAGCGTTAAAGGGAGCGCAAAGAACCTCGGCGCAAATCAGCTAAGCCGCACGGCGAAGAAGCTGGAATTCCTCGGGCAGCAAGGGGCTACCGAGGCTGCTGCCCAGTTGGTACCGAGGTTGGTATCCCAATTCGCGGCGGTAGAAGCGGCTTTGCGTCATGAGGTCGCACCCGGGGTGCGGGAGACGCCCGAGAGCACGATTCCGCAAGGGACGCCCCGAGTCCTTGTCGTCGACGATGACCGGGGGCTGCGGCAGACATTGGGCCATGTGCTCAGAGAGAATGGTTATCGGGTCGAGGAGGCGGAAAACGGCGCCAAGGCGCTCGCGTTTTGTAAACGGCAGTTGCCGGATCTGATCCTCATGGACGCCGTGATGCCGGTGATGGATGGCTTCACCGCGTGCGGCTCCATACGGGAGCTGCCGGGCGGCTCCGATATCCCGGTCTTGATCATCACCGGGCTAGACGACGAACACGCGATTGAGAAGGCTTTTTCTTGCGGCGCCAGTGACTATATCGGCAAACCGGTACATTTTTTTGTGCTGCGCCAGCGGGTAGCGCGGCTGCTCGATGCCTGCTATGCCGAGAAACGGGTGCGCCAACTCGCGTACCGAGACGGGCTCACTTTGTTGCCGAACCGCAACATGTTCCATGAGCGCCTGGAGACGGCAATCAACGCTCCGCGCGAGGATCAGCATGTGCACGCTTTGCTGTTTCTCGATCTGGATCGGTTCAAATTGGTGAATGATGTGCTCGGCCATGAGATCGGGGATCTGCTGCTGAGGGCGGTTGGGGAACGGATCCAGGGCTGCGTGCGAGTGGGCGATTCGGTGGCGCGCATCGGGGAGGATGAGTTTAGTGTGATCCTGGAGAATATCGGTTCTGCCGAGATCGCCGCCCAGGTAGCGGAAAAGATCCGAAAGGCCATCGCTACCCCATTTTCCTTCCTGGGACAACAGGTCTACGTCGGTAGCAGCCTAGGGATCGCAATTTTTCCCAACGACGCTGAAGATGATAGGACGCTGATCAAGCAGGCCGACATGGCTCTGTCACGGGCTAAGGCCTTGGGTCGCGATCGGCATTGTTTCTACGAAACCGGAATAGGGGCCTCGGTTTCTAAACGACTGGAGCTGGAAAGCGAGTTACGGCGGGCCTTAGAGCGCGATGAGCTCACCCTTTTCTACCAACCTAAGGTGGACCTCAAAAGCGGGAGGATCACCGGCATGGAAGCGTTGATGCGCTGGCAGCACCCAGAGCGCGGTGTGATTTCGCCTGTGCAGTTTATTCCTCTTGCCGAGGAGAGCGGCCTGATCGTTCCGATGGGCGAATGGGCGATGCGCCGCGCGTGCAAGCAAGCCAAAGCCTGGATAGGTACCGGGATCTCGAAACCCATTACCGTCGCGGTTAACGTTTCCGCCCGGCAGTTCGACCAGTTGGAAGACACTGTCGCTCGGGTACTCGACGAGACCGGTCTCGATCCCCGCTTTCTTGAGCTGGAGCTCACGGAAAGCGCAATAATGCAAGACCCAAAAGAGATGGTGACCAAGCTGCGCTGTTTAAAGGAAATTGGGGTCCAGATCTCGATCGACGATTTTGGAACCGGTTACTCCAGCTTGAGCTATCTTAAGCACTTTCCTTTCGACAACCTGAAGATCGACCGATCTTTTATCAACAATGTGACCGTTGACCCCGACGATGCGGCGATCGCCTTGACCATCATCTCCATGGCCCACAGCCTTAAGCTGAAAGCGATTGCTGAAGGTGTGGAAACCGAGGGCCAACTGCTCTACCTTGCGCGCCAGGGATGCGATGTGATCCAGGGCTATTACTTTTGCAAACCGCTTCCCGAGGAAGCAGCAACACAGCTATTAAAGCAAGACAAGCGCTTGACATTTAATAAGTTCACCGAGCCTAGTCGACAGACAGTACTGATCGTAGACGATGATCCCGTGGTAGTGGTGTTGTTATCTCGCTTGCTCGAGCAAGACAACTACAAAGTGTTGAATGCAGACAGCGCGCGTGCAGGGCTGGAACTGCTGGCAACCCACCCTGTAGAGGTCGTGGTCTCCGACCAGGTCATGCCTGAGATGGACGGCATCGAATTTCTAAGTAGAGTGAAAGAGCTCCATCCGGAAACGGTGCGCATCATACTCACGGGCCATGCTGAACCCGAAACGATTACCAAAGCGGTCAATAGAGGCTGGATCTACAAGTTCATGAGCAAGCCTTGGAACGATGAAGATCTGCGTGCTCAAGTAAACGAGGCATTTGCCCACCATCATCGCTCGAGCAAAAAAAAAGCGGTCCTTTAGGCAAGCTCAATAAACATACAGCTGGCGGTCTGGCGTCGGGTAAAGCAGCCCCCCATTAAGCCTCTGCTGCGGGATTTGAGAGCAAATTTGGACGGGGTCCTGCAACACGCGACGTCGAGGGGGTAGAATAGCGCCAGTTTGAATTAAATCATAGCCGCTTATGCGCAGGTTTCCGCTCGTGAGCTGTGTTCTGGTTGCGGGATGTGTGCTCGTTTTTTTAGGCCAGAGCCTTGCTGGGGATTATCGCAATCACGTGTTGATACTGAGCCTCGGGATGATCCCGGCGGTGCTTTTTGACCGCGCTCAGCTGTCTCCAGAGCTCCTGAATATCCCTCCTCTGTTGACCCTGATTACGCACCTGTTTGTGCACGCTCGCTGGCAGCATCTTTTAGTTAATATGGTGTTTTTGGGCTTCTTTGGAAGCCGAGTGGAAGGAAAGCTGGGGCGATTGCGGTTTCTGGGTTTTTTCATCACCTGTGGAGCGTTTTCCGGTTTAGCACAGGCAGTCACCGCGCCCGGCTCGCAAATCCCGCTTATCGGTGCGAGCGGCGCTATTTTCGGGATCTTGGGCGCGTGTCTTCCCTTGTTTGCGCACAAGCGTGTTATGACCGGCGCCCTGGTGTTTTATTTTTTTACTCAATTCGCTGCATCGTTTCTGATCGAACCAGGCAAGAACGACGACGTAGCGTGGGTGGCGCATGTCAGCGGATTCGTCGCCGGAATGGCGCTTGTTGCTTTGTTTACCAGGAAAGGATCCGCGGTGTTCAAATCCCAGTAATGTGGGTATTATCAAACGCTAGAGATGCACATCCGAAGCTTACTGATCCCCACCGATTTCTCGGACCTCACCGAGCACACCTTGGATTACGCGATTGGACTGGCCGTGGCGCTAAACGCCTCCGTTGAACTTGTGCACGTGCACTATTCGCCCGCGCTGTCCCTGCAAAACGGCGACCTCACTATGCCGGTCGACCCAACGCTAGAGGCGGAATACGAAGCGAGCGCGCAGCAACGCCTAGATAAGTTGGCGGAAAAATACCGAGGGTGTGGGGTAACGGTATCAGGGCGCTTGTTGTCGGGCGTCCCCCACGCCGAGATCATCCGCGCCGCCGAAGAGGGGGGTGCCGATCTTATCGTCATGGGCACCCACGGACGAACCGGCTTAGCGCATCTGATGATGGGAAGTGTGGCCGAGCGCGTGGTACGCGGTTCGCCTATTCCGGTTCTAACTGTACCCTCTGCGGAGCGCGCCCGCCCGGCTCACTAGAAGCTTGGCGGTTCGCCATTCTGCAAGACGTTCCAATAATACGTGCGTGCGCCGTCATTTCTCCCCGAGCTTTAGGCTCACCAAACTCCATTCTCCTTCGTCACCATCGCTGCCTCCTGTGTAGCGCACCACGCAGTGATAAATGTCATGCTCTTTACTCGCGTCCCCGGTAGCGTGGCTACGCACGGCGTACACCCCGTCGTTAAGGTACCGGGTTTGGTGGCTTTGTCCAGGCACATCGGCGGCCGTCGGATTTTCCGATTCCGCTCTGACGAATTGTCTGCACTTGTCAACGGCGAGATCGGACCGGTCAATGCCATCCTCCTCCGACGAAGAGAAGAAGGCAAACATGGTGTCCGCGGATTCAGACTGCATGAATGCCGTAACCCATGGGACGATCACGTAAAACGTAACAACAAAAGCGAACACCAGAAAAACAATAAAGGAAATAAGCTTTACCATGATTGACCTCCAAAGCCGCAGGGTACCGGTTTGGAATACCGCCGTTAGTGGTTATTGGTTTACTGAATGAGCCCCACGGCGTGCTGAGACCCATTTGAAAACTATCATACCATTGTTTTGGCTGGGAGGCCGATAGCGGGAAACTGACCGTGACAGCAAGTACCCGATTTCTTTAGACGGCTGATGGGTGAGGGCGCATCAAACGCGCCTCAACCTCCTCGCGCTTTCCTTTGCCCATCAGAACCTCAATGAGTACCAACGCAAAGTCCATCGCGGTCCCTGGGCCACGCGAGGTGACCACTGTACCGTCGATGACAACCGGCTCTTCGGATAAGGTGAGATCGGACCGCTGTAGTCCCTCCAAAGATCCTGGGTAAGCGGTTGCGATCTTGCCCGCAAGCAGCCCGGCGTTCCCGAGCACTGTAGGGGCAGCACAAATGGCTGCGGTATAACGGCCCTTTTCCGCCATGCAAACCAGCAACTTGTGGATCCGTGGGTCCTTGTTTAGGTTTTCGGCGCCGGTCAAACCACCGGGTAGTACCACCATGTCGAACTCTCCTTCGAGCGCTTGCTCAAGGCTGGTATCGGGAATAAAGCACACGCCGCGGCTCGCTCGCACGGTGCCCCCGTCGAGGCTGGCCACCGTCACCTCGACCCCCGCCCGACGCAACAGGTCGATTATCGTGACAGCTTCCAGCTCTTCACAGCCCGGCGCCAAAGGGACCAAAACTCTTGCCACTTTTTACTGCCTTGTCAACAAAAGCGCTAACCTCTAGCGGATTTGCTCAAGGCCAGCCCCTTCAGCAGGTTCAGGGCTTCATAAAGCTCGTAGTCGCTCGAGGCCATGGACTTTGTGTCCTTTGCTTGCTTTTCGGCCTCACCCGTTGTTGTCTTTTGGTTGCCGTTGGAAAGATGACGTGAGAGATCCGCTTCCTTGAGACTGTGTGGATCGTCATCGTCAACGTCAACGATCGCGACCTCCACCTTATCCAAGATGATGTCGGGTTTTATGCCTTCCGCCTGAATGGACCGTCCGGAAGGGGTGTAATACAAAGCCGTCGTGAGCTTTAGCGCAGCCTGATTGCTCATGGGAAGGATGGTCTGTACGGAGCCTTTTCCGAAGGTGCGGCTGCCCATGATGATGCCCCGCCGGGTATCTTGCAGGGCGCCGGCGACGATTTCCGAGGCCGAAGCCGAGCCGCCGTTCACCAGCACCACCATGGGGGCTCCACTTAGGAGATCGTCCGGTTTGGCGTTAAACCGCAGCTGTGAATCTTCTACCCTGCCCTCGGTGTAAACGATCAGGCCCTTGTCGATAAAGGCATCGGCCACGGAAACGGCCGAGCTCAAGATACCGCCCGGGTTATTGCGCAGATCGAGCACCATACCCTTCAACACCCCTTTGTTTTCTGCTTTTATCTCACGCAACGCGCGGCGCAGGTCTTCGGCCGTGCGCTCCTGAAAATGTGAGATCCGAACATAAGCGAAGCCGGGCTCCAAGATCTCATTTTTTACACTTTCTACTTTGATAACAGCCCGTGTGATGACAATTTTAAGGGGCTTCTCTACTCCCTCGCGAATGATGGTTAAGGTGATCGGCGAACCCGGTTTGCCGCGCATGTGTTTGACCGCGTCGTTCAGGGACATACCTTTGACGGGCATGTCGTCCAGTTTGGTAATGATATCCCCCGGTTTGACCCCGGCGCGCTGGGCCGGTGTATCGTCGATCGGTGCGATTACTTTGACGAAATCGTTCTCTATGCCCACTTCGATTCCTAAACCGCCAAACTCTCCTGTGGTTCCTTCCTGCAAGCCTTTATAGTCTTCCGGATCGAGATAGGCGGAGTGGGGGTCAAGCCCGGTCAGCATTCCGCGGATTGCGTTTTCCAGCAATTGCTTATCCTTGATCGGCTCGACATAATCGTTTTTGACTTTAGCGAATACTTCGGTAAACGTACGCAACTCGCGCCATGGCAGATCCTGCTCGGATTCGGTTGCGGCGTCTGACTCGGCATCGACCTCGATCGTTACCAGGCTCATGATCGAAACGACGACCACAAGCCCAAAAGAGCACAAATTATGTTTCATAAATCTCTCCGGTGAAGAATTCAACATTCTCTGCTAGCGCAGGTTCCAGGTCAAACCGCATAGGCGCTTACATGAGTCGGCTTATCCGGCGCTGGGACCGCAGGTGATAACGGTCTTGGTCTGTTTGCGGTTCCAGGGTGATCAAACAGCGTCCTGTCATTTCGCTTGGAGATTCTATCCCCATGAGATACAACAGCGTGGGGGCGATGTCGACGAGCGAGCCGCTGTTTCCCACTTCCGCCGCTCGGCCGATGTAGATAAACGGCACGGGATTCGTTGTGTGCGCGGTGTGGGGTTGTCCGCGTTCGGTCTTGGTCTCCACGCTGCGCATGCGCTCTGCGTTTCCATGATCCGCGGTGATCACGATCTCCCCACCCACGGCTTGGGCGGCTGCTACGATGCGTCCGAGACAGCGGTCTACCGCTTCGATTGCTTGTACCGTGGCCGCAAAGTTTCCACTATGGCCCACCATATCCGGATTGGCGAAATTGGAAATAATGATGTCGTACTTGTGGCTGTGGATCGCTTCCACAATGCGATCGGTGACCGCACTGGCGCTCATTTCGGGTTTCTGGTCGTAGGTCACGACGTGGGGTGATGGCACTAGGACGCGGTCCTCGCCTTCGAACACCCGTTCTTCGCCGCCGTTGAAGAAGTAGGTCACGTGCGCGTATTTCTCGGTTTCGGCGATGCGCAACTGGCGCAGCCCCTTGGCCGCAATGTATTCGCCGAAGACATTGTTTAGTCTTTCCGGGGGAAATACCACGGGAACATCAAAATCGGCACTGTAGGAGGTGAGGGTAATAAACTCCCCTAGTTGAAGGGGGCGGCGGGGAAAATAAGCAAAGTCTGGTTCGGTGAACGCAAGTGTGAGCTGGCGGGCTCGATCAGCCCGATAATTCATGAACATGACGACGTCCCCCTCCTGCATCTGCACACTGGAACCGCCCCGCGTGATCGCCGTGGGTTGGACAAACTCGTCGCTCTCGCCTCGTTCATAGGCTATATCCAAGGCGATGAAAGGATCCGAGCATTGGTACGGCGCTTGACCTTCGCTGAGCAGCCGATAAGCGGCCTCGGTACGGGTCCAGTTTTGGTTGCGGTCCATAGCGTAGTAGCGGCCCACGAGCGAGGCTAATCGGCCCCCTCCCCGTTGCAGAATCTTATTATGGGCTTTAAGGATCGACTCTGCGGCGCTCTTGGGCGGGGTATCCCGCCCGTCCAGGAAGGCGTGCAGAAAGACGGGACCGACTTTGCAGTGAGCGGCTAGATCGTACATGGCAAAAATATGATCTTCGTGACTGTGCACTCCTCCAGGGGAGAGCAGGCCCATCAGGTGTACCGCAGCTCTACGCTGCTTGGCGTTCCCAAAAGCGCGGATGAGGGTAGGATTCTCAAAGAAAGACTCGTCTTCAATAGACCGGGATATGCGGGTGAATTCCTGGTCAATAGTGCGCCCCGCACCCAGGTGCATATGGCCCACCTCGGAGTTCCCCATCTGGCCGTCCGGCAGCCCCACATCCACACCGGAGCAGCGCAGCAGCGTGTGTGGGTAAAGCGCCCACAGATCGTCCCAAACCGGTTTGTGCGCGCTATGTATGGCGTTGTACTGGGTCGAGTCGCTGTAGCCCCATCCGTCCAATACGATAAGAATCATGGGGCGGTGCTTTATAGGCATGTTGTCGACTTTCGATCCTGTACGATGCGGTCAAGAGTCCCCAGTTCAGCACTTGTCAGCCAAAGCTTTCGTGTTTAATAAAAGTCTACCAGAAAAAGCCTTGCTTTCCTGTGGCTTAATTGCCTGACTGAATACTACGGCGTGGTTGTGCTTCAAGCGTCCCTATTTTACTTGCCCCACAGTAAGCTCTATCATTTCGCCGCTCGGCTCGCGGGTGGGCAGCTTATTACCAAGTAAAAGAGAAAAATTCGTGTTTCAAGAGTTCGTTGTACAGAACCTGTTTTTGTTTATCGCACTCGCCGTCATCGTAGTATTATTGGTCGCGAACATCGTGATCGGTTCCCTCTATGGCGGCGCTCAAGTTTCCCCCACCGAGGTCACCAAGTTGATCAATCGGGACGGCGCCTTGGTGCTCGATGTTCGAGAACATGTAGAGTTTGCCACAGGACACATCCTGGACGCGCTCAGCTTCCCCCTCAAAGAGCTAAAAGAGCGATTCCGCGAGTTGGAAAAACACCGGGGGAGGCCGATCGTTATCAACAGTCGCGCCGGATCCGATGCCGTCAAAGCAGCAAGGCTGCTGAAAAAAGCGGGGATAGAAAAAGTGTACCGCTTGCAAGGCGGAATCCTGGCATGGCAAAACGCGAATCTTCCTCTGGCTAAGGGAGCGACCAGCCCGAAAGAGAAAAAAGTGCGAGCGAAAAATGAATGAGGTCAGCGCGGGAAAGCCGTCGACGCCCCAGTTCCACATACAAAAGATATACATCAAGGATTCATCCTTCGAAGCCCCGCAGACACCGCAAATCTTCACCAAGGAATGGAAGCCGGCGGTTGATATCCAGTTAGCCAACAAATCCGTTCGCCTGAGCGATGAGGTGTATGAAGTTGTTCTGACGGTGACGGTGACGGTTCAGTCACAAGGGCAGATGGCATATCTGGTAGAAGTGCAGCAGAGCGGTCTATTTCAGATCGTCGGTTTTCCCGAAGGGCGATGCAAGGCCATCGTCTCTGCCGTGTGTCCAAACATTTTGTTCCCGTTTGCGCGGGAAACCGTAGCAGACCTGGTTTCGCGGGGCGGTTTTCCGCAATTGTTGCTGGCCCCTATCAATTTCGAGGCGCTTTATGCCGAACGGCTGCAGCGCCAAAGCGGCGAACAGGGTAAATCACCATCAACCCATTGAATCAGGGGTGATATCGTCACAACCTCGTGCCTACGCCGCTGACCGGGTGTTAATCGTCGGGGCCGGTTCTTGGGGAACCGCCCTGGCGGTGCAGATCGCCCGCAACCAACGATCCGTAGTCCTTTGGGGCCATCGCGCAGAGCATATAGAAGCCCTGCGGCAAGAGCGGCGTAATCGGCGCTATTTGCCGGAATGCGCGTTTCCTGAGCGCCTGAGCCTTAGTGCAGATCTCAAGGACGCGCTTAGAGGCGTACGGGATCTGATTCTCGCGGTGCCCAGCGATGGCTTGAGAGATACGCTACAGGCCATACGGGGATGCGAGGCCGATGTGCGCGTCGCCTGGGCTTGTAAGGGGATCGAAGCCGGGACCCACCTTTTCCCGCATCAAGTGGTTGAAGAGGTCTTAGCCCCGGGACGGCCGATGGCCGTGATCTCCGGTCCCACCTTCGCAGCCGAAGTGGCGGCAGGATTGCCTGCCGCGCTTGCCGTGGCGGCGAATCACCCGGGTTTTGCCTCAGATTTAGCCCAGCAACTGCACGGGGGGCGGCTTCGAGCGTATACCAACGATGACATCATCGGGGTGGAGGTAGGCGGGGCGGTAAAGAACGTGTTGGCGATCGCGGCGGGGATCTCGGATGGCCTTGGCTTCGGCGCCAACACCCGCGCCGCCCTGATAACGCGGGGTCTGGCTGAGATGACCCGCCTAGGGGTGCAGCTCGGTGGGCGCAGCGAGACCTTTATCGGATTGGCGGGATTGGG
>Ga0187893_10015832_pt1 | contig 10043 bp, 6 predicted proteins | sample MA1701074metaG_FD_139574 | JGI IMG/M metagenome (GOLD analysis project Ga0187893, IMG submission 139574) | White microbial mat communities from a basaltic lava cave in the Kipuka Kanohina Cave System on the Island of Hawaii, USA - MA170107-4 metaG ... | reverse complement strand
CAGGCAATCTATGCGCAGGACTGGAGAGGCAAGATGGTGCTGACGCGGGAGAATCCGGCAAACATGAAGTGGCTGCTGGCGCAAAAAGGGGCGGCTGGAGCCATCAACGCGTTCACGGAGAATCCCGACTTGAAAGACGACCGCCAGTGGATCAACGCATGGGGCGATCGGGGATGGGGCTTCACCAAGGGCAATAAGCCGCTGCTCTGCTTCTCCATCACCCCTCGACAACGCGATCACCTGCGCAAGCTGCTTGCCGGTGGCAAGTCTGTGCGCGTCAAAGCGGTGGTCGACAGCCGGTACTACTCCGGTGTCTACCCTTATGTCACCGGACGATTGCCGGGGACAGGCTCTGAAGAAGTGCTGGTGCTTGGGCACACTTCCGAGCAGGGTGCACACGACAACGCCACTGGAGTCGCAGCGATGCTGGAAGCACTGGGCACGCTCCGTCAGGCCATCTCATCCGGAAAACTTTCCCAACCGCGTCGCAGCATTCGAATACTGCTGATGGGCGAGATGTACGGCTCCATGCACTATATCGCGACGAACCAGGAACGAATGAGCCGGACCGTGGCCGCGCTCTGCATTGACACTCCAGCAGGCCCCTATGAACAGGCAGGGACAGAGTACACCTTTCACTTGAATCCGCATGCTGCGGCATCTTTCGCCGATGCCTTCATTCTTAAAGTGGCGGACAACTACTACAAGGGCAAACGTCCCTTTCATTCAAAGGAATACACCACTGGAACAGATACCTACTTGAGCGACCCGATGATCGGCATTCCGACAGTTTGGCCGTACAGCGGCACCGGAGTCCATTCGCACCACAATTCGGCCGACAGGCCGGAGACTGTGGATCCGAGGTCGCTCCGAGACTTGACTGTACTGAGTGCGGTGTTCCTCTATTACCTCGCCGCTGCCGGTGATTCTGACGCAGCCTGGCTCGCCGAACTGGCCGCTACACGCGGCCAGCAACTGCTTGTGACGAGCATTGATTCCACCCTCGATGCAATTTCGAGTGCCGACTCCCGTCGGCTCGCCGAGCTCTTCCGGGAAGGCAAAGCTCGACTTGAATACTCGCGAGACAGAGCGCAGCAATCCATTCGATCTGTTTCGCGATTGTTGTCCTCCAGCCAGCCCGCGTGGCTGAGCCAGCTGGAGAACATCCTTTCCCAATCAGCTCGCCTGCAAATGCAACGGTTGGAGTCTGCCATCCAACGAAGGGCGGATGAATTGGGCGTGGCGCAGATTCACCCAGCTGCGGAACCAACAGACGCGCCAGCCGAAGGAACTCGCAACCTCATCGTGAAGCGGAATCGCTTCGGCACGCTGCCCCTTGATGAGATAGCGCCCGATCAGCGCGAAGGCCAGCCCAACGGGGCTTGGGCAGACACGCCTGTGAAGGCCCTCTACTGGTGCGATGGTCGCCGGTCACTGGCGGAAGTGATCCGACTCACCCGGTTGGAGGTTGGTTCAACGAATTTCGACTTTGAGAAGTACTTTCGTTTTCTGGAGAAGAAGCGATATGTGGAGTTCGTGACGACAGGAGAGACAGGCAAACCGCAGAGACGCTGAGGCGCAGAGGCTGAGCCGTTGAGCGATTGCGTTGCTCGCCTTAAGGTTTACTTCTTTTCGCCGTCAATCCGGCCAAGCGAAGGGCGAACCGGAATCCAGCCTGGTTCCCCTGGGAATCACCCTCAGCGCGATGTCTCCGCGCATCCGCGTCTCTGCGGTAACTTGACCTGCGGTAGATCAATCACTACGACCTACCCAACCTCCTCATTGGCTCGGCGCAGCAAGGCTCGCATGTAAGCGATGCAGTATGCGGTACCGGAGCGCCGTAACCCGGAGTCGCCAGCGAGTTGTGGAACGTGATCCGGTTCGACCGCGCCGCTGAAGCGAACCTGGCGCAGAGACTTCATCACCTGGTACATATCCATGTAACCGTCATCCGGGAACGTTTCGACGAAGTGCGGTAAGGGTGAGCTGACGTTGCGAAAATGCACTTCGAAGATCTTGCCCCGACCTCCGAAGTCACGGATCATTTCAAATACGTCTTTCCCCATTTCCTTGCCGCCCTCAGACCAGGTTCCCACACAGAACGTCAGCCCCCAGTGCCGGCTGTCTCCAGCAATCTGCTCAGCCCTGCGATAACCGTCGTAGTGGGTGAAGAGTTTCGCGACGCCATTCATTTTGGCAAGCGGCGGATCGTCAGGATGCAAGGCCAGCTTCACTCCGGCTTCCTCGGCAACAGGCAAGACCGCTTTGAAGAAGTACGTGTAATGCGCCCAAATCTCTTCGGCAGAATATTCACGCTCGAACTGCTGCTTCTCGACCTTCTTTCGAAAGTCGTCGGTACTGAACTCTCGCGTCAGATAGCCGCGTCGTTCAACCTGGTTCGTTGTGTAGGTATTCGCCGGATGGAAGTCGTAAGAGGCAACCGGAATTTCTAGTTTGCCCAGATCGCGAAGAAAGTTCCTATAGGTCTCGATGTCCTGGTCGCGACCCGGCTGACCGAGTTGGACTTTCAGTGAGCGATACGCGTAGTGGACGCCCGAGAAAATGCGAATGCCATAACGGGCAAATCGCTCCTGCGTGGTGCGCAGGTACTCGAACGGCGTTGGTTCCGTCCCAAATTCAAGGCGCGCCCAACGCATTCCAATCTGCTTCAAGAAGAGCAAATCGTCATCCGTGATGCCGCGCGCGTTCAGCCGATGCGCAAGCTTGGCGTTCGACGGATCATCTTCATCAATGCGCTTGCCGGGACCCTGGGCCGACCTGAATGCCGGATACCCCGGCAGCAAGGTAGCGGCCGCAGCTCCGACTCCCATCCCGAGAAAAGATCGCCTGTTCAGACGAGACTGGCGCGGTTGATCAGTGATAGTGGACCTTTGCATACGAATCTTTCCATGCCGGATGAAAATATTCGCGCCTAACAAAGGGAGCAGCGCGAAACGGAAGAGAGTTGTCCGGTCGGACTTCCCTTCACGACAACCCCCTGAAGGCTCCGCGACTCTGTCGCTGCGCCTTCTTTCCCCCTTTGTTAAGGGGGACTTTCACCGCTGAATGCGTGCTGAGCCGCCCTTCGCAGAAGCTCGGACTTGTTCGACCGTTGCCATCGTGGTGTCGCCCGGGAAAGTGGTCAAGAGCGCGCCATGAGCCCAGCCTAGCTTGATGGCTTCTTCTGCCGGCTCACCTGATAGGAGACCATAGAACAGCCCCGCCGCGAATCCGTCACCACCACCGACGCGATCCACCACGTCAAGCTCGCAAGTTGGAGAGACGTGGGTCTGCCCATCGATCCAGGCGACTGCGCCCCAGCTATGGCGGTTGGTCGAGTGCACTTCGCGCAGGGTCGTGGCCACGATCTTTACCTGCGGATGCTTCTGCACAACGCGATCAATCATCCCGAAGAAAGCACTTGGATCCAGTTTTGACTTGGCCGCCACTTCCGGTCCTGGAACCCCCAAGCCCTTTTGCAAGTCTTCCTCGTTGCCGACAAGGACGTCCACATTTTTTACGATCCGATCGATAACGGAGACTGCGCGGTCGCCACCGCCAAATACCTTCCAGAGTTTTTCCCGAAAGTTCAGGTCAAACGAGACGACAGCGCCTGCCGCTTTGGCGGCCTGCATCCCTTCGATGATGACTTCGGCAGTTGTGGCCGAGAGCGCCGCAAAAATCCCGCCGCTGTGGAACCATCTAACACCGGCGCCGAAGATCGCTTTCCAGTCAAAGTCGCCAGGCTTCAGTCGCGCCGCAGCCTCATTACTGCGGTTGTAAAAAACCACAGGAGCTCGGACGCCTGCGCCACGATCGCTATAGACTGTGGCCATGTTCGGCCCGGTGACGCCGTCGTGCTCGAATCGCTTGTAAAAAGGCTTCACCCCCATCGCTTTGACCCGCTCAGCAATCAGATCGCCGATTGGATAGTCGACCATTGCCGTGGCAATGCCGGTGTGCAGGCGGAAGCAGTCCGCCAGGTTTGCGGCAACATTAAACTCGCCACCACTCACATGAATTTGACACTCGACGGCCTTGCGGAACGGGATAATGCCTGGATCCAGTCTGTGAATGAGAGCTCCCAGGGACAACAAATCAAGTGCGCCTTCTTGACGGATGTTCAGGCCGTAGTTCATTCAAATCTCCTTCATCAACGGATTGTTAAGGTAAGCAGGCCATTGGCTCAAACATGGATCTGCTTGTGAAGGCAATCCAAGTGTCATGCTATACCGCGGAAAGGTCCTATCCCGCACAGTGCCGCGCGAAAACCAAGCCTTCCATCAACTTGGGATGGAAGTGAGTGGATTTCTGCGGCAGGATGTCTCCAGCTTCGACGACTTCCTTCACTTGCTCGATCGGAGTGGCATTCATCAACACAGCGCACTGGTATTGCTTGGCATCCGCCAGCTTCACCGCATCCGCGTGGTGGCTGACATACTCGACATTCGTTTGCTCGGCCAGCTGCTGTTCACCAATGCCTAGCAGTCGCCCAAGAATCACGACATGCAGTACCGACACATCCAGTTTTCGCCAAGCCACACTCTTGTCGGCGGGCCAGACAAGTTTCTCCGCAATGCCGGCTCTCAGCTTGATCAATGCAAACTTCTTGAGCCCAGGAAGATAGAGTACAAACGCGTTGGATCCGGCCTGCTGCTGCCGTTTGGACGATTGCATCAAGAAGTCGAGGGTCGTGAACTGGTCTCCAGCCGCAACCGGATACTCTTCAACCACAAAGTGTTCGTTCATCCGCTTAAGGAGCGCTGGGGCGTCGAATTCTTTCAGACTATGAAGCAAACGGTGAATGGGAAAGATCGTGATGCCTTCGGACTCCAGCCGTATGAAACTCATGAGTTTGTAGCGATACAGCTTCCAGCAGGGATTTGCCGCCGCTCTGTTCGCGATCTCCTGGCTGAAGAGTCGCGCCACTTCGTAGCGATGGTGTCCATCGGCAATAATCACCTGCTTGCCAGCCATTAAGGCAGCGATCCGTTCTACCCACGACGCATCGGAGATCCTCCAGAGTTGATTCTCCTCGCCATTCAAATCCAAGGCCCGCATGTCAGCAGCGCGAGCTGTCGCCGAGGCCAGAAGGTTTTCGATCTCACCTGCCGGATCGGAGTAAAGCATGAGCACCAGGCCTGTGTCGGCCAGGGTTGACCGCAACAAGTTCAATCGATCCTGTTTGGGCTTGGACAGAGTCCGCTCATGGGGCAAGACGATTTTTTGTGCATAGTCAGTTACTTCGCCTAAAGCGATGAATCCTTTTCGCGTTTTGCTGGAACCTGCAGTTTCATACATTTGGAAATAGGGATAGAGACTAGGCTCCCGGTCTTGCACAAACACCCGCTGCTCCAGCCAGGAGTCCAGCAGGGCGCGGGAGCGCGTGTACCGGTTGCTGGCCTCCGTGTCTGCAAGAGTCTCTTTGTTCACGATCAGATGCGCCATGTTGTAGCGGTGGCGCGCGAAAAGAAGATCGTCCAGACCTTCCTTAAACTGATCGTAGGGTGGCGAAATGACGTCGTCGAGCCTGCCGATGATCTCCGGATTGTATCGATAGCCCCGGAAGGGAAGAATTTTCATAAGCTCCTTGATTCCGATGATCGTTGGCAGTGCAGAAACGACGGATGGGCACCGCGTGGCGATCGTGCTCAGAGTTTGGAACTCACTGTCAAAGCGGCGCTGACGGCCAATCCCCCGCCAATGATCGCTGCCTGGAGATTCCGTTGGCAGCTCAAGAAGACTGATCTGCATCCCCGAGAGACGACTGTAATGAACAATCCCGTCGGAAGTTTGCGGATCATAGCAGAGGTTCTCTTCTTCGTGCGATACCTGTGACACAACTCCAGGCTCGCCATCCCCGGCGGGCACCAGTTATGAGATTGGTAGAACTTGGTGACGAGACTCTTTGTCTCGTGAAACACTCGATGCATTTCGGCTCCCCTCTCCCCAACGCGGGAGAGGGGTTAGGGGTGAGGGGGCGAGCACACAACCTGGACCTCTCGCAAGCATTCTGGGAACCTCATCCAGAGCCACGTTTCGGGAATTGACTCAGCAGAGAGGTATCCCCCTCACCCCCGATGCTCGCGACTTGTAGCTGTCTGAGACCAACTTGCAGAGTGTCACTATAATTTGCAGTCCTCAGCAATCATGCACACTGAGCCGTTTACATTCCAGCTGCCATTTCCAAACGGATCGCCGCATCGACGATGACGGGTCGGACCAGCCGGGCGAAGTCGGCGTACTTGATCCGGATTGTGTCAATGTGAGTACCCGCATTGAAGACGATCTCCTCATCTTCAGCCAATGACTTGTCTACATAGACTGGCAATCCATACAGGTTGCCGAAAGGGGCCATCGCACCCAGCTCCGAATCCGGGAAGAGTTCCGCGAACTCCTTTTCGCTTGCCAATTCGACATGTGCAAACGGCACGTCTTCCCTCAAAGTCTTCATGTCGATCTTCATCACTGCCGGCAGCACAACCATGGCAAACTGTGAATCGGTCTTAAGGACTATGGTCTTGGCCATTTCCTTTCCAGGCACGTGCTGGGCAGCTGCAACTTCTTGCGCAGTGTAGGCCAACCGATGCGTGCAGTGGCTGTAGGGGACTTCATTCTGCTCAAGGTGGTCTTTGACGCGTCTGGCGATGCTCATAAACCCTCCTTACCGTTCGCGAATGGAACTTTGTTGGACTTCAGATGGGCTCGCACCTCAAAGGAACTGTCTCAAGCCGGCTGTCTCAGCTAATGAAATGTCGCGATGCGCTAACACTCGCCAGCCAAGCTTTCCGCCAATTCAGGCAAGGGTGCAACGCACGTCAGAATTGGTGAGGAAGAAGCGAGTTGCCTACCCGAATCCTGAGATTCATTGTGAGTATCGGTATAGGTTTTGTCAACCAGTCGAAGCTCGGCTGAAAAACCAAGCTTCGCAGGTTCCGATGACGAATATGAGCGTGGGTTCGCCGCTTCTGAAAGGTACGCTGGACTCCTCCCGGGCACGCGTGTCACGCCCGCGCCTGAAAGCTCGCTCACTTCGGTATCGTTGCCGTCGATTTCCGCGAAGAGCCCAAGACTCCCGGTCGATGGTTTCCCGATAAACTGCTTTCACATTGATTTTGAATTTTTCGCCTGCTATACATGGTCCGCGGCCGTGAACCCAATCAGTCCCCTGGTCCCAAGGGATTTGCATTACGGAAGCTGCGTCGGAAGCAGGAGCAGTTTCTTCATACCACCGACATGCCCAAACGAAACTCTCCACGTGTAGCCTTTCAAGGTGAACGGGGAGCTTACAGTGAGATTGCCGCTCGACGCTTCTTCGGCGATACCATCGAACTGCTGCCATGTGAGTCGTTTGATTTGGTTTTCAAGGCTGTCGAAACTCATGGCGCGGATGCAGGCATCGTTCCCATTGAAAACTCACAGGCCGGCTGCATTCATCAGAATTATGATCTGCTGCTCAAGCATCGGCTGCGGATCGTCGGTGAATCGAATTTGCGTGTCGAACATAATCTCATTGGACATCCCGGAGCCTCGCTGAGATCGATTCGAATGGTCTTCTCGCACCCACAGGCCTTGATGCAGTGTCAGGGGAATACTGCCAAACTCAAGGGCGTTAAAATTGTTTCAGCCTACGATACAGCGGGCAGCGTGAAGAAGATCAAGGAAGAAGGGCTTCGGAGCGCGGCGGCCATCGCGAGCGAACTGGCAGCCAAGACGTACGGCATGAAGATCCTGAAAAGAGGCATCCAGGACAACCCTGAGAATTTCACACGGTTTCTCATCTTACGAAAGACGCAGATACTGCCTCCGAACGCGAACAAGACCTCGCTCGTGTTTTCCTTGAAGAATGTGCCGGGCGCTTTGTTTCGTTCACTGAGTGCCTTTGCCCTCCGCGATATCGACCTATACAAGATCGAATCCCGCCCGCTCCACGGGAAGCCTTGGGAGTATTTCTTCTACATCGATTTCGCGGGCAGCCCCCAAGAACCAAACTGCCGTCATGCGCTAGCACACCTAGCTGAAATTGCCACTTTCCTGAAAGTGTTGGGATCGTATCCGCGAGATGGCAGAAAGTTGTAGTCGAGTGCTTCGCAGAGACCTAGAGTTTTCGGTAGCCGGTGTTCGAGCGCACGAAGTGACGCTCGTCCAAGCAACATGACAACCCTCTTCAACTGTCGCACGCGTCGTGAGTTTCTTTCAAACGCCGCAGGAATCGTCTCACTCGCCAGTGCACTCCGCCCGTTCTCAATACTCGCTGCCCCGGCGCCAGATTCCGGCTGCCTCACAGATGTCGAAGGCATCAAGGTCGGACACTACACCGAAACCCGACGACCCACGGGCTGCACCGTGGTCCTGACCGAAGGCGGTGCGGTTGCAGGCGTCGATGTTCGTGGTTCAGCCCCAGGGACTCACGAGACCGATCTGCTCTCTCCTCTGAACACAGTAGAAAAGATTCATGCCGTCGTTCTGTCTGGGGGTAGTGCATTTGGTCTGGAGACCGCGGCTGGCGTCATGCAGTATCTGGAAGAGCAAAGGATCGGCTACCCAACCCGTGTCGCCAGAATTCCGATTGTGCCGGCTGCGGTCCTGTTCGATTTGGGGTTGGGAGACGCGCGCATCCGTCCGGACAAACGGTCAGGCTACCTTGCCTGTAAAGCGGCCAAAACACGTGCTTGTGAAGAGGGCAACGTCGGGGCGGGAGCCGGCGCAACCGTTGGCAAAATGTTCGGAATGGATCGTGCCATGAAAGGTGGTCTGGGAGCAGCATCCATTCAGGTGGGCCCGGTCGTGGTCGCGGCGCTCGTCGCCGTGAATGCCTTCGGCGACGTGCTGGACTCCGCCACGGGCACGATTCTGGCAGGGGCCAGAACTCAGGATGGCAAGAGTCTTGTGAACTCGGTTGAGCAGATGCGACAGGGGCGCTACTCTCCGCCTAAGACTTCGGGAGAGAACACCACGATCGGAGTAGTTGCTACTAACGCCGTCTTGAACAAGAGCCAGGCGACGAAGATGGCCCAGATGGCGCACGACGGTTTGGCTCGAAGCATCAACCCAGTGCACACGCCCCAGGACGGCGACACGCTTTTTGCGATTGCGACAGGCACGGTGACGGTTGGCACCGACTTGACATTGCTGGGCTCGCTGGCAGCGGACGCGGTTGCCCAGTCGGTCCGTCGGGCAATTGTCCGCGCGAAAGGCCTGCCGGGACTGCCAAGCCACCTTGACTTGGCATCCTCCGCAAAACGAGGCTGAGACTTGAATCCTTACTTGTGGGTCTTGATTCTCTACTCGGCTTCTCTGCTGGTACTCGGATTCTTCACGTCACGTCAGGTAAGACAGGCTAGCGATTTTTTCGTCGCCTCCCGAAAGCTGGGAACCGGACTGCTGTTTGCGACGCTTCTAGCCGCGAATATCGGAGCCGGTTCCACAATTGGCGCGACAGGTCTCGGTTACCAAAACGGGCTATCTGCGGTATGGTGGGTTGGCTCGGCTGGACTGGGTTCCTTGCTCCTCGCTCTGACTCTGGCGCCACGATTGTGGAGGATCGCAGCAACTCACAACTTTCTGACCGTGGGCGACTACCTCGAGTACCGCTATGATCGTAGGGTTCGCCGGCTGATTGCTGGAATCTTGTGGCTGGGTGCACTGGCCATTCTGGCTGGGCAGCTCATCGCCATGGCGTGGATCCTCGACGTTGTAGCCCAGGCCCCCAAGTGGCTCGGCTGCCTTCTGGGCGGCCTGGTGGTGACCGGCTATTTCTCCCTTGGCGGCCTCGTTTCCACAGCGCGTGTTAACGTCGTGCAACTCGCGGTCAAACTGGCGGGGTTCCTGTTCGCCGTTCCGTTTGCGCTCCATGGTTCTGGAGGCTGGGAAGGAGTCACGCGCCAGCTCGCCACACAATCTTCCGTCTCAGGGGGACTCGTGCACTACTTGAGTGTGACTGGCAGTGGCGCTGAAGCATTTGGTTATCTGGGAGTGCTGGTTCCCGCGTTTCTGATTTCTCCTGGCATTCTGCAAAAAGTTTATGGCGCCAAAGATTCGTT
>Ga0187893_10015830_pt1 | contig 10043 bp, 10 predicted proteins | sample MA1701074metaG_FD_139574 | JGI IMG/M metagenome (GOLD analysis project Ga0187893, IMG submission 139574) | White microbial mat communities from a basaltic lava cave in the Kipuka Kanohina Cave System on the Island of Hawaii, USA - MA170107-4 metaG ... | reverse complement strand
GCTGCCTATCACAAGGCGGATCACGCGATTCAGAGTATTATCGATCTGCTCGATGCGGCCTGATGTCGTCTGCTCAAATGTTGAAGTATTCTTGTTTACGATCTTCGATCTAAGAATCTAATGCCGCGGCCGCCATCACAGGATGATTCCTGGGAATGACGATGGGGTCGGCTTTCATCGATGTCTTTACACGGCTGCTCACCTGCGGAGATGTAACGGCAGCGAAGTGACGCCTCAGATGCGTCTCGACTTCACCGGGACGCTGGTCCGGCGCCAGGCGCACGTTCAGCTTCGCCACGGCCCGTGAGGGGATGATGGACTTGGAGCCCTCGCCGGCGTAACCTCCGTGGATTCCATTGATCGTGATCGCCGGCCGGATGGTGGTGCGCTCATAGAAGGAATACCCTGGTTCGCCCCAATCGCGCCGGACACCGGCGACGCGGCGGCTCTCCTCATCGGTTCGGCCTTGGCTCCGCATGAAGGCGCGTTCGGCTTCGGGCAGGCGGCGCACGCGATCATAGAGCCCGGCCACGGCGATACGGCCGTTGGCATAGTGAAGGCAGGCCAGCATGCCGCTTAAAGCCTGCAACGGATTCAGAACGGCCCCGCCGAACTGGCCAGAGTGCAGGTCGCGCGCCGGTCCGGAAACTTCCAATTCCAGCGACAACGCGCCCCGCAGCGAATAGGTGATGCCAGGCTGATCGGGACTGGGCATGGTGGTGTCGGAGATAACCGCTGCGTCGGCTTTAAGACGGCTCTTTGCGGCATCGAGAAAAGTGCGCAAGTTCGGGCTACCGATTTCTTCTTCCCCTTCGATGAGAAAAATCACGTTCACCGGCAGCGCGCCATGTCTTGCGAGCGTTACTTCGGCCGCTTTGACGTGCGCGAATAATTGACCCTTGTCGTCGGAAGCGCCGCGCCCGTAGAGGAAACCGTCGCGTACGACAGGCTCGAACGGAGGCGATCGCCATTGGGACAACGGATCGGCCGGTTGTACGTCGTAGTGTCCGTAAATCAGCACAACGGGCCGGCCAGGCGCTTTCCTCCATTCCGCAAGAACGATCGGGGGACCGGCCATTTCACGGTGCGAGCTTCGCCAATTCCGATCCGGCGAAAGTGCGCGGCCAGCCATTCCGCCGCGCGGACGCAATCAGCGCGGTGCTTTGACTGCGCGGCGATCGACGGAATGCGAACAAACTGCTTCAGCTCCTCAATCCACCGCGTGGGCAGCTCAGGGGACATACTCCGCCCATTTCCCCCTGCCCACGGTCTTGTTCTGAAGAAGCGTAGTGCGCAGGTATTTGGGGATTTGACCTTTGTGTTTAATCGTTACCTTCTTTGTCGCCTTAAAGGGACTGAATGAAGAGAGATTGCGCAGCCGGCGCTTGTCTTCCGGCTTGGTGCTTCTGGTTCCAAAATCCTTGTTCCCCAAACGAATCATTGCGTGTTCGACCATTTCGCGGCCACGCGTCGATCTGGTTCGTCCCGCCCGGACCCGATAGTTTTCAAGAGGCTCCACTTTGCGGATGATTTGCAGGTAGCCGTTTACTTCATTGCCTATGTTCTGGCTTTCGCCTACGTAGACCGGCTTGTAACGTTTACCCACTTTTCTCGATAATGTAGTTGCCTGCATGCGGGAAGGTGGCGGGCGTCCAGGCGGCGGCGCTCCAAGGGCCGCTCCAGCTAACCGTGGCCTGGCCGCCGTAGGTTGCATAGAAATCGGCGAGATCATCGAGCGGCCCAAGCCGGACAGCCAGCAGCCAATAACGACGGCCGCCGGCCGGATTGCCAACAAGCTGGTAGGTGCGTCCATCGGCCTTGGTTTGGAAAACCGGGTAAACTCTTTCCGTCGTCCGGGAACGGAACGAACCTTGCCGCGTCGCATTACGCGCCAACTCCGACAGCACCCGGTCTAGAGCCGCCTTGATATCACCTCCGTAGTGAAGCCGCAGCAATTCCCGGATCTCCCACCGGTCCGGTTCCTCGCAAATGGAGGCCAGCGAACCGGCGGGCAGAACCAGTTGATTGCCATCGAGAGTGGTCCACATCGATGGCGTCCTCTAACGCGCCGGGGTCGGGCAACCGAGCGACATGCGTGTGCGTACCTGGTCGAACGGCATGACGCGGTTCCGGTCGCTGCGTTGCGCGTGGCCAAGCGCCTGCGCGCTGGTGAGCCATTCTTCGGCATCCTCGGCGACGTCGGCCAGCAGCGCCTCGAATTGCGCCCGCGTGGTTTGCAGAATGTGAGTGCTCGACAGCCACCGCAGCAGGTTACGCCCCGTGATCCCCATTCGCTGCCGCGGCGAGGTGGACAGCTTCTCTCCAAAGTAACGGATCAGGATTTCCTCAACAGCGTCCCAGGCGTTGTCTGCGCCAAACAGCCGCTTAACATCATCGGAGTTGAGAATGCGGAAGGCTTCATCGAGCAATTGCATCACCTCGACACGCATCACGTTCAGGTGGCCGTAGGAGGTCCACTTCAGGTTGTTGCGCAGATCGAGGCCGGCGCGCCGCACCATCGCGATGGATCCGTAACTCGGGTCGGAAGCCGAGCCGCGGATCGTATCGGAGATTCTCTTATCGCGCCAGAACAAGGCCACCTGGTTGACGAAGTGGGAGAACATGCCGTGGAATTCACCGTTGGCGCGGCCGCCCGATGGCGCGGGCGCGCTGCCGTAGCCCAAGATCCGCCGGTAGGCGGAGAAGCGGTCCTTCTGCGTGTAGCGCAGCACCTCGCGCCGGTCGAATTGATAGAGCGAGAATGCGCCAGCTCCGGCCGACAGCCGCACTGTTCCCGCGCGGAAAAGCTCCTGCAATTTTTGCACGGCGCGGAACACACCGATGCGTTCGTGCTGGTACAGATAATAAAGATCGCCGACCGCAAGGATGCGTTCGCTCGTAACGGTTTCGTCGTACGGCTGCACGCCGACCGGCATTCTGGTCTGGCCGAATTCTGTCGCTGCCTCCGGCCCGACTCCCGCCATCTGCGCCAGCCCCTTATCGGGCGGCGGAATGGCGGAGGCTTCATTCCTTTCCCAGCTTTCAAGCAGTTTGTCGATCTGCTGGATGAGCGCCTCGGCCATCTGGGGATTCTGCATCAGATCCGAGGAGAGCCGGTTGGCGATCTGCTCCCGCAGGCCGGCTATTCGGTCATAAAAGCCTTGATAATCTTTCTCCGTTGCCATGTTGAGAGCCTCCTCATCGAATCGGGTTCGCTAATTGATCCTCGGGCAGATTCTGACTCACGTCCGCGGCCAGTTGCCGGACTCGCCCAAGGTATGTTCGTAACTCTTCAAGTGGCCGGCGAACCCGCGGATGCGCAAGCGCCGGTGGCAGGCCGGGGTTGGTGCCCAGTGAGGCGATCAGCGTGCCTAATTGCTCGTGGATCTCATCGGCCACAGGTTGAATCGCCTCTGCGCCGCGTCTGCCGCCCTGGTGCAACAGTTCAGGCGCCTGCCGGCCCGTCCATTCTTCCACCCAGGCCAGGAAATCCTGCAGGATTACACGGTGTCCATTGAAAACGAAATAGGATACCTGACGGGCTGCCTCCTCGACATAGACCGAATCCATGGAGCGGTACACCTCGCGGACAGTAACTTTCGCCACGGTGAGCGCGCAGTCCACCAACAGGAAGGTGGTGCCCAGATCGCTGCCCAGCTCATTGTCGCGGAACCTCTCCCAGCTATCGCGAAGGTCTTCGACGATGTCGCGATAGGTGAGGAAGTTGGTGGCGTTCAATTCTTCATCGAGCGTGATGACATTCTCGTCGTCAAAGCCGAACCGGTCACCCAGGTCGTCGACGTGGCCATCGAGGTTCTGCGCGGCATCGCCCAGCAGAGAGCGGTAGAGGCTGTCCATTCTGGCTACAATGGGGCCTCCCTCCCGCCCGGTTTCCGCCCGGATGGCAATCAGCTCGTTGCGATTGATGGAGCGAATCGCGTTCACTTCCTCGCGGTCGAAGTCGGTCCGGAGCGGCTGCAACCCTTCCAGCAGGGCCAGCGCTCTGGCGACGCCGTCCGTTGTACGTTGCAACAAGCTCAATTGAGCGCCCGAGACGCGTCCTCCAAGCGAATTGGATCCCGAAAAACTGCGCTGGATCCAGCGCACTTCCGTGTGTCCCTCCACTTCTTCGACGGCGAAGGAATCGCGCAGGATCGTGGCGATGGCCTTGGGATCCTCGACGCGCGGCACGCTGCCAAGCAGGTCCCTCATCGCCAGATCGACGCGGCTGTGAAAGCCGGCCTGTGCGCCACCGCCGCTTCCGATAGTGCCCACTTCAGAATCGGCGGTGAGGATAGGGAACGTGCTCATGTTCTCCACGGAGCTGCGGATGCCGCGCAAAGACGAAGCGGGCCCTTCGTTGCCCGCCGGCACAGTGAGAACTTCGGAGATTTCACCGCGCGTGTCGTGGGTGAAAGTCCCGATCGCTTCAAGCATCTCGAGGGTCCTCTCACGAGCCGCCCGTTCGTCATCGTCCGGCACGACGTTCTCGATTACAAACTCGATCGCGTCCCGTACTGTATCGGCGTTCTCGAAAAGATCATCGAGCTCATCGAGCATCTCCCGAAGTGGAGGGTGGGCCTCAAAACCGATCCGCTCCGCCTGGATATTTGCGATCACCTGCCCGACTCGCGCGGCCAGGGTTCCACTGCCCGCATAGGGCCCGCTCCCGATCGCAATATTGAGAGCGGCGAAAGGAGCGGCCGCCTGGCCCAGCGCGGTCCATTGCTGCTCAAAGGAGTCCAATGCATTCGTTGCCATTCTGTAGATCATAGTGTTCCTCCTTAGTCCGGAACCGGCTAGTTAACGGCCGGCGATGGTCCTTTCCCGCAGGGATCCGCAATCCATCCGCACTCGACAGTCTGCCGGAACTGTTGCAGCGCCTTCTCGATCGTGTTTCGGATGATCTTCGCTTCTTCGACGATTTCATCCGATCTGGGTTTCAGCAGAACATTGGCGAACAACAGCAGCCGTAGCAACCGGCGTTCCACAAACAGAACCTGCCGCTGCGTTCTTGTCGAGAGAACGGTTTCCACAGTCCGGACGCGCTGGCTGGAAAGACATCGTTCCTCGAAGGCCAGCCACCGCTGCTCGGCCTGCGTTAGGGCGATCAGGCTGTTGATCTCGAATACTGCCCGAAACCTCTTCTGTTCAAAAACAGTACGCACCTGGACCAACTGCTGCTCCATCTTCACAAAGCAGGTCTTGTATTGAGTGATGCGTTGCTTGACAACATCAACCGACGATCGAATCGCGCCGGCGGTACAGCCACAGTAGATCGTCACCGGAGCGTCAAAGGATGCAACGGACCGTCCACCGAAGTCGAGTTCGACTATGGGGGGCGTCATCAACTCCAGGCGGCAATTGCTTTCCACATCGAAAAAGTGTTTACAGAAGACCACTTCAATCTTGCACCAGTCAAACTGCGGGATATTGAGGGTGACCTCATATACTCCCCGCTCCCTCGACTCAGTCTGCGCGACTACCTGACGCCGGTAAAGCACCAGCACGCAGACGCGCTCAATACCGGCGTTGCATTCGTCAATCACCCTGCCACGTAAGCTGAATCCGCCGGCGCTGGGCGACGGCGCTACTTGCCGCGGCACTGGGGCTGGCTGTGGCGCCTGCTGCGCTGGAGCCGGTTGCGGCGCCTGCTGCACTGGAGCCGCTTGCGGCGCCTGCTCCACTGGGGCTGCTTGTGGCGCCTGCTCCACTGGGGCTTCTTGTGGCAGCTGCTCGCTTCTCGTTTTGGATTCTTTCTTGTTGGCCATAATCTCACCCTCCTATACGGAAATTTGTTGCCCAACCGTGGTGGCGCGGACCACGACTCCGCCCGACCCGTTGCGCTCAGCCAATTCCTGCCAGCAAAGAAGAAGCGCCTGGCTTACTTCATAAACGGGGCGGCCGCAACGTGCTATAGAATGACGCACTCCCGCTGTCCATCCGAGCCACTCCCACGCCGGTTCTTTCCAAACTCCATCAGCTCTTCGATCTCGCCGGCTTCCAGATCGCAGGACAGCATGCGATGGATGCGGCCAAAACGCTCTTGGCACTCCGACAGCGCCCGGTGCAGCAGATGGCAATCCACGGGCGCTTGCGAAACGGACTGCCTGGCCATTCGCAACGGCTCCTGAGCTTCTCCCATCCAATCCAGCATGTCGGAGGCGGCGTATCCGAAGCGATCCACCAGGGCGACTTCGCCGCGCTTGGGCTTGTCTTCAACCACAAGGCGAAACCCATCGAGGGCATCGCGCAGCTTCTCCATCTCGATTGCCAGCACCCGCACTGCCTTCTCCAGCGACATAGGGTTTCCTTTCACTTCTTGGTCAGCGCCCGATAGAAATTCTCGGTAATTGCGCCTGGCCGTGCCAGCTTGCGATCGAGCGCTACCCGCGCTGCGCCGATCATGAATCGCTCGGGAAGTATTCCCGGATCGTTTCCGCGCGCGATGCGGGCCGCGCCTTCCTCGATCATTTGTTGCTGCCGGTGGGTGAACGGAATCACCTCGGCCAGCGACTTGTTGCCCAGCGTCTCGTACTTCGTGTAACAAATCGTGTTGACCACCACCGGAATCGCCTCCATGCAGGTGCCGAGAATCTCCGGCGGGATGTTGCCAATCTCCGGATTCGGATACATCCGGGTCCAGGAGCGGTAAAACGTCTTCGACTCATCGTGAAAACCCATGCGGCGGAGCAGTTCCACGCTGAGAAAGACGCGGATGTAGGGGGTTGGATGCGGGCCCACGGGATTGTAAGCCACCACGGATTCCGGGGATCGCCCGACCACATCCATCAGCGAAGCCACCACCGCGGGTCCACCCAACAGCAACCCTGAAAGATCCGCAAGCGTTTCCCGATTCCACCGCGCCCAGGCCGCGGCCACCGGCTTCTTGAATCCCTGCTTGAGCAGATGCCGCGCGATGTTGCGGGGGATCACATCTTGCAGCCCAAGATCGTTTTGCAGATTATGCGAGACTTCGTGAAGTACCGCTCCTAGCGTCCATGGATTGATAAGACGGTGATAGGGTAACTGCACCAGAGGAAACGGATTGATCTGCTTGCCGAGGGCCGTCAGCGGGATGCCGCGGCGGAAAGTGGCGGGCGAAAATCCCGTTCTCATATAGGAAAACGGACCCGGCGCCGGAACGCTTTTTGCCTTTCCCAGGTTCATGTAGATGTCCTGGTAGCAATCAAGCGCGATCCAGTCGCAGCTCACCAGCCAGTGCGCGTAGCGCCCCTGGCGCTGGCCGAACAACTCATAATAGAAGTCCCAGATTTTCTCGATGGCGCGAACCATCGTGTGGGCGCTGTCCTTGGTTTCGAGCAGACGGTGAATCTTTTTCACCTCAGGCTGGGCGGCCGAAGCCTTGGCGGCGGCGGCAACCAGGCGCGAACGGTCGATAAGGCGTTTTCGCAACTGACTAAGCAGCCGGTTGGCCGCTTCAATATGGCCGGCGGTTGGGGCCGCCTCGTTGCGTCCGAATTCGTCACGGCGGAACGGGCGTAGCGCGGCGGCATGCCTCAGCGAGTTGACGCTTTGCACCTCCAGCCAGCGCCGGAGAAAAGCCGGAGCCGGCCTGGGCCCTGGACTTGGGCTCGCCTTTGGCGCCTTGGACGCCGTAATTGGAATTGCCGCCGTTGCCATCGCATTGATCCTCGTCTTGAGCGGCGATCTTAGTGCCCACAGGTGGGGCACGATCCCACGAATTCATCTACGCCGTTATCCATGTCTCCACCCAGGATGTCCCGATCGTCCATCGGTGGAGGTGGCGGCGGGGCCGGCCGGTGCATGCGCCGGTCGAAGCTCTTCGACCTGCGGTAGGCGCGGACCAGTTGCTGCGGATTGTTTAGGGTGCGTTGTGCGGTTTGCGCCAGCGTTCGCACGGCGGTTTGTGGCGTCACACGGCGCCCGCTGGCTGCCTGGCGCACGACGTTCTGCGCGGTTTTGCGAACAATTTGCGGAACGGCCCGGAGCAGCGGCCTTCTCGCCTTGCTTTTGAACAGGTTGCTGGCCAGCCCCTTCACACCGCGCAGCATGTGTGGCGCGGCCTTCTTGAGCAGTCCGCCGCCCACTTTGGCGAGTCCTTTGGCCGCCACAGGCAGAGCTTTTGCGGCCAGCCCGCCAACCGCTTTGGCGGCCAGCGGCAGTAAAGGCGCAAGGAAGGCGAACGCTTCCTCCTCTGTCTCGGCCTGCGCCGCCGCATGGCCCAAGTGCTCCATGATGGCTTCCACTTGAACTTCGTACGCGGTCTCCGGGCTCCACTCCCAGGATCCTTCATGATCTTCAAAGACAAGTTCGCTCTCGCCCCAGGCCTCGGGGTCGGATTCGCCCAGCCAGCCTTGCACCGCCGACATGGCGCTCCGCAGTGCGGCACGGCCGGCATCGGATGCCACCTTGCGCAAGGCAGGCGAGCTGATCGCCTTTTTTGCCAACCCCGCCAGCGCGCCGAAAAACTGGTCGGCCTCGTGGTCGGCTTCATGATCGGATTCGAAGATCCCCTCATAGCTTGTTTCGCCGAGAATCTCGCTTTCCAGTTCCCGTTGAAAATCGCTTTCCGAATAGACTGCCATGTGACTCTCCTTTAAAGGCGCTCAAAAGGCGAACGCCTGCTTTTTCGAATCTTTTGCCGCGACGCGCGTCGCCTTCACGTTCTTGTTTAGGGCGACCGCGCAACGGCGTGGACTGGTAAGCACTTTACGCGTCTGGTTCGCCATTGCGTTGGCGGCACTCTTCCGCGTCACCGGCTTGCCGGCGGCAGCCTGGCGCTTGAGTGTCTTCACGCTGCGCCGCACAATGGAAGGCACGGTACGCACGGCCTGACGCGTTACGGGCTGTTTGCGAAGAATACGCGAATGGATGGCGACGCCGCGCATCATGCTCGGCAGCACCGTACGCAATGCCGCACGATCCGCGGACGATATCGTGGACATGGCGGCAGCCGCCACCATCGCGTCTGCTTCCGCTTCCGTTTGCACTTCAGCCGCGATCGACGCCATGTATTCGGCTAGCACTTCGTGAGAAGCGAGTCCGCTGGATTCTTCCTCACGGTCGATTTCGTGGTCGGCTTCTGATTCTCCGGCCCATTCCAGGCTGTACTCGTCTTCCGACTCAAGGAACCCGCTGGCGATCTTGCCGAGTTTACCGCCCAGTGGGCCGCCGATGGCTGTACCTACCATTGGAGCGGCAACCTTGGCTACCTTTTTCAAAATCGGCGCGGCTTTCTTTATGAATCCGCCGATCCCGCGGCCGATCTTTTTAAATGCTTTGAAAAATTCCTCGCCCTCGTCTTCGAAAGAAAGCTCGGGGGAGTACTCATAGCCCGCTTCCGGCGACCATTCCATGGAATACTCATCTTCGTAGCTGGCCTCACCGAGCCCTAGCGAGCCTAGAAGGCCGCCTAGAAATTGCTCTTCCTCGTGATCGCCTTCATAGCTCACCTCGGGCAGCGATTCCAGACTATACTCCAGATCTTCGCCCAACCCCAGGCTCGATTCGTGCTGCGTTGCCATCGTGGCACCTCCTCAGTTTGTTGGATCCGACAACTGTGAATTTGCGCCATTTGAGAACGAAATGAAAGTCGCATTTTATGGGCGGCTTGCATGGGGCAACTTCAATAAGGAATCTGATTACTGCTAGATTGAGCGAGGTAGCTTTTGTACAGTAGCTGCAATGTGCGACAGACAAAAAACGGGAAATCGTTGAAAATAGCTAAGTATTCTTTGGCTGGGTGAAACGCTCCGGCTCCGGGCGTCACCTTTACATGAACGGGTATTACCACATGGCCTCTCCTCAACTGATTCCCAAGCTTTCGAAAGCAGCGCTAAACTCCAGGCAGGACGAACTGGCGCTGTCCCAACTCCGGCTTCTGGTGGAGACGCTTCCGTCGAACGCGCGGGACGAGGAGCAGATTCTGCTGGACGTGGAGATGGACGGAGACCGCTACATTCTGATCCGCCAACCGGTTCGAGCGAAAACCCACGCCGATCTGAGCCCGCGCGAGCAGGAGATTGCCCGCATGGTTGCCGCGGGCTATCCGAACAAAG
>Ga0187893_10015829_pt1 | contig 10043 bp, 7 predicted proteins | sample MA1701074metaG_FD_139574 | JGI IMG/M metagenome (GOLD analysis project Ga0187893, IMG submission 139574) | White microbial mat communities from a basaltic lava cave in the Kipuka Kanohina Cave System on the Island of Hawaii, USA - MA170107-4 metaG ... | reverse complement strand
TTCGAGGCCAACTCGACCCACGGGCCGATCTCGCTCAAGTCCTTCGAGGGGAAGTGGGTGGTCCTCTTCAGCCACCCCTACGACTTCACCCCGGTCTGCTCGACCGAGTTCCTCGGCTTCGCGCGGCGCGCGGGGGAGTTCGAGCGGAAGAACGCGGCGCTCGTCGGGCTCTCCGTGGACAGCGTCTACGCGCACATCGCGTGGGTCCGCACGCTGGAGAAGCAGGCCGGCGTGAAGATCCCGTTCCCGGTCATCGCCGACCTCGACCAGAAGGTCGCGTCGGCCTACGGGATGATCCACTCCGGCGCGAGCGACATGGCGCCGGTCCGCGCCCTCTTCTACATCGACCCCAAGCGCACCGTGCGGGCCTGCATCTACTACCCGATGAACGCGGGCCGCTCCGTGGACGAGGTCCTGCGGCTCCTCGACGCGCTCCAGTTCGTGGACGCGAACGCCGACACCGCCTGCCCCGAGGGCTGGAGGCCGGGCGAGCCGATCATCTACCCGCCGCCGAAGACCGCCGCCGCCGCCGAGGCGCGCCTCAAGGAGCACGCCTCCAACCCCGAGGCCAAGGACTGGTTCTTCGTCAAGCGCGCCCCGTAGCGCCGCGTACCGAACCCGACCCGAACTACCGCACTTCGCCGCGAGGGGACCGGCGGCCGGAGGCCGGGCCCGACCCGTCCCCCCCGCGGTCGCCGCCTCGCGCGGGCCCCGCGGGGACATCTCGGGCCGGCCCGTCGCCCCGCGGTACCCTCTGCGGCTTCCATCACCGCTGCCCCGGCGATCCCGCGGGGCGAGGAGCGTCCCCATGGTCGTCGCCGCGAGCCTCGGATGGCCCCGCATCGGGCCGAAGCGCGAGCTGAAGAAGGCCCTCGAGGCCTACTGGGCCGGCAGGTCCCCCGAGAAGGACCTCCTCGACGAGGCCCGCGGGCTCCGCAAGCGCGCCTGGAAGGCGCAGGCGGCGCTGGGGATCGGCTCCGTCCCGTCGAACGACTTCTCCCTCTACGACCACGTGCTCGACGCCGCCTGCATGGTGGGCGCCGTCCCCGCCCGCTACGGCTTCACCGCCGGGAAGGTGGACCTCCGCACCTACTTCGCCATGGCCCGCGGCCTCCAGGACGGGCAGACCGACGTCCCCGCCATGGAGATGACGAAGTGGTTCGACACGAACTACCACTACATCGTCCCGGAGTTCGCGCGCTCGACGCAGTTCCGCCTCGCGTCGACGAAGTGCGTGGACGAGTTCGAGGAGGCCCGCGCCGCGGGCGTGAAGACGCGCCCCGTCCTCCTCGGGCCCGTCTCGTTCCTCCTCCTCGGGAAGATGAAGGACGGCTCCGGCGACTCGCCGCTCTCGCTCCTCCCGCGGCTCCTCCCGGTCTACGCCGAGGTCCTCGGGCGGCTCGCGAAGGCCGGCGCCGAGTGGGTGCAGGTGGACGAGCCCTGCCTCGTCCTCGACCTCGACGCGGCGGCGCGCGACGCCTACCCCGGCGCGATGAAGGCCCTGGCCGAGGCGTCTCCCCGGCTCCGGCTCATGGTGGCGACCTACTTCGGCGACCTCCGCGGGAACCTCGACCTCGCCCTCGGCCTCCCCGTGGCGGGGCTCCATCTCGATCTCGTCCGCAACGGCGCCGGGGACCTCGACGCCGCGCTCGCGAAGGCCCCGAGGACCCTCGCGCTCTCCCTCGGCGTCGTGGACGGCCGGAACGTCTGGCGCACGGACCTCGAGCGGGCGTTCGCCCCCGTCGAGAAGGCCGTCGCCGCGCTCGGGAAGGAGCGCGTCCAGGTGGCGACCTCCTGCTCGCTCCTCACCTCGCCCGTCGACCTCGACCTCGAGACCGGGCTCGACGCCGACCTGAGGTCGTGGCTCGCGTTCTCGAAGCAGAAGGCGGAGGAGGTCTCCGCCCTGGCCCGCGCCGCCGAGGGGGGCCGCGCCGCCGCGAAGAGGGAGTTCGACGCGTCCGCGAAGGCCGCGAAGACGCGGGCCGCGTCGCCCCGCATCCACGACCCCGCCGTGAAGTCCCGCCTCGCCGCGGTCGGCCCGGACATGCTCCGCCGCCGCGGCGCCTACCCGGCGCGAAGGGCCGCGCAGGCGAAGGTGCTCGGCCTCCCGGCGTTCCCGACGACGACCATCGGCTCCTTCCCCCAGACCGCCGAGGTGCGCGCCGCGCGCGCGGAGTTCAAGCGCGGCAGGACCGCGCCCGAGGAGTACGAGAAGTTCCTCCGCGCCGAGACGGAGCGCTGCGTGCGCTTCCAGGAGGAGGCCGGCCTCGACGTCCTCGTGCACGGCGAGTTCGAGCGCAACGACATGGTCGAGCACTTCGGCGAGATGCTGAAGGGCTTCGCCTTCACGCGCAACGGCTGGGTCCAGTCCTACGGCTCCCGCTGCGTGAAGCCGCCGATCGTGTTCGGCGACGTCTCGCGCCCCGGGCCGATGACGGTCTCCTGGGCGAAGTACGCCCAGTCGCTGACGCCGCGCCCGATGAAGGGGATGCTGACCGGCCCGGTCACGATCCTCCAGTGGTCCTTCGTCCGCGACGACCAGCCGCGGTCGGACACCTGCCGGCAGATCGCGCTCGCCATCCGGGACGAGTCCGCGGACCTGGAGAAGGCCGGCATCAAGGCGATCCAGATCGACGAGCCGGCCATCCGCGAGGGGCTGCCGCTGCGCGCCGCCGACCGCGCGGCCTACCTCCGCTGGGCGGTCGACGCGTTCCTGCTGTCGTCGACGGGCGTGCGGGACGAGACGCAGATCCACACCCACATGTGCTACTCGGAGTTCAACGACATCATCGACGCCGTCGCGCGCATGGACGCCGACGTGCTCTCCATCGAGACGAGCCGCTCGCAGATGGAGCTGCTCGACGCGTTCGCGGACACGAGGTACCCGAACGAGATCGGGCCCGGCGTCTACGACATCCACTCCCCGCGCGTCCCCGCGCAGGGGGAGATGGCGGCGCTGCTGCGCAAGGCGTCGAAGGTCCTCCGCCCGGAGCAGATCTGGGTGAACCCCGACTGCGGCCTCAAGACCCGCCGCTGGGAGGAGGTCCGCCCCGCCCTCGCCGCCCTCGTCGCCGCGGCGAGGGAGATGCGCGGCTGAACGCCGTTCAGAACCACGCCGCCGCGCTCAGCAGGATGGTCGAGACCTGGTGGTAGCGGCTCCGCTCGCGGAACTCGGGCGAGGTGAAGGTCTGGCCGAAGGCGAGGGTCACCGGGCCCCAGCCGGCCGCGAGGCCCGCGGTCGCGCTCCAGACGAAGGGCTCCTCGGTGACGCCGGGGCCGTCCCGGAAGACGCCCCCGCTGACGAGGACGTCGTGGGCGACGCCGCGCCCCTCGCCGCCGGCCCAGCCGCAGATCCAGAACCCCGGCGGCGGGGCGCGCCGGTCGAGGCCGTGGGCGTCGATCGACGACGGGCCGAAGTCCCGCGGGAGGTTCCACCCGACGCGGACGATCCCGCCCGCCCCGCCGTCCACGCGGACGCTCCCCGCGCGGGCCCGCAGGAACGGGAGCGCGTCCCACCCCAGACGCCCCCCGTCCCCGGACCCGCCGCCCGCGAGGACGCGCCAGCGGCGCTCCGCCGTGGCGAGGAACGCGAACTCGTCCTCCACCTGCGCGTCCCAGCCGGAGGCGTCCGGGATGTCGAAAAGCCGGTGGAAGGAGTTCTGCGCCGTCTCGCCCTGGGCCGAGGGCCCGACGACGCCGAGGTCGATCTCGAGCGTGTCCCGCCGGTCCCGCCGCCGGGCCGCGTCGGGGTCGAAGACGGGGACCTGGAGCGCCGCGCCGGCGAACAGCCACGCGACGTAGGGGCGGTCGTCGGGGAACGGGAAGGTGAGGGCGAGGTCCTCGGGCGTCGCGATCTCCTGCCCGACGACGACCCCGAGGTGCACGGGCGCCCCGTCGGCGAACAGCGGGATAGCGCCGGCGGCCGCGCGCGCCCAGGACGGCGTCGACTCGGCGGGGAAGGTCACGGCGAGGCGGGCCGCCTGGGTCCGGTCGCGATCGGTCCGGAGCCCGTCGCCGAGGTTGAACACGTCGTTCTCCTCGATGAAGGTCACCCGCGCGGCGGGGGCGGCGCAGCCGGCCGCGGCGGGGGCCGCGAGGGCGAGGAGGAGGGGGAGGGCCCGGGCGGCGGGGACGCGAGGCACGCGCGGGGCATCGTAGTCCGTGACGCGCGCGCTGCCCCGGAATCGGAAGGGCCCCGGGGTCGCCCCCGGGGCCCTCGTGGTTGTCGTCCTGGACCGAACTAGTCGAGCGGAACGACGTTCGCGGCGCGCAGGCCCTTCTCGCCCTGCTGCACGTCGAACTGGACCTTCTGCCCGTCACGGAGGGTCTTGAACCCCTCGATCGTGATCGCGGAGAAGTGGCAGAAGACGTCCTTGCCGTCGTCCCCGCTGATGAACCCGTAGCCCTTCTGATCCGAGAACCACTTCACGGTGCCCGTCGCCATCTGAGACCTCCTACTTCCCGCTCGAGGCGGGTAAAAAAAGAAAGCACCGTGACCCCCACGCGGGGCCCCGGTGCCACGACCGTCATGAACCGTACGTCAGCGTCATTCAGGGACCCGAGAGTACGACCCCCCGGGAGGGGGCGCAACGAAAAAAACTTTCACCGCGGGTCCGGCCGTCGCAACCTTTTGCAGGCAATGTGGTTGTGAGCTCGACCCGGCTGTCCCCCCCGCGGGGTAGGCGGCCCCTACGGGGCGGCGTTGAGCTTCTTCACCAGCTCCCCGAGGACCCGCCTCGCGTCCTCGTTCGGGACCTGGCAGGTGCCCGCGTTCTCGTGCCCGCCGCCCCCGTACTCCAGGCAGAGCGCGCCGATGTCCGCCTTCGAGGAGCGGTCGAGGATCGACTTCCCGACGGCGAGCACCGTGTTCTGCTTCTTGAGGCCCCAGAGGAGGTGGATCGAGACCTTCGCCTTCGGGAAGGCGGCGTAGATGACGAACCGGTTCCCGGCGTAGATCGTCTCCTCGCCGAGGAGGTCGAGCACGACCACGCCGCCCTGCGCCGTCGCGCAGCGCTCGAGCTGGGCCTTGTGGAGGAGGTCCTGCTCGCGGTAGAGGTCGACGCGCTCCTTCACGTCGGGGAGAGCGAGGATCTGCTCGATCGTGTGGCTGCTGCAGTACTCGATCAGGTCCATCATCAGCTGGTAGTTGGAGACGCGGAAGTCCCGGAAGCGCCCGAGCCCCGTGCGCGGGTCCATGATGAACGAGAGCAGCACCCAGCCGGTCGGGTGGAGGATCTCCTCGCGCGTGAACTGCGCCGAGTCGGCCTTGTCGACCGCGGCCAACATGTCGAGGGGGATGCGGGGGAAGCCGTTGCGGCCGCCGTAGTGGTTGTAGACCACCCGCGCGGCCGAGGGCGCGTCGGGGTCCATCACGAGGTTGGCCGGCTGGTCGCCGCCCCGGCGCTCGACCTCGCTCGAGTGGTGGTCGAACGCGAGGTGCACTCCCGGGACGTAGGGGAGGTTGGTCGTGATGTCGCGCGAGGAGGTCTCGACCTTCCCGTCCTGCATGTCCTTGGGGTGGACGAACTTGATCTCGTCGATGAGGTCCTTCTCCTTCAGGAGGACCGCGCAGACGAGGCCGTCGAAGTCGCTCCGCGTGACCAGCCTGTGCCGCTTCCCCGGTGTGGACATCCGGCCCTCCTTCGCCCGCCGCCTTCCGGCGCGGCGTCGGGAGGAGCCTAACCGTTGGCCCGCGGGGCCCCAAGCCGTAGCGTGTGGGGCGCGGCGGGACGCGGGAGGGAGGCGGGCGTGCTCGGGAAGCGGGCGCTCGGCGGCGGCCTCGAGGTCTCGGCGATCGGCCTCGGCTGCATGGGGATGAGCGACTTCTACGGGCCCGGGCCCGAGGCCGAGGGAATCCGCGCGATCCACCGCGCCCTGGACCTCGGCTGCACCCTCCTCGACACCGCCGACGCCTACGGCCCGGAGACGAACGAGGTCCTCGTGGGGAAGGCGATCCGCGGGATGCGCGGCCGCGCGACCGTCGCGACGAAGTTCGGCTACCGGCGCGGCGCCGACGGGTCCTGGCTCGGGATCAGCGGCCGGCCGGAGTTCGTCCGCGAGCGCTGCGACGCGTCGCTGCGCCGGCTCGACGTGGACGCGATCGACCTCTACTACCAGCACCGCGTGGACCCGGAGGTCCCGATCGAGGAGACCGTCGGCGAGATGGCCCGCCTCGTCGAGCGCGGGAAGGTGGTCCGGATCGGGCTCTCGGAGGCGGCGCCGGCGACGATCCGCCGCGCCCACGCCGTCCACCCGATCGCCGCCCTCCAGACGGAACTCTCCCTCTGGAGCCGCGACGCCGAGACGGAGATCCTGCCCCTCTGCCGCGAGCTCGGGATCGGCTTCGTCGCCTACAGTCCCCTCGGCCGCGCCTTCCTCGCGGGGGCGTTCCGGACGCCCGAGGACCTGCCCGGGACGGACTCCCGCCGCCTCCACCCGAGGTTCCAGGGGGAGAACTTCCGGCGGAACCTCCGGCTCGCGGACGGCGTCGCGGCGCTGGCCCGGGAGAAGCGGGCCACGGCGGCGCAGGTGGCGCTCGCCTGGGTGCTCTCGCGAGGCGAGTCGGTCGTCCCGATCCCCGGGACCCGGCGCCTCGCCCACCTCGAGGAGAACCTCGCCGCCGCCGGCCTCGAACTCACCCCCGGCGACCTGGCCCGCCTCGACGAGATCGCCCCCCCGGGCGCCGCCGCCGGGGACCGCTACCCCGAGCGCGGCATGCAGTCCGTGAACCGCTAGGAGGGGGCCGGGATAGCGTGGACCTATCGGCGGAAGGGCCGTCGGCCGATACCCTCTTGGGGGCGGGGCCGCGGGCGCGCCCGCCCCCGGTCCCCCCCCTCCGCGGAGGACCCGCCGCATGCCCTACGTCGTCGTGGCCGTCTCCAACGGCGCGGTCCGCTCCTCGATCGCGGTCGCCGCCAGGACGATGGGCCACCAGGTCCTCGCCGTCGCCGACGCCGGCGAACTCCTCGCCATGGTCAAGGACCGCCCGCCGGACGTCCTCTTCCTCGACCCGACGCTCGCGCGGCTGGAGACCGTCGAGCCGCTGCGGGTGATGCGCCTCGAGAACCGCCTCGTCGGCGTCCGGATCGTGCTCGTGGACGACCGCCGCTCCGACGGGGGCGCCTGGTCGCCCCTCGTGCGGCAGCTCGTCGACGGGGTGATCGAGTCCTTCCGCGGTCCCGAGGTGATCAAGGCCATCGACGCGGCCATCGGGCTCGGGAAGCACAACCTCGCGACCGCGGGTCCGCCCCCGCCTCCGCCCCCGGCCTCCCGGCTCGCCGGCACGCCTCGCTTCTCGGCCCCCCCGCCGCCGCCCGCGCCGGCGGACGCGGGCGCCCCGGCCCGGCCGACCGTGGTGCTGGTCGAGGACCTCCCGCAGCTGCGCGCGCTCCTCGGCATCCGGCTGGAATCCGAGGGCTGGTCGGTGCAGTGGTTCGACACCGCGGAGGCGGCGCTCAAGCACGTCGAGGCGCACGGGGGCGAGGCGGTCCTCTCCGACATCAACCTCCCCGGGATGAGCGGCGACCAGTTCGTCGGACTCGTCCGAAAGCGCTTCCCCGGGGTCTGGTGCTTCCTCATGACCGCGCTCCCGCGGGACCGCTGGCCGCGCGTGCCGCCGTCGATCCGCATCTTCGCGAAGCCCCTCGACCTCGCGGCCGTCGTGCAGGCGCTGAAGGAGGTCCGGGACTTCCGCGCCTCGCGCGCCCCCTGAACCTCGGGCCCGGCGCCCCGTTGATTCCCGCAGGGCCCCGGGGGGAGGATCCGTCCCCGTCCGGCGGTCCGGGAGGGGAGCCATGCTCGCGAGGCGCGTCGCGGCCGCGATGGGACTCTGGGCGCTGGCGTGCGGGGGCGCCGCCCGCGCCGAGGAGCCGGCGGGGTCCCCGTCCCGCGTCCCCGAGGATCGGCTCCCCGTCCTCGGGACCGTGGGCGACTACCCGCCCGAGGCGGAGCGGGTCGTCGTGGACCTCCACGCGGGCTTCCCGCCGTCGATCTTCGTCGACGGACGGCGGATCGACCTCCCGAGCCTCAAGGAGATCCTCCGGCTCCGCTCCGGGCGCGTGCGCGGCGCGGCGCCCTCGAACGCCTCCCCGCTGCACCTCGTGGTGCGCGCCGACCGGGCGGTCCGCTGGCAGGACGCGCAGTGGGTCCTGCAGGCGGCCTGCGACCCCGCGGTCCGGGTCCACCGCGTCCTCTTCGCGGCGATGCCGGAGGACGGCGGCGAGGAGGGGGCCATGGCGCTCTACCTCCCGATGGACGCGGGCGCGACGGGGAGCGGCGCGACGGCCGGCGACCCGCCCCGGGTCTCGCTGGATCTCTCCAGCGGGTCCGCCGGTCCGTCGGACCCCGCGCGCGCCATCGCGCGGCGCCTGGGGTCGCTCGCCGCCGGGGGCGGGCGGGACGCGCCGCTGGTCACGATCCGCGCGGACCCCGAGGTCGCGACGGGGGCGGTGCTCGTCGCGGCGGACGCGCTCCTCCGCTCGGGGGCGAAGGGCGTCCTGCTCCAGGGCACGAGCGCGACGCCGCATCCCCCGGCCGCGCCCTCGCGCAGACCCTCGGAGCGGCCCGGGATCCGGATGCTCGGGGAGGAGCTGCCGGACCCCGGGGCCGACGCCGTCCCGCCGCTGCGGCTGGCCCGCGTGCGCGGCGCGCTGGCGGGGCAGACGAGCATCCACGCACCCGCGGTGATCGGCGTGTCCTCGCCCGTCGAGGACGAGGACGGGGCCCCGCGTCCCGGCGCCTTCTCCGGCCGCCGCGGCGGGCACCGGAACCTCAAGGGCGGACCGACGCAGGAGACCGAGGAGGCGGTCCTCCGCGGCCTCGAGTGGCTGAGGGCGCACCAGTCCCCCGAGGGGTGCTGGGACTCCGACGGCTTCGACGCGCGGTGCCGGGACCTCGGCTGCGGCGGCGGCGGGGGCGCGCTCTACGACGTCGGCGTGACGGGGCTCGCGACCCTCGCCTTCCTCGGCTACGGCGAGACCCACAAGACCCCGCGCTACGGCCACGTCGTCCGCAACGCGCTCAAGTTCCTCAAGAACGCGCAGGACGCCGAGGGCTGCTTCGGCTCCCGGACGAGCGCGCACTTCACCTACAACCACGCCATCGCCACGCTCGCGATGGTCGAGGCCTACGGGCTCACCCAGTCCCCGCTCTTCAAGTCCTCCGCGCAGAACGGCGTGAACTTCATCGAGCAGTGCCGCAACCCGGGCCTCGGCTGGCGCTACGGCGTGCGGCCGCAGGACAACGACACCTCGATCACCGGCTGGATGGTGCTCGCGCTGAAGTCCGCGAGGAGCGCGGGGCTGGAGGTGCCCGACGAGGCGTTCCGCGGCGCCGTGGCGTGGCTCGACAGGGTCACCGACCCGGAAACCGGGCGCGCGGGCTACACGGCGCGGGGCAACGGGCCGTGCCGGCCGGTGGAGAAGATGGACGCGTTCCCCTCGAACGCGAGCGAGTCCCTCACCGCGATCGCCGTCCTGAGCCGCATCTTCTGCGGGGCCCCGGCGGGCGACCCGATGGTGCGGAAGGGCGCGGACGTCTGCCTCGCCGTCCTGCCGCGCCACGACGAGAACGCGGGCACGGTGGACTTCACCTACTGGCACTTCGGCACGCTGGCGATGTTCCAGGTCGGCGGCGACGCCTGGGCGGCCTGGCAGGAGCCGATGAAGTCCGCGCTCGCCGGCAGCCAGCGGAAGGAGGAGGGCCACGCCCGCGGCTCCTGGGACCCGAAGGACCCCTGGGCCGGCGAGGGCGGGCGCGTCTACTCGACCGCGCTCGCGGTGCTCTGCCTCGAGACCTACTACCGCTACGCGCGGGTGGTCGGCGAGCGCCGGTAGCGGGCCGCGGCGGCCGCGGCGAGCGGCGCCCCGAGGTCGCGGGCGAGCGCGGCGGCGGCCTCCGCGGCGCCGGACGGGGGCGGGCCGCCGCCGTAGCGCGCGGCGACGAGGGAGTCGAGCAGCGCCGCCGCCTCCCGCGCCCGCTCCTGGGGGATTCCCGCCGCGGAGAGGCGCGCCGCGAGGTCGGGGCCGATCGCCGCCGACGCCGGG
>Ga0187893_10015828_pt1 | contig 10044 bp, 10 predicted proteins | sample MA1701074metaG_FD_139574 | JGI IMG/M metagenome (GOLD analysis project Ga0187893, IMG submission 139574) | White microbial mat communities from a basaltic lava cave in the Kipuka Kanohina Cave System on the Island of Hawaii, USA - MA170107-4 metaG ... | reverse complement strand
GTTGACACGGGGTCGGAGTTGAAATTCAACTTCCTTTCCCAGAGGGCGAATGTTGAATGTCAACTCCGTCCCCGGTTGTCCTCCCCGGTTGTCCCCGGTTGGATCCCCGGTTGATTTCCCCTAGGAGGATCCCATGCCGACGCCCACGAACGCGATCCACATCGGCGCGAGCGATCTCCCCTTCGTCGAGATCGGCGGCGGCAGCAAGCTGCGCGTGCTCCAGGTGAAGCGCGGCGAAGGGCTCTGGATCATCGAGAACGTCTTCACGAAGGGCTACGAGGTGCAGACGCACCGGCACACCGGGCCGGTCTGGGGCTACACGACGTCGGGCGCGTGGAGGTACAAGGAGTACGACTACGTGAATCGCGCGGGCTCGTTCCTCTACGAGCCCGCCTGGTCCGTGCACACGCTCCAGTGCCTCGAGGACGACACGCGCGTCTGGTTCCAGATGTACGGCGCGAACCTGAACCTCGACGCGAACGGCAAGATCGACTCGGTGGCCGACGGTCCGACCACGCTCGAGTTCTACTTCGCGGCGTGCAAGGCCCAGGGCCTGCCGCGCCCGAGCCCGCTCGTCGAGTAGTGCGCCGAGAGGGCCGCCGCGCGCAGCTCCGCGAGCGAGCGCGCGATGCCCTCGCGCTGGAAACGCCGCACCAGGAACGGTTCGAGCGCGCCGCCGGCGTCGTAGCGCGAGGTGTAGACGAGCGCGGTGCCGCCCCGGGCCTGCTCGCTCACCTCCCAGAGGCCCTCGTCGATCGCGATCTCGACGCGGCCCGCGGCGAGCGGCTCCTGGCGCGCCGAGCGGCCGTAGACGAAGCGCGTGCCGCCGGCGTCGAGCGGCTCCTCGCGCCAGTCGAGCGTCACCTGGCGGTCGGCGAGCGGCCAGCCGACCGTGTGCACCTGGAGGATGCGGCCGTCCGCGAGGCGGCGGCACTCAGCGAGGGCGTGGAGCGCGGCGCCGAGCCGCTCCGGGTCGCGGAGGATCGCGAGCACGGAGTCGGCCGGCACGTCCCACGCGCAGCGCGCCTCGACCTCGGCGACGCCGCTCTCGGCGAGCGCGACGGTGCGCACGCGGCAGCCGCCGCCCACGAGCTCGTCGGGCTCGGCCGTCGCGGCACCCGCGCCCACGATGAGCGCGGCTGCGAGGACCCCTCCACGCATGTCCGGCGTTTCGACCGGCCCACCGGGTGGGCTTGAGCCCGCGCTAGGTCCCGCCGCGCCGCGCGTGCGCCCGGTCCCCGAGCCAGATCGCGCCGAACACGAAGACCAGCACCGCGGGCAGCACCGCGAGCGCGCGGAACGAGGCCGCGGCGGCCGCGCGCAGCACGGCCTCGAGCTCGGGCCCCGGGAGCGCCGCGAAGGCGGCCTCGCCCCCTGCGAGCTCGACCTTTGCGGCGTCGAAGATCGCGCCGAGCTGCGGAAGCACGAACTGGATCGAGAGCGCGCCGGCCACGCCCATCAGCCCGATGAAGAGCTCGCCGCCGCGCGGGTAGCGCTCCGCCACGTTCGCGAGCATGGTCGGCCAGAGGAAGCAGACGCCGAGCCCCCAGACCGTCGCGGCGAGGAGGCCTGTGACGGGCGAGTCCGCCGCGCCGAGTGCCAAGAGCCCGAGCCCCGCGAGCAGCGAGCCGCCCCCGAGCATGCCGACGTTCGAGATGCGGTGCGCGATCGGGCCCGCGAAGTGGCGCAGCACGAACATCATCCCGGAGACGTAGATCAGCAGCCAGATGCCGCGCATGCCGACCGTGCGCGTGAGCGTGAGGTCGATCCACTGGCCGGGCGCGAGCTCGGAGGCCGCGGTCAGGAACATGCACGCGAACCAGACGAGGAACATCGGGCGGCGCGGGATCTCGGCGAACATCTCGCGCCAGGGAACGCCGGCCGACGCGCGCTCGGTGCGCGGGAAGGAGACGCCCGCGCAGAGCGCGACCGAGACGAGCGCGGGCACGCTCACGAGCGCGAACTGCACACGCCAGCCGAGGCCGAGCGCGCTCGCGCCGACGCTGATCAAGCCGCCGACGATCAGCCCGGCCGGCCACCAGGCGTGCAGGATGTTCAGCCGGTTCGTCTTGTCCTCGGGGTAGATCGCTGCGGTGAGCGGGTTGATCGAGCACTCCATGAAGCCCCAGCCGAGCCCGGAGAGCAGGAAGCCGCCGCGGAGCCACCCATAGACGGCGCCGCCCGCGGCGAGCGCAGGCGCGGCGACCACGAGCGCCGTGCCCGCCGCGAAGCAGAGCCCCGCCGCGGCGAGCATGCGGCCCATGCCGAAGCGGTCGAGGATCACGCTGCCGAGCCCGAGCGTCGCCGCGAAGCCGAGGAAGGCCGTCCCGAGCAGCGTGCCCGCGAGCGCCGCGGAGTGGAGCGGGTCGAGGGGCGCCAGGATCTCCGCCTCGATCGAGCGGATGATCGCGGAGCGCAGCGAGAACGAGAGCCCGGCGGTGAAGAGCGCGAGCGTGCTGATGACGAAGATGCGCCGGGCCGGGTACGCCGCGCTCGGGGTCATGGCGCGCGCAGCATATCGCGCCCCGCGAGCCCCGGGGCGCCCTTGCGCGGCGGGCGCGCACGGGAGAAGCTCCGCCGCTCGCTCCGGAGGGTCTCGGATGGGGAAGCTCGTCTCGCTCGCGTGCGCCGGGCTCGTTCTCGCCGCGCTGCCCGCGCTCGCACAGGAAGGGCCCGAGCAGACCTGCGCCGGCAAGGTCCGGCTCCACGGCCCGATCTGGGACACCGCGAACAACGCCCTCGAGCCAGGACTCGATACGGTCTTCGACGTCGTGGCGAAGACCATCCGCGAGCGCTGCGGCGCGAAGCTCGTGGTCATCGAGGCGCACGCCTACGAGATGCCGTCCCCCGAGCTGAACCTGAAGCTCTCGGAGCTCCGCGGGGCGATCGTCCGCTACGAGCTCGTGAAGCGCGGCGTCGCCGCGAACCGGCTCCTCGCGGCGCCCCTCGGCGACACGCGCCCGCTGACCCTGATCGATTCGCCGGACGACGCCGCGCGGAACCGCCGCATCACGTTCCGCGTGGCGGACTGACCCCGACGAGCTCGTCGCGGAGCGTGCGCTTCAGGATCTTGCCGGCCGGGTTCCGCGGCAGCTGCTCCGCGTGGATCGCGATGCGCGTCGGGATCTTGAACGGCGCGAGATGCTCGGCGAGGAAGGCGCGGAGCGCAGCGGGCTCGAGCGTGCGCCCCGGCTTCGGCACGATCGCGGCGGCGACCTCCTCGCCGAGCCGCTCGTGGGGCACGCCGAACACCGCCGCCTCGTACACGTCGGGATGCTCGTAGAGCGCGGCCTCCACCTCGGCGCAGTACACGTTCTCGCCCGCGCGGAGCACCATGTCCTTCGCGCGGTCCTGCACGTAGACGAAGCCCTCCTCGTCGATGCGGCCGATGTCGCCGGTGCGGAGCCAGCCGTCCACGATCGTCTCGGCCGTGGCCTCGGGCTTGTTCCAGTAGCCGCGGATCAGGTTCGGGCCGCGGAACCAGAGCTCGCCGACCTCGTTCGCGCCGAGCACGCGCCCCTCCGGGTCGGTGACGCGGAGCTCGACCACGGGCACCACGCGCCCGCAGCTCGTGGGCTTCCGGAGGTAGTCCTCGCCGGCGTTGCCCGGGCCGTAGGCGTTCGTCTCGGTCATGCCGTAGCCGATGCCCGGCCGCGCGGCGGCAAAGCTCCGGTCCACGCGCCGCACCAGCTCGGGCGGCGCGGGCGCGCCGCCGCCGCCCACGGCGACGAGGCTCGAGGTGTCGCGCTTCGCGAACGCCGGGCTCTCGAGCAGGTCCCAGCTCTGCGTGGGCACGCCCACGAACTGCGTCACACGCTCGCGCTCGATCAGCTCGAGCGCCCGCTCCGCGTCCCACTTGTGCATCATCACGAGCTTGTAGCCGGCCGCGAAGCACGAGAGCATGACCGGCACGCAGCCGGTCACGTGGAAGAGCGGCACCACCAGGATGAAGCTCGTCGGCCACGGCTTCGCGTTCGGTTGCTTCGCGCCGACGCCCATCGCACCGTTCACGAGGGCCCGGCACGCGAAGGACTGGAGCGCGGAGAGCACGGCGCGGTGCGTGGAGACCGCGCCCTTCGGGTGTCCCGTCGTGCCCGACGTGTAGAGGATGGTGGCGTCGAGGTCCGGATGGAGCGCCACGTCGGGCAGCTTCGAGCCCGGGACGACGGCGTCCTCGAAGCGCTCGGTGCACGCGGGGAGGGCGCCCTGCGTCCGCACGGCCAGCATGCGGAGCGGGAGGCTCCCGAGGAGGGGCGCGATCCGCGCCACGCGCTCCGCGTCCGCGATCACGACGCTGCTGCCGGAATCGCGGAGGGCGTAGTCGAGCTCCTCCGTCGTCCACCAGGCGTTGAGCGAGACGGAGATCGCGCCGAGCGAGGTGATCGCAGCGAAGGCCACCACCCACTCCGGGTAGTTCCGCATCGCGATCGCCACGCGGTCGCCCGGCCGGACGCCCCGCAGGACGAGCGCCGCGCCGAGCGCGTCCACGCGCGCCATGGTGTCGGCGAAGCTCCAGCGCTCGTCCTCGTAGACGAGGAAGGGCGCGTCGCCGCGCGCGCGGGCCGCGTCGAAGAGCGCGCGCAGCGAGGGCGGGCTGCTCTTGAACACGCGCATGCGCCGCCCCAGCACCTCGGCCTCGACGATCTCGAAGGGGCCGCCCGGCCCGGTGAGCTTCTCGACCGCCTCGTTCCAGCTCGTGGGCATCGGGCGCGCTCCTCCGTGGGACCCCGCAGTATGCTGCGGCCTCGCGTGCGTTTCATCGTGTTCGGCGCGGGTGCGATCGGCGGCGTGATCGGGGCGCGGCTCCAGCGGGCCGGGCACGAGGTCGTGCTGATCGCGCGGGGCCCGCATCTCGAGGCGATCCGGAGCCGCGGGCTCCGGATCGAGTCGCCCGCCGGGTCCGAGCGGGTCCCGGTGCCGGGCGTCGGTCACCCGGACGAGCTCGCCTGGCGGGCCGACGACGTCGTGATCCTCGCGACCAAGACGCAGGACACCGCGGCCGCGCTCGACGCGCTCGCGGGCCGCGCGCCCGCGGAGTGCGCGGTGGTGTGCGCCCAGAACGGCGTCGAGAACGAGCGGCTCGCGCTCCGGCGCTTCGCGCACGTCCAAGGCGTCGCCGTGATGTGCCCGACCGCGCACCTCGAGCCCGGCGTGGTGCAGGCCTTCTCGGCGCCCATTCCGGGGCTCCTCGACCTCGGGCGCTGGCCGGCCGGGGCCGACGACACCACGCGTCAGGTCGCCGCTGCGTTCGCGTCGGCGGGCTTCGTCTCGGAGCCGCGCGCCGACATCGCGCGGTGGAAGTATCGGAAGCTCCTCATGAACCTTGCGAACGCCGTGCAGGCGCTCCTTGCTTCGGGCGGCGGCGAGCTGCGCCGGCGCGCGCGCGCGGAGGGCGAGGCCTGCTTGCGTGCGGCGGGGATCGACTTCGCCTCGGAGGAGGAGGACCGCGCGCGGCGCGGCGAGCTCCTCCAGCTCGGCGAGATCGCCGGCCGCCCACGCGCGGGCGGCTCGACCTGGCAGAGCCTCGCCCGCGCGAGCGGGAGCGTGGAGACCGACTACCTGAACGGCGAGATCGTGCTGCTCGGCCGGCTCCACGGCGTCGCGACCCCGGTGAACGCGCTGCTCCAGCGGCTCATGGCGGAGGCCGCGCGCGAGAAGCGTCCGCCGGGCTCGTTCAGCCAGGAGGAGCTGCTGCGGCGGCTCGGGTGAGGCCGTCCTTCACTCGGCCACCCGCGGCTCGAGCGCGACCCGCTCCTCGTCGCAGCCGTACGCCGTCGGCGTGAGCTTCTGCAGGGTGTGGAGCGGCACCGGCAGGAAGGGCACCTCGGCGCGCGGCAGCTGCCTGAAGTAGCCGGTGAGCGCGCGCAGCACGGCGCGGTGCGCGATCACCAGCACCGGCGTGCGGTAGCGCTCGAGCTCGATGATCACGCGGTCCACGCGCTGCACCACGTCCTGGTACGACTCGCCGCGCGGATAGCGGTAGGTGAACTTGTCGCGCTTCCGCGCCTCGAACTCCTCGGGCATGGCACTCGCGATCTCGGCGTAGGTCATGCCGTCGCACACGCCGGCGTGGATCTCGTCGAGCGCCTTCCACTGGCCGGGCTCGATGCCGAGCGGGAGCGCCGTCTCGATGGTGCGACGCAGCGTGCTGGTCCACACGTCGAGGTCGGTGTCGGGGCCGAAATGGCCGCGCACGAAGCGGGCGAGGCTCGCTGCGAACTCGCGGCCCTTGGGCGAGAGCTCGCTGTCGCCGCCGATCCGGCCGAGCACGTTCCAGGCGCTCTGACCGTGGCGCGTGAGCCAGATCGGCCGCTGCGTCACCTGGAGGTTCGTCAGGAACGAGACGATGCGGCCCGGGATCCAGCCCCACACCTCGTGGATCTCGACCTTGCGGCCGCGGTCGATGATCCGGAGCCACGCACCTTCGTCCTCGCCGAGCGTCTGGTAGGCGCTCTCGTAGTGCGCGATGCGCGCGCGGAAGTCGCGCAGCGCCTCGGTCTCGCCGACGCCGGCATAGTCCGGCGACGAGAGCTTCGTCTCGCGCAGGTTCGCCTCGATCACGGCCGGGTCGTGGTTCACGATCTCGACGAAGAGGAGGTCGCGGTCCTCGGCGGCGGCGCGCGCGCGGATCGCGGCGCGCCGCTCGCGCGTGGTGTTGGTGGCGTCGTGGATGGCGACGCGCCCCTCGCCGCGGAGCCAGGCGAGCGCGTCGGTGAGCTCCTCCTCCGCGAGCCGCCGCCGCTGCTCCGCGGCGTCGCGGTTCGCCGGGTCGAAGAACTCGTGGTGCTGGCCGGGCCCGAGCTGCGTGCGGCGCCGCTCGCCCACGTTGAAGACGCGGGTCGGATAGCCGAGCCAGGCCAGGTAGCCCGCGAGCTTCCGCGCCGTGAAGGTCTTGCCCCGCGCGGGGAGGCCGACCAGCGCGATCAGGTGCTTCCGGCCACGGCGCGGGTGGCTCATGGGCGCGGGAGCATAGAAGCTGGGGCGGATGCGGGTAAGCTGTCGCCATGCAGCTCGCCCCGGCCCAGGTCGAGTTCTTCCGCGCGAACGGCTACCTCGCGATCCCGAAGCTCGCGGACGAGGCCGAGCTCGCGAGCCTGTGCGAGCTCTACGCGCGGATCCTGGCCGACCGGCGCGCGTTCCAGGTGACGTTCGAGGGCGGCGGAAGGCTCCAGCAGGTGATGTCGCCCGAGGTGCTCTACCCCGAGCTCCGCGAGACCGAGAGCTTCCGGACCGCGCGCGCGCTCGCCTGCCAGCTCCTCGGGATCGAAGGGGGCGAGCTCGACGGCTTCTTCACACACCTGATCTACAAGCCCATGGGCGAGGGGCGCGACACGCCGTGGCACCAGGACGAGGCCTACTGGGACAACGCCGCGTTCCTCGCGCACTCGCTCTCGGTCTGGCTGCCGCTCGATCCGGTGACGGTCGAGAGCGGCTGCATGCAGTTCGTCCCCGGCTCGCACGCGGGCGACGTGCTGCCGCACCGCTACCAGGCGGGCGTGCAGCCGCTCGCGCTCGACGGCGAGGTGGATCTCTCAGCGGCGGTGGCGTGCCCGCTCCCCGCCGGCGGCGCCACCTTCCACCACTGCCGCACGCTCCACTACACGGGGCCGAACACGTCAGGCGTCGAGCGCCGCGCCTGGTCGCTCGCCTTCCACGCGAAGCCCGCGCGGCGCGCCGCGCCGGTCGCGCGGCCCTGGCTCGCGGGCTTCCTCGCCGACACGGCGAAGGCGGCGCTCGGATCGTGATAAGCTCGCGGCCATGGTTTCCCCGCTGTGCGGCGGAGAGCTCGTGATCGCCTTCCTCGCGGCGCGCATCGCGCTCTGGATCTGGCGCTCGCGGAAGCAACTCGCCGCGCTCGCCCACGACGACGGGCCCGGCGGGCCGGACGGCGGCGGGCGCAGGCTTCCCCCGGCGCTCCGCCTGGTGCCGCCGCCGGCGCCCGCTCGCATCAGTCGGGGCGAGCTGCGCCGCGCCGCCTGATCGGCGGAGCGGGTAGCATGGCGCCATGCCGATCCGGCCCTTCGAGCCGCGCCCGATGCCGATCGGCGTCCTCACCGCGGCCCTCCAGGAGCTGACGCCGCGCGCACGCCGTGATCCCGACCCGGACCTCGCCATCGAGGAGTGGCTCGCCTTCGCGCGCGAGCTCGATGTGGACTGCATCCAGCTCTCGGCCGCGCTCCATCCCTCGGAGTCGGACGTGCCGGCCGAGGCGATGCTCGACCCGGTCGCGAACACGCTCGACCTCCGCGCGCCGTTCACGCGCCAGCGCGCGGCGCGCGTGCTCGCGGCCGTGAAGGAGACGGGCGTCGCGATCGCGGACGTGGGCTACTTCGACAACATGCTGCACGAGGACGCCGCGCTCCGCCGGAAGAAGCACGAGTTCATGCTGCGCGTCCTGGACGCGGCGGTGCTGCTCGGCGCGCCCGCGGTGTGCGGCTTCGTCGGCCGCAACCAGAAGCTCTCGATGGACGAGAACCTCGCCGACTTCGAGGCCTCGTTCGTGCCGCTCTTGCGGGAGGCGAAGGCGCGCGGGCTCGCGTACCGGATCGAGCAGTGCCCGATGCCCGGCTGGACGACCGGCGACGCCTTCCACAACAACATCGCGTACACGCCCGGCACCTGGATCGCGCTCCACCGGATCTGCGAGCGCCACGGCGTCGGCGACCAGCTCCGCATCCACTACGACCCCTCGCACGCGATCCTGATGGGCCAGGACACGCGCTCGCTGTTCCAGGTGCTGCGCGACTCCGGCTACGCGTTCCTGATCGCGGGCTTCCACGTGAAGGGCCAGGTGATCGATGCCCGGGGGCTCGCGACCTGGGGCTACGGCGGGCAGACCGTCGAGCGCGGGCCCGACCCGGCCAGCGCCTGGAAGAAGCAGACGGCGCTCTGCGAGCACGAGCTGCCGGGCACGGCGCGCCACGACCCGCTCGCGTACCTGCAGAACCGCACGGTGGACTGGCTCGACCACCAGCTCGCGGCGCGCGAGCTGCTCGCGCTCGACGTCGCGAACACGCCGCTGATCGTCGAGCACGAGTACGGCCCCGCGCGCGTACAGGAGAAGGCCGCGCTTCTCCCGATCCTGAAGGGCTCGATCGCGTTCGTGCGGGCGATCGATCGCGCGGCCGCGGCGATGTACGCGCTCCAGCGCGAGGTGCTCCCGGCGCAGGGCATTCCCGTGCAGGGCGTGGGCCGCGAGCCGTACCGGAGCTAGGGGCCGGCGTGCCGAGAGCCAAGCTTCGCGTCGCGATGATCGGTTACCAGTTCATGGGCCGCGCGCACGCGAACGCGTGGCGGCAGGTGGGGCGCTTCTTCGAGCTGCCCGCCGACGTCGAGCTCGTGGTGGTGTGCGGGCGCATCCGCAACGCCGTCGAGGCGGCGGCCGCCAAGCTCGGCTTCGCTGAGGCCGCGACGGACTGGGAGAAGGTCGTGCGCCGGCGCGACGTGGACGTGGTGGACGTCTGCACGCCCGGCGACTCGCACGCGGAGATCGCGATGGCCGCCGCCGAGGCGCGGAAGGCCGTGCTGTGCGAGAAGCCGCTCGCGAACACCGTCGCCGACGCAACCCGCATGCGCGACGCCGTCGTAGCAGCCGGCGTCGTGCACATGGTCTGCCACAACTACCGGCGCGCGCCGGCCGTCGCGCTCGCGAAGCGCCTCGTCGAGGCGGGCCGCCTCGGCAAGCTCCATCACTGGCGCGGCACGTACCTCCAGGACTGGATCGTCGACCCGGCCTTCCCGCGCGTGTGGCGGCTCGAGCGGGCGCGGGCCGGCAGCGGCGCGCTCGGCGACATCGCCTCGCACTCGATCGACCTCGCGCGCCATCTGGTCGGCGAGATCCGCGAGGTCTCCGGCCTCCTCGAGACCTTCGTCCCGGAGCGGCCGCTACCGGAAGGCCGCGGCATGGCGAAGGTGGACGTGGACGACGCCGCGCTCGCGCTCGCGCGCTTCGAGGGCGGCGCGATCGGCACGTTCGAGGGCACGCGCTTCGCGCCGGGCCGCAAGAACGCGAACCGCTTCGAGATCAACGGCAGCCGCGGGAGC
>Ga0187893_10015827_pt1 | contig 10044 bp, 8 predicted proteins | sample MA1701074metaG_FD_139574 | JGI IMG/M metagenome (GOLD analysis project Ga0187893, IMG submission 139574) | White microbial mat communities from a basaltic lava cave in the Kipuka Kanohina Cave System on the Island of Hawaii, USA - MA170107-4 metaG ... | reverse complement strand
GCCCTCGAAACCGGCGCCGGGCACGCAGGATCGGTCGAGTTCTTCCCCGAGGAAGGCAAGTACCATATCGACGGGCATCGCAAGTGCGGCATACGGATGGAACCGCAGGAGACCCGCGAGCACGGTGGGATCTGTCCTGAATGCGGCAAACCGGTTACGGTCGGCGTGCTGAGCCGGATCGATGAACTGGCCGACCGGCCCGAAGGCATCCGGCCCGGCAGCGCCGCCGACTTCCGCAGCCTTGTCCCGCTACCGGAGATGATGAGCGAGATCCTCGGTGCGGGACCGAAAAGCAAGAAGGTACTGGGACAGATCGATAAGCTCACCGCCGAGTTGGGGCCTGAGCTGGTGATCCTGCAGAACGTGCCGCTCGAGGACATCGAGGCCCACTCGCCGCTGCTTGCCGAGGCCGTTGCCCGGCTACGCCGCGGTGCGGTGATCCGCGAGGCCGGATACGACGGCGAGTACGGCGTGATCAGGCTCTTCGAACCCGGCGAGCTGAAGCGGATCAGCGCGGTTACTGCCCCGGCGCTCTTCGACGACGCGCTGTTCGGCGCGAGCGAGCCCCTGTCGGCCCCGCCGAAACGCAAGGCCACGGTCCGGCCGGAACCGGTCCCACCCGCCGAGACCGCACCGCCCCAACAGCTGCCGGTGCACGCCACGGGCTCGCTACTCGACGGGCTCGATCCCGAGCAGCGAGCCGCCGCGGAGATCACGGAGGGGCCACTGCTGATCATCGCCGGTCCGGGAACCGGCAAGACCCGCACGCTGACTCACCGCATCGCGCACCTGGTGACGGCGCACGGCGTGGCACCAGAGCACTGCCTGGCGATCACCTTCACCCGCCGCGCGGCTGAGGAAATGGCGCAGCGGCTCACCACACTGACGCCCGAGTATGCACCCAAGCTGACCATTGCCACCTTCCACTCCCTCGGTGTGCGTATCCTGCGTGAGCAGCATGAGAGAGTGGGGCTGAGCCCGAGCTTCGGTATTGCTGACCAGGCCCAGCAGCTGGCCATCGCGACCGAGATCACCGGCGACGAGAAGCAGACCCGGCGCCTGCTCGCCGACCTCTCCCGGCAGCGCCGAACCGGCGAATCGGCAGTGGAGCTTGACATCGCGGACCGGTACACCAAGACGCTGCGCCAGCGGGATCTGGTCGACTTCGACGATCTTGTCGCGCTGCCGGTCACGCTACTGGAGTCCGACCCGGACCTGGCTGCTGCCTACCGGGATCGGTACCGGTGGATCTCGGCCGATGAGTACCAGGACGTGGACGGCCAGCAATACCGGTTGCTGAGCCAACTCGCGGGCCCGCACGGCAACCTCACCGCGATCGGTGACCCGGACCAGGCGATCTACCGGTTCCGGGGCGCCGACGTCGGGTTCTTCCTGCGTTTCCAGCAGGATTTCCCGGGCGCTCACACGGTGGCGCTCACCCGGAACTACCGGTCAAGCGCGAAGATCCTGACCGCGGCCCTGCGGGTGATCTCACCGACGACCCTGGTTCCGGACCGCACGCTGCGGCCGATGGGTGCCCACAAAGACGCCCTGGTCGGGATGCATCATGCGGCCACCGAGCAGGCCGAGGCGTCGTTCGTCGCGCGCATGATCGAGCAGTTGCTGGGCGGGGTGTCGTTCCACTCACTCGACAGTGGACGAGTCGACTCCGACGGCACGGGGGGATTGGGCTTCTCCGACTTTGCCGTACTGTACCGGACCGACCGGCAGGCAGGCGCCGTGATGGACGCGCTGACCAGGACGGGCCTGCCGTTTCAGAAACGCTCGCACGACCGGCTGGCCGATCGGCCGGGGGTGGAGCGGATCATCAAGGAACTGACCTACACACCGACCAGCGGTACGGATCGGATGCCGGTCCTGGAACGTCTTGGACACACCGCAAGCGCGGTCCTCAACCGACTCCCGGCCGCCGAACGAGAAGACACCGCCCTAGAGATCCATGCCGCCGTCGATCTGCTCAAGCCGCTGGCCGGCCGATGCAGCGATGACCTGGAGCGGTTTCGCACCGAGCTGTCCCTCGGCGTCGAAGTGGACACCTGGGATCCCCGCGCCGACCGGGTCTCGTTGCTGACGCTGCACGCCGCCAAGGGGCTCGAGTTTCCGGTGGTGTTCGTGGTAGGCTGTGCGGACGGGCTGCTGCCGTTGCGCTGGCCGGGAATGATGCCCGACGATGCCGACGAGGAGCAGGTCTGCGAGGAGCGACGGTTGCTGTTCGTCGGCATGACTCGTGCGCAGCGGCACCTCTACCTCAGCCACGCCACCGAACAGGTCCGCCACGGCACCGCCCGGAAGACCAGCCGATCACCATTCCTGGCCGACCTCGATGCCGCCGTATGCGAGCAGGTCGGTGACGCTCTGCCGCGCCACAAGCCCCGAGACACCCAACTCCGCCTGTTGTAGGGCGGCGGTGGGACGGCAGGATTAGGGGAACACCGTGGCCCTGCGCCGGTTGTCCGCGCAGGGCCACGGTGGATACTCAGATGACGCGGATCGAGTCGGCCTGCGGGCCCTTGGGACCCTGGCTTGACTCGAACTCCACACGCTGGTTTTCGTCCAGGCTGCGGTAACCGTCACCCTGGATGGCGGAGAAGTGGACGAACACGTCGGGGCCACCCCCGTCGACGGAGATGAAGCCAAACCCCTTCTCCGCGTTGAACCACTTCACGACGCCCTGTGCCATGTATTCTCCCTGGGAAACCTGATGCTTGGCTGGCACCGTGCCAGCCGGTAGTTGCATGGACCCACGCATCCAGAGGAGATCAAGTCCCCGGCGGGAGCGCGAAGCCCGTAGCCACACATTCCACGACGCTTCGCAACGAGCGGGGAACTACACGACCACAACCGGCACCAGGCTAGCACAGACCGGCACAGTGCTCCGCATGGCACGGTGCAGGGAGCGGTCACGTATCGTGCGACCACAAGTGATCATGACCAAATCGTACCGATCACCCGGGTGGGCTGGCCGCGGCGCGGTGACAGCCCGCATGTTTGCCGTCCTCCGACGCTGGGTAGTCGAACGGAAGCCAGCAGCGCACGGCATGAGGGCTTGAGAGGAGACTCCAGACATGGCGGAGATATCGGACAGCGGGGGACACGAGCTCGGGAACGCCGCAGGTGTCCTATGACACTGAAAGACTGGGAGAGCCGGGGCAGCCGGGCGTCCCTCTGAAAGATCAAAGCCCTACTAACGAAGAGAATGAGAACGTCACGGAGACCGGCTGGGGTGCAGATCTCCGCGTTCCGGAGAGAGAGGAATAAGTACTCCGCCGCTGCGAAACTCGGTCTTACGGCGGCGGGTGTGGGCCCGACTGGCAGCGAGGGCAGTAGTAGGTGTTTCTGGCGTAGACGTCATGTCCTTGTACAGCGCGGATTACTCGTTCTCCACAGCGGCGGCATGGTTTGCCTCCCCGCTCGTACACCCAGTGCTGTTTCCCGGGGGCCAACTCTCCGGTCGTGGACTGCTCGGGACGGTCGGCGTTGGTCAGGAGAAGCTGCCGAGCCAGGATCACCACGGCGTCGGGATCGACGTCGCGGACAGGGACCCAGGGCGCTACCCCCAACAGGAAGCATATCTCGGTCTTGTACAGATTCCCGACCCCGGCCATGATCCGCTGATCGAGCAGGGCGAGGCCGAGTTCGACGTCGGGATGTCCGTGTAGCCGTCGCGCCGCGGTTGCGGCGTCGTTTTCGTTCCAGTGCGGGTTGAGCAAGTCCGGACCCAGGTGCCCGACGAGTTGCTGTTCGTCCTGGGTGGCCAGGAACGCCATGTCGTGCAGCAGGAAACCCACGGCTACTCGCTCCTGCGTGGTCAACACTGCGCGGGCCTGGTGGGCTGGTCGTTGCCAACGTTGTCCGGGCCGGTAAAGGTGCCAGGAGCCGTCCATCCGGAAATGTGTGTGCAGGCTTCGTCCGTTGCCGAAACGGGTGAACAGGTGCTTGCCGACGCTATGGACACCCAGCACGAGGAGTCCCGCGAGATCATGCTCGGCGAGCCGTGGATGGCGCAGTTCACCACGGATCAGGTGTTTCCCGCTCAGCGCAGCCGTCATACGCTTGGCTGCCAGGTACACGGTGTCGCCTTCGGGCACGGCCACCTCCAGGTGATGTCTTCGCCAGACACCGAGCTCCAGCGACGCTGTGGCGAGGACCACCGTCCTACCCTGCCCGAGACCGTCATCGGTCATCGCAGCAGGCCCCCAGGTGACCATCCGGCAAGATGGCCGTATGGAACCTGAGTCGTTTCTGGCCTGTGCTCGGGGGCTGCTGGTCATACCTTCCACTGCTGATCGGCCCGAGGACCTGCATCGGGCGCTGGAATTCGTGCTCGACGTCGTGGGTCCTGGCTTCACGGTGAAGCGGTTCGAGTCTCGGGGTAAGCCCAGCGCGCTGGTGTACCTGGGCCCCAGCCGACCGCGTTTCCGGGTCATCTTCAATGCCCACCTGGATGTCGTCCCGGCCCCGCCAGAGCAGTTCCAGCCGCACCTGGAGGGTACTCGCCTGTACGGTCGTGGCACTCATGACATGAAGGTGTCAGCGTTGGTGCAGGCCATGGTCTTCCGTGAGCTAGCAGGCGTGGTTACTTACCCGATTGCCCTGCAGTTGGTCACCGATGAGGAAGTCGGCGGGCGGGATGGCACCCTGCACCAGCTTGAGCAAGGCGTCTCCGGCGAGTTCGTCGTTATCGGCGAACAGAGCCGACTGCGTGTCGTAAACGAATCCAGGGGTCTGATCATCGGCTACCTCCGAGCCGAGGGCCGCAGCGGGCACAGCGCCTACCCATGGCTGGGCGATAACGCGATCATCAAGCTCATGAGCAGCCTGGACAGGCTGCTGACCCGTTATCCCGTGGCCACCGAGGAGGTCTGGCGCACCACGGTCAACCTCGCTCGGATCGAGACCACGAACAGTGCCTTCAACCAGATCCCGGCTGATGCCCAGGCATGGCTGGACATCCGGTTTCCGGCCGAGGACACCGATCTGAACGGGCGCGCGATCGACGAGATCAACAAATATCTGGCTACCTTCTGTGTACCTGGCGTCACGGTCGCTGTGACAAGCGTCGACCCGCCCCATTGGGCGAATCGCCAGCGCCATGAGGTACACCTACTGCAGCAAGCCGCCCGGAATCAAGGGTACCGGGCTGACATCCTACGCAAGCATGGTGCTGCGGACTCGCGCTTCTTCTACCAACGGGGCATTGACGCCGTCATTTTCGGTGTCGGCGGTGACGGCCAGCACGGCCCGAACGAGTACGTCGACACCACCACGATCGTGCCGTATTACCGAGCACTCACCGAATTTCTCACCGAGCTGGACTCCTCCGTCCACCCACCCGACCGGCACTAGCAACACAGCTCCGACGCGGCGGCAGCCCGAGCACGAGGGTGGGGAGATCCCGTCCACGGTGTGCTCGCGCGGTGTTCAGCTGGCTGGGCCTGCGCGGGGCAGCCGGGAGAGTGGGTCGGGCAGGGTGGCGGGGTGTGCGTCCTCGACCGGCCGCAGCTCGCTGATCGTGGGATGCCCGGCCGCGAGCGCTGCGGCGTCGGTGCCCGGCAGGTTCGAAGTCGCGGTTCTCGACCTGCGCGATAGGGCAGCATGTGCGGTGTGAGATTGCTGTTGATTGCAGACACCCACGTTCCGACGCGCGCCCGTGAGCTACCCGAGCCGCTGTGGCGAGCCATCGACGCCGTTGACGTGGTGGTGCATGCTGGCGACTGGATCGAGGTGAGGCTGCTTGACGCGATACAGACGCGCGCCGCGCGGCTGATCGCGGTGTACGGCAACAACGATGGGCCGCTCCTGCGGGCTCGACTACCGGAGTTCACTCAGGTCGAGCTGGCCGGGGTACGCTTGGCCGTCGTGCACGACACTGGCCCGGCGACGGGTCGGGAGCGTCGCTGTGACGTCCGTTTCCCTGGCTGTGACGTTCTCGTCTTCGGCCACAGCCACATCCCGTGGGACAGCGTGACGCCAGCCGGTATGCGACTGCTCAATCCCGGCTCGCCTACCGATCGGCGCCGTCAACCGGTGGCCACGTACCTGACGGCCGAGATCCACGACGGCGGTCTCGACGCAGTCGTTCTGCACCCGCTCCTGGGCGGGAAAGGGGACCGGCATGCAACTGCTTCCGCTTGACGAGCTAGGTGGTCGGGTAGTCGGCCGTACCATCCAATTTGGGGTCCTGCTGCCCGGGATCAACCCCGCGGCCGGGTTCTCAGTGACGGTCCGGGTGATTCATGAGGTCGACCAGTTCCTGCACGATGTCCCGCCGCTGGCGGTAGCACTGCAGCATGGCATCGACGATACCTATGGTGACCGGTGGAGCGGTGCAGTGGATTTGGACCGACCGTCGGAGGTGGCCGGGCCCTCGTGGGGACGCGATGGTCGCTACGTGTACCGGCTCTGCATCAATCGTGGGAACGACATCCTCGACTGGGTGATCGACCCGTTTGCTCGTGATTTCGGCGTCGGCAAGCTGTCAGCCGTCGTCGGCGACGCCCCGTTCGCCTGGGGCTCTGACGAAGAGACCTGGCGGACTCCCGACGCCGAGGACCTCGTCCTCTACGAGGTCAACCTCGCCGAGATCGCTCGGGACCTGCCTGCGGTAACGGCCCGCATTCCCTATCTGGCTGATCTCGGCGTCAACTGCCTACAGCTGATGCCGGTCAACAACGTCACCATCGAGATCGACTGGGGATACCTGCCGGCTGGCTACTTCGGCGTCGACGAGCGGCTCGGCGACCGGGAGCAGTTGCAGCGCCTGGTCGCGGCGGCACACCAGGCCGGGCTCGCCGTCGTCGTCGACGCCGTGTACGGGCACACCAGCGGCGATTTCGCCTTCGTCGAGGTCTACCGGCATTTCGCCGTCCCCAACCCATTCATGGCTGACTACGCGAAGAATCTGTTCAGCGAGAGCACCGGCTTTCAGTTCCCGATCACCAGGGACTACTTCTTCACGGTAAACTATTATTGGCTCGACGTCTACCACGTCGACGGCTTCCGCTATGACTGCGTGCCGAACTACTGGAATGGACCTTTCGAAGGTTACGGGGAACTCTGTTACGAAACCTACCAGCACGTCAAGCGGCAGGCTGCGAGCGGGGGGCACTGGCAGCGGTTCACCAACAACGGTCGGGTCAACCTCATCCAGTGCGCCGAGCAGCTCGAGGCTCCGGTCGAAATCCTCAACCGCACCTACAGCAGCAGTACCTGGCAAAATGAGACGCTCGCCGCTGCTGCTGAGACCGCGCGCGCAGGAGAGGGCTCCCTCGGCCGGCTTGGCCGGGCCTTCGCGTTGCTAGGCTATCCCGAGGTATCCACGTTCGGCGCCGATGTCATCCACCAGGCGCCGCTGCAGTACATCGAGAATCACGACCATCCACGGTTTCTGTGTCTGTTCGGCACGCGGCAGCCGGACTCCCGGGGCAACGTCCTCTTCGAGCGTGGCGACCGTTCGCGCTGGTACAAGATTCAACCTTACCTCATCGGTATGCTGACGGCCAAAGGAGCACCCCTGCTGTTTCAGGGTCAGGAGCTTTGCGAGGACGACTTCCTGCCCGATGACGGGCTGGGTCGGGTGGCCATGTTGCGTCCGGTGCAATGGGAATACTTCTACACCGCTGCCGGGCAGAGCACCATCCGACTGGTGCGGACTCTGCTGCGCCTGCGCCGAGACTGTGCCGAACTGCGCCGCGGCGAACACTTCTTCTACAACGACAATTCGTACCTCTACCAGGGAGTTCTCCTGCAGGCTCGGTACACCGACGCCGCCTGGACACTGGTCGCCCTCAACGTCACCGACCAGGACCGCGCAGTGCCGTTTCGCATGCAACGCAGTGGTGACCACCAGGAGATGCTGCACGGGCAGGCCAATCTTCTCGGCGTGGTGGCCGGGGAGGTCCGCGAGCTCACCGTACCGAGTAACTACGGTCGCATCTGGCGGGTAACATGACCTGTGCCGCGTCGGAAACCTGTGATCCTCATCCTCTTGTGGAGGTGCTGATGGTTGAGCCGGGCACTCCCGCCAGCGACGGCGAACTCGCCGCAGCGCTGGCCACGACCGGATACACCTACACCGATCCGGTGAGCGACGATGCGTATCCCCGCATCGTGGAGGCCATCGAGCTCGACGAGTTCCCACCCGGTTGGGGCGAGCATCCCACGGAACGTGACCAGGCGGCCATCGACGGCGGTGGTGACTGATGGCCATCGACCTGACGGATTACGGCCGCACGTCGGCGCAACGTGGCTGGGGCGCCGGGTGGCCCTCCTGTTCTGGGGCGTCCGGGGATCTCGCCACCGTCATGGGTAACGATCCCGACGGTTCGGTCGCCGCCCGGGTCACCGTCCGCAAACACCTCGCACGCCTCGTTGATCTCCTGCTCGATGAGTGCGAACGCCGCGGCTACGACCTGTGGGCCAACCAGTGTGGGGGATTCAACTGCTTGGCTGGCGAGACGCTTGTGATGACTCCGGACGGAGATTTCCCGATTCGTGATCTCGCTGGAACCTCGCCGATCCTGCTGACACGTCGGGGCTCCGGGAAGGCTGCCGGAGGTGCAGGTTGCTGGCGAGAAGCTGAGGTGCGGTCGTTTGGTGTGCAGCCGCTCCGCAGAGTTGTCCTCACTCGCCGGGGCATACAGCGCGAACTGTTCGCTACTCCAGACCATCGATGGCTGCTGAACGAGCCTGATCGAGCGAACCAGGAGCGGACAACTGACGCGCTCCGCCCTGGGCATCGCCTCGCGTCCGTGTATCCACAGTCAGTCGCCACCCGCGTCGGGCTGTCCTCGGTGGGCGTTGCGCATGGCATCGTCTATGGAGACGGCACCTTGAGTCGCCACGATGCTCGCGTGATGCTATGCGGAGAGAAGAATGCACCTCTGATCCGATTCTTCGCCCAACCCCACGAACACCGCGATCGGTTCGTTGCCGCACCGAAGCGGTACGCCCCGGCGCGATGGAGCGTGGTGGCGGTCGAGGAAACTGATCGCGTGGAAGAGGTGTTCTGCGCAATCGTCCCAGAAACGGAACTGTTCGCTCTTGCCGACAACCTTCTCACGGGCAACTGCCGGGCAATAGCCGGTACGCGGACCGCCAGCAACCACTCCTGGGGGGTGGCTGTCGACCTCAACTGGTCGCTGAACCCCTATCGTCGGCCGATGACCACCAACATTCCTGGCTGGATGGTGACGTTGTGGAACCGGTACGGGTTCGCCTGGGGTGGTCACTACCGGGGTACGCCGGACCCGATGCATTTCGAATTCATGGGCACGCCTCAGGACGCTGATGCAATGACTGCACTGGCGATCCAGGAGCTCACCGGAGAGCAACCTCCGACCACCGGCCAGCCCACCCTGAAACTCGGCGCCACCGGGGCGGCGGTGCGGGAGTTACAGGCTCTCCTCGGTATCGTTGTCGACGGGGTGTTCGGCCCGCTCACCGAGGCTGCGGTGCGCCGATTCCAGGGGGCTCACGGCCTGACCGTTGATGGTGTCGTCGGCCCCCGAACCTGGGCCGCGCTCAGAGAGGAAGACATGCCCAGCATCCAGGAAATCGAGGAGGCCGCCCGGAAGGCAGTGCGCGCCGAGCTGCGGGCGCCGATCCAGCGCGAAGGCGAAGGACAATCCGGGACGACCAGCGAAGAATCCATCACGGCCTGGACCGACCACGCATGGTCGTTGGCGCGGGAGGCCACCGCACAGGCGGCGGCCAAGCTGGGTGAGCGGCTCGACGCCGTCAATGCCCGCCTCGACGCCATCGACAAGCGCCTGGACACGTTGGCCGCGCTCACCACGCCAGATGACGGACACTAAAGGGTGACACCAGCGTCAGCCGTCCCCAGGGAGTCGCCGTGCGAGCCGAGCCCGACGTCATCGCGGTCGACGAACTGTCCCCGGTAAACCTGGTCGAACTCGCGGTCCGGCGGCTGCGCAGCGAGATCCTCAGCGGCACTCTGGTTCCCGGCGAACGGCTGGTCGAAGAGCACCTCACCCGGCGGTTCGGGATCAGCCGGGCACCGCT
>Ga0187893_10015826_pt1 | contig 10045 bp, 6 predicted proteins | sample MA1701074metaG_FD_139574 | JGI IMG/M metagenome (GOLD analysis project Ga0187893, IMG submission 139574) | White microbial mat communities from a basaltic lava cave in the Kipuka Kanohina Cave System on the Island of Hawaii, USA - MA170107-4 metaG ... | reverse complement strand
CGGAAACCACTCCCACGGCCTTCTTTTTATCATCAGCGCGCCGGCAGGCACAGGCAAAACAACCCTTGTAGAGATGCTGACAGATGAATTTAGCTGCATTGCAAAGAGCATTTCTACAACAACTCGTCCCAAGCGGCCAAATGAAGAGGAGGGAAAAGACTACCTCTTTGTATCAGACGCTGAATTTGATAAAAAAGTGGCTGAAGGGCAGTTTTTAGAGCATGTAACCCTCTTTGGCTATCGCTACGGCACCTCAAAAGCGCAGGTTGAAGCCCTAAGAGCTAGCGGCAAGCATGTCTTTTTGGTGATCGATACACAAGGGGCGCTCGCCCTTATGGGCCAAGTGGCAGCCACATTTATTTTTGTACTGCCGCCAAGCTTTGAAGAGCTTGCAAGACGCCTGCAGATGCGCGGCACAGAAAATTATGAATCTCTTGCAAAACGCCTTCACGAGGCAGAGCGAGAAATTGCAACAAGTACAGCCTATCACTACGTCATCGTCAATGACGAGTTAAAAACTGCCTACGAGGTGCTAAAAAGCATAGTCGTCGCAGAAGAGCATAGAATTAGATAACAAAAGGTAGATATGAAAAGAGAAATTGAGTACAGAGATCAACTTACCAACGAGCAGCTGCTCAAGCGGTTCAAAAACCAGTTTGAGCTTGTGCGCTATGCGATTCAGCTTGCTGAAAACAGCATCAAATCAGGCCGTGAGCCAGATGTTTTTACAGATTCGCAAAATGTTGCGTTTATGATCTTGGCAGAAATTGCCGCTCATAAAGAAAAGTTTACCGATCTTCCAGAGCCGGCAGCTGCACATACTGTAGCTAAGGAGCCAAGCTTTGCCGAAGAGGCCCGCTCCTTTAAAGAAGAGAAAAAAGAGCGTAAATCAAAAGCAAAAGCGTCTCGTTAGTACTATGCAAGATGTTGAAGTCCTGGGCCACGGTGCAATTTTTGTGCTGCTTATCTCCTTTGTGCTTGTGATTGCTTTGATGGCAGGCTTGCTCTGGTTTGGCTGGTGGGTTTCTAAGAAAAAGGGCTCTATGAGCCCCTACAGCAAAGTGCCAATGCTGCTTGGCACCGACGTTGTGCCCTCAATCAGGCGCTATGTAAATGACTTTTTGCTCAGCCACCCGCAGCCTGAAAATAGCCCTATAGAATTTGACACGGCAAGCATCTGCTCAGAAACGGGACGGATCTTTCCCAATAGCGTCTTCAGGGGTATGTTTGTAAAGCTGGACTGGACTTTTTTGCAAAAAGGCCACCCCGGCAACTATGTCTCCTGGGGTAGTTTGAGCGAGCTTGAGCAGGCAACGATAAAGCTCTGCCACGACAGCTTAGCAGGCTATCAGACAGAAGATTCTTCACCAAATTCACGTCCCCAAGCAATTGACAGCCACTATGCCACATTGAAGCCTGGGCCGCTTTATGTAGATCGCCTCTCACGAGTGCTTTTAGGCTGGAAAGAGGTGCCAGGAACAGAGTTTGAAGTACTTATTTTTCAAAGGCCCATTCACGATTCGGTAGACGACACATTATGACAAAAAAAATACTTATCACAGCAGCACTTCCCTACGCTAACGGGCCGCTCCATTTTGGCCATATGGCCGGCGCCTACCTTCCTGCCGACATCTTTTCGCGCTATATCCGTCAGCAAGATACTGAGACGCTCTTTATCTGCGGATCTGATGAATATGGCATTGCAGTAGCACTCAGTGCAGAGCTAGCAAAAAGAACTCCCCAAGAGCATGTAGACCACTTTCATGCAGTAAATAAAGAGCTTTTTGCAAAGATGAACATCGTCTTTGACCATTACTCAAGAACATCGTGGCCTGGTCATGTGCCAATGACCCATCAATATTTTGAAGATCTGCTTAAAAACGGGTTTATCGAACAAAAAGAGACCGAGCAGCTCTACTCAGAGCAAGAGGGGCGCTTTTTGGCAGATCGCTACGTTGTAGGAACCTGCCCAAAATGTGGCCATGATGCCGCTCGCGGTGATGAATGCACGGCATGCGGTCTCAGCTTTGATGCAACAGATCTTTTGCATCCTCGCTCAAAACTCACTGGCAGCCCGCTTGTTCTTAAAAAAACGACCCACTGGTTTTTGCGACTTGATCTTTTTAAAGAGAAACTTCTTGCCTGGCTTGCTACAAAAAACTGGAAGAGCAACGTCGTAAACTTCATAAAAAGCTACATCCAAGATCTTCGCCCGCGCGCCATATCGCGCGATATGAGCTGGGGAGTGCCCCTACCGGTCCCAGGCGTTACTGGCAAGGTGCTCTACGTCTGGTTTGATGCCCCAATTGGCTATCTAAGCGCTACAAAAGAGTGGAATCCAGACCGCTGGAAGGAGTTTTGGTGCGACAAAGAGACGCGCCTTGTGCAGTTTGTGGGTAAAGACAATATTCCCTTTCATGCAGCCATTTTTCCTGCCATGACAATGGGCCAAAACCAGCCCTTCAAGCTTGTCGATGAGCTTCCTGCCAATGAATTTTATAATTTGGAGGGGAAGCAGTTTAGTAAGTCTGAAGGCTGGTATATAGATTTAGCAGAGTTTTTAACTCGCTACAGTGCAGACCAGCTTCGCTATACCATTGCCTCTAATGCTCCGGAAAATTCTGACTCAGAATTTACCTGGAAGGACTTTCAGATTAAGTGCAACAGCGACCTTGTGGGCAAATTTGGCAACTTTATCCATAGAACGCTTGTCTTTTTGCAAAATAATATGGGCGGCATTATCCCAGAAAAAGGGCCTCTTGATGCACGTGACGAGCAGTTTGTGCAGGATTTAGAGACCCATATGGCTAAAATCGAAAAAAGCTTTGAAGGCTTTCATGTTCGCCAAGCAGCCGCAACGCTTATGGAGATTGCAGCGCTGGGCAATGTCTACTTTGATGCCAAAAAGCCGTGGCAGCTTGCCAAAAATGAAGCGACAAGGGCCGAGATGGCAACATCTATTGCCCTCTGCCTTGACTGCATTAAGTATTTAGCTATTGCCTCATCGCCGCTACTTCCCGCAACATCTGAAAAGATCTGGGAGATGCTGGGGGTGAAAGCGCCTGCAAAGTGGCAGCAGGCAAAAGCGCTTAAACTGCAGGAGGGAACTACGCTTAGCATGCCCAAAACCCTATTTACAAAAATTGAAGATGAACAGATCGCAAAGGAGATCGCCTTGCTAAATCAACATACACCAGCCGTAGTTCAAGAAGCCCCAAAAGAAGCGACGAACCTCATAAGCTTTGACGATGTCAGAAAGCTCGACCTTCGCGTCGCAAAGGTGCTTTCTTGTGAAAGAGTGCCTAAAAGTAAAAAGCTTTTAAAGCTCGAAGTAGAGCTCGGCAGCGAAAAGCGCACCGTCGTCTCCGGCATCGGCCACCAATTTGCCCCAGAAACCATTATCGGCAAACACCTTGTCATGGTCGCCAACCTCAAACCAGCAACACTTATGGGCGTTGAAAGCCAGGGTATGCTGCTTGTGGGTGCATCACCTGACGACAAGATGCAGCTTGTTGAACTGGCTGACTTGCCGCCTGGATCTTGCGTTACTTAAGAAATAGAGCAGGATAACAGGATCGGCTAAGAGCCGACAGGATAAAAAAATAATAGCAAGATACTTGATCTGGGCTATGTATTTGTTTTATCCTGTCGGCTCTTAGCCGATCCTGTTATCCTGCTTGTTTGGTTAATTGACAATATACCCCCAATCTGTCATTTCATACCTAAAACTGGGTAGTTTGGTATGGGCTCGATACACGATACATCGCTACGGTATTTAATAGACTTTGCCGAAGGCAAAAGTGATCATCCGCTTTTGCAGAGGATGCAGTATACGCAAGAGACAAAAGTCGTCGATGAACATACTGTTGAGCTTGTTGAGATAACGGCCATTTTTTTTCGCCAGCTTTTGGCAGAAAACGAGGCCGAGCTTGGCACAACACTTACCCGCCTTGCCGCTCGCATGACCCCCGCACAGCTTATGGCATCTGTTGAAACAAGGCTTACACCGCTTCTAAAACAGGTTTTAGCAACTGAAGAGCTTACTGGCAAGGGGGTAGAAGGTAAAAAGCTCATTGAGCGCATACAAACTGTTGCAGACAATATTCACAAGCCATCTTCTGTAAGTAAACCCAGTCGATTTAACGGCATCAAGCAGATGACAGCAAATGCTGTTGTGAAGTATGCAAAATCTGATCTTGTCGAAGTGATGGGCGATTATAAAAAGCAGTGTAGAAAGATGCGTGCAGATCTCTATAAGGAGACTGGCAGTACTGTTGCGGCAGAATTTGCACGCGTTACATCAAAGACAGTATATAACTTTTTATCTGATGAGATTTTGCATGTTAAAGAGCGCGATCCCGTCGTCCGTCCCTTCTTTTTAAAGGGCAATATTTTTACCGAAGAGACCACCTTTACAACCGATCCAAAGTACACATTTGTGGGAGAGCTCTTGGCAGGGCTGTTACAAGAGATTCCTGGCGGCTTTCAGAAGGTAATTGAGCTTAACATACTTAATGGCACCACAAAAATTGTCAGCTTTTTAGACGGCCTTAAAAAAAAGCAGCCCTTTTTCTTGGTAGAGCTTTGCAATAGATGCCTTGCTGATCTTGCCAACGATCCGCAATTTGCTACTAGTACAAGCCAAGAGCAGCAGGTAATGATTATGGAAAAGTTTACCAAAAGCGCTACGGAGCTTATTTTTGATATCGCCTTTCCAAAGGGCGCCCAAGACCTTATTATGCCCTCACTTGGCGGCACTCACCGTTTCATCCGCCATAAGCTGTGGAAGCTTGTCCAGGATGTCTTAAAAGATCAGATGAACACCTTTTTGACAGACCTGCCGGGCAAATCTGATCTTAAAAACATGCTCTTAATAGAAGGCTATGGGGCACTTACCCCATTTTTAGCGACAGAGAATAAGCCTGTAGGTATGGTGCAGCGAGCTGCCACAGTAACTGGACAGACTGCCCAAACTGTGACGCTAGCACCTGTTGGCTTTGTCTTTATTTTTATTAGACTTATCATCAGCAGCGTGCTCTCGGTATTTCAGCAAAAGGGGCCACCTCCAGTAAATCCAAAAAATATCTATCCAAATCAGGGCACTTTTAATGCATATCTTACTACGATTGTAAATCAGATCATCCAAGATACAGACTCTAAATTGCTAAAATTTATCGCAAGCCGCAAGCTTGAGAGCTTCATAAGTGAATATGGGCCCAGCATTGTAGAGGCTATCTGCGAAATCGACTATATGGAGATCTTTAACGCGCAGTTTGAAGGCTTTATTGCCTCTGTAATAAGCCCAGGAGGTGCATGGAAAGGGGAAAAAGAGAAGATGCGCTATGAGATTAATCCTCTCAACATCCCCAAAACACTGTCAGAGCTTGAAGCAAAGGAAGCAACACTTCGGCGCGAAGAGGAGGCAAGAGCCGAAGAGGTAGAGCGTTTGCAGCGTAAGCTTGGAACAAATATCGATGGGCTCTTGCGTGAGATTGCAAAAGCGTATAGAGTAGAACATAAAGATTTTACCGAAGATGAACTTGTTTCAAAAACGACAGCAGAAAAAATGGTAAATAAGCTGCATGGCCTCTGGGCCGCTTTTGCAAATGCTATTATCTATCGCCTGGTGCAGTTTACAGCCTTTATGCTTGATGCCAAGGGCAAAATACAGGCATCATCGGGGGCGTTTCATCGAAAGATGCAAAAAGTGCCTCAGGAGCGGTTTGTCATGGTAGCAGGGGAGTTTGCTAAACAACAGCTTCGGATCCAACAGCAAGGCTAGAATATGCGGGTGCAGTCGTTTAAACGCATTTGTACTAATCCACAGCTAGAAGCGCTCGTTCACAAAAAGAGTAAAATCAAGTCACGTACCTTCGCTGAGCGGCTAGTAAAAGAAAACAAAGAACCCCTTTTTCATCTTTTTCTCGATAGTATTTATACAAAACGCTCTTCGCACGATGCCAAAAGGCTTTTTAAGGCCTTTATAAAAGAGTTTGATAAGCTGCCAGATGACAAAAAGCGTGCGCTTTCCGACCCCTTCCACAAAGAGCTTGAAAAGGTGAGAAGTGTATTTATAAAGCAAACAAAAGCGTGCGATGCCCGCTTTGAAGAGTCTGATTTTACGCTTGAAGAGCTTGAAACTATCGTACAGGAGCTTCACGAGACAAACTATGCTCGCGCCAAGAAAGAAGAAGAAGAGGTCAATAAGCAATCGCTTCGCAATAAAGAGATCTGCCGAGGCGTTGCCAACTTTCAGGCGGCAAATGATAAGGCCTATCCCCACAGCGTCATACAGCTCGATGAGAGCCCCAAAATGGTGATTATCGGCACACCGCGACTTGATCGCAAAAATACACTTCGCGACTTTTTTTCGATCATGATTAAAGAAGATGTCGATGTGATTGTGACCCTCAATACCCCAGAAGACTGGGAAGAGGCCATACCCTACTACGAACATGAACATGTAGAAAGCCTCCAAATCAGCGGCTATACCATCGAGCGCGAAGTGCATGACCACATTCTCTACGAGGGCAAAGAAGAGGCAAATATGCCTCAGGGGATTAAGAGAATGCTGTCGCACATGTCTGACACCACGCGCCTGACGGTTGAGAGCAAATACCTTCCACGCATTATTGAGCGAGTATTTTGGATAAAAGAAAATGCTGTCGGCAGCTGGCGAAAAATCACCCAGCTTCACTACGAAAATTGGCCCGACCGAAGAGAGGCGCCAGATCTAGATGCATGGTGGGCGCTCTTGCAACGCCAGCTTGAGCTTACAAGTGGCTCTATAGCCATCCACTGCCAGGGCGGCATCGGTAGAACGAACGCTCACGCCATACTTTCTTGCCTTATCAGCCAGCTAAAAGCTGCAAATAACGAAGTCTTTAATGTCCCTCGCACCATGTTTCGCCTCAAAGAGCAGGCCCCGCGACTTGGCGGCGTAATCTGCGCCAAACGCTTTGGCCAGATCTATGAGATGCTCCAGCGGTTTTATTCGACTTGAGCTAAATTCCCACCTGGCATAGAGTACTCTAATGTTAGTTAATGAAGACTAACAATAATAAATAGGTTATTATATGTATAAATATCTTAATTTAGTTTTACTTGCTTCGATGGCTCAATTTGCAAATGGATCAGCAGATGTTGTAGATGGCAAGGTCTATGTACGTCCTCGCCAAGTACGCATGAAAAAAGATCGCATTCTCGTGCGCACACAAGAGGGTGTTTTTGAAGCGCCTCATGTGGCACGCGACGACAACGGCATTTATGTGCATCAGCACGAGCTCGTAGCTGTCGCTCCTGATATGGCAAAAATGAGAAACCGCTCAAACCACCGTCATGGCGGCTGCTGCCACAAAAAACGTTTTGGCAACAAGCGCTGGAAGCAAAAAAAGCAGTGGAAACAGCAAAAAGGTCAGCACAAACAGACCAACGCAGTCGACGTAAACGTCGCTGCTGAGTAGTTTTCTTAAACCCCTCCTCGGATGACCCCGGAGGGGTAGCCTGAGGGTGGCCATGAATGACGCCTTTAGCATTACCCATTTTTTTCAAAATACAAACCACAGAGACACAGAGCCACAGAGACGCTTCGCGATACTTATGATGCTTTGATGCTATCTCTGCTTGGCCATTATCTGAGGATAATGCCCAAATGGGCATCTGCCGCGAAGCGCGGCAGGACGCTTTGCACCGACTGAGTTCTGGGTTATCGCGAAGCGTTTCTTGCCGCCGCTTCGCGGCAGATGCCCCGTGGGCATTATTCCTCAGAATAATGCCTAAAAGAGGTTTGCATAATCAAGTAAGGGCTGTCGCAGAGCGTCTTTGTGTCTCTGTGCCTCTGTGGTTTGTGTTTTGTTTTGAAAAAAATGGGTAGTGATAAGGGTGAAAACCCTGGAAAACTGGCCGAAGACTACCCCTTCTGGGTACAAGAGCTTTGGAGCTTGAGTTTGAGGCCGGTGTGGCGCTGCATGACGTCGACATTGCGGACGGCGATGGCGATGGCTTTTTTGGTGCCGACGAGAAATACAAGCTTTTTGCCCCTTGTAACACCTGTGTAGAGCAGGTTTTTGGTAAGAAGCTTAAAGTGGGTGGTGTGAACCGGCATCACCACGCAGGGGCATTCACTGCCCTGGTATTTGTGGATCGACACGGCATAGGCAAGGGTCAATTCATCGGTTTCTGAAAATTCATACTGCACCTCTTTTTCATCCAGCTGAATGGTGAGCACTTCTTGGTCAAAGTCGATATTTGAGACATAGCCAATATCGCCATTGTAGACATCTTTGGAGTAGTTATTGCGAAGCTGCATCACCTTGTCGCCGATGCGGAATAAAAAATTGCTTTTTGTAGGAACAAGCGCCTCCTGCAGGTCGCGATTTAACAGATCTATTCCGCAAGGACCTTTACGCATGGGTACAAGCAGCTGAATATCTTTTTTCGAGTCGAGCTTATGTTCGTGGGGGATTTTTTTGGTGACAAGCTCTAAAATTTTGCTTCTGACCTCTTCCGGTTCTGTAGCTTCTATAAAAAAGAAGTCGCTTTTGCCTTCAGTTTCAAAGAAGGGCATTTTGCCTTCGTTGATGCGGTGAGCGTTAAGGGTGATGTGAGAGCCCTTTGCCTGACGAAAAATTGCTGTAAGGCATGTTGTTGGTAGTGTTTGAGAGTTTATCAGGTCTTTGAGGACCGATCCAGGGCCAATACTTGGCAGCTGGTTTACATCGCCGATAAAGAGCAGTTTGGCACTTGCAGGTATTGCACGAAGCAGCTGATACATAAGGTAGGTGTCGATCATGCTTGACTCGTCGATGATGATCAGGTCGCAGTTTAGGGGATTGTCGCGATCATACTTGAAGCGGCCCTTAGCAAAATCAAACTTTAGTGTGCGATGTATTGTCGAGGCATACTTGTGGGTAATCTCTGCAAGGCGCTTTGCCGCCCTTCCCGTTGGTGCTACAAGCAGGATTTTGTCGGTAAGTTTTTCATAAATGGCAACAATTGCGCGCGTGATGGTGCTTTTACCTGTACCAGGGCCGCCTGTGATAATAGAAACCTTTTCTTGCAAGAGTGTGCGCACAGCAGTTTCTTGAAGCGGAGCAAACCGCAGATAGAGCTTTTCTTGCGACCAGATAATGGCCTTGTCGACATCTACTTGTCGAAGGGGGGATTGGCCGCTTTTTATGCGTAAAAGCTCACTTGCTATGCCCACTTCTGATAAAAAAAGCTTTTTTGACCATATGTGGAGGCAGTTTTGCTGGTTTTGAAGCTCGACAGCACCTTCAGAAAAGAGCTTTCCTACCTGCTCCTTAACAAGATCTGCCCCCACAGCGAGTGTTTCGGCGGTTTTTACAACAAAAAGATCGAGCGGATAGCAGACCTGCCCCTCATTGGCAAGCTCATAGAGCACAAAATCTATGCCGGCACGTATGCGCTCTGGGCTTTCCGGAGCAATTTTCATCGTTTTTGCTATGGCATCTGCTAGGCGAAAGCCCATGCCATGCACCTCTTTGGCAATGCAGTAGGGATTTTCCTTAATCTTTTGTAGGGCGTGGTTGCCGTAGGTTTTAAGGATCCTTTTGGCATAGGCGCGCGAGATGCCATAGCCTTGTAAAAAGACAAAAAGCTCTTTTAGCGTCTTTTGCTCCTGCCAGCAGGCTACGAGGGTGTTGAGCTTTTTTTCGCCTAGCCCTGCAATACTTGCCAAAAGCTTTGGCTCTTTGTCAATAACCTTGAGGGTGTTTGCCCCAAAGCGCTCTACAAGCCGAGCAGCAAAGACAGGCCCTATACCCCGCACCGCCCCTGAGGCCAAAAACTTCTCAATAGAGCGGGCATCCTGCGGCAGCTCAAACTCGTAGGAGGCCACCTCAAACTGCATACCGTGCTTTGCATGGAGTTTCCATTCTCCTTGGCAGCTTATAGTCTCTCCAACCTGTATGGCGGGCATGACGCCTGTAATGATGACCGGTTTTTTGCTGTTGGGCTCTAAAAGATGGGCTACCGTGAAGAATGTCTCAGGGTCAGAGTAGGTGAGGTGCTCTACGGAGCCAGT
>Ga0187893_10015825_pt1 | contig 10046 bp, 10 predicted proteins | sample MA1701074metaG_FD_139574 | JGI IMG/M metagenome (GOLD analysis project Ga0187893, IMG submission 139574) | White microbial mat communities from a basaltic lava cave in the Kipuka Kanohina Cave System on the Island of Hawaii, USA - MA170107-4 metaG ... | reverse complement strand
GGAGGTCGGGATAGTAGTAGTGCTTGCGGTCGAACTTGGTCTGCTCCGCCAGGGTGCAGCCCAACGCGGTGGCGAGGGAGAGGGCGTAAAGCATCGCGTCGCGGTTGGGCACCGGAAGCGATCCCGGAAGCCCCAGGCAGACGGGACAGACCAGCGTGTTGGGCGGCGCGCCGAACCGCACGGGACAGCGGCAAAACATCTTGCTCTTCGTGCGCAACTGGAGGTGCACCTCCATCCCGATGAGCACGGTCGTCTTCACGTCGCCCCTCCCGGCTCGGGAGGCCAGGTGTGGTGGTGCCCGGATGCCTGCTCGTAGGCGCGCGCGACGCGGAAGAGCGTCGCCTCCTCGAACCGCGCGGCCATGAACTGAAGGCCGATGGGGAGCCCGTCGCGGGAGAGCCCGCAGGGGAGGGAGAGGGCGGGGATGCCGCAGAGGTTTGCGGTGACCGCGTAGACGTCGTTGAGATACATCGCCAGGGGGTCGGCGGTTTTTTCGCCCAAGGGGAATGCCATCGTGGGGCTCGTGGGCGTGAGCAAGACGTCGACGCGCAGAAACATCGCCTCCATCTCCCGCCGCATCTGCGCCCGCACCCGTTGGGCGCGGCCGTAGTAGGCTTCGACGTAGCCGCTCGAGAGCGCGAAGGTGCCGAGGAGGATGCGCCGCTTCACCTCGGCCCCGAACCCCTGCCCGCGCGTCCGCGCAAACATTCCCTCCAGCGCGGCCGCTTCGGCGCGAAAGCCGTAGCGCACGCCGTCGTAGCGCGCCAGGTTGCTCGACGCCTCGCTCGGCGCCACGAGGTAGTAGACCGGGATGCCGAGGGCGGTGAGCGGGAGCGAGACCTCCTCCACCTGTGCCCCCTGCCGCAGCAACACGGCCTGCGCGGCCCCCACGGCGGCGCGCACCCCAGGCGCGAGGCCGTCGGCGTAGTACTCCACGGGAATCCCGACGCGCAGCCCGCGCAAGCTCCCGGTGCCGTTGTCGGGAAGCGGGTCGACGGGACGCACCGAGGAGGTGGCGTCGCGCGCGTCGTGGCCGGCGATCGCCTGGTAGAGGAGCGCGGCATCCGCCACGCTCCGCGCGAGGGGGCCGATCTGGTCGAGGGAGGAGGCGAAGGCGACGAGGCCGTAGCGCGAGACGCGCCCGTAGGTCGGCTTGAACCCGACGATGCCGCAGAGCGCGGCGGGTTGCCGGATCGAGCCGCCGGTGTCGCTCCCCAGCGCGAGGGTCGCGAGACCCGCGGCGACCGCCGCCGCCGATCCTCCCGAAGAGCCGCCCGGCGTCCGGGAGAGGTCGTAGGGGTTCTTGGTCGGGCCGAACGCGCTGTTCTCGGTGGAGGAGCCCATGGCGAACTCGTCCAGGTTGGTCTTGCCCCAGACGATCGCCCCCGCCTGCCGCAGCCGCTCCACCACGTGCGCGTCGTAGGGCGGCACGAAGCTCTCGAGGATCCGCGAAGCGCAGGTGGTCGCCACGCCCTCGGTGCAGATGTTGTCCTTGATCGCCACGGGAACCCCCACGAGGGGGCCCGGCTCGCGGCCCGCCGCCAGGAGCCGGTCGATCTCCCGCGCCTGGCGCCGCGCGTCCTCCGGCTCGAAGTGGAGGAAGGCGCGGAGCGGGTCGTTGCAGGCGAGGGTACGCGCGATGTGCGCCTCCGCGACCTCGACGGCGCTCACCTCCCCCAGGCGGACTTTGCGGGCGAGGGAGGCGGCCCCCTCCTGCCAGAGCTCGCTCATCCCGCGTCCCGGTCGAGGATCTTGGGCACGAGGAACCGCTCGCCGTCGGTCTCGGGGGCGTTGGCCAGGGCCTGCTCGCGGTCGAGGCCGGTGGCGGAGCGGTCCTCCCTGTGGACATCGGATTCGAAGTAGGTGAGCGCGTCGGCGTCCGCCGCGAGCTCGACCCGGGAGAGCGCGGCGATGTGTCCCAGGATCCGTTCGAGGTCGAGGGCGAGCTTTTCCCCCTCGGCGGCCGGGATGTCGAGTCGGGCCAGCGCGGCGATCCGCCGCACTTCCGACGCATCGATGGACATGGGGGGGTGTTGTACCACAGCGGCGCGCAACGGCCGGCTAGGCCTGCGCGGCCGCGTGGCGCCGCAGCTGGCCGCACGCCGCGGCCACGTCGTCGCCCCGCTGCCGCCGCACCTGGACCACGACCCCCCGCTCGCGCAGGATCTTCGTGAACCGGTCCACGCGCTCGGGAGAGGGCGCCCGCAGCATCGGGGCGAAGGGCACCGGGTTCATCGGGATGAGATTCACGTTGATGTGGCGGCCCGCCAGCAGCGCCAGGGCGCGGGCGTCGGCATCGCGGTCGTTGCGCCCGTCGAGGAGGACCACCTCGAAGGTGACGTCCCTCCCGGTGGCGCGGAACCAGCGCAGCGCCATCTCGCGCAACTCCGCTACGGTGCCCGATCCGCCCCGCGGCACCAATTCGCGCCGCTGGGCATCGTGGGGCGAGTGGAGGGAGATGGCGAGGCCGACCTTGAAGCCCAGCCGCAGGAACTGGTCGAAGCCGCGGCGGACCCCGGAGGTGGAGACGGTAATGCGACGCGAGCCGAGGTCGAGGCCCGCCGGGTCCATGAGGATGCGCAGGGCGCGCCCCAACTCCTCCACGTTGTGGAGCGGCTCGCCCATGCCCATCACCACGATGTTGGTGAGCCGCGCCTGGGAGACCGAGGCGAGGTGCAGCGCCTGCTCGACGATCTCGCCGTGGGTCAGGTTGCGCTTCACCCCGTCCGCTCCCGACGCGCAGAAGACGCAGCCGACGCCGCAGCCCACCTGCGTCGAAAGGCAGGCGGTGAACCGGTCGGCCTCGGGGATGAGCACGCACTCCACCTGCTCGCCGTCGGTCATGCGCAGGAGCAGCTTGGTCGTGCCGTCGTCGGAGCGGTGCGCGTGCGCCACCGTGGTGGCGCGCACCGGCAGGAGCGCCTTGAGACGCTCCTTGAACCCCTTGGGGAGATCGGACATCGCGTCGTAGTCGGCGGCGAACTTCTTGTGCACCCAGCGGGTGAGCTGCCGGGCGCGGTAGGGGGGCTCGCCCAGCCCGCGGCAGATCGCCTCGGTCTCCAGCGGCGTCAGCGAGGCGAGGGAGGGGGGCGGGGGAGCGTCAGGCGGCGCTGTCGCGCTGCTTGACCTGTCCGTCGGTGCGGAGGACACGGCGCACGGGCTCCTTGCCGAGGAACGACTCGGGGGTGACGACGTAGCAGGCGACGTCTTTGCGCTCGGGAAGCTCGTACATGAAGTCGCGCAGGAACTCCTCGATGATCGAGCGGATGGCGCGAACGCCGGTTTCGCGCTTCTGCGCCTCCCGGGCGATGCTGCGCAGCGCCGCGGGCTCCACCTCCAGGCGCGTCCCCTCCAGCTCGAAGTACTTCTGGTACTGGCGGATGATGGCGTTGCGCGGCTCGGTCATCACCCGGACCAGTTCGTCCTCTCCCAGGGGGTCGAGGGTGCAGACGTTGGGGAGCCGGCCCACGAACTCGGGGATCATCCCGAACTCGATGAGGTCCTCGGTCTCCATGAGGGGCAGGAGCGCCCGGAGCGCGTCGTCGTGCGAACCGGTCTCGCCGCTGAAGCCGATCCGCTTCTTGCCGACGCGCTTTTTGATGATGTCGGCGATGCCGCTGAAGGTGCCGCCACAGAGGAAGAGGATGTTGGTCGTGTCGAGCTGCAGGTACTGCTGCTCGGGGTGCTTGCGGCCGCCCTGGGGCGGGATGTTGCTCAGGGTGCCCTCGAGGATCTTGAGGAGCGCCTGCTGGACCCCCTCTCCGGAGACGTCGCGGGTGATCGAGACGTTGTGCTGCGTCTTGGCGATCTTGTCGATCTCGTCGATGTAGATGATGCCGCGCTCGGCGCGCTCCCGGTCGAAATCGCAGTTCTGGAGGAGGCGGAGCAGCACGTTCTCCACGTCCTCGCCGACATACCCCGCCTCCGTGAGGGGGGTGGCGTCGGCGATGGCGAAGGGGACATCGAGGAACTTGGCGAGGCTCCGCGCGAGGAGCGTCTTGCCCGAGCCGGTGGGCCCCACCAGGAGGATGTTGGCCTTCTCGAGCTCGACCTCGTCGCTCTTGAAGCCCGCCTGGATGCGGCGGTAGTGGTTGTAGACCGCCACCGCCAGGGTGCGCTTGGCCCGCTCCTGGCCGATCACGTACTGGTCGAGGTACTCCTTGATCTCGCGGGGTTTCCGCAGCGTGATCTCGCCGGTGGCGATCCCCCGGGAGGTTCCGCCCTTGCGGTTCTCCTCCACCAGGATCGTGTTGCACAAGTCGACGCACTCGTTGCAGATGAAGACCTCGGGCGGACCCGCCACCAGCGAATCCACCATGTGCCGGGACTTCCCGCAGAACGTGCAGCGCTCGGTGTAGCTCTTCCGGCCTTTCGACATGTCCCCTTAGCCTACCTCAACCTTGCGTCTTGAGGGGCTGGAGGACCTCGTCCACCAAGCCGTATTCCTTGGCGCGGGGCGCATCCAGGAAAAAGTCCCGGTCGGAATCCGCCTCGATGCGCGACACCGGCTGACCCGTGTGGCGCGCGAGGATCTCGTTCATCTCGCGCCGCAGCTTCAGGATTTCCTCGGCGTGGCGCTCGATGTCGGCCGCGGTGCCCCCCGCGCCCCCGGAGGGCTGGTGGAGCATCACGCGGCCGTGGGGGAGGATGAACCGTTTTCCCTTGGTTCCGGCGGCGAGGAGCAGCGCCCCCATCGACATCGCCTGCCCGATGCAGTAGGTGGCGATGTCGCACTGGACGAACTGCATCGTGTCGTAGATCGCGAGGCCGTCGGAGACGTAGCCGCCCGGCGAATTGATGTAGAGGCTGATCTCCTGGCTCTTGTTCTCCTTCTGGAGGAAGAGGAGCTGGGCGATCACCACGTTGGCCACGGTGTCGTTGATGGGTGTCCCCACGAAGACGATGCGATCCTCCAGGAGGCGGGAGTAGATGTCGTAGGCACGTTCGCCGCGCCCGGTCTTCTCGATGACGGTGGGGATGAAGATGGACATGCGTTCATTCGCCCTTCTGTTTCTTCTTCTTCGGTCGGGTCGGCTCGGGGGTGGAGGAATCCGCGGGCGGCTGCCCCGCCCCGGCCTCGCGCACCTTGACCTTCGCGCGCAGGCGCGCCCGGGCCTTCTGGTCCTTCAGCTGGTTGCGCAGCGTCCCGAGGCGGCCCGATTCCCGCAGGAGCGAATACATCTGCTCCGGGGTCTTCTCGTTGTAGGCCGCGAGCACGGCCACCGCCTCCTTGACCTCCGTCTCCGTCACCAGGATGCGCTCCTTCTCCACCAGCTTGTCGAGCAGGAAGAAGGCGCGCAACTCCGAGGCGGTCCGCTTGAGGCGCTGCTCCTTGAGGCCCGACGCCTTCCGGGCGATCTCCTCCTCGGGCTCCTTGCGCAGCTGCATGGCGTAGGCGGCGCGGCGCGCTACTTCGTCGGCCTCGCGGTCGATGAGTTCCTGGGGAAGCTCGATGGCGACCGCCTCGGCGAGGTTCGCCAGGGCGAGGTCCTCGATGTTGCGGTCGCGCTCCCGCGCCTTGCGCGCGCGCACGTCGTTGGCGACATGCTCTTTCATCTCGTCGAGGGAGCCGAAGTCGAACCCCTTGGCGAACGCATCGTCGAGAGTCGGCAGCTCCGGACGCTTGATCTCGACGATATCGGCGTCGAGGTCCGCCTCGCTGCCGGCGAGGGGATGCGACTCGTTGGAGGGCAAGGGGAAGGCCTTGGCGTTCACCTTCGCGCCGGCCTTCTGGCCGACGAGCGCCTCGTCGAGTCCCTGGGTCACGAGGCCGCCGAGATAGTGCGACCCAATCTCGTAGGCGAGGCTCTCTTCGTGGAATACCTCCTCGCCGCCGACGCGCCCGTGCACATGGAGCGTCACGACATCCCCGTCGACCGCAGGCCCGTCCTCGATCGGACGCAGGGTCGCCTTCCGCTTGCGCAGGCCGTCGAGGGCGGCGACGAGCTCGTTCGCGGTCGGCTCGGCGCCGGGGACCTCCACTTCGATCCCCGCGAGGTCCGGCAGCTCGAACTCCGGCTTCACCGTGACCAGGAAGTCGAAGGCGACCTCCTTGTCCGGTGCGACGGCCACGCTCTGCATGTCCAACTCAGGGTCGGCGATGGGGGCCAGGCTCTTCTTGGAGAGCGCCTCCTCGAGGGCGGCGTCGAACAGCGCCTGGCGCACCTCATCCACCACCTGGGTCCCGAATTTCCGCTCCACGAGCTTGCGGGGGGCCTTGCCGGGCCGGAACCCGGAGATGGGCACCGAGCGGGCGAGGTTCTTGTAGGACTTGTCGAACTCCTCGGTGACCCGGTCGGGAGGGATGGTCACCTTGACCCGCTTGCGGCAGGGTCCGGCGACCTCGATATCGATGTTCATGCTTGTTGCGGTTTCCATGGCGACCCCCGGGCGTCCGGCACAGTGTAGGGGGGCGGGGGGGCGGGTCAAGGTGCCTGGAGAGCCGCCCCGCGCCGGGATTTTCCCTCGAAGAAATAATCTTGCCGGCGCGGACGGCCGACCTTATGTTGTTAGGTCAGAGCCGGCAGGATCGATCTCCCCCGACCCGGGGGAAGACTCTCGACTTCCTGACGATCCGCCGGCTGCGATCCCGGTCCGATCGGCCGCGTTTCGCCAGCGGTTCGGGGTTGCCCATTGGGAGAAACCATGGACGGGCAAGCGTTCCAATCGCCCCGCACCTCCCGGCGCCGTCGCAGACGCAGACGTGGCGGCGGGGGAGGAGGCGGAGGCGGCCACGGTGGCGGCGGGGGTGGCGGCGGAGGCGGCCAGAGATTCGATCCCACCCCGGTGACCCCGGTCGTGGGCGTCCTCGCCCTCGCCCGCGAAGGCCACGGATTCCTGCGCGATCCCAAGCGGGATTGCCAGATCCAGGCGGGCGATCCGTTCGTCCCCCGCGAGCTGATCCAGCGCCTCGGCCTGCGGGAGGGCGTGCGCCTCGACGCCCACCTCGGCCGCAACATGCGCGGCCCCGCCCCCGTCCTCGCCACCGTCGACCGCGTCGAGGGCATGTCGCCGGAGGAGGCGCGCAGCGCCGCCAAACTGGACCAGCTCACGGTCATCGACCCCGACCGCGCCTTCAAACTGGTCGGTGGCGAGCACCAGGATCTCTCCATGCGCGTCATCGATCTGGTGACGCCGATCGGCATGGGCCAGCGCGCCCTCATCGTCGCCCCCCCGCGCACCGGGAAGACGATGCTGCTCCAGAAGATCGCCAACTCCGTCACGGCGTTCCATCCCGACGTGCGCTTGCTCGTCTGCCTCGTCGACGAGCGCCCGGAGGAGGCGACCGACATGCGGCGCGCGGTGAAGGGCGAGGTCTACGCCTCCACCAACGACATGCCCGCGAGCAACCACGTCGCGATGACCGAGCTCGTGACGTCCCGGGCCAAGCGGCTCTGCGAAATGGGCAAGGACGTGGTCGTGCTCATCGATTCGCTCACGCGCCTCGGCCGCGCCTACAACATCGAGGCGCGGGGATCGGGCCGCACCCTCACCGGCGGCCTCGACGCCAAGGTCCTGGAGAAGCCGAAGGCTCACTTCGGCGCGGCGCGCAACATCGAGAACGGCGGCTCGCTGACCATCGTCGCCACGGCGCTGGTCGACACCGGCTCGCGGATGGACCAGATCATCTTCGAGGAGTTCAAGGGCACCGGCAACATGGAGCTCGTGCTGAACCGCGACCTCGCCGACCGGCGGATCTGGCCCGCGATCGACATCACGCTCAGCGGCACGCGCAAGGAGGAGAAGCTCGTCTCGCCGGACCGGCTCCAGCGCATGTGGCAGCTGCGCAAGGTACTCGTGAAGATGAAGCCGATCGAGGGGATGGAGCTCTTGCTCGACCGCCTGCGGAAGACCAAGACGAACGACGACTTCCTCGCGCTCTTCGACAAGCGCGTCGACGCGGACTGATCCGTGGCCGGCGCGGGAGCGCGACCGGGACGCATGCCATGAAACCCGTGGGGATCCGGCAGGAGGAGGTGCGGGTCGAGTTCCTCAAGGCGTCGGGCCCGGGGGGACAGCACCGCAACAAGACCGAGAGCGGGGTGCGCCTGACGCACATCGCGACCGGCATCACGGTGCGCGCCGTCGAACGGCGCTCGCAATCGCAAAACCTCTCCGTCGCCTGGAAGAGGCTCGAGGAGCGGCTGCGCCGGCTGCGGACGCCCAAGAAGCCGCGCCGCAAGACGCGCCCCACCCGCGGCTCGGTGGAGCGGCGACTCGCCGCGAAGGCGGCCCGGGGCGCGCGCAAGCGCGAGCGGGGCGCCGGGGGGGACCGCTAGAGGGGGAGATGGATCTCTTCGCGGAGACGCGCATGGATCTGGTGGAGGCAGGCCGCGGCCTCGGGCCGGTGGGGGTGCGTCTGTTGCATCTGCCTTCGGGCACCGTGGCCGTCGCGAGGGGGGGCGAGGACGTGCGCGCCAACCTCGCCGCCGCGCTGGCGAAGTTGCGGGGGCTCCTGGCGCAGGAATCGAGGGGTGTGCAATTCTCCTTGCACGGGCCGAGCGCCCGGGTCCAGAATACGGGGGCCGCCCCCTGCGGGGCCGGCAGAATAGGGAGGCACACGATGCATTGGCCCGCCCAGATGTGCGGCAACGGGCGTACCGTCGGCCAAAACCTGATGGACGTCTACAACGTCGCGACCTTTTACGGGGAGTCCTATCACGCGGGGCTCGCCCAGGCCTGCCTGGCGCATCCGCCGGTCTTTCCCGCGCTCAACGTGCACCAGCACAAGCAAAAGGTGGTGAACGCCTGGAACGCATCCCAGCTCGCCACGCCCGACTGGGACACCATCAAGAACGAGCTGGAGCACGGTTAGTCGCAATCGCTGCCGACGTCGGCCGCCCGCGCCGACTGCAGTTGCGGCCTCGCCACTTCACCGCGCTCGAAGGGGCGCGGCGGATGCGCTCGTAGACCGCCGCGATCGCGGCTCGTCGCCTCTCGGGCGCTACAATCGACGGGGGATCGACGGAGCCGATGCAAGGCGAAGACACATCCCTCTACGACGCGTTCATCAGCTACCGCCACGTCGAACCCGACCGCAGTTGGGCTCGGTGGCTGCACCGGGCGCTGGAGACTTGGCGCACGCCGCGCAGGCTCGTGGCCCAGGGCGTCCCGGCGCGGCTCGATCGCGTGTTCCGGGACGAGGAGGAGCTCCCCGCCTCGGCCAGCCTGAGCGACAGCATCGAGCGCGCCCTTCGGCAGAGCTGGTGCCTCGTCGTCGTCTGCTCGTCGCGCACGCCGGATTCCCAGTGGGTTCGGGCGGAGATCGCGCGCTTCCGGGCGTGGGGACGCCACGACGCGATCCTGGCGCTGCTGGTCGAGGGCGAGCCGGACGCCGCGTTTCCCCTCGAGTTGCGCCGCATCGAACGCCGCGTGACGCGCGACCAAGGGGAGGCGATCGAGACCGAGGAGGTGGAGCCGCTCGCCGCCGATGTGCGCGCCCGGCCGGGGGAGTCGCTCCGCGCGCTGCGCAACGCCGCCCGTCTGCGGCTGCTCGCCGTGCTCCTCGGCTGCCGGTACGACGACCTCCTGCGCACGCACGAGGAGCGTCGCCGGCGCGCGCGGACGATCCTCACGACGGCGGCGCTGCTCCTTGCGGCCCTCCTGGGGACGACCGCGGTCTACGCGCTGGTCCAGCGCAACGCCGCCGAGGGCCGGCGTCTCGAGGCCGAACAATCGGAGGAGTCGACTCGGAGGGCACAGTACGCCTCCGACATCGCCTTGGCCCACGACCTGATCGAGCGCGGCCTCTACGCGCGCGCGCGCACCATCCTGGAGGGGAGGAACGTCCGCCTGCGCCAGTTCGAGTTCCACCACCTCTGGGGCCGCGTGGACCCCGCCATCCGACACTGGCGCGTGGAGGGGACCGTGCTGGACGTCTGGGACGCGGACGAGGACGGCGTCCCGGAACTGGTCCTCACGCAGGGGGGGGACTCCCCACCATTTTCCCAGTCCTTTCTTGCGGGGCGGTAACCCCGCAGTTTCGTTGCCCTCGTACCGGGCAGCGCCGCCGGCAGGAAGTCTTTGAAGGAGTAGGCGGCGGGCGT
>Ga0187893_10015824_pt1 | contig 10047 bp, 8 predicted proteins | sample MA1701074metaG_FD_139574 | JGI IMG/M metagenome (GOLD analysis project Ga0187893, IMG submission 139574) | White microbial mat communities from a basaltic lava cave in the Kipuka Kanohina Cave System on the Island of Hawaii, USA - MA170107-4 metaG ... | reverse complement strand
CCTTAATTTGCGCCCGCTTCATCCCCGTTCTTTCGGCGAAATGATTGATTACTTCCGATTGGGTCATGCGCTTCTTGCCTGTCGCGGCTTTGGTCGCCATGGTCTGGTCTGACACCTCCCAAGCAAAACTTAGAATTTAAAAGCTAGCTGAACTCTCATATATCACACTCAAGCAGCAAAGTCTCGCAAAAATCGCGGTTTTTTGCGGGTTTGAGCAAAAAATGGGCGGTGCCCCATTACGATACTACCCCTCTGAATAGGCGCTGAATGGGCACCTGGGAGTCGGCTGGTCGCCTCCGGGCACCAGCCCCAAAGCCTTCAGGCGACCTACTGCGCATCGTGGAAAATTATACCGAGGCATTGACGATGGCCAGAGTGTAGCTTGCTAACGCCATGTCTGAGATTTACACGAAATATACCGCGCTTTCCTTGAACCGGCCGACTTTGAACCGCAAATACGACGGCGTCACCCTTGCGTAAGGGAACAACCATCGGCCGTGACTGCATTCTGGGCCGCTGCTCAGTGAGTACGAATTCACCTCCGGTAAAGTCGGTCACAGGTTCTGAGAGGAGAATGGCCAGCTGTAAGGGAAAGACGTGCTCGCCGTATAGATCCTGGTGCAGGCAGTTGTAGTCCCCAGCGGAATATTGGAGTAGTAGCGGGGTCGGTCTGAGCTGGCCAGCCTTATGGCAGCGCTTGAGGTATTCAGAGTGAGTTGCGGGAAACTGAGCAGCGATGCGTAATTGCTGGTACCAGCGGTTGGCGATTGGAACCAGAAGCGGATAAACAGAGGTTCTAAGATTTGCGACCAGCTCGGGAAGTGGATAGTTAAAATATTTGTACTCCCCGCGGCCAAACGCGTGACGCGCCATCACAACAGTACTGCGGAAGCACTTGGGCTGATCGTAGAGGTTACGGATCCTCCGGCACTCGTCTGCGCCGAGAAGATGCTCGATGAGCGCGTATCCCTGGTCATCGAGCTCTTGTGAAACTCGAGTCCAGTTGATCTGGTTGACCCTTTGCTCAATGCTTCCAAGATGGGGAGCCCGCGCTAGCAGCGATGAACCACTTGCGGACGTCATTCGCTGGCCTCACGTTTCAGGAGTTCCTGTTTTCGGTCAGTGCCCCAGCGATACCCAGAGAGGGCTCCACCCGAACGGACCACTCGGTGGCAGGGAATCGCCACAGCCAGAGTGTTTGCGGCACAGGCCTGGGCGACGGCGCGAGTGGATCGAGGTGAGCCAATGTTGCGGGCCAACTCGGAATAGCTGACCCTTTTGCCGAAAGGAATCTTGCGCAGTGCCTGCCAGACGCGTTGCTGGAAGGCTGTTCCCCGAATGTCGAGCGGAAGATCCAGTCCGGGTGCGGGATTCTCGACAAAGGCTATGACCCTGGCAACCAGGTCGGCGAACTCCTTATCACCGACAATCAAATTCGCATGCGGAAACAGCTCGCGTAAATCCAGCTTTAGTTGGTTTGCCGAATCGCCGAGAAGGATGGCGCAAATGCCCCGTTCACTTTGGGCGACGAGGATTGCTCCCAGCGAACACTTACCGATGGCAAACCGGATGTTGGTTTGCACACCCCCCGCTCGAAAGTTCGACGCCGTCATCCCGAGCAAGCTATTAGCTTCTTCGTAGAATCTACCATTGGAGTTATACCCGGCATCGTAGATTGCTTGAGTAACAGTAAGGCCGCGACTAAGGTGCCGGCGTAGTCTGTTGGTCCGATTTGCGGTCGCGTACGCTTTGGGAGTAAGGCCGGTGATCGACTTAAACAAGCGGTGAAAATAGTAGGTGCTGAGACCTACCCGGCTTGCCAAATCACCCAGGGCGGGCAACTCAGGGGCTTCTTCAATCAAGCGGCAGGCGGCAGCGATCTTGGCCGCGTTCTGTTCCCAGAGAGGTGGCTGATTAGGCTTGCAGCGCTTACAGGGGCGAAAGCCGGCACGCTGGGCTTCACTCGCAGTTGCGTAAAATTGAATGTTTTCGCGCTTGGGCAGACGGGCTGGGCAGGCTGGCCTGCAGAAGATGCCGGTGGTTTTCACGGAAAAAAAGAATCCGCCGTGTGGGTCCCGGGCCAAGATGGCTGCCCAGCGTAGGTCGTTTTCAGCGCTTCCAGGTAGAGTGCTGTTTAAAGAATTTGGCATAGATTTCCAGTCACTTTCGTCGAATCTGCTGACGAGAGGCAATCTAACAAAGACGGCCGTCCGTGGCACTCCGATTCTTGCTTTCAAATCTCCATTCTAAGTCCGCGGCCGCCACAACCAAAGGCGGCCCTTCGGCGCTTTTAAGTCACCTCTCTGTCCTGTTACGATTACGGGCAAACCTAAAGTTTCCGTTCACATGAAAAGATTCATTTCAGTCTCCAGGAGGAGCTATTGAAGATGACCACTAAACCTGTTCTGATTGTTTTATCGGCGCTGCTTGCTATGGTTTTAGTTAGCGATGCGCTTGTCTCACGGGCTGAGAGCACTCGCACGCAAGGTACAAAAGTAAACTACCAACCAATACCCGGCGGGGAGTACAAGATCGATCCGGCCCACAGTGTGATTGGTTTTTCGATCAGACATCTGGAAATTAATTGGGTGGAGGGACGTTTCAACAATTTTAGCGGCACCATTCGCTACGATGATCAGGATATCACCAAGTCCTCCGTTGAGTTTAGTGCCAAGGTTGATTCAATAGACACAGGGGTTGAGCGCCGCGACAATCACTTGCGCTCCGCTGATTTTTTCGAAGTGGCCAAATATCCTGACATGAATTTCAAGAGTACTCGGGTCGAGCGTCAGGGAAAGAACTATGTTTTGCATGGTGAGCTAACGCTGAAAGGGGTCACAAAACCGGTGAGTCTACCATTTAGTCTGACCGGTGCCATTAAGGATCCGGGCAACAACACTCGCATTGGTGTTTCGGCTGAGACCAAGGTGGACCGGCGGGATTTCGGAATTACCTATGGCAAGGCGCTCCCAATAGGTGGGTTCGACATCGGGAACGAAGTAATGATTGAGATACACCTGGAGGCACTGCAACCGGCGCCAAAACCGGCCGCCGGCCAGTAACTCACGTTGGCCGTGGGCAGTAACTAACGCTGGCCAAACTCGCACAACCATCCAGCTTTGAATTTGACAATTGCGTTTAGCAAATTTGCAGGTAAGGAAGAAGGGGGCAAGCGCTTTTAGCGCGCGCCCCCGCTCAACTCACAACTCGTTCAAGTCAAGAGATACCCGTAACTGCGAACTCAAACGTTAAATTAAATGCTGATGCTTATGTGAGTTGAGCGGGGGCGCGCGCTAAAAGCGCTTGCCCCCTTCCTAACCTGCAAATTTGCAAAGCGCAATTGTTGCATTCAAGCGCTGGTTGTCCGACAGAGAATCCCGCTTCGCTCAAAAGTCCCACTAAAGTAAAGTGCCTCGGAGAATGAATGAGGCCAGACTGAAATAAATAACCAGACCCGTTACGTCCACTAGTGTCGCCACAAACGGCGCCGACGAGACGGCTGGATCCAGTTTGAGGCGCTGCAGAACAAAAGGCAGCATCGAACCTACAATCGTGCCCCAAAGGACAACCCCCAGAAGTGCCAGGCCAACCGTCAGACCCACGCCAACCCAATACTGACCATATGGTTTTGCAATCGCCGACCAAATTGCGACTCGCAAAAAACCAATGGCGCCCAAGATTGAACCCAGAGCCAGACCTGAAAGAAGCTCCCGTCGCATAACCCGCCACCAATCAGTCAGACCAACTTCACTAAGGGCCAAAGCTCGGATCATTAAAGTGGCTGCCTGGGCACCAGAGTTTCCCCCTGACGAAATAATTAGCGGAACAAAAAGAGCCAGAACCACGGCGCGCTCGATTTCGTGCTCAAAAAAGCCCATGGCCGAAGCGGTGAGCATCTCGCCAAAGAACAGAATGATCAGCCAGTTGGCACGCTTGCGAATCATCTGCGGCATTGGAACCTGCAGGTAGGAGTTTTCCAGCGCTTCCACTCCACCGATCTTCTGAATGTCTTCAGTAGCTTCGGCCTCTGCCACGTCGAGAACATCGTCGACTGTGACGATGCCTATTAAGACGCCGGCAGTGTCGGTGACAGGTAAGACAGTTCGATCTTCGCGCCGAAAGACGGCGATCGCAGTCTCCTGGTCATCTGTTGCCTTTAAGGCGACAAAGCGGCGATCCATTAGTTCCGAGACTCGGGTGGTGTGGGAGGCCAACAGGATATTTCTGATCCGAACGTCATCGATCAAAACGCCGTGGTCATCGACAATATAAATAGTGGACAGCGTTTCGCTGTCCTGACCGTGTTGGCGAATGTGTTGCAGAACCTGATCGACTGTCCAATCCTGCCGCACCCGAACGTAATCTGGAGTCATCAAGCGGCCAATACTGCCTTCGGGATAGCCAAGCAGAGAAACAGCCACCGCCCGCTCTGAGGATGTCAGAAGCGCCAACATCTGCTTTGTCACTGCAGCCGGCAGTTCATCCAGCAGTTGCGTTCGGTCATCGGGGGCCATGTCGTTGAGGAGTGCGCCTACGTCCTCCTGGGCCATTGCTTTTAGCAGTTGCTCCTGAGCGTCGAGCTCCAGATACTCAAAGACATTGGCAGCAAGCCTGCGAGGCAGGATGCGGAACACGATCACCTGTTCTTCTATGGCCAGGCCCACGATCAAGCCAGCCACATCCGCCGGCGACCAGTTTTCAAGTCGGCCACGGAGAGCGGCAAAATTGCGATCGTGAATCACCTTCTTTAGTTCCTCTTGCAGCTCATCGATCATCAAGAACCCTCCTGTTCCGGCCGGATAACAAGGTAAAACCCATCTTAGGCTCTAAATGCCCCTGTGTTATACTGCGTTGCTGAAACCCCTTCAAACATTTGCCCCCATTTTCACGATAGCCGGCCGGGTGAATGTCCGCCGCCTTGCGGACATGTCGGCCGAGCAACGGCGGTCCAATCCTGGATCAAGAAGGGGGAACCAGCTATCAACTGGAAAGAGTTATTTATTCCTAGTGACATGGTCTTTGAGCTCATCGTTCGGGGCTCCATCGTCTACCTGGCAGTTTTTGCCTTATTACGCTTCGTTCTAAAAAAGGTGACGGGAACCTTGAGTATTGGGGACCTACTAATAATTGTTTTGATCGCCGATGCTGCTCAGAACGCGATGAGCGCTGGTTATAACTCTATTAGCGATGGCCTAGTTTTGGTACTAACGATAATGTTTTGGAGTTACAGCCTTGATTGGTTGGCCCATCGTTTCCCGACCTTCGAACGTGTGCTGCACCCACCGCCACTCCCCCTGGTGCGCGATGGCCAAATGATTGCCCGCAACATGCGCCGGGAACTGATCACACACGATGAATTAATGAGCCATCTTCGTGAACAAGGTGTTAAGGACCTGAGCGAAGTTCAGTCTGCGGCGATGGAAGGGGATGGTCGCATAAGCGTGATCAAGTACGATGAGCAATCAATAAGGCCCAAGACCCAGGAAGTAAACTAAAGATCCAGAGAAACTGAATCCGAGTCTGCAAAGCAGCTCCCCGGGCTTTCGGTCAAAATTCTGATGCGTCGTTTATTGTTTCTTCTGGGCCTTTTGATATTGGCGGTGTGCTGGCTGGGACCGCTGCCGCAACTGGCGCGGCAGGCTTTTTTTGCACACATGACAATGCACATGGGAGTCGTGGCAGTCGCGGCCCCGCTGCTGGCCCTGGGAAGTGCAGGCGGAAGACTTGATCCAGTGCTGCACGCCCCTCGTCTGTTCGCGCCCATTCCTGCTTCGATGCTGGAGTTAGTTGTGGTCTGGGCATGGCACGCTCCCGCGCTGCATTCTGCTGCGCGCCATCACGCCTTCGCTTTAGCTGCTGAACAGGGAACGTTTTTGTTTACGGGCTTATTGCTTTGGTGTTCAGCATTTGGGGGCGAAGAAAAACGCAGCATGCAAAGACGTGCGGCAGCCGTGGTTGCATTGTTACTTACCTCAATGCACATGACGCTCCTTGGGGCCTTGTTGGCACTTACGCCACGAGCGCTCTACGCCCACGACGAGAATACCTTTAACCTTTCGGCCCTCGAGGATCAGCACTTAGGAGGAGCGATCATGCTGCTGGCAGGTGGGATTTCGTATCTCGCAGGGGGACTCTGGCTGATGATCGGGCTTGTTCGCCATAGAGCTCTCAAGCCCGGACAGGAGACAAGTTAATGGGACTACTCTCCAAAGGAGCGTTGCTAGTCGCAGCTGCCCTCGTTGCAGGAACGCGACGCCTCTTTGTCTCTGAGCCGTCCGCAGTAACCGTCACGGCGGGCGAGCAAGAACCCTCGTGGCTGGCACGATGGCTGAGAGAGCACCTTTGGCGGACAGCCAGGTACTTCCTAATTTTTTTGGTGGTGCTGGGCCTGGGAGGGTTTGTCTTAGCAGCTTCTGGTGTAATTCCTATCAAAGCCAGTTCGGGGCACTGGCCCATAACTCACTGGCTGTTGCAATTCTCCAAAGAGCGCTCTATCGCCACGCATACGCTGGGCATGGAGTCGCCACCGCTTGACGAATGGCGACTGATCCTCCGCGGCGCCGGTGCCTATCACACAAACTGTCGTGGCTGTCACGGAAGTCCTGAGGTCAAGAGTCCTCGAGTGGTCCAGGAAATGTTGCCGCCACCCCCATACTTGCCCACAACTGTTCCTAACTGGGACTCAACAGAGCTCTTTTACATAGTCAAACACGGACTCAAGTTTACGGGAATGCCGGCGTGGCCGGCGCTCCAGCGCGATGACGAGGTTTGGGCGATGGTGGCGTTTCTCCGAAGAATGCCCGAAGTCGATGCTGAAAGTTATCGCCGGCTGGTCAAGGGCGAAACACCTCCCACCAATGAGAGCGTGCCCCTCGAGGGTCTGCTCGGATCGAGAGCTGAACCACCACCAGTAGTGGACAATTGCATTCGTTGTCATGGTCGGGATGGGCTGGGACGTGGGGTGGGAGCATTTCCAAAGCTTGCTGGACAAAGCACTGACTATTTCCTCAACTCCTTGCGCGCCTACGCGCGCGAGCAACGGCACAGTGGCGTCATGGAGCCGCTGGTTACGGGTTTGACTGACGAGGAAATGCAACAAGTGGCCAAATACTATGCAAGTCTTCCAGCAGCATCTCGGTCAGCAACTTCGGATGAAGAACGTAGGAGCATTGAGAGGGGTGCGCAAATCGCACAGAGCGGTATCCCGACCCAAAGAGTCCCAGCCTGTATCGAATGTCATGGTCCAGCGAACACGCCGCGAAACTCCGCATATCCAAGCTTAACTGGACAGTATGCTGACTACTTGCAGCTGCAGCTTGAACTCTTCAAAGAGAATAAACGAGGGGGAAGCGCCTACGCTCATCTGATGCAACCGATTGCCACCCGTCTAACAGCGGCACAGATGCGCGACGTCGCCCTCTATTTCGAAAGCTTGCAGAGTGCCGGGACAAATTGAAGGCGTCCCCGCCTATAAACATTGCACCCCTCCGAGGTGTGAAAGAATAGAGATACCGACCAGCTCTATGATTTGTACTTCAATCTTGTTCGTGTGGTTTCATATGAGTTCGTGGATCGTTCTCTGAGTTCGTGGAGCGTTCTTTTGCCACGAACGATCCACGCAAATCAACTTTCGCCAAAAACTTAAACTTCACTTTTGATTCTTTGCCTTTTTCCGTAAACGCTCAATCACCAGGCGAAGGGTTGCCGCATTCTTAGCTTTCGGCACGTCACGCAGGTATCCCTCCAGTTCATCCGCAGCACGTTCGTGCTTACCTTGTCGGTCATAAAGAGAAGCCAAATGAAGATGCACAACAGCGGCATTGGCCGCCCCACCTAACTCGTATGCGCGCCGCAAATTTACTTCCGCATCGCTCAACTGGTCGTTTTCCAACTGGGCAATGCCCAGATAGAGATGGGCATTTATTGACTGGGCATTTAAAACTTTTCCTGTATTGAGACTCGAAATAGCTTCAGTGAATTTCCCTAGCTCGAAAAGAGCCATTCCCAGTGTGATATGTCCAAGCGACGACTTGGGATTTACCGCAATGGCCCGCTGTAGGGGCGACACAGCCATCTCATATTTACCTGCACGAACATGTTCGGATCCCAGCCGCACTAGCGCCAGATAGTAGGTCGGGAAAAGGTCAATAGCTCGCTCCAGATGTCTGACACCTTGCTCCGGGTTCTTCTCCAGTACTTTAGCACCCTTGAGATACTCTTCTTCCGCTGCTTTAGGTACCTCCTGGGTAAAAGCAGAAACTGTGCTGCGCGGGGTAGTCGATAAGTTCTTGTCCTTGTGGCGAAGCTGGATGTCTACCGTCAGCAAAAGGATGGAATCCTGGCTGCCCGAGAGCTCAACCTCCTCAGAAGCTTGTGCATAATCGGTTCCGAAACCGGGGACGACCACGCGATAGGAGCCGAGGCCTACACCCGAGAATGCATACCGCCCGTCCTGATCGGTAAAGATTCTGTCTATCTGGGTTCCGGTGCGATTAACAAGCATCACCTCCGTACGTGGGGCTGGTCCACCACTGGGAACATAGACGGTGCCTTTAATTACATGTGGTCCGCTCCTTTGTGCCATAGTGAATTGGCTTGAGAGGAAGATGATGAACAACCAGGCGACTCGATAGGAAAGCCATCTCATAATGCCGCTCCTGAATCAATCAAATGCGAAACCAAAATTTGGTTGGAAGCCTTCGATATCATTTTTCACTTGGATCGTCCATAGTTTTTCGAATGGTTTGGCTTTCAAGGGCCATTAATCTAAAAAAGGAGGTAGTAGCACTCAGAGAGGACGATCGAGCGCTACTACCTCGGGAGGGGAACGTTAACGGCTATTGCCTAAGCATCAAATTAGAAGTTCACTCGTATTCCGAACTGAACCGCTCGAGCCTGGCCAGAAGCAAAGCTACCGGAACCCAGCCCCAGTTTGTCAGAGCGACGACCTGGAGGGGTACCATTAATCTGGCCGGCAGCCCCAGCCAACTCACCACTCAAAACGTTGAAGTTCGAAACGTTGAAGAGGTTGAAAATCTCCACCAGCGGTCGAATCCGCACGCGCTCGCTCACACCAAACGCCTTGCTGATCCTGAGATTGGTGTTGAAGAAAGCATCATTCATCACCTGATCTGCCGGAGCCAGCGCAATCGGCTTAATGGTCAATCCCCGAGCAACCAGTTCAGCCTGAGTGTAGACGCCAGCATTTACCAGCGCACGGCCAGCCGGAGTAAGAGTACCGGCGAATTGGCTGTTAAAGCTGGTAATCAGGTTGTTGAGCTCGGAAACGCTACCCACCGACCGCCCGAAAGATCCACGTCCTCCTCCCGGCAAAAAGTCATTAAAGGTGCCATCGCCATCGAGATCGCTGAAAAGAATCTCGGTAGCGCCCCCTTGTGACGTTGTCAGGAAGGGGGTTAACGGTAGGGCACTTCTCATGCTTGTTATCTGACTCAGGTTAATGCCCCACGGCAGATCGAACTGGCTGGAGAAAGTGAACTGATGGGTGCGATCGAGTGCCGTCGGGCCGTAGTTGGCTGAACTCAGGAAATTGTCGTTGAACTGCGTAGCAGCGTGGAAATCCTGATCTGTTGCCAGACCCTCGAATTTCGACAGCGCGTAGTTAACATCCAACGAGAGGTTTCGTACCAATCGTCCGAAGTTTGTGAGCCGTTTGTTTAGGCGAACCTGCAGAGCGTTATACACTGAATAACCTCCCGGCACGATCACCTGGATATCGGTAAAGTTGGGGTTATTGCCCGTAAAGGCATTACCGAGGCTGGTGTGTTGTCCCGCAGCTTTTAGCGCCATGGCGGCTGCGACATTAAGATTGTCAGCCGCACGCAACCGGTTGTAGTCACGAACGACGTTCGTATGCGTCGCACGATTGCGAAGGTAGTCAACCGACAACACAAAGTCTGTCCCAAGCTGGCGCTGAATTCCAATGTTGAATTGATACGCCGTGGGGGACGAAAACTCCTGGTTAAAGATAGGGCCGGCTGAGGTGCGGCCTGAGGCTTCGATCGCAGTTGGTCCACTTGGATTCGG
>Ga0187893_10015823_pt1 | contig 10047 bp, 11 predicted proteins | sample MA1701074metaG_FD_139574 | JGI IMG/M metagenome (GOLD analysis project Ga0187893, IMG submission 139574) | White microbial mat communities from a basaltic lava cave in the Kipuka Kanohina Cave System on the Island of Hawaii, USA - MA170107-4 metaG ... | reverse complement strand
GTTTCAATCCTTGTTTTGGTGGAACTCCCTTTCAGACCGCTCTCAAGCCAATTCTAGCAACAAACCGAGGCCTTACATCAAAAACAGCTGTACACAAATTAGGTCCTAACAGTCCGCCCTTGGTCCCATTTTGAAGCAACGAATGGCCCTCTTTCATCGCCGGGTGCACTTGAACCGACGGATATCCAAGCAGTTTTCAATCAGCCTTCACTTCACGCAAATATTTCTGTAGCAACAATCCAGGCATCGCACAGCATGCGGGGTTCGCCTGGGAAACTTTCCCCGCTGAATGATGTCCAACATCTCCCGGATGATCCCCTGCGCCTGTTTCCGCTCCTTGATCCCTATGTCGATTTCCTTCACCACATTGCCGTTCCGCACATAGCACACATAGCCGCGATTGACCGGGGCACCGTACATATCCTCGATCATCATGCCATAGAGCACCACCTGATAGCGATGCGTCTTATACACCCCTTCCTTGAACTCCGCGAACTTGTAGTCCAGCGGGGCCAGGGTGCCATCGGCAAGGCAGAGCACTTCATCCACCTTTCCTTTCAGGTGATAGCGGTCGGACACCACGTAGACATCCACGTCCCGAGCGGTGCAACCGAGTTTCTTCCGCACATAGCCTGGATTGTGATACTTCCTGTTCTCATGCACCTCCCGACCTTTCAACACCATAAACCGCTGATCCTCATGCTGTGCGATCCCCAGACAGTTCATGAAATAGATGAACCGTGGGCAATACAGGTATTCGATCACCTCCGACGGTGTAATATAGATCCCCTGCGTCTCGGCAGTATTCATGCTGCATCAAAAAAACTTGGCCAGCACTTCGTCGCTCACCAGATCCTTGTCGAACGCCTGCCCGAGCAATTTCACCTTCTTAAAATCCTCGGCGCACATCGGGAACATGTAGAGCGAGTCTTTTTCCAGCGTCATCAACTCCTCGCACTGGAGCGCCAAGGCATCCATCTGATTGCGTTCCAAGTTGCCGAGAAAGACACTCTTCTGGACTCGATACAGCCCAGCCTCTTTACACGCCTTCGCGATCTTCGTCCGCTTCGGCGTCGCCGACACATCGTACACCACCCATGTCAGCATCCCCCGCCTCCTTAATCAGCTCGTTGGCAATCCGGTGGCATTCAAATTGGATGATATCTCTCTGTTTGATATTCCGGTTCCGATAGCGCACGCTAGTCTCGAAAGTCTCATTCAGCGCCTCAATCAAGGCCGCCTTCCCGTCCTTAGCCAGCGTCAATCCGCCGGGCACGTTCTCAAACCAGTCCTGTTTTACCGTCCGCCCCGTGAACAGGTACACCACGGTCTGATCAGTCAGGTAGCGAAACATCTCCATGAGATCAAAGACCAGCGACTTCTTGTTGTAATTGTCCGTGTGCACGAAGCCCACGTAGGGATCGAGGCCGGCGATCAGACAGGCTTTCTCCACCATCGAGTAGAGCACGCCGTACCCATAGTTCAACAAGCAATTGAACTCATCCTTGGCCGGCTGCCGTGAGCGCCCGGTAAATTTGTACCGCTCCGGCATAATGAAGCTGAGCGCTTCGAAATAGGTCCGACCGGCAGCCCCCTCCAATCCCATGATCGTACCCCGCTGATCCTCCAACGTCCCTGTCAGCGCAGTGAGTTTCTCCCGGCTCTCCGTCATGCGCGATGCAAAGACTGACACCTCGGCTTCCTTTTCAGGCCGTGCATGCCCAAGCTTTTTCAGGAATTCGATTTGCCGGTCGAACTTCGCCGCCATCCATTCCTGCGCCAGCGCCAAGCCTCGTGCATCGTCGGCATATTCCAGTTGGCGGCGACGGATCAGCGTCGTACTGCCCAACTTCGAATGCCAGACGCGCCCGTAAGGATCGCCGTGTTCGTCCAGGAACAGAATGTCGATGTTGTGGTCCATCGCCGCCTTGATGGCATCGGTCGAAAGAAATGCGCCGGTCGCAATCATGATGCTGTTCACCTTGCGAACCGACACTTCAAACGTCTTATCTTCGTTCTTCACCAGAAAGCAGTCGCCCTGCTTCCGGAGATACGCGCCGAAGGTATTGATGACCAGTTGCATGGAGTCCTGCATCCCAGTTCTTCATTCCAACACTTCATCGGGAAACAAAGCCGCGACGAACGCGCGTGCCTCCCGCAGCAACGGCCTGATCTCCTCCAACTCCAAACCGCCACCGCCCAGACTTGGATAACGTTCAGCAATGTAAAATGCGGACACTCGCTCGCAGAGGTCACGGAACGGCAGGAGACCCTCATCATGGGCCGCGGCTTCATCCAGCAAGCTTTGCAGCGTATGGACTTTTTTGAGCTTCCATCCTCTCGCCAACAAATACGCCTTGAGAAACTTCTCTAACGCCTGCTGCAAAAAGAGCCCAGCCCCGTCGGCGTCGCCATCGGCCAACATCACGTGGATGCGATGCCAATCTTGCCGGGCGACTGTGTGCCAGTCGGTGGGGTAGAGAGACTCCTGACGTGGACTCACAGGTCCACCCCTGTTCCGATCACCTCCGCAATGAACTGATCGCCGCGATCCAGGCGCGATTGAAGCTCTTTTGCCGTCAACACAATCGGAGCCAACGGCAAGCCATAACTGAGTTCCCGCACCATTCGCAGCACCGAAGCCGCCCGTTCGTAGAACCGCTCGCGGGTTTCGGCAATAATCAACAAATCGATGTCGCTATGCTCGGTGAGCATGCCACGTGCCGCCGATCCAAAGAGAATGATGCGCGCAGCCCCGTAATCCCGACGCAACCGATCGGCAATGGTCTTCAGTTTGGTTCGGTCTACAGTTGTCGTTACCGGTGTCGCCATGATGCCTCCTTCAGATTGTCATTTCGGTGCCCGCCGCACCGTCCCGAAGTCCTGCCTGCGCCGTCGCGGCACACCCGCGAGACGGTCCTTCGATTCTCGCTCAGGACAAGCTCCTTTCATACAGCTCCATGCGAGAGCCTTCGGACGACTCCGCGCTCAAGCCGTTGCGCATCCCACTCCGGATGCAACGACGCCAATTGCTCTCGCAGGAGCTTCCACGCCGACCGCCACAATCCGAACCCGATCTTCAGGCGTTCAGCCGGCGTCTTGCGGCGCAACACCTCCGTCATTACTTCGTCAACGACTTCGATTTGTCCCTTATCAAGCCGCATCAGTTACCTCGACTCCGTGGTAACGATCCGCCCCACCGTCCCGAAGCCGCGTAAGACGGATTTGCCGAGCCTGATGAAGTCGTCTTGATCAAAACACTGCCAAACTCTCTTCCCTTTCAAATCTGGCACCTAACCGCTTGTCGTATTCCATCCGACAGAAGGTAATCCCATCGACTTCCTCACGACAGCGCTTCACGTACCACCAAGGCATCTTCACTTCGTACCGTCTCCGCTCTCTAGGATGTACGGCGAGCACCTCATTCCGAATCTGGAACGGGATCACCGAGATCTGATAGTAAGACTCCAACCGTGTGAGAAGCCCTTCCTCTCCTAATGTCCGATCCAGCACACCAGCAAGTCGTGCCTGGACTTCCCGTACTGTGACTTGTGCCGCCTGGAATACGGGATGATCTCGTGGATCAAATCCAGCGTAGACCTTCTCAACCATTTCGATCAGGTCCCGTTCGGTCACAAGACCTTGCCGGTCGCTGAATGTCTGCCAGCTTCGCTCCAATAGTGTACTAAGTCCTCTTTGCTCGGTGCGAACGTCATCAAAGTAAATCCTCTCACTCCCCTTGCTTGGACGGTAAATGCGGACTTCACCAGGAACATGACGCCGGAACCGGTTCACCCTGCCTGCACGCTGCGCCAATGCATCAGGCGGAGCACATTCCGTAAACATGACGTCATAATCAATATCGAGGGCTACCTCTACAACCTGAGTTGCCACCACAAGACGCGGGCCGGATGCTTGGATTGTTGTTTCTTTCTCAGCCCGATCTCGAAGGATAAATTTTGAGTGGTAGCAGACTGGTTCATGCCGTGAGAGCATTTCCGCAAGTTCCTGGCATTTCCCTACCGTATTGACAACCACCAACACTCGTCGGCCATCTCGAACATGCTTGATGATCTCGTCCAGATCTTCTTCCATCAGTAGATCGTGAACCGTAAACCGATTACGCGTTGAATCGAGCAAATCCGAATCACGGATAGTGTCGCATCGAGAGGACGTTCCGATCGCTTCCTTCAAGACATTCGCCAGGATTGCAGGCAAGGTCGCACTCATTATGAAGAATTTTCCTCCAGCCATAGTAACTTCACGAATCAGCTCGGTGATGAGAGCAAGCGTATACGGATCGTATGCGTGAATCTCGTCGAGCACAATAGCGGCATCCATGGCCGCCCAGGTCTTCAGTGGCCATCGCCCACCATGCAGTAGGGAGGCAAGGAGTTGGTCCACTGTCGCAACAGTAACCGGTGGAAAGCAATGTCTCTCAAACAGGACCGATTGACGGTACTCAGCGGTGTCCGCCTCGCCTTCCTCGCCACTCTCCCTCGAAAGGTCAGCCAATGAGTGAGACAGCCCCACCGCGATCTTGTGCCTTGAAAAAAGACGCTCTAAGCGAGCATGAATCGCGTCTGCGGTCACCATGGTCGGCAATAGATAGAGGAGCTTGCCCACAGCTCCGGTTTCGATCTGTTTGCATGACCACAGCACTGCCGCTTCCGTCTTCCCCGACCCGGTAGGGGCGACAGCAATCACATGGCCAAAGGCTTCAGCGCATTTGTCTTGGAAAGGTCGAAAGCCTTCAAACGCCCCTCCTTTCGTTTTAATTTCCGACTCGATCGAGGTTCTGATCAACATGCCACTAACTATCGCACAACTTTTGACTGAAACTTCGATCGGGTCCGAACTTGCTGACGCCCACCAGTCCGAGACCATCAGAAGGCTCTTCAGCACGGCAAACAATGGCCGTCGCTCTGCATACCCATGCGGCAGAGGCGGAACCACTAAACCGGTGATGGTTTCTGCCCCTACTTTTGCCTTACATGGATCCAGAGGCACAACTGGCAATTGCCACCCTCGTCGGCTGAACAAATTACGGGCGACATCAAGTGCTTGCTCAGGCCCCCCTTCAACCCAATCCAGAGTTTCTGCAAAGGAACTTTCACGATAAAAAGATGTCAACTCACCATCTACCGGCTTGTGGTGGCCCAAAACAACTAACGCCTCTAAGCAGACATGGGGCGCGTCTGGCAAAAGCGGGCCCACCGCCTTCTGTAAAAGGGCGGCTGCCGCCGCAACGAACGGGAACGAAGCATATTCATGACGAAAGTTTCTCTGTCTGACCTTTGCCAATGCCATATCGTTCGCCTGCATCATTTCCTGGAACGCGACCGTCATCTTCCCGATGTCGTGAAACACCACGGTCAGCAGCGAACTCATCAGCAGCCGATCAACTTTAACACCTCTGTTGTCACACACGCGCTGGATAAGGCCAGCATGCTGTTCGGTAACCTGGCACCAGGCTGAGTACACGGCTTCCAAGTGTTCGCCGTAAGTCTGACGCGGCTCTCGCTTCGCTAGATATTGTGTCGTGGTCATGAGACGGCGATGGCCTCTTCGCCGACTTGGTAAGCATCAAGGGGGTCAGTGAGATGTACGCGATTTCCGATGAAGGAGAATGGCCCACGGGCCGCGACTTCTCGGCGAGCTCCTTCGTATGCAAAGCGAAGCGGGAGATGCGCTACCCATGGCGCACGAACAGATTCGATGATGGGGCCACGTAGCACGTCCGGATCGGGTCGGTAGCGACCGCCGCTGGTGATGTCTCCGGGAATCACACAGAATTGGAACGCTGTGGTCGGTATTGGAGAAGCGTCTGCGACCAGAAAAACCTTTCGTATTTTCAGCAGGCTATCGCTGGGACCGGCTGTAAGTGCGTATACCGGATTGCGGAAGCCGCTTACGATCTGTTCCGTCGCGGAGGTATCTTGTGAGGAATACACGATTGTCAATCCAAGATCTACGAGGTGCTCTCGCAAGAGAACATCTGAAATCACCTCCGACGTCTTGATCTTTCGATACTTCCACAGGTCCTTCATCTGGCCCCGGTGGCGTCCAGCCACACCTATCTGAACCTGACGGACCTCAGCCCACTCTTGCGCAGACTCTGCCGTCAGCCCAAGAGCGGCCCCAAGGAGCCCCACCAGCGTGGACCGAGGGGGCAGTGGCAAGGTCTTGTGAAAGGTGTGCGCTTCCGGAAGTCGGAAAGAAGCAGTCTCGGCAAACGCCTTGACAACAGCTAGATGCATTGCATCACGCTCCGTAGTAGCCGGCCACCCACTCCTGCATCTTCTTGAATGCGTCTCCCACCGTGACCGTTCCTTCAGGCACCGGATCAAGGTTGCCCGACCGAGTCCCGTAAGTGTGGCTCACGATGATAGCCTGATGGTCGGACAAGACTTCCGACAGCGCAGAAGTCTGAAGACCGCCATTGTGGAGCTTAACCGACTCCAGAAAGATAGGAGCCTTGACCCGCGTGGCCGCTCCCGCTACGAATTTGGGAGAGATGTCAGCGAGAAATCGGCTCTGCCGACCCGAAGACCAAAGGTTTTGCACAGCTGTCAATAGCGCCAAGACACGCTTGGCACGATCAGGCTTTGAAAGTTCTCCCTTCTCAAACCCTTCCCCGCATCCAACTCGGTCCAACTCAATCAGAATCGTTCCTCGGTAAAGGCCGGAGTGAATCTCCGTTTCAAAGATATTAGGGTCACCTCCTGCTTTCACACTCATATAGTTGGCGCCAAAATCGAGATCACCCTGGTAGGCATCCAATGCCAAAAGCGGGGAGACACGAACTGGAGATGTCCGCTTCTTAGTACCTCCCTTCGCCCCTGCTTCCCCCTTCTTGCCTTCCATATATCCGAAGAGGTCGTCATCAATGTAAGCCTTAGGATCTTGAAGGGTCGTGGCTGCCCCTTTTTTCTGGGCTGCGGCAACGCCCTCTGAAAGTTCCCACCCAAGGTCTGCCAGCCGATCGCGCAAGGCCCGCCTCACCGCTTGCGATGATACATAGGGGAAAGCCTTCGGCCCCTGTGCCGTCTCACGAGTCAGCTTCTTAATATTGACGATGTTATCGGCTTCTTTATCACCGCCATTCAAACTTGCAAACGAGACGGGCGTCAGATAGGTCACCGTCAGCGATTTGGCTTGTTTAAAGTCCGTGCTCATTGTCCTGAACCTCCTTGGTCTCCTTTTTGGGACAGACCGGCGTGAAATGCGTTGAACGCAGCAATCAGACAAAATCCACGAAACTCTTCAAAGTTGCCTGGGGTGAGCGCACCTTCATAAATCTCTTTTTTCACAGACAGGCCATAGCGATGCTGTAGTCGCGGTATCTCATTGACGAACTCAGCCAACGTCCGCGCCTTGCGCAGTCGAAAGAGACTGCCTTTAGCGCGTCCCTCATGCTCGTCCTTACTCTTGACCTTCCCCGCAAGCACTAAGCCGATCTGCTTTCCAAGCGATGCGGCCGTGGCAACCATTTCGGAGTACATGGGCTCCTCCTTGTGACGGATACGTTCATAGAGTTGGGTGAAAGCGTTCAGATCATAGCCAGCGTCTCCCCTTCGACTCACAAAAGCACTGACATCGGGTACGATAGGTTGTCGAGTCAAAATGCTCCTAAGAATACGCTCCCGATCCAAGGTGCAGCTTTCAGCCTTCGCATCGTGGTCCACTAACGCCTTCGCAATTCGGGACAAATCGACCCCTTCTCGCTCAGATCGATCGAACAGACGAAATAGATAGGCAACGTCATCAAAAAGCCAAGTATCAGTCACCATCATGGTGTTTCCCTTGCTGGACGCACTCATAACGGCAAAGGACACCGGGGCTTCCTCTTGGACAAGCCCGTATAGCTCCCGTAGGAAGGTATCCGCATCAGAGTGGGTATCTTCCACATGGCGAAGGGTCTTTCGGTAAACAGTATGGAGAAAAGATATGCATGTTTCTGCTGTGTGTGTGAAATAGCCTCCCAGCGCGGTCTCGAAATTCCGATACCAATTGGGCTCGAACTCAGCCGCCCGCATGAGTGGCTGGTAAACCTGATTCATCTTCGTCAGGCTTGGAGCGAAAGGGAAAAATAGATGAAGTCGATCTCCTGCCCACATGAAAAACCCAAGCACAGGAACAAACTTGGCTACAAAGGCACACCGCCAGCATGCTTTACTAGGGTCTCCGCCTTCTGAAAAGAATCCCAAAGTTCCTGACTCACCAGTCACCAACGGAAAAACCGTCTGACTGACTGACTCCAGGGCAACGGCCTGCTGCCCGCACAGAAAACATGTCCCCTTCGGCTTTCCAGCTCCAACTTTTATCGTAACCTTCGGCCGGACTTGATTTGGTCCATTCAGCAGAAGACCAGAGGTCGTCACGTCAAGCCCACGCTGGTCAAGAAATTCGTCAAGGCGAGCCTGAAGATGCCGGTGCGTATCTGGTAGCCATGCCCTAGCCTTTTTCTGCTTTTTGCCTGAGAAGACGATTTCTCGTGTCTCTTTGGCGGCCCAATCAATAGTTTCAGCTATAGGTCTAGGCGCTTTGTCATAGATAAGCGCCGCAACGCCCTGGGCTTTCCGCTTGGGAAAGGCCACGAATTGGTCTCTCTGCTCGTCAAAATAGAAGTTGTATGTGGTGCGATCTTCCTTTTGGAATTTGGTTGAAACGTTGTAATAGCGAGCTACCAACCTTGAATATGCATGCTGGAGCAGATTCTCAATGGAACGCTTTGATCCAATAATCGCTAGATGCTCAGGCGTCAGGATTACCGATACTCCAAAGCGATCATCCATGCGTATATCACCGTCAGACTCACCTTCCTGAGACGGAGCGTGCACTTGCCCTAAGATTGTCTGGTATAAACCCACGATCCCACAATCGTTCCAAAACTGATTGAGTCTTGGAAATGTGACGGTAATTTCTTCCGTCATTTCAGGACCTCATGCAATTCTCTCAACTGTGCCGAAGCCACGGGCGCTCTGCTTGCCGATCCCCCAAAGGGGCGGAATCAAGAAATTCGTGCGAAATCGGCCTAAGAAACCGAGAAGCACGACCCCAGGCTTGAGAATCACCTCTGTGGGCTCATCAACCTCCACCTCGGCGTTAATAGGCCCTGGAACCTCATAGCCCAATGTCTTCGACAGCGATAGCAAATTGCCAATAAGAATTTTTCGCAGGAGCTTAGGACCTTCCTCCTTGTGCTGAAATCGTATCGCTTCAAATCTGGAATGGTTTTCTTCATTGAGAGCTACCCAGGGCGTCACGAATGTGTACTCGAAAGAAACGCCAGCTAGCCCGAAAGGAACTGTGCGGACGATACGGTCCATGGAAATGATATCCAGCCATCTCGCCCCAACCCGTAATCGTGCCGGAGGTTGGGCTAACTGGAGAAGAAAAGCCCCTTCTCGCAATCCTACGACCAACCCTTGTCCGTTCAAAACCTTGTATTGAATCCGAGGGTGTTCATAGACCAGCCCACGTGGCCCATGGCCGTGAAACTCAGGGCGATTGGGATATAGTCCTGCGAAAACTCCGCGAAGGTATCGCGCATCCTGTGACTCCAAACGTTCACTGCATGTGATGGTGACAAGGGCTTGTTCAACGGATTTGGCTTCTACTATTGGAGCGATAGCCATGTTCACCACTCACTATGTTCTTTGCAGAACGGTACCCCCAATCCTGTGCCCACTCTTTCTGTTCGGACAAGGCCTCACTCGCTCGAACCGTTGTGATTCTCCTCTCCCTCCGCCACTCTCTCACGCCATGGCAGAAATAAATAGGTTCGTTTTCCGCACACGGATACGCCTTTCCACATAAGAAAGCAACCGCACGGGTCGCAGATTTTTGGAAATATCGGCGGCCCGAACGGCATGTCGAAGCTGTCGGACGAGTTGAATCCCGCAGCTCATCTGCGATACTCTTTCGGTTAGCCGGCTGTGGAGGATTTCACCTCGAATCCGATCCGGCGCCCCGGCGAAGCTGACTGGTCCATGAGTTGCCGGATCGCTTCGAAGAGCGATCGAATGTGTCCATCGTGGCCGG
>Ga0187893_10015822_pt1 | contig 10048 bp, 5 predicted proteins | sample MA1701074metaG_FD_139574 | JGI IMG/M metagenome (GOLD analysis project Ga0187893, IMG submission 139574) | White microbial mat communities from a basaltic lava cave in the Kipuka Kanohina Cave System on the Island of Hawaii, USA - MA170107-4 metaG ... | reverse complement strand
TTTTCAAATCGAGGATGGGCTCGGTCCTGCGGGCAAGGCACTGGACGCGGCTTCGGTCAAAGTGACGATCGATGGCGCGGCAGCGGCTGCAACTGTTACCAAATCGGACAAGGTCAGCACTGTCGTGGCGAAAGTCACCCCGTTCTTTTCGCCAAAGAGCAAGCACACCGCCAAAGTTGAGTTCACGGGTGGCTCGGAGGAAAAGACCTTCACCGTCAGCGACTACAAGACAGTGACGCCCGGCATGAAGGTCACTGCGGACACGACCAAGCCCGGTTTCAGCGTCCTCATGACCCAGGTGGACGGCAACACAGAAAACACACTTCTTCGCACTGAAAGGCAATTAGCCGGCGAGTTGAAGGATGCCGACGGCAATGTCCTCCCTAATGTCGCTGATCTCTCTGGCGCCGGCCCAGATGGTCGCTACGTCGTCACTGGCGTCATCAACTGGAACCAGGATGATCCGGACAATGCTGGCAACTTCCAAGGGGGCAGCAACCCGATCCCTGGTATTCCGGGAACGACCGGTAGCACGGACGGTATCGCGGCTGAAATTGTGACTTATCTCGACCTACCCGCAGGCGCGATCTCGATGGGCGTGAATTCGGATGACGGTTTCGAGACGACCTCCGGAAATATCAAGGATGTGCTGGCCCGAGTCAGCCTCGGAAAATTCGATGGTGGCCGCGGCGCGGCTGACACTATCTTCGAGTTTGTGGTCGAGGAGGCAGGCGTTTATGCCTTCCGGACCATCTGGGAAGAAGGTGGCGGCGGTGCGAATATTGAATGGTTCACGGTGGTCGGTGGCAAGAAAGTGTTGATCAATGACACCGTTGCCGGGGCTCTCAAAGGTTATCGCGCGGCCGGCACGGGCGTGAGACAGGGGGCTTACGTAAAGTCGGTTTCGCCAGCGCCAGACCAGATCGAGGTCAAGACCAGCGCTTCGGTCGATGTGACTCTCATTGACGCCGACACGCAGGTGGACGCGGCTTCGGTGAAGCTAACGGTGAATGGGACGGACACCGGAGCGAAAGCTAACAAGAGCGGTGGAACAACCACACTGTCTTACAAGCCGGCCGGCGAGGGCTTCGAGACTGCCACGCTACAGAGGGCTGTTCTTAGTTGGAAGGATAATTCAGGCGCGGACCAGAGCCGTTCATGGTCGTTCACTACGACGATTCTTGGCCCAGGCGTATTGTTCATCGAAGCAGAAGACTTCAACTATGACCAAGGGAAGTACCTCACGACCGACGGCCAAAGTGGCTTTGCTGGCAAGTACGCGGGTGGCCTGTACCGGGATTTAGGGACAGATGCCGATGTGGGTATCGACTATAACAACCCCGGTGGAAATGCCGGCCAGTCCTACCGCCCGACAACGGGTGTCGCCGCTGGCAAGATGAATCAGCATCCCGATGGTATCCCTCGCGGCACATTTGACGTTGAAGTCAACCATGTCGTTGGATGGAACGATGCGGGCGACTGGCAGAATTACACCCGCGATTTCCCGACTCCCGCGAAGAAGTACGACGTCTATGGGCGTCTCTCTTCTGGCGGTGCGCCCATTAACATCCAGATTGACCGTGTGACCTCGGATCCGACTAAACCCAATCAAACCCTGGAGAAACTCGGTCAATTCACCCCGGGCCGTGCCACCGCCTGTTGGGATTGTATGGAAGTCTTCCGAGCAACGGATATTAACGGCAGTCCGCTAACATTGGAACTCGGTGGCAAAGTCACCCTGCGCATCACGACGCCGGGGGGCAACAACGACCACGACTGGTTCGCGTTTATCCCCTCGAAGGGCGGCGGCGGGCCTCTTGGTACCCTCAAGGTCAGTGTTGCGGGAGGCCAAGTCAAAATCGAGTGGACTGGCGGTCTCCTCCAAAGCACGACCGCCGTGCCAGGCGGCTGGACGGATGTTGCGGGCGCCAGTAGTCCCTACAGCACCGCGCCTACGGACGTCGCGCGTTTCTTTAGGTTGAGACAGTAGGCGCCAGATCTATCAGTCCAAACCGTAGTGTCCCGATTCAAGGTTTAGCCTGGCTGTTAACGCGAAGAGACAGGACGAATGTCCGGTCTCTTTTTTTCTCCTCGGCAACCGGAAATCACGTCGCATTCCAACGCCGAGGTGAGATCACTAACCGGACTTGGCGGATGCGGCAATGAAACGGGGCGCGGGTCTGTGATTCGCAGCAACGTCGTGATCAAATTGAGCTTTAAGAGATCCCAACGTTTCCATCATCGCCCATTGCGGGTCACAGACCCGCGCTCCGTTCAATTGCCGCGCTTCTAAGGCAAATCCGCGAATGTCGGCTAAAGGCTTGAGAGGATTCTTGAATCGCAACTTGACTAGCCTTTCTACCATCATGGCGCCCCGCTGAGGCTGAAGCATTAGCACTACAGCGACACTTGCTGTGTGAGCCGGAACGGAATCATGTAGCGCAGACTTTCCAGTCTGCCGTATCGCCGGTTTTCAACCGGCATAGCGCCCGCCATCGCCACGCCCATCGAGCCTTCGAGCGGTTGCCGACTGGAAAAGTCGGCGATACGGCGGGTTGGAAAACCTGCGCTACGCAGTAACTGTCGCTGAAGCATTAGCCGTTTGTTTCTCATTCCACTTGGCCTTAATTCAACCGCAGTGAGGCAACGCCCTCAGTACCAAGGCGCACCCTCCTATTCGCCCTGAAAGTATTCATGGCCTTGCGCTCACCTCTCCCGAAGCATCAACGACGATCTCGCGTGCGCCCGCAGGAATCCCTGAAGTCGTGGTCCTGCCAGCCGGCCAACGAATCCAAAGTTCGTTGCCTTCCGCGACGGCACTCAAGAGGACGGTCGTAGCCGATTGCGACCAATAGCCCGATCCCGCCTGGATTTCGCTCAGAGGCCCAAAAGTATCACCGCTTTTCACGCGCACGCCGGCGCCGATAGCCTCTGCGTTTCCTTTCGCGTTACGCAGGCGGAGCCGCAAAGATGGCTGCGCCGTTACATTGCGCAGCAGGCGCGTCGCGTCGCTGTTTTGCGCGACGAGGAGATCGAGTCGTCCATCCTGATCGAAATCCGCGGCGGCGGCTCCGCGTTGCTCGCCATAGATGACAAGGCCGGATTCGCTCCCGGGAACGGAACGGAGATTTCCTCCTTCGTTGCGTAACTTGTTGCTGTGAGTTGGGGCCAACTCGCGGTCCATCGGAACGGAATGGAGCTTTCCCCGTTCGTTGCGTAACAGCAAACCCCGCCCGGAATCCAGCCGCGGAATTTCCGGCTGTGTGCGAAAAAAAATTTGACCCAGAAAAACATCGGTTTGTCCGTCCCCATCAAAATCTGCCGGGCAAACGCTCCAACAGGGAGAAAACTGAGCCTCACGCGGCAGCAGTTGGACTTCGAAGCTGGTCCCGCGATTGAGAAAGATCACTGAAGCGAGCGTGTTTGCTCGAAGCTCTCCGGCAATGGCCGCGTGCGGACCCAGCACCTGTTCCATCGTGGCGCTGGAAAATTCTCTATTGCTGGGGAAACTCTCGCGAAGCGTTGGGATGGCCGCCGTCAGAGCGCTCAAGTGGCGCCGAGGCACAACTCGGCCTGGAGTCAACTCCGAGTACGCCTCGATCAAATCCACGTCACCGCGGCCTGCGAAATCGCCGAAGAAGAGCCTCGCCGGGTCTTGTGGAGTTGCCTGGTAGGCCGAGTTGAGTCCCCAGTTGCCAGCGATGATGTCGAGCCGGCCATCGCCATCGATGTCACCCGTGGCTATGCCCAGCCACCAGCCCGTGAATGAGTTGAGAGTTGAGAGTTGAGGGTTGAGGGTTGAGCCGGTCACTGGTACGTTCCATTCCGTGAACTTTCCGTTGTGGTTGAGGAAGACACGAACCGGTCCCCACTCGATCGCCAGGATCAAATCCGGCCAGCCGTCGCTGTTCAAATCGCTAAAGACACTGGCGCGGACCAATCCGACATTGCCAATGATTTTGCTATTGGCTTCGTCCAAGGTCCAACCCGAGTGCGTCCGGCGCAGCATCACGGAGGCTTGGGCCTCCGGATATCGGGCAGCTCGTGCATAGCCGCCCACGAACAGATCCAGCATTCCATCCCCATCCACGTCCGCGAGCGACATCGCACTGCTGGAAGCAGGCGCCGGGAGATGGATCGGCGCGATGACAAACCTGCCATTGGCGAAGGTCCATTGCGCAAGCGCCGCTCGATTGGTAGCGCCATCCTCGTACTTCGAGGAAGCCACGATCAATTGCCGCGAGCCGTCCGGCGCGACGGTTCCGAGAATTGAGGTGATGTCCGCGGTCGCCGGCGCGTTCACCTCGGCCGTGTCCAGCTTGCGAAACTTGCCCCCGCCACCATTCAGATAGACGCCCAGTCGTCCGCCTTTGCCGGCGCCGATGATCAGATCGTCTCGTTCATCGCCGTTCAGGTCAAACCAAGCGACGCTTGGACCGCTATGGCTAAGTTGAAAGGGCAACAAGGGTTGACGCTTGTAGTCATCGAATGGTTCATCCCAATGAGTGTGCTGCGGCAAACGACTCACATCTTCGAAGAGAGGCGTTACTTCCGGTGTCGGGGGTCTGGGGTCGCTGGGTCCGTGGTCCGTAGTCCGTGGTCCGTGGTCCGTGGACCTCGCTTCTGATTCTTCAATCTCATAAATCCAATTCGGCTTCGCGTCCGTGAGCAAACTGCGTCTCCCGTTGCGCCACGTGATTTCGATGGTCAGGTGGCTGGCTTGTCCGGTCGCGAAAACGCGCAGCGGTTCGCAGCCCGAGAGATAGCGACCGCCCGCAATCACCTCCTGGCTTTGCTGGACGGGTCCACCGAGCACTCGAATTTTGGCTCCGATGCCCTGCGTATTCAGAGCATTACCTTTCAGTTTCACCGCGAGACGCGGGAAGGTCGCATCGTTTCGATAAATCAAGGGCGCCGCGTTGTAACAGTTCACCAGGACATCCAGGTCACCATCACCATCGAGATCGGCGTACGCAATGCCATGCGAAATCAGCTTCGAATCGAATCCCCATTTTGCGCCCACCTCTTCGAATGTCAGGTCTCCGCGGTTTCGTAACGCAACATTCGGAGTCGCCAGCGGCGGAAACATGGTCAGCGTGCGCTGCGCGTCCTGGGCACCGCGAGGCATGGTCCGCATGGCAGCCGCAGCGTCGAGGTCTTGCGTATCGTAGGCGTGACCGGTACCGATGAGCAGATCTTCGTAGCCGTCGAGATCGACATCCAGAAAGATCGGCGACCACGACCAGTCGCTCGCATCGACACCCGCGAAGTTAGCGACCTCAGCGTAGGTGCTATCGCCACGATTGACGAAAAGCGTGTTCTGCCGGTGCTGTGGACGGTCCAAGGCCGCTTCAAAGGTGTGAGAAAGCGGCGGGGGCCTGACGGAGCTCTGCGTCATGCGGAGTTCGTGAAAGCGGCTGAGCATGTCCACCACGACGAAATCGACGTGGCCATCCCGATTGATGTCCGCGAAATCGACGCCCATGGAAAAGTAACTCGTGCTGCGAATGGCCGGGCGCGCAATCGCGCGGAACTTCCCCTTCCCATCGTTGAGCCAGATGCGGTCCGGATTGTGGAAATCATTGCAGACATACAAGTCCGGCGCGCCGTCGCCATTGAGATCATGGAACGCGGCCGCAAGGCCCATGTCCCAATACGCTTCGGTGGGATGGCCGTTTTCATCAAAGAAGGCCTGATTCCAGGGCACGAGGACAAATTTCCCCGTTCCGTCGTTGCGATAAAGGAAGTGAGGCTCTCCCATTTCGAGCATTTGACCGTCCACGCTGCGAATGCGTTTCGCAAATCGCCCGGTCACGACCGGCTGGCCACTCAAGTTGCGAAAGCTCAGCGCGCCACCGGTGCGCAGGATGGAATGCTCGCCATAGTTGGCGACGTACAAATCCAGGGTGCCATTGCCGTCGATGTCGGCCAGCGCGAAACTCTGGCTGCCATGACGTGAACCGAGTCCCGCCACCGCCGTGCCATTCGTGAAAGCGCCCTGTCCCGTGTTGAAAAAAACCTCGTTGGACGTGCCAAATCCCGCCACAAGCAAGTCCAGCCAGCCGTCACCATTAACGTCGGCAAAGACAGCTCCGGTTGACATGGCATTTGTCATGAGCACACCGGCTCGGGCGGAGACATCTTCAAATTGCCAGCCGCCCAGATTGCGGTAGAGAGCATTGCGACCTTCCTTCGTGCAGAAGAACAAGTCCGGCCATCCGTCGCGATCGAAGTCTCCCGTCGCGAGTCCCGAACCGTTCATGAGGTTGTGGTTGCTCGTCGCGCGCTCGACCGAGAGGCGGTTGGTGAAGGTAATGCCGAGGTTTGAATTGGTCAGAAGCGTGAAGCCGGGGCGTCCGTTCCTACCCAGCTTCAACGGAGCGGTACGGTAGCCATCGAAGGACTGCCAGGCGTACGGCTCGGCCGCAAGGACGCTCGTCTCGCCCATGATAGTTGCCCAAACCAAAAGTGTGATCAGCCAATGGCGCATATCACTCGGTGCAGAATCGACTGGGCACTTTATTTTCCTCACTTTGTCGTCCACTTTGTCCCTCAGGCTTTAGAATCCCGCCACCCATATCGCTGATCCTGCCTGGCATTTCCTTGCCGACCGTTGCCCCTGTCCGACCAGGAATGCCTCTGCACACCCAGATCCAAGCCGCCGTCTTGGCGGCAAAATCCAGTGCTTTGCCGTTAACTTGGAGTTTTTCGTGATCAAACATTTGAGCTCGAACTCGGTTCCGACAAAGTGTGCGACAAAGTGTCTGGAAAAGGGAGACTCAAGTGGGACTTCAGGGGATTCAAAATGTCCAAACTCCAGCGCGGCCCATTCGCTTCCCATTACGTTGGCCTAACACTATGACACTTTGCTAACTCTCGCACGAAGCGCGGGCTTCGGGTTCTCCGTCGCAAGAGACCAAAGGTGAGCTGTACCAAATCTCAATGACGCGGAAAAGAAATTGCTGAAGTCATGATCGTGCAGCAGATTCGCCGCATGAAACGAAGAGCCGCGCAAAAAAGAACGGGTATCGATCCCCGTGTCTTGATGGCCTACGATCGTTGGGTGACTCTACATCTGGATGAGATGGTGCAAAAACACCCAGGGAAGGTCATAGCGGTTTACAATGGAAAGCTTGTGGCAGTAGGCGACACCTACAAAGAGGTCTTTGCAGCCGCGAGAGCACAGGGGATCACGGAGCAGCCCTTTGCGATGGAAGTGCCGCGTCCAGAAAACTTCGAAGCCGGTTTGAGAGCACGGTTGGATTCTCCGAGGAGCTTGGGGGGCGGGTTCCATTTGCTGGGCCGGCTCGATATTTCTGGCCATTTCAGCGCAAGGTGATGTCGTTCCAGCCAGGTGGGGTAAGGTTCGCCTTCAAGTGGCCGGGCCGCGTCAGCGCGGAACTTCGAACAGGCGGTTCGAGGAGAATTACTTGGCCAATTCGTAACCTGGGCTATTCTCACCGCTGTTCAGTCCATGACTTTCAGATCACGCTACATTGTGAGATTGCCAGCCACGAGAATGGGTCTCATCTCTCGCAGTCTCTTTGGGTTCATTGGTGCACTCTGGGTTTTCGGGATGCAGTTGGTTCGGCCCCAAGTACTCGATCCTACTTCCCCACGCGCCGAGACTGTTGTGACCGCTGAACAATTGAACGAGTTAATTTCGAGCGGCCGCAAGGCCGCGCACCTGTACTGTCAGTCCTGCCACCTCTTTCCTGAACCCAACTTTCTCGATAAGAGAACGTGGATCGAGCAGGTGTTGCCACGAAAGAAAGTTCGCCTTGGTTTGTTTCCAAGTGCGCTGGAAAAGCACCCTGAATCGAATCTGCTCAAGGCGAGCGGAGCCTACTTGGACAGCCCACTGATGTCCTTGGAAGAGTGGAACTCCATCATGGCGTATTACGCGGCTGCGGCGCCGACGGCTCCTTTGCCCCAGGATCCAAGACAGGAGATCGCGGTCGGGCTGAAATTTTTTCGCGTCGAGATGCCGAAGTTTCGTCATGCCGTGGCCTCAAGCACGATGGTGAAATTCAACCCGAAGGACCGACGCATCTATGTGGGTGATGCGGAAACCAAAGCACTCGATATTGCGACGCCGGACGGCGAGTATGTGCAGTCGATCAAGCTGGAGAATATTCCGGTGGCGCTGACCGATGATGGCATGGGCCTCTTTGTGACCTTGATAGGCAGCTTTGTCCCCACCGAGAAACGTTTGGCCGGATTGAGCTTTCTCGAAAGGACTTCCGGCGGTTTCAAACCGCCCAAAGCCATCTTGAAAGACCTTCCCCGCGCCACGGACACGCAGTTCGCCGATCTCAACGGCGATGGGAGGACGGACTTTGCCATTTGTCTTTTCGGGAATAGCGCGGGCCGGTTCTCGTGGTTTGAAAACGCTGGTGACGGCGAGTACAAAGAGCATCCCCTTATTGAAAAGGCTGGCGCGGCAAAATGCGTGCTTCAGGATTTCAGCGGGGACGGCAAGGTGGACATCGCGGTGCTCATCGCCCAGGAGTTGGAGTCACTCCTCATTTTTAAGAACGACGGCAAAGGCAACTTCACAAGTGAGACCGTTTTTCAAAGGCATCCGTTATTTGGCCACACTTATTTCGAACCGGTCGATTTCAACCGTGATGGCCGCATGGATTTTTTGGTCACTAACGGCGACAACGGCGAATATCCGTCGCCAACGAAAAAGTACCACGGCGTTCGGGTCTATCTGAACAAAGGCGAGGGCCGCTTTGAGGAAAAATTCTTCTTTCCTCTCAACGGAGCCTTCAAGGCTGTGGCGCGTGACTTTGATGGCGACGGAGATCTCGATCTCGCGGCGATTTCGTTCTTTCCAGACTACGAGCGTTCGCCCGAGGAAAGTTTTGTCTTCCTGGAAAATCGAGGCGGCCAGCAGTTTGCAGTCGCGACGTTCCGGGAGACCATTTCGGGCCGCTGGCTCACGATGGATGCCGCCGATATCGACGGCGACAACGATCTTGACCTCATTCTCGGCTCGCACATTCACGGCCCGAGTGAAGTGCCGGATTTCCTCATGAAGGACTGGGAAAAAGGGGGACCGCCGTTCGTGGTCCTGCGGAATACAACTCGGTAGCCGGCAGCGGTGTAGCTACGTTCGTCAGAACGTGGTGCGTGGGAAATCGAAACCCACGCTCTGACGAACGTAGCTACACCGCGGAGAGAGGCGTTTGCGCCCTTACTTCAGCTCGGCCTGGTGGAACTCGTACCAGTCGTCCAGGTTATTGAGATCGACCGCACCGGGGTTGACAGACCCGTCGTCGGATAGGCCACTCGCGCCGAGGATACCTTTGCGCGTGCCGTCGTCGTGAATGTAGCCAAGAATCGATTGGTTGTGCTTGTAGATGGTAGCTTTGTCCAATCGCACTCCGGGTTGCTTCTTCACCCAACCCTCGAACTGAGGATACGTCGGTTTGCTCTCCGTGATGAACTTTTTGACCGCATCCGGGTTCAGGCCGAGCGCGTTGCAGGTCATCATGTCGTAACCTTTGCCGATACCGGGGTAACCGGAGGCCAGTTTGCCGCGCGCTTCAAGGGAGACTTTCAACCAGAGCCGAGGCAGATGCAGAACGCCCAGCGGCCCTGCCACTCCGGAACTAATCAAGGGAACGTGAGTATTGCTCATAATCTCTTTGCGTTAATGGTTTCTCTAACGAGGTTTGCTTCGGCAGCTTAGGCAAATAGCTCGCCGGGTCAAACGGAATTTGCCCGGGTGCCCGGGGACCGCTGATTTTGTAGCGTGCAAAAACTCTTCGCGAACTGTGAACCTTCAACCTTCAACCTCCAACTTCCAACCTTCAAGTTCGCGCCGCAGCCGTTGAGCGTTCGATGTTCGATGTTTTCGCGCCGAAATGGTTCATGGTCCAATGCGCATCCGAATTCGAACCGCCGCAAGGCTCGGAAATTTGTGGGCTTACCCGAGACGTGTTCCGTACGGAACACGTCTCGGGTACGACTGTCGCAAGCCGCCCCAATTTTCCGGCGGCCTTCCCTGACCGATTTAACGATTCAACGATTCAACGAT
>Ga0187893_10015821_pt1 | contig 10048 bp, 7 predicted proteins | sample MA1701074metaG_FD_139574 | JGI IMG/M metagenome (GOLD analysis project Ga0187893, IMG submission 139574) | White microbial mat communities from a basaltic lava cave in the Kipuka Kanohina Cave System on the Island of Hawaii, USA - MA170107-4 metaG ... | reverse complement strand
CCGCTTTCAAATATTATCAGCAACACCGCAATCATCAAACAATGTTATAAGAGCGGATCATAAACGGGTTTTCAAAGTAGAGCTCATTCCGCTATGTATTGACAAAGAAATAATTTATTCAGGTAAACAAACAGAAATTATATTTTAAAGAAACTCTATTATGACAATTACGAATTTTATTTTTTCCTCACGATTGCTTGCTACAATTGCATTGTTTGCTCATTGTTCTGTTTATGATGCAAGAGCTCAGGCAAACAACAAACAGTCATCAAACGCAGCCATTATCAATGTTGATTTAAATAAAAAAATTGGCCCCATGTATCCCGCCTGGGCCTGGTTTGGGTATGATGAACCCAACTACACTTACATGAAGGATGGTAAAAAATTGCTTTCTGAAATTTCTGCTTTATCTCCCGTGCCGGTATATGTAAGAACGCATAGTTTACTCGTTACAGGTGATGGAGAAGCTGCATTGAAATGGGGGTCTACCAATGCGTATACAGAAGGTGCTAATGGAAAACCTATTTATAGTTGGAACATTATTGACAGCATATTCGATACATACATACAACGAGGCATGAAGCCCCTTGCACAAATTGGTTTTATGCCGCAGGCTTTGTCTACACATCCCGAAACATATCGCCATTATTGGAAACCAGGCGATCCTTATACAGATATTATAACCGGCTGGGCTTATCCGCCAAAAGATTATAACAAGTGGGCTGAACTGATCTATCAATGGGTAAAACATTCAGTGGAACGCTATGGAAAAAAAGAAGTGGAAAGTTGGTATTGGGAACTTTGGAACGAGCCCAACGGTCATTATTGGAAAGCCAGCATGGAAGAATTTTTTAAGTTGTATGATTATACTGCAGATGCTGTAAAAAGAGCTTTGCCCACCGCTAAGATAGGCGGTATTAATATTGCCGGAACAGGAGGTAAGGGTGCTCAAAAATGGTTGCATGCCTTTATTAAACATTGCCTTTCCGAAGTGAATCATGTTACAAAAAAAATTGGTGCACCCATGGATGCATTTTTGTTTCATGCAAAAGGTTGGCCCAAACTGGAAGATGGCCATGTCAGAATGAATATGGGAAATCAATTAAGGGATATTGAAGCCGGTTTTAAACTGGTAGCATCTTATCCGCAGTTAAAAAATATTCCCGTTATTATTGGTGAATCTGATCCCGAAGGCTGTGCAGCTTGTGGAATGCATACGAATCCTGAAAATGCTTATCGCAATGGAACTATGTATTCCAGTTATACGGCTGCTTCTTTTGCACGCAAATACATGTTGGCTGATCTGTACAAAGTAAATTTTAAAGGCGCTGTTTCCTGGTCTTTTGAATTTGAAAATCAGCCCTGGTTTTTTGGCTTCAGAGATCTGGCAACAAATGGTGTTGATAAACCAGTGTTGAATGTATTTCGCATGTTTGGTATGATGAAAGGGGAATCGCGTAGCACTTACGTCTAACCGAGGTTATGACCTTCGTACCGCCGTGGACTCAAGCTTTAGAAAATCATATTCCGATATTAACGGATTTGCTTGTAAAGATGCAAATGAAGCTGCTGTAATGTTATGGAATTATCATGATGACGATATACAAAGCGAAGCAGAAGCAGTAGCCGTTCGTTTAAAAGGCTTGCCAAATAAACAGGTATTGTTACAGCATTATCGTATAGATAGTACACATAGCAATTCTTATGAAGTATGGAAAAAAATGGGATCACCAAAAAGCCCTTCTGCTGAACAAATAACCGAACTGGAAAAAGCAGGACAATTACAGCTACTGCGTTCACCACAATGGATAAAGCCCAAAAATGGTGAAGCAATGATAAACATGGTCTTGCCACGGCAGGGTGTTTCATTACTAAAACTAGACTGGTAGGTATTCAGTAAGCTCAAAAAAAAAAAATGATGTTATACAAAGCGAAGTATTTAGCATTAAAAATTTTAGTTTTTGCATCAATAGGATTTGTAAAAGCACAGGATATTGCTAAGCCCATTACTATACAAGTCGATCTGAATAAAAAATCCAACGACCCCCTAAAACCTATCTGGGCCTGGTTTGGCTATGATGAGCCAAACTATACTTATATGAAGGATGGCAAAAAATTGCTTACCGAAATTTCTCAATTTAGTCCTGTGCCTGTGTTTGTGAGAGCGCACAATTTGCTTACAACAGGTGATGGCACTGCCATGCTAAAATTTGGATCAACCAATGCCTATACAGAAGATGCTAATGGTAATCCTATCTATTATTGGAAGATTGTTGACAGCATATTCGATACTTATATTCAACGTGGCATGAAGCCATTGGCACAAATTGGATTTATGCCGGAAGCATTATCCATCAATCCGCAGTCGGATAGCACTTATACTGATCCTACAAGAGTGAAGCAAAAACACTATACCGGCTGGAACTATCCTCCCAAAAGCTATGAAAAATTTGCAGAACTGGTTTATCAATGGGTAAAACATTGTGTGGAAAGATATGGCAAGAAAGAAGTGGAAAGCTGGTATTGGGAGCTATGGAATGAACCGGATATTTCTTACTGGAAGGGAACGATGGAAGAGTATATAAAGTTATACGATTACACCGCGGATGCTGCTAAAAGAGCTTTGCCAACCATACGAATCGGAGGCCCTGAGACTACGAACCCGGGAAGTGAAAGGGCAGGTAATTTTCTCAAAACATTTTTGGAACACGTAGTAAACGGTAAAAATTATGTTACAGGCAAAAAGGGTTCGCCACTTGATTTTATAACTTTTCACGCCAAGGGGCAACCGCGAGTAATTAATGATACGGTATGGATGAATGTAGGCGTTCAATTACGGAACATTGATAAAGGTTTTCAAATTGTTTCTTCGTTTCCTACTTTGAAAAATTTACCCATCATTATTGGCGAATCAGACCCTGAAGGATGTGCTGCCTGCCCCGCTGATATTTTTCCTAATAATGGTTATAGAAATGGAACCCTTTACTCCAGCTATACTGCTGCTTCTTTTGCAAGGAAATATGATTTGGCAAAAGATAGGGGAGTAAATTTATTGGGTGCCGTAACCTGGGCTTTTGAATTTGAAAATCAACCCTGGTTTCGAGGATTCAGAGATCTGGCAACGAACGGTGTTGACAAACCTGTGCTAAATGTTTTTCGCATGTTTGGCCAGATGGAAGGCAATAGAGTTCCAGTAATCTCCAACTCTGTTCACAACTTTATTTCTGTTCGTGATTCCAGTGTTCGCAAAAGCGACCCGGATATAAACGGAATAGCTGCAGTAAATAATCGTTCTGCATCTGTGATGGTTTGGAACTATCATGATAAAAACGATTTGACTGTGCCGGCTACACCGGTAACAGTTTCTGTCAAAGGCATCCCTTCGAAAATGGTTTTGCTAACACATTACCGCATTGACCAGGAGCATAGCAATTCTTATACAACATGGCAAAAAATGGGTTCGCCGCAAAACCCAACTCCTGCACAAATTGCAGAATTGGAAAAAGCAGGGCAGTTAGAAATGTTGGGCTCACCCCAATGGATAAAAATTAAAGATGGTGCAACAACCACTCAATTTAATTTGCCACGCCAGGGAGTATCGCTAATAAAGATGACATGGTGATAGTTAATTTTATAAAGCAATAATAATTACAATAACAAAATGAAGATTCAATCAATTAAAACAAAATTATACCAGTGGCAAGGTCCGGTAAAAACAGGCGACACTATATTCGCCACACCATTAAGTGCCTTGCCTTTTCAAAGTGATGCACAGGCTCCTTTTCGTTTTTTTAGTGGGTTAGTGGTGGAAATAGAAACGGATGAAGGCCATGTTGGTTATGGCAATGCAGGTTTGTGCCCTGACGTTACCAAACAAATTATCGATTCAAAACTCTCTTCTCTTTTACTTGACGAAAACCCGCTGAACACAGAATACCTCTATGAAAAAATGTATCGCTCCACAGTTGCTTATGGCAGAAAGGGAGCAGTGCTGGCAGCAATTAGTGCCATTGACATTGCTCTGTGGGATATAAAGGGGCTGGTAATGAATCAGCCTGTTTTTATGTTGCTGGGTGGACGCACCAAGCCTGCAATTCCAACCTATTACAGCCGCTTATACACCCGCAACCTGGAAAGTTTGCAGGCAGAGGCGCAGCATTACAAACAAGAAGGTTTTACCGGAATGAAGTTGCGTTGCGGTTATCCCATGACGGAAGGAATAAATGGAATGAGGAAGAATGTTGAAATGGTTCGTGTGGTAAGAGAAACAGTTGGTGATGATGTAGACATTATGCTCGAATGCTACATGGGTTTTAATTATGCTTATTCAAGAAGATTGTTGAAAGAGCTGGAGCCCTACAATCTTCGTTGGGTAGAAGAAATGTTATTGCCCGATGAAATACACAATTTTGCCAAGCTCAAAAAAGAAACTTCAATTCCACTTTCTGGTGGCGAGCATGAATATACCCGCTATGGATTTCATGATCTTCTGCAAGCTGGTGCATTGGATATTTTTCAATTTGATACCAACCGGGTCGGAGGTTTTACGGAAGCTCAAAAAATATGCAGCATGGCCTTGGTTCATGGTGTAGAAGTGATCCCTCACGGAGGCCAGATGCACAACCTGCATGTGGTGATGAGTTCTTTTGCATGTCCCATGGCAGAATATTTTCCACAAACAGAAATTGAAGTGGGTAATGAAATGTTCTGGTATATTTTCGATGGCGAAGCTATCGCGGAAAATGGACAACTTCAGTTAGATGATAACAAACCTGGAATGGGATTAACCTTGAAAAAAGAATACTTAGATCAATTTAAAATTGTTGAACACGAAACTTCTAAACGGGCACGTGTGAGCCTGTAAACTTTAATTATGCAAAAAAGAATATTGGATCTTTTTAAACTGAACGGACATATAGCATTGATTGTTGGTGGTAACCGGGGATTAGGCCTTTCGATGGCAAAAGCATTAGCGGAATCAGGAGCATCTATATCTATCGCAGCGAGAGATGAAAAAGAAAATGAAAAAGCTGCGGCCGAAATACGTGGTGATTATAAGGTGGATTGCATCAGCAATTACTGTGATGTTACGAATGAACAAAGTATTAAAGATGTCGTCGCTAAAACAATCAATCACTTTGGAAAGATTGACATTTTGATCAATTCGGCTGGCATTAATATCCGGGGGGCTATTGAAAATTTATCAGCTGCTGACTTTAACCAGGTACAACAGGTCAATGTTACAGGTACATGGTTGGTTTGCCGCGAAGTAATGCAGGTAATGAAAAAAAATAAGTATGGAAGAATTATCAATATCGGTTCCATGCTTTCGGTAACTGCTATACCCGAACGAACACCTTATGCCACCAGTAAAGGCGCTATTCTGCAACTAACCCGTTCTTTAGCTATGGAAGTAGCCAATGAAGGAATTACCGTAAATGCTGTATTGCCTGGCCCTTTCGCTACAGATTTGAATCTTCCCTTATTAAACGATCCCGAAAAATATAAAGCCTTTATTGCTAAAGTGCCTATGGGACGTTGGGGTGAGTTATATGAAATCGGCGGCATAGCCTTGTATTTAGCAAGCCCTGCTTCCAGCTATACAACGGGCAGTTGTATTTCTGTAGATGGGGGATGGGTTGCTGTTTAATTTTTTTACCAAAATAAAAAATGATGAAAGACAACATACGGCTGGTGCAGATAGCACATCCAAAGTTGGGAAGAAAAGTAGCGTTGGTGCAGGAACCATCACTGGTTTTATTGAATCATGTTACTTCTGTTTATGAGCTGGCTTTAAAAGCTATCGATTCAAAAGCGGATATTAAATCAATTATCGAATCACATCTTTCCGATTCCAAATTAGAGTACGACGTTGTTTATAAAGGCGATAAAGAGTGGTCTTTATTGCCATCTTTTGATTGTCCTGAAAATCCTTATAGTTGTTTGGTATCCGGTACAGGACTTACACATAAGAATAGTGCTCTCAACCGCCAAATGATGCACCAGGCAGATAAAGGCAGCCTCACGGATAGCATGAAAATGTATCAATGGGGATTGGAAGGCGGACAACCCGCAAATGGAGAAATTGGTACACAACCCGAATGGTTTTACAAAGGAACAGGAACTATTTTAAAAGGTCATGGACAAGCTTTGTCAGTGCCGGCATATGCTAATGATGGTGGAGAAGAACCTGAAGTAGCAGGAGTTTACATCATTGACAAAATGGGACAACCTGTTCGCATAGGGTTTACAACCGGCAATGAATTTTCGGATCATGTGATGGAGCGAAAAAATTATCTATACCTGGCGCCTTCCAAATTGCGCAACTGTGCCATAGGGCCGGAATTGGTCATTGATCCTGATTTTACAAATTTGAAGGGAACAGTAAGCATACTTCGTAACAAGAAAGAGTTTTGGTCCGCTGATATAAATACCGGTGAAAAAAATATGGCGCATTCCTTAGCCAACCTGGAGTATCATCATTTCAAATATTCCGATCACCGGCAACCGTTTCAATCTCATGTTCATTTTTTTGGCGCTGATGCTTTTAGTTTCGGCGCCGGAGTAGAGTTAGAAACTGGTGATGAGATGCAGGTTTATTGGAAAGGAATGGGCCGCCCATTAATAAATCCAATTGTAATAGAAACAAAGAAAGAAGAAATCATAGAAGTAAAATCAATCCAGGGAATAGCATCCAGGGTATCCTTGTAAAATAATATTGCGCCAGCCTTATGAGTAATATTTCCGGATCACTAACAGAAAGTAAGCCATTACGAATGCGTTGGATGATGATAGGGTTCGCTTTTTTTGCGACCGTGTTAAATTATGTCCATCGCTTATCGTTTAATTATTTGAGTGCTGATGGTGAGTTACGCAAACTGATTCCAGATGATGCCTTTGGCTATATCGGAACAGCTTTTTTTATAGCCTATATGTTGTCAAATGCTTTTTCTGGTTTGCTGATTGACAGGTTGGGAACAAGAATCGGTTATTCGCTTTGTATGGCCTTTTGGACAACAGCAGGTCTTTTTCATGCTTTTGCTATCACACCCTTGCAATTTGGGGTTTGCCGTTTTTTATTAGGCATTGGTGAAGCAGGCAACTGGCCGGCTGCCTTAAAACTTACCGGTGAGTGGTTTCCGCCTCGTGAGCGGTCAACAGCTGCAGGAATTTTTAACAGTGGTTCTGCTATCGGTGCTATTATCGTTCCACCCTTGGTGGCTGTGATGACGATGAGATATGGCTGGCAATACACCTTCATCATACTTGCTCTATTTGGATACTTATGGCTGGCTGTTTTTTGGTTCACTTATTACACACCCGGGCAATCGGCTAAAGATTCAAAAGCAAGAGTTATTCCTGCATTCAAGCTGTTAAAAAACAAGTTTGTTTCAAGACTGTTGCTGGCCAAAATTTTTATTGAGCCTGTTTGGTATTTTGTAACCTTCTGGATTGGTCGTTACCTCGCCGATGTGCATCATTGGGAATTGAAACAGATCGGATGGTTTGCTATGATCCCTTTTATTATGGCTGACGTAGGCAATATTGTTGGCGGCTATTTTACACAATTTATTATTAAAAAAGGAATGCCTATACCGAAGGCGAGAAGGTTGGCTTTAGCCCTGTCGGGTATGCTGATGGCTATGCCTTTATTGTTGGCGCCTTTTATTGTCACTACTCCGATGTCCGGCCTTATCGTTTTTGGTTTGTCGGGCTTTGGTTACACTTCATATACTGCCAATGCCCTAGCTCTTACGGCGGATGTGGTGCCTAAAAGCGCATCTGCTTCTGCCTGGGGCCTGGCTTGCATCGGTAATGGCATTGGCGGCGCTATTTTTCAGGCATTATCTGGTATTACGTTAAAATCATTTTCAGCATCTGTCGGATACGTTGGTGCTTACAATATCTTATTTCTTGGCTTTGGTGTTTTGGTAGTGATTGGCATTTTGATTTTACTTTTTTTATCAGGGCCCTTTGTAAAAAATAAAGAATTGTATGAACATGCAGAGGGTAAAAAAAAATTGGAAGCAGTTTAGATATTAATAAATGGAGCCACAGAGAAACAAAGAACACAGGGTAAGACAGAGGAGACGTCTCTGTTTACTTACATACCTCCCTGTCTTCGTGGTTTAAAAAAAGTTTAGGTATGACAACAACAATAACCGGTTCAAACATTACAGGATTTGTCGGTAGTAAAAAAGGGAGTAAATCCTTTCAGGCCTTTTCTACATTAACGAACGAATATTTAGAGGGTGATTTTTATTATGCTACAGAAGAAGAATTGGAACATGCGTTACAATTAGCTCAAAAAGCTTTTGCTGTTTATCAAAAAACATCGTTTGAAAAACGGGCTGCTTTTCTGGATGCTATTGCTGATGAAATAATGGCATTGGGTGATGTGTTGATCGAACGTTGTGTACCGGAAACAGCTTTGCCCACAGCCCGCATCACTGGCGAAAGGGGACGCACCTGCAATCAATTAAAAATGTTTGCACAATTGTTAAGAGATGGTTGGTGGGTAGATGCCCGCATTGATACCGCACAGCCGCAGCGTCAACCTCTTCCCAAACCAGACATAAGAAGAATGCTTATTCCTATTGGTCCCGTTGCAATTTTTGGTGCTTCTAATTTTCCATTGGCCTTTTCAACGGCGGGCGGAGATACCGCTTCGGCATTAGCAGCGGGATGCCCGGTGATCGTAAAAGCGCATTCATCACATCCGGGCACAAACGAATTGATTTCCTCTGCCATTATCAAGGCAGCCCAAAAAACCGGCATGCCCGAAGGTGTTTTTTCATCCGTATATCTTTCGCATGCTGATGTCATAAAATTTGTGCAGCATCCGGTAATAAAAGCAGTTGGTTTTACCGGTTCAAGAGATGTGGGAATGCGTTTGTTCCAGGCCGCTATAGCAAGGCCCGATCCAATTCCTGTGTATGCGGAAATGAGTGCTGTGAACCCCGTTGTTTTATTGGAAGGAGCATTGCAAACAAAAGGCGGGCAAATAGCAAAGGATCTTGCAGGATCTATAACCTTAGGTGTAGGTCAGTTTTGTACTAACCCGGGATTAGTGTTGATGATCGATAATGATACTTCAAAATTTTTTCTACAGGCTCTTGCCGGGGAAATCGCTGCAACCGCACCTGCCACCATGTTGAACAGAAATATTTGCAAGGCTTATGAAGAGGGGGTGAAGTTTCGGCAAGGCGAAAAAGGGGTTGCAGTATTAGCTAAGTCCGCCACGGAAGCAGACAATGAAAAATATGAAGCACAACCTGTGATGCATACTATTAGTGCTGCCAATTTTTTGGTGAACAAAAATTTATCAGGAGAAATATTCGGGCCGGCATCATTGGTTGTTTTGTGTAAAACCCAAACAGAATTACAGGCAGTGTTGCAATCTTTAGAAGGCCAGTTAACAGCAACTGTGCATGCTACCGATACAGATGAAAAAACATTGCGGCCGGTAGTAGAGATCATTACACAAAAAGCAGGACGAATAATTTATGGAGCTTATCCAACAGGTGTAGAAGTATGTCATTCCATGCAACACGGCGGGCCTTTTCCTTCTACTACCGATGGCCGCACTACATCAGTTGGTACCGCAGCTATCTATCGCTTTGTGCGTCCTGTTGCATTCCAGGATTTTCCTGATCATTTATTGCCCGAGGCTTTACAGAACAGCAATCCTTTAAACATCCTGAGGCTTGTTGATGCGCAATGGACGAATGCACCTGTAAATTGTTCAATTGGAAAAAGCCGGCCAGTTGCAAACGCCAGACAAAGCAATAAAGCAGAAGATTAACAACAACGGTGAAGTTTTGATGAATATAACATTGCCTCGCCAGGCTGTCTTCTTGCTAATGTTGGATTGGTAAAAGGTGATTTGCATGCTTCTTTAATGCTAATAGTTAACTATTAAAATTTATACAATGAAATGAGCCCCGACTACACGTCCTACCGTGTACCCACATCTTTTAATTACATAAAATTGGAACACGGATGACACGGATTGAACGGATTTTCACAGATCAGGTATTTATGAGGT